>PPYF01621828.1_pt1 | contig 11114 bp, 10 predicted proteins | sample 1559871 | NCBI WGS metagenome assembly PPYF01 (sample SAMN08240021, study PRJNA423297) | Human gut metagenome, whole genome shotgun sequencing project.
CTGTAAGTGGTGTGGTTGCTTCTTATGCAGTAAAATTATATTCGTAAGATAAGCGTAAGCAAAAAATGTGAGGTGTGAGATATGAATGATACAAAAAAACTATTAGAAGTACGCGACTTGCACAAAGCATATTCCAAAGAGGGGGTTCCAACAAAAGCACTAAACGGAATTACCTTTGATGTTCTGAATGGCGAATATTTGGGAATTATGGGAGCCAGCGGTTCTGGAAAAACAACATTGTTGAATTGTATTGCTACGGTCATTAAACCAACCTCTGGACAAATTTTACTTTCAGGTGCCAATATAAGCTCTTTTGATGGCACGAAGTTGGCTGAATATCGTGGCAACAAGATTGGTTATCTATTTCAAGATTTTGCTTTACTTGATAATCTAACTGGTAAAGAAAATATTATATTGCCTTTATCAATTCATAATATTGACATTGTTACAGCGGAAAAAAAGCTAAAAGATATAGCAGATTTTCTTGGAATTACAGACGTTCTTTCTAAATTTCCGTCACAAATGTCGGGCGGTCAAAAACAACGCGTAGCTGCTGCACGTAGTTTGATTTCTGACCCCGATATTATTTTGGCTGATGAACCTACAGGTGCATTAGATACAAAATCAGCACGTTTACTCATGGAGAAGTTACAGGAAATCAATCTTAGGCGTGGACGCACAATCCTAATGGTCACGCATGACCCTAACGCCGCGAGTTTCTGTTCTCGTATTTTGTTCATTCAAGACGGTGTTATTTTCCATGAGTTACGTCGTAAAATTCCAAATGAAACACAGGAAGATTTTTATGCACGTATTTTACAAGTGATGGCTCAAATGGGGGGAGGAAGTGCAAATGTTCTTTAATCTCACATGGCGAAACGCCAAACGGAGCCGTAGCGAAAACCTAATTTATTTTCTGACAATGATAACAGCCGTAGCAATGTTTTATATAGTGCTTTCTCTTGGACAACAGGACGTAATACGTTTTTTAAGTGAAATTGAGAGCGACGCAGTAGAACGGTTGCTTACTAATCTTTTACCGACGGTTTATCTTTGTGCTTTATTATTTGTGTTCTTTCTCGTAGTATTTGCAAACAAATATCAACTTGAATGTCGTAGTCGAGAACTGGGGCTTTATTTGATGTTTGGAATGACAAAGATTAAATTATTTATTCAAATAATGACAGAGGGGCTAATCACGTCGTTTTTAGCTCTTTTAGGAGGGCTTGTATGCGGTGGCTTTTTATCCGAAGCTATAAGTCTTACAACCGCGCGTTTAGTAGGGCATGGTATCATTACACACCAATTAAGTTTTTCTGTAAGTGCCGCTATTTTCACATCGTTAGGCTTCTTGATTATTCAGTTTGTAGCATTGTTTGTTCTATGCGGAAAGCTGTTCCGTAAAGAGCTACATCAACTTGTTTATGGAGAGATGGCGAAAAAGCAACGCACAGGGAATCCATATGTAAGTTTCGTATCGTTTGCTATAGGCACCGTAATTTTGCTTGTCGCGTACTGGATTGTTGTAGAGCATTTTATGGCTGCGAGTGGGGCAATGCTGCTTATTGCCGTTTTACTTGGAATTATCGGAACAATTCTATTTATTCGAGGACTTGCAAGAATTTTGAGTATATGGGCAGCTTCTATAAAACACAAAGCCACAAGAGGACTTTATGTATTTACTTTACGGCAGTTGCATGAAAATGTCGTTAATAAATATATTTCAATCAGCGTAGCGTCCATTCTGATGATGCTTACTATTATGTTAATTACCGACGGCTCAGTGCGCATAATGTCATATGGAAGTGAATTGACACGAGGTACTTCTGTTTATGACTTTACTGTAATGGGCAACGACCAAATTGTTGAGAAGTATCTTTCCAACGAACAAATTCGTCCTTATGTATCAAATCTGAACCGTATGGAAATAGGAAATATAAAATCCACTGCTTCGGATGGGATAAGTTCTCCTGTTGATTGGTCGAAATTTAGGAAACAAATCGTGCAGCATTTACCTCAAGATGTAGTAGACCCTGCCACACAAGAAGATGGTATGTATAGTTTTGGCTCCGACCAACCTGCTGCCTTAAACCTTTTAGGTCTTATTGATACTGGTAGTTCTTCTCCTTATTTGCTTCCTGTATCTTCCTATAATCGGTTATTGGATGCCGCGGGAGAAAAACAGATTAGCCTTGGGAACAATGAAGTTGTCTATTATCTCAACCCAGATTTTTTAGGTAATGCTCAAGATGAAACGGTTACACTGTTAAATCAAATTGCAGCAGACGCACAGGCGAATAATGAAGCGTTGCTTTCTATCAACGAAAGACCATTTTATCTTGTTCCCTCTGTACCGATGAAAGGGTTGACCGCAGATGAAAATATCAAGATTATAACTGCATTGATTGTTTCAGATGAGATATATTCAGAATTTGTAAATTCAGACACTTGTATGGTTTATTGGAACTTTTGTATTCCTAATGAACTTGTTGAAACAAAAGGTTTAATGTTACCGATTATGGAAGCTCGTGATTTGTTAAAACCATCTGGTCTATATTACGAAAGCTATCTTAATAATTTTGGGCGACAATTATTTTATGTTATTTCCGGAAGTTATACAACACTATACATGGGATTTATGTTTTTGATTATTGCGTGTGCATTACTTGCCCTGCAATTCTTGACGCAAATGCAAACTACAAAATCAAGGTATCTAACACTCTCTATTTTAGGAGCACGACGTGAACAAATTAAGCGTTCTATCAACCAACAAGTATTATGGTATTTCCTGCTTCCTCTTATATTAGCGTGTATCAGCGGAGCAGTAGGGATATATGCCATGCAGCTATATTTATATTCAGGAGCGGCACACCTTGAACAGTCCTATCCTCTTTTAATTGCTATGGCTGTTATTGTTGTTCTTGTTATGGTAATTTACGGTGTGGCTGTTGCTCGAACAGCTAATCGTGAAATAGGAAAGCTCAATTACAAGCCCAATTCTTAACAGGCTTATAAATATTATGGGAAAGGAGGCGGACATATTGGCAAAGATAGTTGTGGTTGAAGATGATGTTTATATGCGAGAAGAACTGTTGAACTTATTAGAAAAATCGGGATATGATACGATTGGATTATCGGATTTTGAAAACGCAGTATCAGAAATAGCAGCATATTTTCCCGACTTAATTTTGCTTGACATCAATCTTCCCTTTCGTTCGGGTTTTGAAATATGTAAAGAGTTGAAAGCTAAACAGATTGGTACGGTACTCGTATTGACTGCAAGAGATAAATTGCAGGACGAACTGCACGCATTAGACTTGGGGGCTGATGACTATTTAACAAAACCTTGTAATATGTCACGTTTACTTGCCCGAATTAAAAATCTTCTTCGACGTAAAGAAGAACAGGTACAGCAAGGGTTACTTGATGGAGGTGGTTTTTTACTTGACCCGAATACCTTTACAATTTATGTAGGGAATAGCTCTTACCTTATGCCACCGAACGAAGGAAAAATATTACTTGCTCTCTTGAAAAATAGCCCTAAGATTGTTTCTAAAAAAGAATTATGCATTAGACTATGGGGAACAGAAGAATTTATAGACGAAAATGCATTACAAGTAAATTTTACTCGGCTGCGAAAAACGCTTCGTGAATTTGGTCTTGAAGAACGTATAGAAACAGTGCGCGGTCAAGGCTACCGCTTGAAAGAGCAGGTGCGCTTATGAATAAGTTGAAAATACTTTTAATCTATATTTCCTCTAACCGGGTATGGATTATTACACTTGCCTGTTTGGACTTGTTCTTTATATTTCTTGCTTGGTTGGCTAACCCTGATTATTTTATAAATTATGCTGCATTGATAATTTTTGTGTCATTTGCCGCACTTGCTATTCCTCTTGCTATATCAATCAGAAAACGTAACAAGGCAGACGCTATTTTTCGGCGTTTTCTATTAGAGCCGGACGATACCAACGAATACTTACTGTGTGAAGCTGTTCCCGCTGTAATACGCCCTCTTATCTGTGAATTGGGAAAACATTTGAGGACGCAGCAAGAATATATCAACGAACAGAAAATTACAGTTACAGACTATGAACACTATGTTGAAAATTGGGTGCATGAAATCAAAAAACCACTATCCCTTATGACCTTGCTACTGGATAATCGAAAAGATGAAATGTCCCCTTTGGTTCATACTCGTATGCTTTATGTACGCGACCATACCCGACAGGATATAGAACAAATTCTATACTTTTCAAGGCTTGGGGCTACACATAAGGATTACTCTTTTGAGTCGCTTTCAATTCTTGGAACTTGCCGTGAAGCAGTTGAAGATAATTTAACGCTTCTTGAAGAAGCCGGATTTTCTATTGAATATACCGAAAACGATTATCAAGTGATTTCTGACAAAAAAGGTCTGATGTTCATTTTAGGACAGATAATCAGTAATAGTGTGAAATATGTGGGAAACAACCTTGCCCCACGGCTCATATTTTCCATAGCTGATAGTATGAATAGTGAACAGATTTCTTTATCTATCAAAGACAACGGCACAAGCATACCATTGTCTGACTTACCCTTTGTTTTCGACAAGGGGTTTACCGGAGATACGGGCAGTTACCTTAGTCGTTCTACAGGTATGGGCTTATACCTTGTTCAGAAAATGGCAACTGACTTATTTATCACGGTGGAGCTTAAAAACAATTCATACGGTGGAACAACCGTAACCTTGACGTTTCCAAAAGTGTAACGTCTATTTGGGAGGTAGTGAAATGCAGTTACAGAATGAAATAGTAAAAAAGCACACGCCAATAAAAAGCTTGCTCATTGATTGGTTAATTATATTTGGAACGTATCTTTTTATCCGCATATTCTTTGCCCTCTTTGGGCTTCATCAGAATATTGTCCTCTTGGGCTGTTGCCTTGCGATATTGCCCTATCTTTTTGGGGCGTTATATTTACAGAAATCCCACAAGCAATGTCAATTATGGCTTGCTGCATTGGCTATTTTAATACCGTCGGTCGTTGAAAAAGCAGCAATATATTTATTTGGTGCGTACTTATACAATTTAAGACCGATAAATGTTGTAGGAGTTATGGAAGCGATTAAGAGTAACGCACCATATACAAACTTCATTAAAAATCAATCAGCACAGAATTTAATAAATCTATCATATTTTAATTGGACATATATTCTATGCAGTATAGCTATTTCTGTTTTGGTTATCCTGCTTTTACATAAGACAAAACAAAAAAGTAATAAAGGATAATGAGAAATTTTTGAAATTGACATAGTATAGAACATCTGCCGGACGACGGCAAAGAAAAAAAGCCGTCGCAACGCAGACAGGTTTTCACGCGCCTATTCTATTTCGGCGGCTTTGATTTTCAGAGCCGCCGTTTCTTTTTATCTATCTAAATTCTAACGATAACTCTCCTACTAGATAAAGACATGGCGGTATCAAGGAGGTATCGTCATGTCCTTTTTCCTATGCCCTAATAGACTGTTATCAAAAAAAGCCATTACCCGCCAACGGGTTATTCTGGCTGCATAGATGAACTCACAAATCATACATATACTTTTGATAATTCCTTTGCGCCTGTCTGCAATTTGCAGACGGGCGCATTTTGTATTTTATCAAAAAACTTTTTCAAAAAATTTCTAAAACCAACGTCCATTTTGAAGTGCGTTGGTTTGAGGGTTTACGAAAGGGGACATTTCAAACTCCACCGCTTTCGCGGCAGCGAAAGGAGGTGAGAACATGAACGAGCCTATTCGTACCCAATGGCAAATCCGTTGTGCTTTTAACGGCTTTTGCAAACTGGCGTTGAAGCGAGAAGCTATGAATGCCCACAGGGACACAAAGCAGCGACAATTACGCGAGGTTACTTTTTCTGACCTGTCGCCACTGGAAGAAAAACAGCTCTACGTCTGCGACGAGTATTTTGCAGATGATGAAGCAGAACAGTCTTTCGTTGTCGGCGGCAAAGAAATTACTGCGAAGCTGCTTGCCGAAGCCCTGCACAGTTTGCCGGAAGAAAAGCGGGAAACCGTACTGCTGTATTATTTCTTTGACATGAGCGAACGCGAGATTGCAAAGTTTTGTAATCTGTCAAGGACAACGGTACAGTCCCGCCGGACAAGCTCAATGAAGCTGTTAAAACGCTATTTGGAGGAAAAAGCCTATGACTGCACAGATTAGTAAATCAGAACAGGACGAACGCGGCTTGTTGCCTTACCCGGTAATCATAGCCGCTACTAAGGGCGACCCGGAAGCTATGAACATTGTCGTACAGCATTACGAAAGCTACATAGCGTCCCTGTCTATGCGAAAGCTGCGTGATGAGCGCGGAAATATCTATTGGGGCATAGATGAGGATATACGCGACCGCTTGCGTTCGCGTCTTATGCGGGCTGTCCTTTCATTCAAGGTTTGAGATAACCACAAGCAGCGTCCCCCTTTCCGCTGCCTGTTGACTTGACCTTACTTGCTCTTTGACAAAGAAAGCGACGCAAGATAACGGCGACGCAGTATAGGGCAAATCGGATACGTCCTTTTTGCGTTGAGCCATACGGCAGGTGCGCCATGACGCTTTTCTTCTATTGGAGAAAGTCGAGCGACCACCACCACGCCGGGGAACAAGTGTAGCGGCTTGTGGGCGACGACACGCACTAAGGGTAGACAAGCCTTTATAGCCATAGTCCGAGCGTTAAAAGCGTCGCAGGCATTGGGTAGAGCTGCCTTAACGGGCAGGGGTGGAACTCCCGCGAGGTTGTGCTAACAGCCGTCCGATTAAAGCCCCTTTTACTATTCACTTTTCCTAATATTGAAAGGGGGACGATACTATGAGTAACGCCGACGTGCCTATTTGGGAAAAATACACGCTTACGATAGATGAAGCAGCTAAATACTTCCGTATCGGAGAAAACAAGCTGCGTAAATTAGCCGAGGAAAATCCTGCCGCCGGGTGGGTTATTATGAACGGCAACCGTATTCAAATCAAGCGCAAACAGTTTGAAAAAATGATTGATACCATAGACACAATCTGATAGTGAAATTGAGCCTTGAATGTGCTATAATGGGATAAGCATATCAAGGCTCTTTCCGTCTTGGAAAGGAGCATTGAAAAATGTCAAAGAAAAGACGTGACAGCAAAAATCGAGTTTTGCGGTCGGGAGAGAGCCAGAGAAAAGACGGAAGATATGCTTACAAATATATAGATACCTTTGGTAATCCGCAGTTTGTGTATGCGTGGAAGTTAGTACCTACGGACAAGACCCCTGCCGGAAAGCGTGAGGATATATCCCTACGAGAAAAGGTAAAAGAGATACAGAAAGACCTTGACGACGGGATAGACACCATAGGCAAGAAAATGACGGTCTGCCAACTTTATGCAAAGCAGATACGCCACCGGGGAAATGTAAGGTACAATACGAAAAACGGACGCAAGCGGCTGATGAAGCTACTGGAAGAAGATAAACTTGGGGGCTGCCCGATTGACAGCGTGAAGCTGTCCGACGCGAAAGAATGGGCAATCCGCATGAAAGAAAAAGGAATTTCCTATAAGACTATCAGTAATGACAAGCGTTCCTTGAAAGCTGCCTTTTACACAGCGATACAGGACGATTGCATAAGGAAAAATCCTTTTGACTTCCAGTTAAACACTGTCATTGAAGATGATACAGAACCAAAGGTTCCGCTAACACCAGCGCAGGAAGAAAGTTTTTTGTCCTTTGCTCAAAATGACAAAGTTTATCAGAAGTATTATGATGAGCTTATTATTTTGCTTGGGACAGGGCTTCGTATCTCTGAACTTTGCGGGCTGACCGATACTGACATTAACTTTGAGAATAGGATAATCAATGTAGACCACCAACTTTTAAGAAGTGCGGAAACAGGATATTACATTGAAACACCAAAAACGAAAAGCGGTATTCGTCAAATTCCAATGAGCGAAAAAGTATATGAAGCATTTAACCGAGTGCTGAAACGGCGCAGGGGTGCAAAAGTTGTTACTATTGACGGTTACAGCAACTTCCTTTTCCTCAACCGGGACGGCTACCCGAAAACAGCTACCAATTATGACGGTATGTTTAGGGGGCTTGCAAAGAAGTACAACAAGTACCATGAGGAAGCTCTACCGAAAGTAATGACACCGCACACCTTACGTCATACGTTCTGTACCAACATGGCAAATGCCGGAATGAACCCGAAAGCATTACAGTACATTATGGGACATTCCAACATTACTATGACGCTGAACTATTACGCACACGCTACTTTCGACAGCGCAAAAGCTGAAATGCTGCGGATAGCAGCTTAGTAGTAAATCAAGGTTTTACTACTTCTTTACTACTTTTGAAAGCAAAAACCTAAGCGGATATAAAAATATATGTGAGTTTCTTCCGATACGAAAAATGCCGGAAAAGCCTGTAAATACGGGCTATACCGGCATATAAGAACTTCTAAAAAGATAATCAAAATTCATATCTAATTTTATTATGTAAAAAATATGGCAGTGTCTTTCTGGTAAGCATTTTATGGTTCCACCGCTCTGGCATTCCCCAATATTTTTTCTTAAGTTCACAGCCCTCTGTCCATATTTCTTTCAGTGATATCTCTTTCTTCTGATAAATTCTGTTTGCCATTGCATCAATATCATTTGTGAGATTTCTAATATCATTGTTTTGATAAAATTCATCCAACATGAAAACATATATTCTTTTTGCAAATGCAGTAGCCTCTTCCACAACGCTTTCCAGTTTTCTGCGTGCTGCCAGAGATAATTTCATTCTTGCTGCGTCCACCCAATCATTTCCTACACCATCCAGCACATCCATCTGATTCAGATATAAGCTGTCACTGCATTTGCCAGATTCCATCCTTTCTGTAAGACGAATCCCCTTATAGCAAACGTTATCTCCTCCCATGCTCTCCATTCCAAAACTTAATACGCAATTCTTCTCCCGATCCCACACCATTATCGACCGGTAGTCATCTGTAAACGCAAAATGATATCGTTCTGACTCGACAGACTGATCAATCAATTGATTTTCTTTTTCTGTTCTGCTCAGTTCATTGTACCAGGTCGACTGCGAAAAAGCTGGTATTTCATAATCCTGATCTGCATAGATGGGAACCATAGGTGTTACGCACCACGTTTCCATTATCTTTTTAATTTCCTTTTGTATTCCATCATTTACATTTTCGAGAAACAATTTTCCACCATTACTTCCGGTTACCCATTCTTTCAGTTCTTCCGTTAACAGAAACGAAAAACTAAATTCTGATCCCCTTTGCAGAGTCTGATTCGTTTTCTTGCAAAATGCATAACCACCTTTTTTCCCTGAATATAATGTCATCTCATTTGCCTTGTTCTCACTATCGGACTTAGTTCGTATCGTCAGGGAATCTGTTACTGAAAATACCGTATGCAGTCCAATTCCAAATGCCCCTGTCGGTCTCAGCCATTCCGGCATTCTTTTGATTTCATCCTGGTATTCTTTTCGTTCCGGCCAGCTTCGTCCTGTTGTCAGAATATTACGTTTAAACTCATCCATGCTGATGCCAATCCCTTTATCCCGAATCGAAAAATAAACTTTTCCCGTTTCACGACTATAGTCTGTGTGAATCATAATCGCATGTTCCTCAAAAATATTGGGATATGCTCTTTCTACATCAAACGGCGATGTTTTTTCATTAAATTGAAAGCCATACGCAGACAACGTCCTGTATAACTGCATCTTTGTTGCGTCCAGTGCATTCTGTATCAGTTCTCTCACAAAAATCAATTTATTATTCTGGTAAATGCTGATATCTTCAATCAGTTTAAATGCCTTTTCAGATGAGAAAAGAAACTTCAGATTTTTATGTGTAGATTCAGATTCCTCTCCGTCAATCAAAATCTTATACTTCAGTTCAGGAACAGAAATAAACTTTTTCTCTGGAAATAATTCCATTGAATGCATCTTTCCTGCAGTAACCTCCTGCTCCAGCCAGGATTTCCAGTTAATATGCTCTTTCACCGTATTCTGAAATATATTTTTCAGTGCAGAATCCCGTTCTGCTTTCTCCATATGTTTCAGCCAGTTCTCTTCACATTCCCTCTGAATCATATCATAACAGACATTGGCAACAACTACTATCCCATCCGAAGATATATGTAAAGTCTCTACACTCTTATGTTTGAAATAATGTGCAAGATTTTCTTCTCCGAGATTGCCGAATACTTTGATTCCAACACCATTAAAACGATTATTATCCATATCACATAAATCGCCCATACGGATCAGATATGCAACCATTCTCGGATGGAATTCTTCAACACCGAATGAATCTGCCAATGGCATTTCTTTTAAAATATCCTCAAACGACCAGTTGTGCGCCATGGATATCCGATAGATGTTATGAATAATTCTGTCTGGCAGGAATGAATCATCTATCGACAGTAATGAACCAAATTCACTTGTTCTGGCATCTGTCACATGCTTGATTCTCTGGCCATGTCTTGGGCGGAAATACTCCATCAGAATCACAGCAACAGAACGGCGTACTTCAAGAACCGAACATCCTTCTCCTTTTTCTGCCTTATCAATCTTCCGCGCAGCTCTTCCTACTTCATCTTCTCTCTTTCTGGCAGAAGTGAGAAAATCCTGAAATCCCTCCGTTTCCCATAATTGTTTCACTTCTTCGTCTGAATACAGCATTCCTGTATCATGCATATAAGCACACATTAAGATTAAAAACGTATCAATGCCCGACATTTTCTTGATCGTCTTTTGTCCAAGAATCTTTTCGATCGCTGAAATAATATTCATGGAATGAACGGCATCGTGCGTACTATAAGTTGGAAATGACGTAACGACAGAGCCGATATATCTTGTAACTTTCTGCTTCTGAATATTGAATACACTTTCCAGATTTTTTACAGTTTCATCGTATTCTGCTATCTTGTGCAGATGCGTTTCTAAGGTGATTCGTCTGGTTTTCATTTGTATTTTGCCCCTTTACTATCAAATATGTTTTCTCGTATAACTAAAAGATTTTCCCATATAATTTTTGCATATATTCACCTATACCGGCTTCGCCACCCGTTTCACATCGGTATCATAT
>PPYF01028698.1_pt1 | contig 11112 bp, 6 predicted proteins | sample 1559871 | NCBI WGS metagenome assembly PPYF01 (sample SAMN08240021, study PRJNA423297) | Human gut metagenome, whole genome shotgun sequencing project.
CAATCTCAATCAACCGTCAGGATGTGAGCCACTCCATAAACACGCAGATGGACAGTCTTATCCCGCCGAGCAAGATTTCGACACTCACACAGGGAATGTTCGTCGGCGCGGTCTGCGACAACATAAACGAGCGCATAGACCAAAAAATATTTCATGCCGAGATTGTCATAGACAGCGCAAGGGTAAAGGCTGAAACATCGAGATACAAGCCTATACCCGTACTTACGGATTTCAAGGACGACACACCGGACAAATCCCGTATGAAAGCGATTATCCAGCGCAACTACGAGCAGGTAAAAGCCGATGTGATCCAAATCATCGCCGACGAGAAAGAGCGCATAATGTCAGACCCGGCCCTGCGGCACCTTTTCGACCCCAAATAAAGAATTTTCAAACTACCACTTAATCCACAATCCCCATGTTACAAATCATAGGAGGCCATTTCGACCTCGACTATTACCGTCTGTATCTTCTGCGATACCTCTCGCAAAACAATTTCGATATCCCGACCGACCACCCGCAGATAGCCGTCAACGCGGACCGCGCCCTTGACATATACGAGGAAGCGCGACGCCACGGCGCAAGCGTGCCGGAGGCTGATGAAAAGGCCCGCGCCGTGTTATTCACCAACATCGGCGAGTCGGAGTTCGACATCGTGGCCGACATCCTGCTTGAGCAGTTCGGCGACACGCTGAATGTTGATTACGAGCCTGCCGCCCATTACTGGGCGCGGTGGGTGCTTGACAATATGCCGCATCTCTTTGACGGCTTCGACCGCACACAGGTTGGCATAGACCGCGAAGAACTGGACGCAAAACGCGACATACTCATCGGACGTATCACACAGTTCTGCGAGGATCATGGCTTATAACCGTTTGCAGAAATTGCGTGACAACATAGAGGCGATACGCACGGCGTTCCGCCTCAGTGCAGAGCAAAGACCCGCCAACGATGCCGAGTGGGATACCCTGTCGCGCTATGCCGGGTTCGGGGGTCTGAAATGTATTCTTTTCCCCGCCGATGAACTTGCCGACGCTGCGCGCTGGACCAAATCTGACCGTGAGCTTTTCGCCCCTACCGTGGAACTTCGCAGGCTCATACGCGAATGTTCAAATGACGAGCGTGAGTTCTCACGTTATATGGATTCACTGAAGGCTTCCGTGCTGACCGCCTTCTATACACCGAAACACGTTGTGGAGGCTATCTCGCAGAGCTTGCAGTATGCCGGCGTGGAGCCGAAACGCTTTCTTGACCCCAGCGCGGGAAGCGGCGCGTTTGTGGATGCCTTCACATGGGTAAATGCACCCGGCGAGAGGATAGCGTTTGAGAAAGACGCGCTGACGGGGCTTATCCTGTCGCAACTGTATCCCCGGACAACAGTGCGCACAGAGGGCTTTGAGAAAATCGGGCATGACTATGACGGATATTTTGATGTCGTGTCGTCCAATATCCCATTCGGCGACATATCGGTGTCTGACCCGGAATATGCCACGCGCAAGGAACTTGCCTACCGCAAGTCTGTATCGACAATCCACAACTACTTTTTCCTGAAAGGTCTGGACACCGTGCGCGAGGGCGGTATTATGGCGTTTATCACATCCCAGGGAGTGATGAACGGCAAAAGTCCGTTTGTGCGCATGGAGCTTATGAAGCAGGCAAATCTTGTGACGGCACTCCGGCTTCCCAACAACACTTTCACCGATACCGCCAACACCGAGGTCGGCAGCGACCTTATCATCTTGCAGAAACGCTCAGGCAAGACAGGCTTCACCCGCGACGAGGAACTTTTCATGCAGGCGTTTACCGACGAAAAGACAGGCATACCCAACAACCGCTATTTCATGGAAAATCAGGGGCAGATTGTATGCACCGGGGTAAAGGAGGACACCGACCCATACGGCAAACCGGCTCTGGTGTATTCGCACAGCGGCGGTGTCGAGGGCATAGGGGATGATATGCGCAAAATCCTTTATGCCGCTTTTGGGCGCAATCTCAATCTTGACCTGTATAACGGCAAAAAAGTATCAGTACACCCGGTTGAACATAAGCCGAAGAATACGACTAAAAAGGTAAAGCCGGAACCCGCCGTGATTGATGTGCAGGCAGAAGAAATCAAGCCGGAACCGTCGTTGTCGCAGGACACTATGGAAATAGAGACCAACGGCTATGTTCCTCCCGTACCTGACAATCCCGAAGATTATGACCCGAAGATTATGATGTATAATCTTTTCGGTGAGCTTGTGGAGATACCCGGTGCCAAGAAGAAGCGCAAGAACAATAAACAGGGATTGCCGAAATCACAAAAAGCACCTGTAAAGGGAACAAAAAACAAACAGTCTGATACCTCTCGTGTTCAGACGGCAAAGCCACACAGCGGTGTTGAGCCACTTTCGGAGGATGATTTGAAACGCTACGGCTCACTTGACTGGGATGAAAATCCGCCTATCAACGGTTTTTACACCACGATGATGGAGATTGCCCACCGCCAGCTTGCGGAGCAGGAGGCGGAACGCATACGGACGGAGCGCGAAAAAAATCCCGTTGCTCCCGACGGCCCGTATATAGAAATGACCGAGGGCGATTTCATTCCCGGCGTACCGTCCGGCGTGAAGAAGCGCACGGTTATACCGATTGAAGGAATATCCAAAGAGCCTGATATGTCGCCGCGACCTTACTCCGAGGACATTATGTTCTTCCACAAGAACGGCTCTATGGTGTGTGACAGGGGGCAGGTAGGTTTTCTCACAGATGTATCGAAAATCGGTGCCACGTTCACGCCTCTGGCTCTGAACGAGAAACAGATGAAGCGTGCCATGCTCTATATAACCCTGTCGGAAACATATCAGCAGCTCTATCATTACGAGGGTGAAACGCACGAGCCGTCGGAAGAACTGCGCGAACATCTCAACCAATACTATGACGAGTATGTGCAGAAATACGGACATCTTAACGAGCGCGAGAACGTGAAGTTCATAAAGATGGACGCCAACGGCTGTGACGCACTTGCCCTTGAGCGCGGTGACAACGGTCTTTTCGTAAAGGCTGACATCTTCGATCATCCCGTTGCTTTTGCCGTTGACGAGGTTACATCGGTGAACACGCCTCTTGAAGCCCTCTCCGCGTCACTCAACAAGTACGGCACGATAGATTTCGGCTATATGGGCGGTCTGGTGGATATGGACGAGCAGCAGCTCGTGGAGAACCTTAAAGGGCGCATATTCTATAATCCGCTTGTAAACGAATACGAGATTTCAGACCGTTTCCTTGCCGGTAATGTCGTGAGGAAAGTCGAGCTTATCGAGCAGTGGATGGACGACACCGACAGCCACGACAAGCGGGTGGAAAACTCTCTCGCCGCTCTGAAAGAGGCTTTCCCCCGGCGTATCGAGTACGAGGAACTGGACTTCAATTTCGGCGAGCGTTGGATACCGCCGACAATCTATGGCGAATATATGTCGTATCTCTATGAAACCGGGATTAAAATCGCCTATTCCTCGGCTCTGGATACATATTCGGCCACGGAGTCGCACAGAAACGCGAAAATAAATCACGAATACTGCGTCAAAGGACAGTTCAGGCGTTACGACGGCATGGCACTCTTGCGCCACGCCCTGCACAACACGACCCCGGAAATCAAGAAGTCAATCGGCAAGGATGCCAACGGAAAAGACATTCTTGTGCCTGACCCGGAGGCGATACAGCTTGCAAGCAACAAGATTGACGAAATCCGCGACGGCTTCACCGCTTGGCTCAACGGGCAGTCTGACGAGTTCAAGGAGCGTCTTGTGGATATGTATAACCGTCGCTTCAACTGCTTCGCACGCCCGCGTTATGACGGCAGCCACCAGACACTGCCCGGACTGAATATGAAGTTACTCGGCGACAGGCTGGGTGTCAATGCCATATACCAGTCGCAGAAGGATTGCGTGTGGATGCTCCTGCAGAACGGCGGAGGTATAGCCGACCACGAGGTCGGCACGGGCAAGACACTGATAATGTGCATAGCGGCGCACGAGATGAAACGCCTCGGACTTGCACACAAGCCTCTCATAATAGGGCTTAAAGCCAACGTGGGTGCAATAGCCGAAACCTACCGCACAGCCTATCCCGATGCCCGGATACTCTATGCCGACGAGAAATCCTTTTCATCGGCAAACCGTGTGAAATTCCTGCGCAATATGCAGAACAACGACTATGACTGCATAATAATGTCGCATGACCAGTTCGGCAAAATCCCGCAGTCGCGCGAGTTGCAGGAGGAAATCACTCAGGCGGAGCTTGATACCGTGGTGGAGAACCTGAACGTGCTGAAAGAACAGGGCAAGGACATATCCGTCGGTATGCTCAAAGGTCTGGAAAAACGCAAGCTCACGCTCGAAAGCCGTCTTGACACCATACGTTACAAGATGGAGAAAGAGAAAGACGAGGTGCTGGACTTCAAGAGCATGGGTATAGACCACATATTCATCGACGAGAGCCACTATTTCAAGAACCTCACGTTCAACACCCGTCACGACCGTGTGGCCGGCCTCGGCAACTCCGAGGGCAGTAACCGCGCCCTCAATCTTCTGTATGCCATACGCACCATACAGGAGCGTACCGGGCGCGACCTCGGCGCAACTTTCCTATCAGGCACAACCATCTCCAACTCCCTGACGGAGCTGTTCCTGCTTTTCAAGTATCTTCGTCCCCACGCGCTCGAATCGCAGGGTATCACCTGTTTCGACGCTTGGGCGGCTATCTTCGCAAAAAAGACGCGAGATTTTGAGTTTACCGTCACCAACACCATCGCCCAGAAGGAGCGTTTCCGCTACTTTATCAAGGTGCCGGAACTGGCAGCGTTTTACAACGAAATCACCGATTACCGCACAGCCGAAGATGTCGGCGTTGACCGCCCGGAGAAGAATGAAATAATGTGCAATATACCGCCGACACCGGAGCAGGAGGAATTTATCCAGAAACTGATGGTGTTCGCGGAAACCGGTGATGCTACCGTTCTCGGTCGTCTGCCCCTGTCAGAGAGCGAGGACAAGGCGCGTATGCTCATCGCCACCGACTATGCCCGCAAGATGTCGCTGGATATGCGCATGATTGATCCGGCATACGGTGACAATCCCGGCAACAAGGCGAGTATCTGCGCCGCGCGCATAGCCGAATATTACCGTCGCTTCGACGAGCAGAAAGGCACGCAGTTTGTTTTCAGCGACATAGGCACATACAAGCCGGGCGAGTGGAGCGTGTATTCCGAAATCAAACGCAAGCTCATAGAGGACCACGGAATACCAGCGGGGGAGATACGCTTCATTCAGGAGTGCGGCACGCCGAGGGCGAAAGACCGCATGATTGCCGACATGAACGCCGGAAGAATCCGTGTGCTTTTCGGTTCGACATCCATGTTGGGGACAGGTGTCAACGCCCAGCAGCGTGCCGTGGCGGTCCATCACCTTGACTGCCCGTGGCGACCCAGCGACCTGGAGCAGCGCGAGGGGCGAGCCATACGCAAGGGAAACGAGGTTGCCAAGCTCTACAACGACAACAAGGTCGATGTGATAATCTATGCCGTTGAGCGTTCTCTCGACGCCTACAAGTTCAACCTCCTGCACTGCAAGCAGACCTTCATCCACCAGCTCAAGAGCGGAGCTATGGGGGCGCGTACCATCGACGAGGGCAGCTCTGACGAGAAATCAGGTATGAATTACTCGGAGTATGTGGCTATCCTCTCCGGCAATACCGACCTGCTTGAAAAGGCTAAACTTGAAAAGCGCATAGCGGCTCTGGAGAGCGAACACCGCTCGTTCAACAAGGGGCTGGGCGAAAACAGAATGAAACTCCGCTCCCGCACCGACGATATAGAGAAGCTGGAAATCATCATATCGAAAATGGAGGAAGACCGCGCCAGATTTATGTCAGTAGTGCAACGTGACAGCGACGGCAACGCGATAAATGCGTTGAGACTTGACAAATGCGAGTTCTCCGACACGGAGCGCATGGGCAAATATCTTCAGTCACTGGCCCGTACCACCAACACGCAAGGCGAGTATGTGCGTATCGGTGAGATTTACGGCTTCCCCGTGAGCATAAAATCCGAGCGCACAATCGTGGATGGTGTGCCGACCTTACGCAACCACTTTGTCGTAGAGGGGCAGTACCGTTACACATACAATAACGGTTATCTTGCCATGTCGGACACGCAGGCCGCCTGCATGAACTTTCTGAACGCACTGGAGAGAAGAATACCGGAAATTATCAAATCCAATCAGGAACAGATAGAAAAACTCCGTGTGGATCTGCCGACACTTCAAGCAATCGCCGGCCGCACATGGGGCAAGGAAGATGAACTGAAAGCCCTCAAAGCGGAGCTTGCCACCCTCGACCAAAAGATCACCGCCGAGCTTACCCCAAAACAAGAAAAGCAGGACTTCGGCGAAGCGGTTAAGCACGAAGAAACTCCACAGCACGTTAACCATGCTGATGTTCCCGCCCAATCAATCGGTGATAAGAAAACTATGGTAGCAGAACCTTTCTCAAATTACAGTATAATTTCTAAATCTGAAAAAAGAGTTAGAATAATGTGAATTATAGGGCGGATTTTGGAATATCAAAATTCGTCCTTTTATTTTTTATTCTGGCTGCGATAGGCTTTTGGGGAAACGCCTGTGTGGGTTTTGAAATATTTTCCAAAAAATGACTGTGTAGGGAAATTGAGCTGATAGCAAATTTGTTGAATAGTCATGTCGGTCGATGCAAGTAATGCCTTTGCCTCCATCAATACATATTCCTCAATCCACTCAGCCGCACTTTTGCCTGTAACATTTTTTACAACAGAGGAAAGATAACCGGGCGTAATGTTCATTTCTGAAGCATAGTCAATAACCTTTCTTCTTCGATGATAATTCTGACTTACATTATTGATGTATTGTTGGGCAAGATTTTCCTCTCTTGACAATATGGGAGGTATTTTCGCCACAATGCTGTCTGCCATGCTGTAAATCATGGCTGATGTAAGATTCCGCAATATCTCGTGGATATGTGGCCGTTGACGGGCGAGAATCCTGCGCGCCATTCCACAGAACAATCTGATTGCCTCGTTCTCCTCTTTAGAAGGCAAGACGACAGGATTGGAGGTAAGGACATTTGAGATATTCAGATTATACGGGAATCCCATAGAGCTTATAAATTCAGGCGACAAGGATATTAATGTGGCCTTATAGTCCTCTGACACAGATATAATCTCCACCACTTGTCCGGGCAACGTGAATCCTACTGAACCAGGTGGAGATACAACGGTCTTGAGATTTACACGACTCTTACATACACCACTTATACATACGCTACACTGATACATATGGTTAATCACCGGAATTTCCGGAAAGTCATCAGCCGTTATGTCAATGACAAAGAAATCGTCGTCAAGGCGACAGGTTTCCGGGCATGAAGTCAGTCGTTTTAGAATTGAATTCTTCCGTATCATTATTGGTATGCTTGTTTTTTAGACCACAAAATTAGATTAAAAATCTGAATTTTAGTCATTCATTTTAAGAATAGTCCAATTTGTTCAAAGATTTGACCTTTTGTGTTGGAACATCCGGCAGTAATTTTGCACCGGATTTAATAGCGCCGTAATGTATGGTTAAATTGAAAAAAACAATTATACTGTTAACAATGGCAGTGGTATTAAGTGCCGCTGACGCATTTGCACAGCAAACATTCGTCATAAAAGGCCGGGTAATGGAGGCGGAAACAAAGGAGCCTCTTATCGGGGCCTCGGTAAGATGTGGCAGCACCGGAACGGCAACGGATGTTGACGGCAATTATGAGCTTTCCATGAAAGAAGGCTCGTATGATATTGAATGTTCATATATAGGTTTTGAGAACGACAGACGCAGGATCATGTTATCGTGCGATACAATACTTGATTTCTCGCTGCAAAGCTCCACGAGCGAATTGTCTGAGGTCGTTGTGCTGTCACGTTCCGTGATGGACAGGCTAAAAAACACGCAACCGGGAATGGAGCGTATTGACCTTGATGAGATGTCTAAAACTCCCGTATTGTTTGGAGAGCGCGACATACTCAAATCCTTGCAGCTACTCCCCGGCGTTTCGGCAGAAGGTGATGGTACCGGCGGCTTTCAAGTGCGTGGTGGGACCGCAAGTCAGAATCTTGTACTGCTTGACGATGCCCCGGTTATAAATTCGGGGCATCTGTTCGGATTCTTCTCAACATTCAACGACCCTGCGTTATCAAGTGCCACACTCTACAAAGGTCAGATTCCAGCCCGTTATGGCGGGGCAACCTCGTCTGTGTTTGATGTAAATACCAAAGCCGGTAATTCAAAAAGATACAAAGGCTCTTTCACGGTAGGATTGTTATCCGCTAAATTTGATATTGAAGGACCGATAATCAAAGATAAACTTTCGTTCTTTGTTTCGGCAAGACGCTCCTATATGGATATGTTTCTGAAATTCACAGACCAGTTCAAAGATAACTCACTCTATTTCTATGACATAAACGCAAAAGTGAATTACAATATAGGATATAATGACAAACTTGCAGTGTCTTTATTTGTCGGGCGTGATAATCTCGGAATGAGTGATATGATGAATATGCAGTGGGGCAATATCACTACAACGGCAAAATGGTATCATACATTTAATGACCAACTTGCATCGGTAGCTACACTATATCACGGCAATTTTATAAACGATATGGGTATGCAGATAACATCCGAGGATGACAATATGAACGGGCATCTGCGTCAGACAGGTATAAAATATACATTTTCTTGGAATCCTCACGAGAATCATTATGTGGATTTTGGATTGCAGTCAGCTCTTATCGACTTGAAATCCGCTGAATGGACTATGGGAACCACACATCAAAAGGAGCAACGCCGAGGTTGGGAAAGCGGAGTGTGGATAAATGACGACTGGGCCATAAACGAGCGTGTTCATGTGATGGGTGGCCTCCGTCTGGGCATAATGTCGGCATTAGGAGGTTCCCCATATTACAAAGTGGATGAGGGCGGTAATATAATCGACAGTTTTACACCTCGTAACGGGAAACCATATAAGACATATCTGTCAGTTGAACCGCGATTGAGCATCAATTATCGCATAACTGATTTGCAAAGCATTAAAATGGCATACAGCAGGAGTTCGCAGAATATTCATGCTATACGCAGCACCGGGTCTTCGATGCCCTTTGACAGATATGCCATGACCAGCAACATCATAAAGCCTCAGATAGCCGATCAGGTTAGTGCCGGATATGTGGCACTCTTTGGAAACACCCGATGGGAAATATCCGGCGAGGTGTTCTATAAGAATATCAACAATATATATGATTACAAGGACGGAAAATCATTCAATTCCGAAATTGAGATAGAGCGTCTTCTCTTGGGAGGCAAGGGCCGCGCATACGGTTTTGAATTCACCTTACGCAAGAACGCAGGCAAACTGACCGGGTGGGTCGGCTATACATTGTCTTGGGCGCAGAACAAGATAGCCGGTATAAATAACGGAGAGTGGTACACTGCCGGCAACGACCGACGCCATGATATATCTGTGGTCGGAATATATCAGTTCAATAAAAAATGGAATATGTCTGCCGCATGGGTATTCAATACAGGACAGGCATTGACGGCTCCAAGTGCGAAATATGAGGTTGACGGGATTCATATGTTCCATTACGCCGAAAGAAACGGATACCGCGCACCTGCGTATCACCGATTGGATTTAAGTGCGACATATACACATGAAGGGCCGAAACTTACTTATGAATGGTCATTCGGAATATACAACGCCTATTCGCGCTACAATCCATTTCTGATAGTGTTTGAGACAGATGAAAATGCTCCGACCGGATTTAAGACCATGAAACATTCACTTTTCGGGCTGGTCCCATCTGTGTCGTACACATTAAAATTTTGAAAACAAATGAAATACCTATATTGTATATTGGCATTATGCCTACTGTCCTCGTGTGAGGAGGAAATTCAGCTTGACTATCGTCCGATAGACCCGCTTTATGTGATAGAGGGTCATGTCTGTAACGACGGCTCTGGAGTAGTTATAACCGGGACTCGGGATATTGACGACCCTGTGTTAAAGGACGGAATAGAGGTTCAATCCGTTACACTGTCTTCGGATAACGGTATTCAAGAAACTCTGGTGTACGATAAAGATGGCATATACAGTTCTCCTTCATTCATTGGCAAACCCGGTGAAACATACACTCTTACAGTAGTTATAGAAGGTGAATCTTTCATTTCAAGCTCAACGATGCCGGGATATACTGAAATTATATCCACCCGGATGCGATGGGAGGAAATGATGGGAAACGATATGCTTCATCTAATAGTTGATGTAAGCGACAAAGCCGATGACATAAACTATTATTACTATCGGATACTCCGTAATGGCAAATTATTTAAATGGAATGTTGTGCGTGACCTTGATAGCTCAAACAGCACTATACAGTTTGATATAAGCTGCATGAGCCGTGATAAGGCAGAGAAAAATGACCCTGACGATTATGATTCCATTTTGTTTGAAGGAGATGATATAACCATCGAAGTAAGAGCCATAGATATGAAAACCTATGACTATCTGTTCTCGGCAAAACTTTCGGGACAAAATCATTCAAATCCGATATATAATTTTAATGGAGAAGTTCTGGGTTACTTCTCAGCCTATACAACCACATCTAAATCATTTGTATTCCATTATTCGGATATTGAAGACTGAACAAGATACTGCGAAACGCAACTACTATACAATATAAAATATTCACTAATAGGCAAATGGCGGGATTCCTGCCATTTGCTTTAATTCTTTAATCATTAATGAACAGAGTTTTAATCGTAGATGCCTCCGAATCCGACCGTCGGCTTATGTCGGGCTTGCTTATCAAGCATGGATATGAGCCGGTTGCCGTTGGGAGCATGGAGGCTGCAAAAGAAGAAGTGGCAAAACTGCCACCCGGCGCGGTTATCGTGGCAGACTATAAGCTGCCCGATGGTTCCGCGAAAGAGTTAGAGCTTGTTTAAAAACAAATGTGAATAAAAAAAGAGCATCCGTCGAATGTTCAGGCATTTATACTTTGAGAATTGT
>PPYF01411755.1_pt1 | contig 11109 bp, 10 predicted proteins | sample 1559871 | NCBI WGS metagenome assembly PPYF01 (sample SAMN08240021, study PRJNA423297) | Human gut metagenome, whole genome shotgun sequencing project.
TTTTTAGATATTAACATCTTATCACTCTCCTTATCGTTGTTATCAAGCTTATTATTAATTAATCATTAAATATGGATGCACTTTATCCAGTATCGTTTGGTTGCTGCTACCCTTTGAATATTTCTGAGCGGTTATTCTCAATAAAATCTAATACAGACTGCAAACCTGTTATTTTCTCACTATCCAATAATTCAATAACAATAAACGCATTTTTAGTTTTATTGTAATCATGATGCGTTCGCCATCTCTCCAATTAAGATATCTACAAACAGCACCTTTATCATCTCTATAGCATAATTCACCAGCTAGAGTAGAGAGTTTCTCGAGTTCTCAATTAAATAAAAATTATTCTCGCCTTCTGTCACTTCTAATCTCAAATCAACTTCACTTCCGCTCTGACCAGTAAACTTGCAGCATTATAAATATCTACTAAAGGATTTATACTGCCTATCAGTTTGTTGTTTTTGACCCGTTTTAGTAATGCTTCAATACTCGAATATGCTCTTTTTAGTTTTAAATCTTTGATAAGCTTTTCTATAAACCTGTATTTCCACATTATCACTAAAGTTACCTTCAACGAGGTAAGTCTTAGCCAGCTCATTACTTTCCTTAAGTAATTCGATAATAGGTTTTGGTGATAGTTCCTAAGATTGAAAATTTTTTAATAAGACAATACCAATTTTAGCTTGTGGAAACAATTCTCAAAATGAATCTGAAACAATAAATTTTGACATATAAAACAATCTCCTTTTCCTTTATTATAACTTGTTTTTAAGCGTGAACAAATTAAAAACCTATCCTTTTTCCGTGGGTTAACAGATTGCTAATATTTGTCTTAACAATTCAATATTGTATGATATAATAAAATGGAGTGGCTGTTTTATGACATAAGGAGGCAGAATTAATTGAATAAAAAAGAAGTCCGACATAAATTAATTCTCTCTTTAATCTCTGAAAAAAAGATTAATACCCAACAAGAATTACAATCTGAACTCTTAAAAAATGGAGTCGTAGTCACACAGGCTACACTTTCAAGAGATATTAAAGAGTTACATTTAATTAAAACATCCGGTAAGCACTCCCAATATGAGGTTCATAAAATTTCTCCAACCCATTGGGAAGAAAGGCTGCGATTTTATATGGAAGATGCTTTAGTTATGTTAAAGCCTGTCCAAAACCAAGTGATATTGAAAACACTGCCGGGTCTAGCCCAATCATTTGGCTCAATACTAGATTCCATGCAGTTAGTTGAAATTACAGCAACAGTTTGTGGTGATGATACCTGTCTTATTATTTGTAAAGATAAGGAAACAGCACTTAAATATTTTGACCATCTATGCCAGTATACTCCTCCGTTCTTTTTCAGCAATGAATAAAATTTATTAAGCTATTTTTATAATAACCTGTTTACTCATTATCTAAAATTTTCAACTCATACCATAAACACTTTATTAATTATATTTAGGAGAAACAAAAATGAATCATAACAGATTAATTGCAAAAGAAATTGCAGCAATCGTTCCTGCTTTAGAGCAGGAAACTATTTTAAATTTACTGGAAAAACCCAAGAAATCTAGTATGGGAGATTTAGCTTTTCCAACATTTAGTTTAGCTAAAACGATGCGCAAAGCTCCGCAAATCATTGCCAGTGAACTTGTCGGTCAAATTAATAATAGCTATTTTGAGAAGGTCGAAGCTGTCGGCCCTTATATTAATTTTTTTCTTAATAAGTCAGAAATCTCAGCTCAAGTATTAAAAGAAGTCATTAAAAAAAGGGAAGATTACGCTCAAGCAGCCATTGGTCAAGGCCGCAATATTGTTATTGATCTTTCTAGTCCTAATATTGCTAAACCTTTTTCTATTGGACATCTACGCTCCACTGTTATCGGCGATGCTTTATCTAATATTTTCCAAAAATTAGGCTATGAGACCGTTAAAATCAATCATTTAGGTGACTGGGGGAAACAATTCGGCTTACTGATTGTCGCCTATAAAAAATGGGGCAGTGAAGAAGCAGTTAGAGCCCATCCTATTGATGAACTTTTAAAGCTCTATGTTCGGATTAATGCTGAAACTAAAAACCATCCAGAACTTGATGAAGAAGCCCGCGAATGGTTCCGTAAACTCGAAAACAATGATGAGGAAGCCCTTGCACTTTGGCAATGGTTCCGCGATGAAAGCTTAATGGAATTCAATCGTCTTTATGCTGAGCTTGGTATAGATTTTGATAGCTACAATGGTGAAGCTTTTTACAATGATAAAATGGAAGAGGTTGTCCAATTACTAGCCGAGAAGGGACTTTTAGAAGAATCTAAAGGAGCTCAAGTTGTTAACCTTGAAAAATACGGCATTGAACACCCTGCTCTTATTAAGAAATCTGATGGTGCTACTCTCTATATTACCCGCGATTTGGCAGCAGCCATTTATCGCAAACGTACCTATGACTTTGCTAAAGCTATCTATGTTGTCGGTCAGGAACAAACTGCTCATTTCAAGCAATTAAAAGCTGTATTAGCTGAAATGGGCTATGCTTGGAGTAAAGATATCCAGCATGTCTCTTTTGGCCTTGTTACTAAAAATGGTCAAAAATTATCCACCCGCAAAGGAAATGTTATCTTACTTGAGCCAACAATTGCCGAAGCTGTCAAACGCTCTTTAGCGCAAATTGATACTAAAAACCCTGATTTAGTTAATAAAGAAGCCGTTGCCCATGCTGTTGGTGTAGGAGCGATAAAATTCTATGACCTTAAAACAGACCGAACAAATGGCTATGATTTTGATCTTGAAGCTATGGTCTCTTTTGAAGGCGAAACAGGTCCTTATGTTCAATATGCTCATGCCCGTATTCAATCTATCCTTAGAAAAGCTGATTTTCAGCCTCAGGCAGCAGAAAACTATCAGTTAAATGACACTGAAAGTTGGGAGATTATTAAACTCATTCAGGATTTTCCAAATACCATCGTTAAAGCAGCTGATAATTTTGAGCCCTCCCTTATCGCTAGATTTGCTATTCACTTAGCACAAAGCTTTAACAAATATTATGCACACACACGCATTCTTGATGATAGCCCTGAACGTGACAGCCGTCTTGCACTTAGTTATGCCACCGCAACTGTTCTCAAAGAAGCCTTAGCCCTTCTGGGTGTTGAGGCACCTAATGAAATGTAAGCATTATAATAAGCTGTTGGAATATATATTCCAACAGCTTATTTTTTCTATTTATAGGCTAGTTTGCGTTCACGCTTACTAACAATAAAGTCAGGACTAATAATTTCTTCAACATTTAAAATCGAAATGAAGGCATCTGGATCAAGTTTTTCCATCATTTCCTTTAATAACCTAACATCTGTAGGATTTAAAGCAACATACAGAACATTTTTTTCTTTACCTGAATAAGCACCTTGACCTTTTAAATAAGTGGCGCCTCGATTGAGTTCTTCAAGAATGGCTTCAGCCACTTCTTCATGCTTATCAGTAATGATCAAGACTCCTCGAACAGAATAGCCACCATTTTGGACTAAAATAACCACTTGACTAAACATAAAGCTAGCAATCAGAGCATACATCATTTGAGGAATGGAGACATAAGTCAAAGATAAGAGCATAACAAAAATATCAAAAATTAATAAAGCCTGACCCAATTGAATACCATACTTATCCTCCATAACACGAGCAATAATATCTGAACCACCGGTAGTCCCCCCATAACGAAAAACAATTCCATTACCAATACCTGCACAGATACCAGCCACTAAAGCGACGACTAGATAATCATGCTGTAAATCAATATAAAGAGGGATTTTTTGAAAGATATAGACAAAAAAGTACATCAACGTTGTTCCATAAATGGTGTAAACCATCATTTTGCGACCAAAAAAATAAATTCCAAACAACAGTAAAGGCAAGTTAAATAGATAGCCAGTATAAGTTGGATTGATACCAAAGAGGGCATGAAAAACTAAAGTTAAACCGGCCATACCTCCCTCAGCAATATGATTTGTCATATTAAAATTGACAAAACCAAAAGCATAAATGGCTACACCTAAGGCAATAAAAATAAAATTTTTTAGACGAAGAGTATAATCTATTTTCATTGTATCTCCTTAAATTATCAACATTAATATTTAATCTTCTTCAACAAAACGGCCAATAATATTAACATTATCTGCTACAGAAACAAAAGCATTTTTATCAGTCTTCTTCATAATATATTTGAAGTCATTAAATTCAGCACGTGTGATAATAGTAACAAGAATAGCTTTATGTTCATGGTTGTAAGTTCCTTCAGCATCATTGATAATGGTAACACCACGGTGTAATTTATGATGAATCATCCGAATAACTCGATCAGGCCTGCTAGTGACAATCATTGCCTGCATTTTCTTTTGTTTAACAAAAACAGCATCAGTCATCTGACTGGATACAAAAATGGTCACCATAGAATAAAGAGCATACTGCCAACCAAAAGTCATTCCTGCAATTATCATAATCAAAATATTGACAATCAGAGAAACTGTACCAACTTTACGGCCTGTTTTCTTACGAACCAAAAGACTGATAATATCAGTACCACCACTAGACACATTATTGCGAAGGGCAAAACCTATTCCCGTTCCCATAACCAAACCACCAAAAATGGCATTCATCATCGGATCGGGTGTTAAGGTCATTTGAGGAATGAACTGAATAAAGAGAGAGCTCAAAGTTACTGTAATAAAAGTAAAAACAGTAAATTTATGACCAATCATATACCAAGCTATAATCAAAAGGGGTATATTGATAGCATAAAAAGTTACTGAAACAGGAATAGCCAATCCAAAATACTTAACAGACAGAGTCGAGACAATCTGAGCTAAACCTGTGGCACCACTGGCATAGACATTCCCAGGCTGAAAGAAAAAATTAACAGCAATAGATGACAACAAAGCATAAATAATAGAGCCAGAAATACGCTCGCCATATTTCTCTCTTGAAATAGAGGACAGGACATTAATGACCTGATAGCGTTTCGCTAAATTCTTTATACGATGCTTAAAAATGAGGGTAAATTTATTCTTGTTCATTGTTCTTTACTGCATTCTTGTTTACTTGCAAATAAAGCTCATCAAGTTGTTTATCAGAAACTAAACTTGGGGCTTGTGTCATTGGATCTGAAGCTTTATTATTCTTAGGAAAGGCAATCACTTCACGAATATTCTCTTTTCCTGCTAAAAGCATAACAAATCGATCCAATCCAAGCGCTAGTCCTCCATGAGGCGGAAAACCATAATCCATAGCTTCCAGTAAAAAGCCAAATTGTTTTTGAGCGCTTTCTTTTGTAAATCCAAGCGCCTTGAACATACGTTCTTGTGTCTCTCTCTGATTGATACGAAGACTACCCCCGCCAAGCTCATAACCATTAAGAACAATGTCATATGCAACAGCACGAACCTTGCTGAGATCACCTTCAAGTTCAGCAACCGTATCTTCTTGCGGTAAAGTGAAAGGATGGTGAGCACTTGTATAGCGATTTTCTTCCTCAGACCATTCAAACATTGGCCAATCCACAACCCATAAGAAATTAAATTTCGAATGGTCTATAAGGTTTAGTTCTTTTGCCAAGTGGTTACGCAGAGCACCAAGACTACCATTTGCTATTTCAAGATCATCTGCTACAAAAAACACTAAATCATTTGCTTCAAGCTGTAAACGTTCTATCAACTCATCTTCAATAGTTGTCAAAAACTTAGCAATAGGACCACCTATTTTGCCATCATTATATTTAACCCAAGCAAGACCCTTTGCACCAAATGGCTTTACAATATCTGTCAACTTATCAATTGCTTTGCGAGAATAGCTATTTGCAGCATTTTTAGCAACAATAGCTTTTACAGCAGGAGCCTGTGAGAATACTTTGAAATCAATATTCTTTACAAGATCTGTCAAGTCCTGTAAAGTCATTTCAAAGCGAGTATCCGGTTTATCAGAACCATAATTGTTCATTGCTGTATCATAAGATATTTGGGGAAGTGGTAATTGCAACTCTATGCCCTTGACTTCCTTCATGACACATGCAATCAATCTTTCTGTGATTTCTTGAATTTCTTGTTCAGATAAAAAGGAAGTTTCCAAATCAACTTGTGTAAATTCAGGTTGACGGTCTCCACGTAAGTCTTCATCACGAAAACATTTGACAATTTGGTAATAACGATCAAAACCTGCATTCATTAAAAGCTGTTTGGTAATCTGCGGACTTTGAGGAAGAGCATAAAAATGCCCTCGACTCATACGGCTTGGTACTAAATAATCACGCGCTCCTTCTGGTGTTGACTTGGCAAGCATAGGTGTCTCAACATCTATGAAATCCAAGTCATCTAGATAATTGCGGATAACATGTGTGACCTTAGCACGTAACTTAAAATTTTTCAGCATTTCTGGACGACGAAGATCGAGGTAACGATAACGTAAACGTGTGTCATCATTGACTTCAATTTTATCCTTAATTTCAAAGGGCGGTGTTTGTGAAGCATTTAAAATCGTTAACTGCGTCACCTGCATTTCGACACAACCCGTTGGTAAATTATCATTAGCTTGATCACGCTCCACAATCATCCCTGTCACTTCGATAACATACTCACTCCGCAAGCTTTCAGCACTTTTAACAACAGTATTACTGGCAGTTTTAGGATTAACGACTAGTTGCACAATGCCTTCGCGATCGCGCAAATCAATAAAAATAAGACCTCCTAAATCACGCCGGCGAGCCACCCAGCCTTTAAGGGTTAACTCTTGTCCGATGTGTTCTGAACGCACAGCACCAGCATACATAGAACGTTTCATAATAACTCCCTTTCTCTAACTTTATTTCCCTATCTATTTTAGCACAAAAACCGTTAAATAAAAGTGGCTTCACTGAAAAATAGTAAGCATAATTAAAGGATTTCAAGCTTTTTAACCAGCTAAAATAAAAACTCTTAAAAATACTGACACAACAGCAAGTTTAAGAGTTTATCAACATTATATTTCCAGCCTTAGCTGCCTTTTTAAGGTTAAGCAGGATTGCTCTATGGTCTGTCTGAACCTAATTGTTTAAAAACACTAGCAAAATCTGTTTTAATTTCCTCAAAACTAACAGCAATTTCTTGTCGTGTGAAGTTATTTTTAACTGCAACTTGTCCAGTTTCAACTTCACTCTCACCTAAAGTCATGATCAATTTCGTTTTAAAAACATCTGCCGATTTAAATTGTGCTTTAATTTTACGACCAAGATAATCACGTTCTGCCGAAAAACCTTGTTTACGAATAGCTTGAATAAGTTCTAAAGCCGTACTATTAGCAGCTGCACCAAGTACAGCTATATAGACATCTAAACTGTTATCTATTGGCAGATTAATCTTTTGCTTGTCAATAACCAATAAAAGTCGCTCCAAACCAAGACCAAATCCGAATCCAGCTGTCGCAGGACCACCAAAGTATTCGACAAGACTGTCATACCGACCGCCAGCGCAAAGCGTTAATTCACTTTTATCAACTTGAGTAATAAATTCAAAAATCGTGTGGTTATAATAGTCAAGACCACGAACCATATTGGTATCAATAACATAAGGAATGTCAAGTACCTCTAACATATCACATACACCCTGAAAATGCACTTGTGAGTCATCATCCAAATAATCTAAGATAGACGGTGCATTTTCAACAGCTTCTTTATCTTCTTTTTCTTTAGAATCTAGTACCCGCAAAGGATTTTCTTCTAAGCGGCGCTGTGAATCTTTGGACAGTTTGTCTTTCATAGGGATCAGATAATCAATCAAAGCCTGACGATAAGCCTTGCGACTCTCTTTATTTCCTAAACTATTAAGGTGCAAAGTGACATCTTTGATACCTAGCTCGTTGAAAAGCTGATAAGCCATGGCAATGGTTTCTGCATCAATGGCAGGATTGTTAGAGCCAAAACATTCAACTCCTAACTGATGAAATTCACGTAAGCGTCCTGCCTGAGGCCGCTCATAGCGAAACATGGAACCAATATAAAAAACTTTAACAGGTTTTTGTACCTCGGGCGCAAAAAGTTTGTTTTCCACATAAGAACGAACAACAGGAGCTGTTCCTTCTGGGCGCAGTGTGATGTGACGATCTCCCTTATCATGGAAATCATACATTTCCTTTGTTACAATATCTGTCGTATCACCAACAGAACGACTAATGACCTCATAGTGTTCAAACATGGGCGTTCTAATTTCACCGTAATGATATTTTTTAAAAGTTTTACGCGCAACATTTTCGACATACTGCCATTTAACTGTCTCTTGAGGCAGAATATCTTGTGTTCCTTTTGGTTTTTGTAATGTCATATTATGATATAAAAAGGCATTTAACAGTCAAAGCAAAGGTGTCATTACAATAATATATCTTTAATATACAAAATAATGAATCCTTTTGCACAGACTTCAAGCCAAATTTGAATCCTTTCTTATATTCCTTACTTCTATTTCTGTTCTATTTTACCACAAAAACAACAGAGCAGACAGCCAAAATGCTTTACTTTCTTTTTTATAAAATGTCTATTAAAAATAAATTAATGTATTGATTTTCCTTAGAAATAGAGCTATAATGCCTTATTGATAAAATTTCAGGAGGAAAAAAGTGTTTAAAACTTTAAAAACTTTACTATTAGGGGAACCCTTAAAATCTGAATTAGAAGGAGATAGCCATGCATTAACAAAATTGCAAGCATTGGCTATGTTGTCAAGCGATGCTTTATCATCTATCGCTTACGGACCCGAGCAAGTTATTTTAGTTTTGATAGCTTTATCAGAAGGAGCTATTTGGTGGTCTTTGCCAATTGGCATTGGAGTACTCGTTTTATTGATTAGTTTAACAATTTCTTACAGTCAGATTATTCACGCCTACCCTAATGGCGGTGGTGCTTACATGGTATCATCAGACAATCTGTCTCCTTCTATGGGGCTCTTAGCAGGCGGGAGTCTGCTGATTGATTATATGCTGACAGTTGCCGTGTCAGTCTCATCTGGAGCAGATGCTATCACGTCAGCCTTCCCAGCATTTAAAGATAGCAATCTTGAAATTTCAATTGTTTTGGTTCTTATTTTAATGCTCATGAATCTACGCGGTCTGCGTGAATCAGCTACGGCACTTTTTGTCCCTGTTTATTTTTTTATTATATCCATTCTCTTTTTACTAATCTGTGGACTTTTCCAAATCGTTACTGGAAATCTCACTTACACCGCAACAGCTCATATTGGACAGCCCATATCAGGCCTGACTTTAGTCTTGCTGCTGCGTGCTTTTACTAGCGGTTCTGCTTCTTTGACCGGAGTTGAAGCCATTTCAAACGCCGTCCCTTTTTTTAAAAAACCAAAAGCAAAAAATGCGGTTAAAACGTTAACCATGATGTCTGCTATTCTCGGAGCTATGTTTATCGGAATCACTTTTCTCAACTATTGGCTCGGTATTATCCCCAATCATAACGTAACTATCTTAGCACAAATAGCTCAGAAAGTTTTCGGCCACAGCTTCATCGGACAAGTATTCTTTTATCTTTTCCAAATTGCAACAGCCCTTATCTTAGCAGTCGCTGCTAATACTGGATTTTCAGCTTTTCCGATTCTTTCTTATAATATGGCAAAGAACAAATACATGCCTCATCTTTATTTGGAAAAGGGAGCTCGTCTAGGGTATTCTAATGGTATTTTAACATTAGCTATTGGTGCTATTTGCTTACTCTTTATTTTTAACGGTTCCACTGAACGTCTGATACCGCTTTATACTATCGGTGTTTTTATCCCCTTTGCATTAGCACAAACAGGAATGATCATTTATTGGAAAAACCTTAAAGAAAAAAACTTTTTCAAACAGGCTTTGGCAAATGTCGTTGGTGCCATCATTTGCTATGCTATTATTTTGATTCTCTTGATTTTCCGTCTGCATGATATTTGGCCTTTCTTCCCGATTATTGCTATTTTAATTGCCATGTTCCACAAAATAAAAAGCCACTACAATAGTGTCGCAGAGCAGCTGCGTATTACTGATAAAAATAAAGCCGTCTGCTATTCTGACAATAAAGTCCTTGTACTCGTCGGCAATATGACACAGGCTACTATTGGAGCTGTTAATTATGCACATTCTCTCAGTAAAGATGTTATCGCTTTGCACGTCTCAACAACAGAAACACTTAGCAAAGATCATGAAGTTGAAGAAGAGTTTAAACAGTTTTTCCCAGATATCACATTTGTCAATGTTTACTCTGATTACCGTGATATCATTAAGCCAACAGTTAATTATGTTAATGCAGCCAGTCAGAAAGCAAAAGCTCATAACAGCACTCTAACCGTACTAATACCACAATTCGTTCCGCGTAAGCCTTGGCAAACTCTGCTGCATAATCAAATGAATCTCCGTCTCAAATATTATCTCAGATGGAACCAAGATATCATCATTTCCAGCTATTCCTTCCATCTTAAGAAATAAAAAATCTGTCAAGTAACTTTACTTTACAAGAATCTTTTGATATACTATTAAAGTTGACGCAAGTCATATTAACCCAAAAAATGAATACGGGCTAAAAAGCCCTTTATATCTTACGGAGGAAAGAAAAAATGGCAGTACCTGCACGTCGCACTTCAAAAGCGAAAAAAAACAAACGTCGCACACACTATAATTTGACAGCTCCAACTGTGAAATTTGACGAAACCACCGGGGATTACTCACGTTCTCACCGCGTATCCCTCAAAGGATACTATAAAGGACGTAAAATCGCCAAAGCTAACGCTGCGAAATAACAGAAGGGAGATACCATGCGCGTAAATATTACACTTGAACATAAAGAATCTGGTGAACGCTTGTACCTTACTTCAAAAAACAAACGCAACACTCCAGACCGTCTTCAATTAAAAAAATACTCACCAAAATTGCGTAAACACGTGATTTTTACTGAGGTTAAATAGGGATTCAATACGAATCATAACCACCCGTCTAATGGGTGGTTTGGACGAGGGCTATAAGCCCACATCACCAGCCAGCGCCTAAAAACGCTGGCTTTCACTTTGTTCAAGCCTAACTGCTTTTGACTCTCACTTACCTCTCAAAGGGGCTATGGTATTACTTGCC
>PPYF01660862.1_pt1 | contig 11108 bp, 7 predicted proteins | sample 1559871 | NCBI WGS metagenome assembly PPYF01 (sample SAMN08240021, study PRJNA423297) | Human gut metagenome, whole genome shotgun sequencing project.
CGATGCCCAGTCCCCAGTATTTTTTGATCAGATTTTTCTGCCAGGAATGTGGCTTCCTGCTCTGCGGTAAAAGAATTTTCGTCTGGATAGGAGAGCAGGTAGTCGGTTTCCGCATGAGCGAGATTGAAATTTTCTAAAACTGCTTTTCAGTCGGCGGCCAGACCATTTCTCAATAGGGCTTCCTGGCCATTTTTCAGGGTAATGATGCGGTGATATTTCATAATGGATTTCCTTTCTGGAACTTCCCGCTGGAGAGATCCACATCCACAAGAATCTTGATCAGCCAGAAGAAAACAAACAGTACCAGAAGCGGAATCACGCAGGAGGTGATCAGCATCACTGCCACAGCTTCTACGAAATGGCTGAGAGAGGTCTCTACCTTCTGTACCAGTTCTTCGGAAGAGAGGGTTACATTCTCTACAGCGCTGGCCACAGAATCCTTCGCACCAGATAGTGCATCCTTTGCTTTCTGCCAGAAGCCAGAAATTTCCGTGGTCTGTTGGGACTGCTCTGTGGTCTGCTGAGACTGATCCGTCTGGTTATCCAAAGCGGCTGAGCTGGATGCGTGATCGGCGGCTTCAGATTCTGCGTTGTTTTCTAACAGCTTTTCCGTTCCTTTTGCTTCCTCCAGGGTCGCTTCGATCTGTGCCTGGTAGGTGTGCTCGATCAGATCGGATATCTTCACACTGGAAGGAACCACAAGAAAAATACAGATTCCAAAAACCAGTAATTTCCGCGCCAGACGGTCAAGGCTACGGTTGCTGACAAAGAGATTGGTAGCAAAAAGCACACAAGCGGCCGGAATGAATATCTTAAAAGCAGCGTATCCCGTGATGGTCACCAGGTATTTTTCCAGGAAAATGGCACATAGGACAATCAGCAGGTAACCGCTTAAATCAGCCACCTTTTCCGCAATCGGCGTACCGATATCACCAGGCAGAAGGGTGATCACTGCAGAAGTTGCTGTAGCAGCCATGGTCAGTTCCAGCACTGTATTTTTCTTCTCATCCAGAGAAGTAATCGTTGCCTGGTGGGATTCCGGCGCGGCAGCATATTTACCGACTACGGTAAAAGACAAAATTCCGATCAGAAGACAGGTAAGAAAAAGGGTGCATTTCTTTTTATCAAATGTAAGATTCATAATCATTCTCCATTTCATGCAGTCATCAGTTTAATTCATTACCATTAGAATCAAGAAACAGGTACTCCGATGGAACCATTGGTTCATAAAACACGTAAGGATAGGATTCTGGATCAATTTTTTCTTCGTGGATGCCATTTTCATCCGTGATTTTTACTGAAGCACAATCTGGATTATTGATCACAAAGGCAAATCCACGGTTCCAGTTAAGCACTGCGATATCCTGGACCTGGCCGAGGATAGGCTTGTAGGTCTGGACGAAGGAGTATCGATCCGTGCCAGTGATCTTCACTTCCATAGGCAGGTAGTAATGTGCCTGATATTCATTGCCGGAAATAAACCAGATGAGAGCCTTATCATCGGCGGTACACATATCGGCATATTGAAGATCGACTGTAGCGGCATCAGAGATCGGAAGTTCCTTCCGGGCTTTGGCCGTCAATTCATCGATGACATGGTATTGCTTGGCGCAGCTGCAGAGGAGAAATATGGGACAAAAGAACGTGAACAATTTCATTTGCGCAACGGTCAATTTCATAGGGTTTCTCTCCGAAAATTCTGGAATTGTTAGTATGCTTCATATTATACTTGTATATTATCACAATTTTTTAGTCCCAACAATGATACCAATCCTAAGACTTTCCTACAAAAACCTTAAACTTAACATGGACCCAGGCAGTTTGGTTAGTCAGCAGCCTGGAAGCTTTCCCGCAGGATCAGTTTGGCTTCCAGTTCGATATGTTCTGGAGTCAGGTCATTTTCCTGGATTTTTTTCTGTAATAAGCGGATGATCTGAGCGCCGATCTCTTTGTTTGGCATCTCGATCACACTCAAGGAAGGTGAGGAATATTCTGTCAAAGAGGCATCCAACATTCCAATCGACAGCATCTCCACATCCTGTGGAAGTTCTACCCCTAAATCATGGAATCCACGAAGCGCTCCCAATGCCATGGAATCTGAATCACAAAAGATGACCTTTGGCCTGTCGCCATTCTGGCAATATTCTGTCGCCAGGCGGTAGCCGTCCTCGATGGTCCCATTTCCATGAAAGACCGAATCTTGGGTGACATGCAGGCCAATCTGTCCGCAGGCGTCTAAGAATGCCTGGGTACGCAGGGTGGTGGCAACAAATGCGGAGTGGGAAGCAAACACGGCTGCTTCCGTATAGCCTTTCTGACGGATCTGCCTTGCAGCCATCAAGCCGATCATCTTGTTATCGGTACAAACAGTAGAGAGGTACTCGGAATAACGGTTGATCAGCACCACCGGCATCTGCGGTGACAGACTCTCCAGGTACTTCATATCTTTCAAAGAACAGGCACCGATCACAACTGCGCTGTAACCGGTTTTCAAAATGGAAGCGTCGTACTGGTCAAGGTGGTCATCCTCGTAAGTCTGGACTACGATCTCGCAGTCGAATCCGATCCGGGAACATTCCACCTGCAGTGCATTTAAGAAAGATGCCAGGATCATGGTACGGTAATCCAAAGGCCAGAAAAACGCGATGACAGGTTTTTTGCTCTCCTGGAAACGTAATCGTCTTGCAGTCAGGTTCGGCTGATAGCCAAGCTCCCGCATGGCATCCTGTACCCGCTCCTGGGTCTGGGCAGAGATCTTCCGTTCACCGGATTTGCCATTCATAATAATAGAGACCGTGGTCACTGAGACACCGGCCAGTTTTGCAACATCTTTTATGGTAGCCATAAGGGAAAAACCTCCGAAATTCAATCATTTGATCATGATAAATATTAATATCTATATAAATCCACTAAATAAGACCATAACTGAAAAGCATGCAATAAGCCATTATTTATTATCTTACGTTCATTCATTTCCCTTGTCAAGCATGACAAAAAATCCCTGTGCGTTCTGCACAAAACATCTCAATAAAAACTGTCGAAAATAGCAGAACTAAAAATAAATGATAAAAATTCTCTTGACAAAACTAAAACGTTAAACTATCATATGTGCCATAAGATAAACGTTTTACTAATACGTTAAACTGAACAAAGTAAACAAGCAAAACGTAAAAAAATGAAGACTTTCAAGGGAAGGGAAGGATTCATGAGAGTGACTGTGAAGGAACGGGATCGTTACACACAGTGATTCACGGGTCAGTAAAAGAAAGGTAGGAAAACAATGAGCAGTAAAGTAAGAAGAGCCATGGACGGCAACGAAGCAGCAGCTTATGCCTCCTATGCGTTTACAGAAGTCGCAGCAATCTATCCGATTACTCCATCTTCACCGATGGCAGAGTTAGTTGATAAGTGGTCTGCCAATGGAATGAAGAATATTTTCGGTCAGCAGGTAAAACTGGTAGAGATGCAGTCTGAGTGTGGTGCAGTATCCGCGATGCATGGCGCGCTAGATACCGGTGTGATTGCAACCTCCTATACCGCATCTCAGGGTCTGATGTTAATGATCCCGACCATGTACCGTATCGCAGGCCAGTTAAAACCGGGTGTTATCCACGTTGCTTCCAGAAACGTAGCAACCCACGCCATCTCCATTAACGCAGAGCAGTCCGATGTTATGGCATGCCGCCAGACAGGATTTGCGTTATTAGCATCTTCCAGCGTACAGGAAGCCATGGATTTAGGAGCGGTTGCACATCTTTCTGCGATCAAGGGCCATGTTCCATTTTTACATTTCTTTGATGGATTCCGTACTTCCCATGAGATCCAGAAGGTAGATTGCCTGGATTATGAGGATTTAAAGAATTTAGTTGACTGGGAAGAACTGGACAAGTTCCGTAAGAACGCACTGAACCCAGAGCATCCGGTTCTGCGTACCACCGGACAGTATTCTGATACATACTTCCAGAGCCGTGAGGCATGTAATACCTGGTATGACGCACTTCCAGATGTGGTGGAAGAGTACATGAACAAGATCAACGAACTGACAGGGCGTGATTACAAGCCATTTAACTACTATGGTGCTCCAGACGCAGAGCATGTGATCGTGGTGATGGGTTCCGCAAGCGGATGTATCCGTGAGACCGTGGACTACTTATTAGCAAAGGGAGAGAAGGTCGGATTTATCGATGTTCATCTGTATCGTCCATTTTCTGCAAAACATTTCCTGGCACAGCTTCCTGAAACTGTGAAGAGAATTACTGTCAATGACCGTACCAAAGAGCCGGGAGCTGTTGGCGAGCCTCTGTACGAGGATGTATGTTCCGTGATCTTAGAGTCCGGCAAAGACATCGACGTATACGCATGCCGCTTCGGTCTGGCAAGTAAGGATTACACACCTGCCCAGGTCATTGCTGAGTATGACAATATGAAGGCAGCAGAGCCAAAGAACCATTACACCATCGGTATCAATGATGATGTGACTCATCTGTCTCTGCCGGTTGGCCCAGAGGTGAACACCATTCCAGAAGGAACCATCAGCTGCAAGTTCTGGGGACTTGGTTCTGACGGTACTGTTGGCGCAAATAAGAACACCATCAAGATCATTGGCGATCATACCGATCTGAATGTACAGGCTTATTTCGAGTATGACGGCAAGAAATCCGGCGGTGTGACCAGATCCCATTTACGTTTTGGTAAAGCGCCGATCCATTCCACTTATCTGGTAAATCACGCAGACTTTATCGCCTGCCATAACAAGTCCTATCTGGACCGCTATGACATTCTGGCAGAGGCAAAAGAGGGTGCGAATGTCTTAATTACCTGTGACTGGAAGGGCGAAGAGTTAGAGAAGCATTTAACTCCATTATTTAAGAAAACAGCCGCTCAGAAAAAGATCCATTTATACACCATCGACTCTACTGCAATCGCTGCAGAGTTAGGTCTGGGCAGCAGAACCAATACCATTTTACAGGCTGCATTCTTCAAGATCACCGGGATCATCCCGATCGAAGAAGCAGTGGAATATATGAAGAAAGCCATCTTAAAATCCTACGGCAAGAAGGGCGAGAAGGTCATCAACATGAACTACGCCGCTGTGGATAAGGGTGTTGAGATGGTAGAAGAGGTAGAAGTACCTGCAAGATGGGCAGACATCACAGTTGAGGCAGAGAATGTGGACGAGAACCTTCCAAAATGGATCAAGAACATCCAGATCCCGGTAAATTCCATGAAGGGTGACAACATTCCGGTCAGCGAGTTTATGGATCTGCCAGATGGAACCATGCCACAGGGAACCTCCAAATATGAGAAACGTGGTATCGCAGTCAACGTTCCGGTATGGAACAGTGAGAAATGTATCCAGTGTAATATGTGTTCCTATGTATGTCCACACGCTTGTATCCGTCCATTCCTGGCAACTGAGGACGAGGCTAAGAACGCTCCAGAGGGCTTTATCACGGTTCAGGCGAAGGGCAAAGGCATGGAGAACTACCAGTACCGGATCCAGACATCCGTGCTTGATTGTACCGGATGCGGAAGCTGCGTAAGTGTATGTCCTGCAAAAGAAAAAGCGATCACCATGGAGCCGTTAGATGCTCATCGTGACCAGGCAGAGAACTGGGAGTATGCGATCTCCTTATCTCCAAAGAAGAACCCATTAGGAACCAGTACCGTAAAAGGAAGCCAGTTCGAACAGCCGCTGTTAGAGTTCCCAGGCGCATGCCCAGGATGCGGCGAGACTCCATATGCAAAGCTGATCACCCAGTTATTCGGTGACCGGATGTACATTGCCACCGCAACCGGATGTTCCCAGGTTTGGGGTACCAGCTTCCCATCCTTCCCATATACCACCAATTACAAGGGCCATGGTCCTGCAGTGGGCGGCTCCTTGTTTGAGAACAACGCAGAGTACGGTATGGGAATGTGGTTATCCGTAGAGCAGCAGAGAAGTAAACTGGCGATGCACGCACAGGCTCTGGCAGATTTAACTGATGATGAGGCAGTTAAAGAAGCTGCATTGAACTGGATCGCCAATATTGATGATACCGAAGGCTCTGTAGTATCCGGCGAGGCATTTAAGAAAGCCATCGAGGCGCATGCAGCAACAGACGCTGAAAAAGCAGATATTGCAGAGATCAAAGCAAATTATGACCAGTTAACGAAGAAATCCGTATGGTTCTTCGGCGGCGACGGCTGGGCTTATGATATCGGTTACGGCGGATTAGACCATGTACTGGCTTCCGGAGCGAATGTAAATGTGATGGTATTCGATACTGAGATCTACTCCAATACCGGCGGACAGGCTTCCAAGTCTACGCCTACCGGCGCAGTAGCACAGTTCGCTGCAGCAGGTAAGAGAAATAAGAAGAAAGATTTAGGCATGATGGCGATGAGTTACGGTGATGTCTATGTGGCTCAGGTAGCGATGGGTGCAAATCCGGCTCAGTTCTTAAAGGCTGTCTTAGAGGCAGAAAGCTACAATGGTCCATCTTTGATCATCGCATATGCTCCATGTATCAGCCACGGCTTACGCTGCGGCATGAGCGATGTACAGGGCGAGATCAAACGTGCTGTTGAGGTTGGATACTGGCACTTATACCGCCACGATCCACGTCTGGCAGCTGAGGGCAAGAATCCATTTGTCCTGGATTCCAAGGAACCACAGGGCGACTTCAGAGCATTTTTGCGTGGCGAGGTACGTTTCTCATCTCTTGAGAGAACCTTCCCAGAGGTGGCAGATGAGCTCTTTAAGAAGACCGAAAAAGAAGCAATGGCAAGATATGCAAAATACAAAGCGCTTGCACAGTAAGGAGAAAACAGATGGGTAAGCTGATTGAGAAGTTATTAGGGGGCAATACAGGAAGTGTTGTAACTGTGGAACCGGATTATATCGTGATCAATGACGGTGTATCCCATGCAGCTGTGGATGAAATATCCACAGTTGCATACCCACAGAAGGTACTGGTGATCTATGATCATGACGTACCAACCGGAAGACCGGAGGCAGCAGCCATTTTAAGAAAAAATCTGGCATTTGCGGAAGAATATCACTGTCAGTACATCCAGGCAGAGGGAACCGGTTACCAGTACATGGTTAATGAAGTGGTAAAACCGGGCCAGATCATCATCGGCGGCGGTTCTCACGGAAGTATTTTCGGGGCAAAGGGCGCACTTGGAATCAATGTGAGCATTCCAGAGCTTGCCAGAGTGACCGAGACCGGACGTTACAGCATCGTGGTTCCGGAGACTGTGGAGATCAGCCTGAAGGGAAGCTTAAAAGAAGGAGTCAGCATCATGGATGCAGCATTTTCCTTCTTAAAACAGGCAGGTGATGTGAAACGGAAATCACTGGAATTTTATTGTCCAACCTTAGACCAGCACGAGAAAGAGGTCCTGTGCAGCATGGCATGTTTAAGCGGCGCGTATACGGCATTTACCGTAGAAGAGGAGGGTGCTCCGGTTCTGACTCTGGATTTAGGGGCCGTTGAACCAATGCTCATGCTTCCTTGCGGTGACAGAAAAGACCAGAAGGACGCAGAGATCGTTCCAAAGGCATCGAAAGCAGGTCTGGAGTTAAATGCAGGCCAGATCGGCGGATATACCGGCGGTACGATTGAGGACCTGAGAAAAGCAGCTTCCATGTTAGATGGACAGAAGCTGGCATTAGGCTTCCGCTTAAGTATCTGCCCGGCAACCAGCCGCGATTATCTCCAGGCAGCGGAAGAAGGAATTCTTTCTAAATTTATTGATTTTGGAGCACAGATCAACGCGGCAGGCGATCACAGTGTTGTAATCCAGGGCGCTGGAGCCATGGGACATAAGGAACGCCTGGTAACTACCGGACTGTATACCTTTGCAGGTTCCATGGGATGCGATGATGCAGAAGTTTATACAGGCTCTGTTGAAACAGTCATGAACGCTTCCTTTGCGAAGCAGATGTAAGGAGGCGCAGTTATGGAAAAGAAATTCAGTGGAAAAATCTGGAAATTTGGAAATGATATTGATACCGATACCATTATTCCTGGAAAAAGAGGTACCATCCCGGATCGTAACGAGATGAAAAAATATGCGTTTGAGCTGTTAAAGCCGGAATTCGGTTCAACCGTCCAGCCGGGAGATATTCTGGTGGCAGGAACTAACTTTGGCTGTGGTTCCAGCCGTGAGCAGGCAGCCACGGTTCTTTCTTACAATGGCGTCCGTTGCATCATCGCAAAGAGCTTTGCAAGAATCTTCTTCCGAAACGCATTTAACAGCGGCATCCTTCTTCTTACCTGTGACCAGATCCAGGATGTGTGCGAAGGCGGCGATATTGTTACGGTAGATGTCGATGCACAGACGGTCAGTGTAAATGGAAAAACCTTTAAAGTTGGCGCAGTTCCGGAAAATCTGTATAACATCGTAGCAAATGGCGGTCTGATCGAAGATACGAAGAAGCGTCTGGCAGCTGGAAATATAAAGACAGAGATTCACCCTCTTTCCATTGAACAGTGCCGCAAAAAAGGCTACACCATGGTGGAAAAGCTGTTAAAGAAGAATGCAGGCAAAGAGCACGTAGCTCCTGGCGATATTGTGATCACAAAGCCGGATATGTTCATGGTTCATGATATTTATACCACCTATCTGTTAGAAACGATGAAGCAGATCGGTGCAGATAAGATCGATGATCCGGATAAGGTAACCATTGTCTGGGATCACTGTATGCCAACTGCTGTTGCAAAGAATGACTATGACCATTATGAAGCCGGTCTGGAACTGGCTGAGAAATATGGCATCAAGAAGTTACATATCGGCGAAGGCATCTGCCACACCATCATGCATGAAGCAAAGTATGCGAAGCCAGGCGAGATCGCGACTGCAACGGACAGCCATACCACCACTTACGGCGGCGCCGGAAACTTCTGTTCCGGTATTGGTACGGCAGAAATGGCGGCAGCCCTGATCACTGGAGAACTTTGGTTTAAGGTTCCGGAAGCGATCAAGATCGTATTAAACGGACATTTAAGAGACGGCGTGATGAGTAAGGACGTGATCCTGCGTATCTTAGGCGATATCAAGGCAGATGGCGGACAGTACAAGTCTCTGGAGTTCACCGGTCCTGCAGCCCATGAGATGAGCATGGAGCAGCGTTTTACCGTTGCGAACATGGCGCTGGAAGCAGGCGCAAAGTGCGGTCTGTTTGAAGCCGATGAAAAGACAGCAGAATACTACGGAATGCCATTAGAGGACATAGACTGGGTATGTGTCGATGAGGAAGCAAAGTATGAAAAGGTACTTACCTACGATGTGAGCGAACTGGAACCACAGCTGTCCTGTCCACAGGGCGTTGATAATGTCCATCCGATCAGTGAAGTAAAAGGCACCAAGATGGATGAGGTATATCTGGGAAGTTGTACCAATGGAAGTATTGAAGATATGGAAGCAGCCGCAAAGATCTTAAAAGGCCGCAAGGTAGCAAAGGGACTGCGCTTTGTCGTTGTTCCGGCGACCAATACCATTTTCAAGCAGGCGATTGAAAGAGGTTATATCAAGACCTTTATCGAAGCTGGAGCAGTGATCTGCCATCCATGCTGCGGACTGTGCTGTGGTATGCCATATGGCTTGATGACAGATGACGAGCGTATCCTTCTGACAGCAAACCGTAACTTTATCGGACGTCAGGGAACCAAGAAAACATTAAGTTATCTGTCAAGTCCTGCGGTTGCAGCAGCAACTGCAGTCATGGGCGTTGTAACAGACCCGGCTGATTTACCGGAACTGGTGTAATCAATCTGTGATTTACGGTCAGGAGGAAAAACAATGATCAAAGATTTTGAACAGTTAAAAGAAATGCTCCGTTCCATGCCAGTAAAACGCCGTGTGGCGGTAACCCCGGCACAGGATGAGCATACACTGGAAGCCATCAGCCATGCATATAAGGATGGCATGGTGGAGCCGGTTCTGATCGGTGATGAGGCTGCGATCCGTGAAATCCTGAACAAGCTTGGGGTTTCCACAGAGGGCATGACGATCATCAATGTGCTGGATCCAACTGAGGCCATCCAGAAAGCGGCGGATATGGCAAGAGACGGTGAAGTGGACTGCATCATGAAGGGCAAGACTGAGACAGGCGCCCTGATGAAGGTTTTAGTAAACCGTGAGAGAGGCATCCGTAAGAATGATACCATGAGCCTTCTGGCATTTATGGAGAGCCCAAATTACCATAAGGTATTTGCTATCACGGATGTCGGCTTACTGACTTACCCTACCAAGGAGCAGAAGAAAGCAGCCATCGCAAATGCAGTGGAAGCGTTTCATGCCCTGGGCGTGGAGGAGCCAAAGGTAGCCATTCTGGCGGCTGTAGAGAAGGTGAATCCGAAAATGAAGGAGACCGTGGAAGCAGCAGAGATCAAGGAAGAGGGTGTTCCTGGATGTATCATCGAGGGACCGATCAGCTATGATCTGGCGATGGACCCACAGTCCGCACCGATCAAGGGCTATGTAAGCCCGGTGGCAGGTGACGCAGACCTTCTGGTTGTTCCGGATATCGTCAGTGGCAATATCGCGGCAAAGACCATCACCGTTATCGGCGGAGGCCGTACCGGCGGCGTGGTCTTAGGAGCCAAGGTTCCTGTTTTATTAGTATCACGTGCAGCAAGTGCAGATGATAAATATATGTCCATCGTCATTGCGGCGTTAGTGGGCAGCAAATAGGGGGAAAACAAATGGAGAAGAAATTAAATTTTAAGGTGTGCGGGCTTCCTGCAAAGTATTTTATTCCGTTTTTCATCATTGTGATGGCAAGTGTTTATCTTGGATTTATGCCAAAAGTGAAGATCTATTCCAACGATGCGGGAACCTATATGGCAACCAGCTTTGTCATGACGATCGCCTTTTTGATGGCAGTCGGCGGACTGTTTTTCTGGCTGGGAAACACGATCCCGATCGTGAATAACTATCTCGGCGGCGCATGTTTGCTTCCTTTATTAGGCGCATCTTTCTTAAATTATGTTGGTTTAGTTCCACAGGAGCTGGTCAATGGTACCAAAGTCCTGATGGGCGGCGGCTTCCAGGATGCTTACATTGCCATGCTGCTGGTTGGTTCCATCTTAGTCATGGACCGCAAGGTGCTTCTT
>PPYF01675067.1_pt1 | contig 11108 bp, 11 predicted proteins | sample 1559871 | NCBI WGS metagenome assembly PPYF01 (sample SAMN08240021, study PRJNA423297) | Human gut metagenome, whole genome shotgun sequencing project.
CTCTTTAGCTCAGTTGGCCAGAGCACGTGATTTGTAATCTCGGGGTCGTTGGTTCGAATCCGACAAGAGGCTCAAAAAAGGATATATAACAAATCCAAGAAAAAAGCATTCAGGTATTAGTCTGGATGCTTTTTTTATATATTTGCATATTATCGAAATACACAGTTCTGAAATGACCAGTTCGGAACTGTGTATTTCGGAAACTGATAAAGTGTTGATAATATGAAGCTTGATAAGCTTTCTGTTCTTCTTGAAGCTTTGATGAATTTTGGTTTTTCCCTAATTGTTGTAATATTCCATTTTTAAGAAAAGCAAATATTTATAGTTTCTTTTTGATTCATTATTGTTATTCATTCTTGTATATTATGCTCAGGATAGGATCTGAGTAAAAGCATCACATTGGATAAATGGCGTTGCAATATTCCATGAAGTTGCTTGATGATATTTATATTCCCGGAGAGAAAAACGATGAATTGCAGTTGAGAGGCAATTTCTTGGTTCGTTTGTTTGCGTTCTTTACTTTCGATGTTATTTTGCATTAGATAAATGCCTAATGCTTTCTGAATATCGGCTATTCCCTTGTCCCATTCATGTTCGCCAAGTGTTTGAATGAAAGTACAATATTGCTTGAGCTTTTTGCTTAGCTTTTTTAAACTGTTGTATTCGGTGTCAATGGGAGGATTAATGTGCGCAGAGCGTATTATGTTTGACATCTGCAAATAATACGTTTTCATTCCATTTTCAGAATTGAATGTAGTCAGGATATACTGTTTCGTAGCTTCTGAAACCTCTTCCTGTAAGTCTTTTAATTGACTGTTTTCCATAATCATTAGAATTTAAAAGATGAATAATAGATTGATGGGAGAGGAAGAAGTGCTAATAAAAAAGCGGTTTCGCCTGTCCCATTGTCTAACATACCGACGGCAGGTTTAGAGGTGCATTAACACTCTCTATGGGGGTACGAAACCGCCCATATAAGAGTTCACATACGAACATAAAAATGCTCGCTGCGATAGTAGGCAGGTTTCCCCACCGTCTGTTAATATGTTAGACGTTGCAAATGTAGCCTTATTAATTCAATTCGCAAAATATTGGAGATATTTATTGATGCTTAGTGAAGCTAGTTTTCTTACAATGCAAAAAGATTTAGTGAATGGTTAATATGTAAAAATCCCCGGATAATCTAATTGTCCGGGGATGAATTATTCAAGTAAGAGAATATTGAATTATTTAATTCTCTTGTAACCATATACAGCCAAATCTCCCAGTTCCTCTTCAATGCGGAGTAACTGATTGTATTTAGCCATACGGTCTGAGCGGCTTAAAGAACCTGTCTTGATCTGTCCGCTGTTAGTAGCTACTGCGATATCGGCGATAGTAGCATCTTCTGTTTCACCCGAACGGTGAGAAGTAACAGTAGTGTATCCATGACGGTGAGCCATTTCGATAGCGTTCAGTGTTTCTGTCAGCGAACCGATTTGGTTTACTTTAATCAGGATAGAGTTGGCACAGCCTTTTTCGATACCCATTGCAAGGAAATCTACGTTGGTTACGAACAGGTCGTCACCTACCAACTGGCAACGGTTGCCGATGCGTTCGGTCAGCTTTTTCCAGCCTTCCCAGTCGTTTTCGTTCATACCGTCTTCGATAGAGTCGATAGGGAATTTGTTGATTAGTTCTTCCAGGTAGTCAACTTGTTCTGCGGAAGTGCGTTTCTTACCTTTTTCACCTTCAAACTTGGTATAATCGTAAATACCATCGTGGTAGAATTCGGAAGAAGCACAGTCCATACCGATCATAACGTCTTTGCCCGGTTCGTATCCTGCAGCTTTGATAGCGGCCAGAATAGAGTTCAAAGCATCTTCCGTACCCTCGAGGTTAGGTGCGAAACCACCTTCATCACCTACAGCAGTGCTAAGGCCACGGTCTTTCAAAACTTTCTTTAAAGCGTGGAATACTTCAGCACCCATGCGCAGACCTTCTCTGAAAGAAGGAGCACCTACGGGACGGATCATAAATTCCTGGAATGCGATCGGAGCATCGCTATGTGAACCACCGTTGATGATGTTCATCATCGGTACAGGCATTACATACGTATTTGTTCCACCGATATAGCGGTATAGAGGAAGATCCAGATAGTTGGCAGCAGCTTTAGCTACGGCAAGAGATACACCGAGAATAGCGTTAGCACCTAAATTCGATTTAGTCTTAGTGCCGTCCAATGCCAGCATTGTGTAGTCGATACCTCTCTGATTGAGTGAAGACATACCAATCAGTTTCGGAGCGATGATTTTATTTACATTATCAACCGCTTTTTGTACTCCTTTTCCACCATAGCGCTGTTTGTCACCATCGCGAAGTTCCAATGCTTCGTGTTCACCTGTGGAAGCACCTGACGGCACAGATGCACGTCCCATAATGCCGGATTCCAATACTACGTCAACTTCTACTGTGGGGTTACCTCTTGAATCGAGAATTTCTCGAGCTACAATTTTTTCAATTTTCATCGTTTCTATTGTTTTTGAATAAGATTTCTGCAAAAGTACGGACTTGACGGGGAGTGAGAAATCACTATAAATAGGTATTCTTTTTGTGCCTATTCCCTATATGTCGTTAGTCCGACCTTATACTATAACAACGGGACGATGCTTTTTGTTTGAGTGCGGCGGGGTGAATTTGCAGGATTTTAATCTTCGATAATAACCCCTAACAGTGGAAGCAAATCCATTGCTTGCAGGGAAGTGATGACAGCCCCTTTCAGATCGCTGATGTTAAGCGTGATTCCGCTGATACGGGAAGTGCGCAAATCTATTCCGCGAAGCGGAGCGTGTGAAAAATCGGCTTCTACGAGATCGCAACTCTCAAATGCGACGGATGAAAAACGGCAGTCGTTCAGACTTCCGTTGCGGAGCTGGCTGTGTGCAAAACGTACCTGGTTCATTTTACTCATAGCCAGATTGATATAACCTGCGTTGCAGTCATGCAGCAAGACGTGATTCATTGTTGTTTCCGATAAATTGGTACCCAATAGCTTGCAGGAAATGAATTCTACCCGGTAGAGCGAACTTTCAGCGAAAGAAATGTTGGATAAGTCGCAGTTCTCGAACCTGACATCGGTCAGTTGGGAGGAACGGAATTTACATTCGCTGAATGTCTGATGCTGAAAGGTGCAGTTTTTGAAACTTTTATAAGATTTGTCGATGCCTTCTTCTTTTCCTTTGCAGAATAAAAGATGAGAGACGGTTTCTTCTCTGTCGAGCCATTTCTGTAGGGTAATAGTACTGACTTCCTGTTCTTCCATCATGGGAGGAACAACGCGGACGGGTTTGGTTGGGCTTCTTTTAATCATGGCGTAAAGGTAGGATTTATATTCGAATTATTAAATCTGTTTTCCCACATATCCGCCGGCTAACGTTGCGGCTAATCCTATTCCTATACTTAATAATGTATATAGAACAAATGCTCCGTAAAATTCTCCTTTCAGCAGACCTACGCCGTCACTGGAGAAAGTAGAGAACGTTGTGAAACCTCCACATAAACCCGTTGTCAGAAACAAACGGAACTCGAACGGAAGGTGGAATCGCTCTGAAAGGGCATAGAACAGGCCGATGAGAAAACTGCCGAGAAGATTGACCGTGAAAGTGGCCCATGGAAAATGATAAGGGACGATTCGTTCGTGCATTAACAACTGGATGAAATAACGCAGTGCACTACCGGTTCCTCCACCGATAAAGATATAGATAACTTCTTTACTCATTTGATTGAAAGATTGATATTATTTGTAGGCGGCTTCAAAATCTTTTTCGAATTGCTGGAAGCCTCCGGGATAAACAAGATTGATTTGTTCTGAAACGGTTGACGGATCATTTTTGTTTTGCAGAACGGATATGAACTTTTTGAATATCTCGCGGGGAACGCTCTCTATCCAGAAGGTGACAAGCGCATGCGAAAGGATATAAGAGTATTGCTCGTCCGTCATTTGCTGTTTCATAAATTTGCCCTGGCTGCTATTTAAAAATGTAGGAAGGTTTACTTCTCCCAGCATATACATCGTCCGAACTCTCCCTTGTTCGTATTCGGTAAATGTGTGGCGGACTGCTTTTTTGTGAATGGTGCAATGTTCGAAGTACTCCGACAGTCCTTCGTTAAGCCAGCTTGGAGGACGCTTGCCGAGAATCTGCGAAACGAAATGATGACTCAGTTCGTGATAGATAATGGCAAGACTTCTCTCCCGTCCATTCTCCCGTCCTAAGATGACTGCCTTTTGTAGCTTAGGTGAGTATGCACCACTTGCCTTGATAGGCAGAGACACATTGATACTTTCTAAGTAATCGATTGCTTCTCTTCTATTTTCAAATACATATAGTTGGAGGCTCAGCGTATCGGGCAGTCCGAATTGTGAATAGAAATCAACCTCATGTTGAAGAAACTGTTCTATCTTCTTCCGGTCTTTGTCGGGAAGCGGGTCACCGCCATATTCCACTTTTACGGTTTGGGCATGAAGCAAACCGCAGAAAAAGAAGACCGGGAAGAAAAGTAAAAATATGCGCATGATACATCTATTATTTCAGGTTGTGTAGCTTCATATATTTCTTTTTATCACGTTTACTCATGTCCTGCATGATAAGGTCATGGTCGGTCACAGCCTGATAGATGGTTTTCTCTTCCGGTTTCACATCTCCTTCAGTTGTGCGAAATACAGGAATAAAGTGGGAGTAAGGGTATCCGGATGATAATCCTCCTTTGAACTTATTTTCATCCAGAAAAAAGAAAGAGATGGCAGCACCTGTGGGGCCTGCCTTTCCTATGGCTTGTCCAACTTGTACTTCTTCGCCTCTTTTCTATTTTAAATATAGTGTTTTTTCCGTTACTTAAATTGTAGGAACGGTCGTTGGCACGATACAGATAATAGTCGCAATAGTCTTCATTGTAGTAATTGAGTTCGGTAGTTCCCTGAGCATCTTTTTCCCATTTTGACTCGATGATACCGTATGGACGTTCCAGCAGTTTACGTAAAGACTGCGCGGAAGTGTAGCTGGCGGACAATGTGAAAATCAATAGAGCGATCAATTTAAGGTGCTGTGCCATATTCTAAATAGTAAAGTGTTTATTGATATAGTTGGGATAATACGTTGCAAATATAGAAAGATTATGTAATATGCGTCTTTAATCCTTTTAATTTCTTCACCATAGACACTATATTTTTTCTAGCTTCTGGATTTGTTATCTGCTTTATATTTAAATGTTTATCCCGTTTCAACTTCTATATCCTTCTATATTTTCTTTATAAAGAAAAACACCTCTATTGTTTCCTGTCTATCTTTGCCATACGATTATTAACTAACTCATTTATATCATGAAGAACATGAAAATAGGAACTGCAATATGGGTCTGCCTGTTGCTCTCTTTTTTCTTCGGCACATCAGCAAAGGCCGAAAGTATCACTTCTCCTGACGGACAATTAAAACTTAATTTCTCTGTCAACATGCAAGGAGAACCGGTGTATGAACTCTCTTATAAAGGAAAAGAGGTGATTAAACCTTCGAAACTGGGACTGGAATTGAAAAATGATCCCGGACTGATGAATGGATTCACTCTGGCCGATATTAAAACTTCTGCTTTTGATGAAACATGGGAACCGGTGTGGGGAGAGGTGAAATCGATCCGCAACCATTATAATGAAATGGCTGTTACCCTGAATCAAAAGGCGCAAGATCGTAATCTGATTATTTGTTTTCGTCTTTATAATGATGGCTTGGGGTTCCGCTATGAGTTCCCGCAGCAAAAGAATCTGAATTACTTCGTTATAAAAGAAGAACATTCGCAGTTTGCTATGGCCGGCGATCATACGGCATTCTGGATTCCAGGCGATTATGATACGCAGGAATATGACTATACCGAATCCAAGCTTTCAGAGATTCGCGGATTGTTGCAAGGGGCAATTACTCCAAATGCTTCTCAAACTCCTTTTTCACCAACAGGTGTGCAGACATCTTTGCAAATGAAGACAGCCGACGGGTTGTATATCAATCTGCATGAAGCGGCTTTGGTTGATTATTCTTGTATGCATCTGAACCTTGACGATCAGAACCTGATTTTTGAATCATGGCTGACTCCTGATGCAAAAGGGGATAAAGGTTATATGCAAACGCCTTGCCGTTCACCCTGGCGCACGGTGATTGTCAGTGATGATGCTCGTGATATTCTGGCTTCCAAATTGACTTTGAACTTGAATGAACCTTGTGCCTACGAAGATGTTTCCTGGATTAAGCCGGTGAAATACATCGGTGTGTGGTGGGAAATGATTACCGGAAAAAGTTCCTGGTCGTACACGGATGATGTTTATTCTGTGAAACTGGGACAGACGGATTATTCCCAAACAAAACCGAGCGGTCCGCGTGGAGAACATCATTACGGACAGTGGATGAACAATCATTATTTATATGCGGTGGAAAAAGCGGCCGAATATAAGATCTGTGTAAATGCTCACGAAGCAACTCGTCCGACAGGATTATGTCGCACATATCCGAATCTGATCGGTAATGAATCGGCTCGTGGCACGGAATATGAAGCCTTTGCAGGGAATAAGCCGTTCCATACCACCTTGCTTCCTTTCACCCGTCAGATTGGTGGACCGATGGATTATACACCGGGTATCTTTGATACAAAACTTTCTTTCCTGTCAGGCGACCACAGTTTTGTACGTACAACTTTGGCAAAACAGTTGGCACTTTATGTAACGATGTACAGTCCTTTGCAAATGGCAGCCGACCTTCCGGAGAGTTACGAACGTCACATGGATGCATTTCAATTTATCAAGGATGTAGCCGTTGATTGGGATGACAGCAAGTATCTGGAAGCGGAACCGGGAGATTATATTACCGTAGCACGTAAGGCAAAAGGTACTGATAACTGGTTTGTAGGTGGTATCACCGATGAGAATCCCCGTACTTCTGCTTTTACACTTGATTTTCTCGAACCGGGAAAACAATATGTAGCTACTCTTTATGCTGACGGAAAGGAGGCGGATTTTGAAAAGAATCCTACTTCTTACCAGATAAAAAAAGGACTTGTTACAAACAAGAATAAGATGTCTGTGAAGCTGGCACGTAGCGGAGGATTTGCAGTAAGTTTGATTGAAGCAACTCCCGCTGACTTGAAAACGATCAAGAAATGGAAATAAGATTCCGGTAAAAAGATTGTTTCCGGATTCCCCGCTTTTTAATAAATATTAGTTGTGCTTCGCAAAGAAAACTAAAACTTTGCGGAGCGCTTTTTTTATAGGACGAATTCTTTTTTGTACTTTTGCGCCATCTTTTTTAAAACATCATCAATAAAGAGAACAACATGGGAGGTTTTTTCGGAACAGTCTCGAAAACTAGCTGCGTGACTGATTTATTCTACGGCACAGATTATAACTCACATCTGGGTACCAAGCGAGGAGGACTCGCAACATATAGTGAGGAAAAAGGTTTTATACGCTCCATTCACAATTTGGAAAGTACTTATTTCCGAACCAAGTTTGAAGGAGAACTGGACAAATTCAAAGGAAACGCCGGCATCGGCATCATTAGCGACACAGACGCACAACCTATCATCATCAATTCTCACCTCGGGCGCTTCGCCATTGTCACAGTCGCTAAAATAGTCAATATCCAAGAATTGGAAGAAGAACTTCTCAGTCAAAACATGCACTTCGCCGAACTTAGTTCGAGCAACACCAACCAGACGGAACTTATCGCATTACTTATTATACAAGGCAGAACTTTTGTGGAAGGTATCGAAAATGTGTTTAAGCACATTAAGGGTTCTTGTTCGATGTTGCTTCTGACGGAAGATGGTAGTATCATCGCTGCCCGTGACCGATGGGGACGTACTCCGGTGGTGATTGGAAGGAAAGACGGTGCTTATGCTGCAACGAGCGAATCGTCCAGTTTTCCGAATCTGGATTATGAGATTGAGAGATATTTAGGTCCCGGTGAGATTGTCCGTATGTATGACGATCATGTTGACCAGCTTCGCAAGCCCAATGAGGATATGCAGATTTGCTCGTTTTTGTGGGTGTACTACGGTTTCCCGACTTCTTGTTATGAAGGAAAGAATGTAGAGGAAGTGCGTTTCACCAGCGGATTGAAAATGGGACAGACAGATGAATCGGAAGTGGATTGTGCTTGCGGTATTCCTGATTCGGGAGTGGGTATGGCTTTAGGATATGCCGAAGGAAAGGGGGTTCCTTACCATCGTGCTATTTCAAAATATACACCGACATGGCCTCGTAGCTTCACTCCGAGCAATCAGGAGATGCGTTCGCTTGTTGCTAAGATGAAGTTGATTCCCAACCGTGCCATGCTGCAAAATAAACGTTTGTTGTTCTGTGACGATTCAATCGTGCGGGGAACTCAATTACGTGACAATGTGAAGATTCTGTATGATTACGGAGCAAAGGAGGTGCACATGCGTATCGCTTGTCCGCCATTGATTTATGCTTGTCCGTTTGTTGGTTTTTCGGCTTCTAAAAATGCATTGGAGTTGATTACCCGTCGTATTATCAAGGAACTGGAAGGGGATGAGAATAAGAACCTGGAGAAATATGCTACTACCGGTTCTCCGGAATACGATAAGATGGTTAGTATTATTGCAGAGCGTTTCGGTCTCAGTTCATTGAAGTTTAATACACTGGAAACGCTGATTGAGGCTATCGGATTACCTAAATGCAAGGTTTGTACACATTGCTTTGATGGTAGCAGCCATTTTTAAAGTAGTCAAATAGGATATTTAAGTATCCGGATAAAAGTATACAATAAAAAGAGCCGTGAATTGCTTTGTAATTCACGGCTCTTTTTTTACCTTTACGGCACTATAAACTATCAATTTGTAAATTGTAATTAGTAACTTGTAATTAAAACAATATGACTTTAGTAGACAGATTTTTAAAGTATGTAAGCTTCGATACACAATCTGATGAATCGACAGGGCTTACTCCAAGTACTCCGAAGCAGATGATTTTTGCTGAATACTTGAAAAAAGAGTTGGAATCTTTGGGATTGGAAGATATTACTTTGGATGAGCATGGCTATCTTTTTGCTACACTTCCTGCCAATATAAGTTTATTACGATGCTTCCCTCACAGGAAAGACCGGAACATACGACCGGCTATGAAGGATTCTATCATTTGATTGGTATTCAGGGGGATGTGGAGCAAAGCACTGTGTCTTATATCATCCGCGATCATGACCGTGCAAAATTTGAGAACCGTAAAAAAGAGATAGAACGTCTGGTAGCTCAAATGAACGCTGAATATGGAGCTGGTACTGCGACACTCGAACTGCGCGATCAGTATTATAATATGCGTGAGAAAATAGAACCGGTAATGCACATCATCGATACTGCTTTTGCAGCTATGGAAGCCGTGGGTGTGAAACCGAATGTAAAACCGATTCGTGGAGGTACGGATGGTGCGCAGCTTTCTTTTAAGGGATTGCCTTGTCCGAATATCTTTGCCGGTGGTCTGAATTTCCACGGTCGTTACGAATTTGTGCCTATCCAGAATATGGAGAAAGCAATGAAAGTGATCGTAAAAATAGCAGAACTGGTGGCTTCCAAATAAAAAGACGGTAAGCTCCGGTAATACTTAATACCTGATACTTAAAACTTAATACTTTAAAATAATGAAAACCACTCCGTTTACAGAGAAACATATAGCACTTGGTGCTAAAATGCACGAGTTTGCAGGTTATAATATGCCTATTGAATACTCCGGTATCATTGATGAACACATAACTGTTTGTCAAGGTGTCGGTGTATTTGATGTATCGCACATGGGAGAATTTTGGGTGAAAGGACCGCAAGCGTTGGCCTTTCTGCAGAAAATAACATCTAACAATGTGGCGGCACTGGCTCCGGGTAAAATACAATATACTTGTTTTCCGAATGAGGATGGGGGGATTGTAGATGATTTGCTGGTTTATCAGTATGAACCGGAAAAATACATGTTGGTGGTGAATGCTTCCAATATGGAAAAAGACTGGAACTGGTGTGTTTCTCACAATACGGAGGGAGCCGAGTTGGAAAATTCGTCGGATAACATAGCTCAACTTGCTATACAGGGTCCGAAGGCTATTTCGGTTCTGCAAAAGTTGACGGATATTGATCTTGCTACTATTCCTTATTATACATTTAAGGTTGGAACGTTTGCAAGTGAAGAGAATGTGATTATCTCCAATACGGGTTATACCGGTGCGGGAGGTTTTGAGCTTTATTTCTATCCGTCTGCGGCTGATTCTATATGGAAGGCTATTTTTGAAGCTGGTGAAGAGTATGGCATTAAACCTATCGGTTTGGGTGCCCGTGATACGCTCCGGTTGGAAATGGGCTTCTGTCTGTATGGCAATGATCTGGATGATACGACTTCTCCGATAGAAGCCGGATTGGGATGGATCACTAAGTTTGTGGAGGGCAAGGATTTTGTCAACCGTCCGATGCTGGAAAAACAGAAAGCGGAAGGTGTTACCCGTAAACTGGTTGGCTTTGAAATGGTTGATCGCGGAATTCCCCGTCATGGCTATGAACTGGTGAATGATGAAGGCGAGAAAGTGGGAGTGGTGACCTCCGGTACGATGTCGCCTACCCGTAAGATTGGTATCGGTATGGGATATGTGAAACCGGAATATAGTAAGGTGGGTACGGAAATCTGTATCGATATGCGTGGTCGGAAATTGAAAGCTGTGGTAGTGAAACCGCCTTTTAGAAAGTAAAAAATAAGCTTGTTATTGTGTATAGCCCCGGATAAGTTACGACTCTATCCGGGGCTAACTTATTTTATGATGGTTATTGCAAAACATATCCGTGAATATGTTGTTTATCCCATAGAAATAATATAATTTTGTCATCAAATACGATAAAATAATGTCTCAATTACCTACTCTTATAGCTGACCTCGCACTTATATTGATTTGTGCCGGTGTTATGACTTTGTTGTTTAAGAAGTTGAAACAACCTCTGGTCTTGGGATATGTAGTTGCCGGATTTCTGGCAAGTCCGCATATGCCGTATACTCCTTCAGTGATGGATACTGCCAATATTAAGACTTGGGCGGATATTGGTGTTAT
>PPYF01196958.1_pt1 | contig 11107 bp, 8 predicted proteins | sample 1559871 | NCBI WGS metagenome assembly PPYF01 (sample SAMN08240021, study PRJNA423297) | Human gut metagenome, whole genome shotgun sequencing project.
CAGCTGATAGAAACAGAAGCCACTGGAGCACCTCAAAAACACCATCATACACTAAATCAGTAAGTTGGCAGCATCACCTTCATGGTATTGGTAATATGACAATATTTTAGAGAGTATATTTTATTCATTATAAAATGCCCCGTAATATTTATCTCACAATGATTATGATTAGTGGATACGCCCCTACATTTCCAGACAGCTGTTATCACTTAATCTATTACTGGCCCGCAGCCGTAGATATTCTAGCCACGGTGGTAACGAGTATCCGGAAGAGATTCCACTTACACTCTTTCAATCCTATTGCAAAAGCTGATTTACTCAACAGGATTAAAAGAGGGAGTTTGATACAATTTATTTCACTTTTTGTTAGAATACTAATTCTTTTCTTGTATTTTTTTGAGGAAATGAGCACGGAACACGACATAATCTGTAGTCAGTAAAGAGTCTATCCTCCCTGACTACAGATTATGTCGTGTATTATATGATATCAACTTGGCTGTCAGCGGCCATGTTGATATCAGCGTACCTTTGTTGTAAAGGAATACCGGTCAGAACAGCACAGAGTAGTTCAGACCAAAGGTTCGGCCCCTGCCTTTGTAGTCGTACAGTGACGCTGGGCCGTAACCCGGGCTGTAGTACAGTGGTGCACGCTGCCCCCAGACAGTGGTGTAGTCACGGTCGAAGAGGTTTTCAATGCTGAAGCTGAGTGTACCCACCGGAAGCTGATAACTGCCGAGCAGATCCACGGTGGTATAGCCATCGACCTTGTAGCCCTGCGCGTCGCTCACGTCAAAGGAGGTGGTGCTCTGCACGCGCAGACTCCACGGGTCCGGTGCCCAGCCAATGTAGGCTGTCGCTTTTGATGGGCTTGCTGTCTTCACATCGTATTTCTGCCAGGTACCGTTCACTTTCGACTCAGTTTTCAGCACGTTGAAGTTCACTCCGGTACTCCAGTCAGTATCAGGAATCAGGTAGTCCACCGCACCTTCCACGCCGTAAATACGGCGTTTGTCGTCCACCACGCTGATGGTCAGATCTTTATTCGCCACCACGCTCTTATCAGAAATCGAATAGTAGGCCGCGATTTGGGTACGCAGATTATTGCCAGTAAAGCGCCAGCCCAGCTCATAAGAATCGACTTTCACGCCTTCCAGCTTGCTGTCGCTGACGTTCACACTCTTTGTTAGAGGAAGATGGCCGTTCACTGCAGCACCATAGATGCCGCGACCATAGTATTTACCCGGGTCCGGCAGCTCCACGCCCTGGGAGAAGTTGAGCCATGCCTGCTGGCGTTCGGTGATGTGCATCAGCAGACCGGCGTTGAACAGGAAGTTGTCGTAATCGACTGAGCCGCCAGGAATGGCGTCGGCGGATGTAGCCTTCCCGGCGGCAATCTGCCGTTGCTGCGCGTAGCCGATGAAATCATCAATCTTGTTTTCAGTGTACTGATAGCGTACGCCACCGTTGAGGGTAAAGAGATTATTGATGTCATAGCCTGATTGCAGGAAGGCCGCCAGGTTGGTGATGTCATACGACGGATAGCGCCCGGTGGTGTAAATCTTCTTGTTGTTCAGCCCTCCGGAAGCGCTTGCCTGAGCCAGGTCGAAGAACATCTGGTTGGAGGTAAAGCGCTCATGATCAGCATCCAGCCCCCAGGTGATTTGCCAGCCGTCCATCGGTTTGCTGTTCAGAGTCAGTTTCATGCCGTACTGGTCGGTGTCCTGCTGTGACGAAGAGAAAGCCGTCACCTGTTTGTTCGCATTTACCGTCGGGAACGGGTAGAATCGCAACGACTCATCGCGGTAGTAAACCTGACCGACCAGCTCCTGTCCCAGAAAAGCGCTGTCAGAGTACTGCAGGCTGATCAAATGCCGCTCAGTGCCGGGAATACGGTCGGAATTCAGCCCGTTACTGACGAATGGCGTGCTGGTCCCTCTGATGGCAGAGAAGCCTTTCCCGAGATTAAGCCCGTAATCGTCGTCGCCCTGGCTTTTATAGTACTGTGTGATCAACTGAAGCTGCCGGGATTCATCGATGTTCAGCGTACCAGTTCCCATGATGTCCAGCCGATCGGAGTACTGCAGGCCGGTCTGGGTGTTATCAAGCAAGGTGGCATCGCCGTTACCGTCAAACCAGCCGCCAAATTTCTGATATGCCACGGAAAGACGTCCGGAGATATGCTCATTTCCGCCGGAGACAGCTCCGGCAATGCGTTCATCGTGATCTTTACTGCTGCTAAAGCCACTTTTGGTGCCAGCCTCAAACTCCATCATGGTTTCCGGCTGGCCTTTTTTGGTCACGATGTTGATCAGGCCACCGGTACTGCCGCCGCCGTACAGGGACGTCGCACCGGAGATCACTTCAATATGGTCGATATTAAAAGGATCTATAGAGTCCAGTTGTCGGCTGTCGGTACGTGAAGAGTTGAGACGCACGCCGTCAACCAGCACGACCAGCGGGCGGCCACGCACATTCATACCGTAGTTGGTGCGGCTCCGGCTGCTGACGTCAAGGCCAGGGATCAGCTGAGCCAGTGCGTCTTTAAGCTCTTTGCCGCCCTGAATCTGCTGTTCCAGTTCGGCGTTTTCGATAACCCAGGTGGTTTGCGCCATCTCCGCTACGGTGCGATTGCTGCGGTTGGCAGACACCACGAACGTTTCATCATCGGTTTGTTGAGCGACTGCTGGCGCCATCATGGTAAGAAGCAGTGGGTTGAGAGCCCAAAGCGTATACTTTTTGCTTATCATCATTATTCCTCCATACGGGCGGAAAAAATCAGCCCAAAGATGCTGTGTAGCGAGTTAAAGAAGCAGCCTCCGGCTGCGTTTTCCCTAGGTGCCGCTGCGCCACTGAATCAGGGCGGGCGGCATACTGAGATCGAATAAATCACGTCCCATTACGCGATTAAGAATACGTGCAGATCTCCATGCCATCAGGCTGAGCTGGGGTTCGGCGATGCCATGGGTTTGCATACTGGCGTTGACCACGAAGATGTTGTTCTCTTTCGGGCCACTCCATTCCAGAGTGAAGTCATCACGCACTTTAAAGGTGTTCTTATCGTGCATGGTGATCAGGGGCATCAGTGAGGGAAGTATTTGTGGCAACGCAGAACGGTAACCTGTGGCGAAAATCACCACATCACTTTCCAGGCTCTCCCTGCCCTGATCCAGATGATGCTCCATCAGCAACTTCCAGCCAGGACCACTACTTTCCAGAGTTGTTACCGAGCGGCTGGGTAGCAGACGGATATTTCTTGGTTTTCTCAGAACTTCAAAACGGTGGTACAACTCACGATAAATGGTCAGTAAAGAATCGGCAGTGATGCCATCCGATGTCATTTTCTGCTCATCCAGTAACTGATGGCGAATATCTTCCTCCAGTCCGGAGAAGCCTGAAATATATTCAGGTGTAAAATACTCATCAGCAAAAGCAGCCTCATCCAGTGCGTTAAAATTATTACGCCGGGAGACCCAGTTTATTTCCGCCGCTTCTCCCCATTCCCCGCGTAATGCATTAAGGAACAGGTCTGCACCACTCTGTCCTCCACCAACCACGGTTATCCGTTTTCCACTAAGGTCCGGCCGACGAAGATTCATTTCACTGGCATGGAAACAGGATTGTGTCATATGCTTCACACAGGGTGGTAAATAAGGTTGTTTTCCTGTACCAAGGCAGATATTGCGGGCAAAATATTCTCCCTGGCTGGTTTGCACCAGAAACAATCGACGTTTTTTATCGAAATCAATGTTTTCAACGGTATGACTGAAATACAGGTTATTCATATCTTCAGCAGCCCAGCGGAGGTAGTCAGAAAACTCTTCACGGGATACTGTACGTAGTCTGCTTGTAAGGAAGCGATAGAACTTTTTGTGCTTCACCAGATAGTTAACAAAACTGTAGGGATTTGTAGGTGCAACAGCACTGACCAGATCTTTCAGAAAGACGGTCTGCATATGACAATCCGGTACCAGCATACCCGGATGCCAGGAAAAATGAGGATGTTCATCAAAGAAGAGACAGTCCAGTTCTTCGATCTGATGTGACAACGCAGCAATGCTGAGATTAAATGGCCCTGTCCCTACACCAATAAAATCGACACTTTTTTTCATGATTCATATTCCTGAGTTACCAGCCACAGCGGATTTTGCAGATCCTCAAGGTAATTCGGCAGCATGCGGCTGCCGCCATCCAGATCAGGCCAGGTCAGTTTTACCGGGTTCAGCACCACGCGAATGATTTGTGGCCTGAAAAGTGAGAAAAGCGCAAAACGCTCTGACATTTGTGGATGTTTTTTCATGTAATCACTCAACACTGCTGCCAGCAGTTGATAAAATCGCCTTTCAGGTACGCCAAGACGAACCATCAGTGGCGAAATAAAACGCAGTACTGTCACGAAGTGACCCGTCTGCAAATCATGGATTAAGTAGTCCGCACTCAGGCGGGATGTAACATCACGAACCTCCTGAGGCAAAGAGTCCATTTCGGGGAACTCTTCTTTCACCAGTCGCATATCGCCCTGGAAGTCTTTCAGCAGAACACGCTGTGGAACCCCCTCTTTCATGGCGAGAGTTATATTTTGTCCATGTGCAATAAGCGCGACACCGTAGCGGCAAAGCAGGTGATACAGAGGAACCACGACCACCCGGAACAGTTGCGTAAGCCAGGTTTCAGCGTCCAGCCCGGAGCGGTCTATATATGCGCCTGCCAGCGGCTGATTGTTTTCGTCGCACTCCATCAGTGTTGCCATCAGAACCGGACTTTCATCCGGTTTCAGCCAGCGGCACGGATTCTCCCGCCAGATAACACCAAGCATTTCCTGGTAGCGATAGGGAGCCCGGGCAAGCGCGGCATAGCCTTCATGGGAGACATAGCCTGCAGCCGGTTCACCAAGTATCACTGCGCCGCTTTGCACTAGGGTGGCGTCGGTCGCAAAAACCTGTTGTAGCCAGCGTGAAGCCAGTGGTCCGGCAGCGATGTATCTGCCAGGGATCCCCCGGTAGCATGAGGTGTTGTAGATGGTCAGCGGCAGCTTGATATCCAGCCCGCCCCGGCGACTGGCGTTGGTCAGGGTACGCAGCGACTGCTGGGCGAGCCACTGGTCGCCAAACTCGCCGAGAGACACCATCCTGCCTTCGGCAAAATCAGCGATGAAGTCGGTAGCGATTTTTTGCTGCCACTGCCACGGATGTACCGGCAGCGGCAGCCAGTTATGATCCAGTCCGTTTTCCTGCCAGACCTGACTGAAGCGGGCAAACTCCTGCGGATCCATTGCGGCCGTCAACAACTGATGAATATCCATCTCGTTATCACAGCGCCAGATCATATGTTCACGTTTTACCGCCAGCCAGTGCAGTCTGAAGGTGTTGGCATACTCTGGCGCATATCGTTCCAGCGCCTCTTTACCCCAGCCACGGCGACCTTTATTAAAAACGAATTTAGGATGACCGCTCAGCAGGCATTGCAGGCGGTCGGCATTAAGATTAATCAGGTCACTGGCGCTCAGCCCGCGACGGGCTTTCAGTAGTTGCAGGTCGCCCAGCAGCGTGGCATACAAATCCTGCATATGCTCAGCAACGGTTGCATCGCTCATTGACAGTACCTGCTTTAGCTGCATCAGCAGCGTCTGAGCCAGTACTGGCTCGTCCGCGCAGCGCAGAGTTTGAGCATCAATCCAGAGCCAGCCCCAGATACCACGTTCAGCGATGAAGCGCCATTGTGCTCCCGGCAGGTTAATGCAGTAGCGGTCATCGCCCTGAGATTCCGCGTGGAAAACCTGCTCATACTCCAGCTCAGACAACATTTTTGCCACCAGGCGGCGGTTGACCAAATCCCAGTCTTTGTGATTCATTACAGACCGACCTCCGTGAAGAAGTGATGACGATCCGCCATCACCATGCGCGAGCGTTTATGTGGGAAGTCGAACTCTTTAATTGTCCGGTATCCCGCAGGCTCAAGATGGCGGAACAGGCGCTGGTTATCGGTGCGTGGCTCCAGTACTGTGCGCTGCGTACGTGGCTCATTCAGCAGCAGGTAATGTGTCACCCCGCGCAGCCAGCTTTGCACATAGTGGGCTCCGCGCCATTGCTGTTCACCAACCAGCAGATGCAGGCCACGGTCAAAGGGCTGCCACGAATAGTGGCGACCAATGCGGTCTTCCGCCGCCCAGTAGATTTCGAAATAACTGAACGGCCGATCGTCGAAACAACCAATCAGCGGGAATGCATGTTTACTGGTGAGCTGGCGTTCCAGATAGGCGATCTGAACCTCCAGTGAGCCACTTTGCTCCCAGAAATACTCAACGCGCGGATCGTTCATCCAGCGAGTGAAACGTTCTGCATCAGAAACGGGATCGGCAATGCGGAAACTCAGCATCCTGCGAATGCGTGGATCGTAACGACGATAAACTTCACCCTGCGGACGGGGGGGGCGCTGCGGGAAATAAATCTCACGCTCTGCATCAAAAACCATTTCACCGGAGGCCCGGTTTGCCGGAGAACTCAGCCATAACGGTAACTGCCAGAAAGCGGAACGATGGATAATGTCGCTTTGTACCTGTCCGAAAAGCGTCAGCGCCTGTGGCTCCTCACACCATTCGGACCAGGGAAGAACCACTGCTGAAAGTTGTGGTGCGGCGATAAATATCTGATCCAGCGCGTCGCACAGCCACCCTGTTGGCAGCTCCCCGGGCCAGTGCAACACCGCGCTATTGTCCAGCCCCCAGCCAAGATTCAGAGGCTTGTCGAGTTTTTCACAGCGCAGTCCATATCCGCTGTGAACAATGTTTGCCCCAGACATTCAGACCTCCTGAGCCTGCAGCGGGTTAGCGAAATCAAAATAGATCACCGAAGGGTCAACGATGGTGTTCTCGTTATGATCGTTCAGATAACAGAAAAAGTTACCTTTTACGTTCCAGTACGGACTTTCCAGAACATAGTTGAGACAGGTTTTATGAGTCACCTGGTCACGCACTTCAGCCAGCAATGTTCGTACACGAGCCATCAGATTCGCTTCGCTGTCCAGCCCGGCAGCACCCAGCGCAGCAGTTACGGCAAAAGTGGAGTTAACCAGCAGGTAATAAGGGAAATAGCGCAGCAACTGCTCACGGGTGAAAATATTTTCCGCCTGCGCCTCGTCAATGGTATCGAGCCACTCTGTCGCGTGAGGCATAAACGCGCTGCCCTGGCAGTCACGGTAAATAAATCCGACCGGCAGATCCCCAAGCATCTGCACAAGAATATTTTGCTGATGCGCCAGCAGCACCAGGCCGTAATCCGCTTCAGCCGTAAACAGAGGCTTCAGCACCTGCTGACAGTAAGCATCGACCCATGCGTGGGCGGCCTGTTGCACAGTGATACCGAGGCGATCGCTCAGGCGTTTTACCGCCGAAACCAGCAGCGAATCACCGCCATCCTCCTGCATTACCCGGAAAGTAGGGAAGCGGGCCTGTAGCATCTGCCAGCCGTCGGTTTGCGCCAGACGTGCCAGGCGCATTCCTCGCTCCACCTCTTTCACAGACAGAGTACGGACGGAGTTGGTCAGCCGAACGCTCAGGGAGAACTTGATCATATCGCGGCTGGTAGCACAGTAGAGGGAGCGGGAAGAGGTGGTCGGCAGCCACGACGTGCCGGCCTCGCCTAAGTCTCTGATAAGTCCTTTAGCAAAAAGTGCCTGGCACCACACTTGCTGCAAAAGATATTCTCCCTGCCACGGGTGCAGCGGGAACAGCCATTGATTGTCACTTAATTCGTTGAGTAACTGGGGCGCATTTTCTGCGGCAAATCGCGTCAACCGCTGTTGAAGGTTAAGATGCAGACTTTCACCAGCGATTTGCGTTTTATCCACCGAAAACCACCGCAGCGGGAAGTGAGGTGCCATGTCAGGCAGGTATCGTTCAGCTTCCTGGCGGTTAAACGGTTCATGAGACTTAGGTGCAGGGTGGAAAGCGTGTCCTGTCAGCAGTGCCTGCTCAGCCTCGCCAAAATTCAACGCTTTTTCACGCAGGATGGCCCAGTCATGGCGGGCATCAATTGTCTGTTGCGTATGGGCGTAGCTTTCCAGCACGCGTTGGTGGAAAGTTTCGCAGAGGGGAACTGGCAGAAAAAGTTGATGCCGGAGCTTATCAATAATAAGCCGGGAGAGAGTGGTAAAGTCGACAGGATAACTGCCTGATGCCGTGACCAGATGAGCAGGAAATGCAAAGCGGTGATGCTGGGTTGGGGAGAAATAAGCCACTCTGAAATGGAGCGACTTCTGTTCGTCCAGCGGGATAATCAATTCGTCTGGCGGGTATTCCGCCAGTTGCCAGTCTTTGGTTTCACGAATCAAGGCATTCAGGAAGCACTGCGCAGCCACATCTGTGGCGGATTTTTCAGAGGGCAGGATCATAATCAAACAGCTCCTACACAGTAAAATAATAACAATTATGTCAATAATGATTCTCATTATCAACGAGAAATGTTATTGTCAGAAAAATTAATTTTACAAATAAACACAATTAATACATGGTGTTGAAACATTACAATGTCATCTAAGATCGAAGATACGCCCCAAAAAACCCTGTCCTGCTGGCCACTGGCGTTCAGTGCCGGTCTTCTCGGTATCGGACAGAACGGTCTGCTGGTTGTACTCCCTGTTCTGGTCATACAGACAAATCTGAGTCTGTCTGTATGGGCTGCCCTGCTGATGCTGGGCTCAATGCTGTTTCTGCCATCTTCCCCATGGTGGGGAAAGCAAATTTCCCTTACTGGCAGTAAGACTGTGGTGCTGTGGGCTCTGGGAGGATATGGCGTAAGCTTTACCCTGCTTGGGCTGGGAAGCGTGCTGATGGCTACCGGTGCCGTAACAACAGCGGTGGGGTTGGGAATATTAATCATCGCCCGGATCGTCTACGGTCTGACCGTGTCAGCAATGGTGCCAGCCTGTCAGGTCTGGGCATTGCAGAGAGCGGGAGAAGGGAATCGCATGGCCGCTCTGGCAACCATCAGCTCCGGCCTGAGCTGCGGCAGGCTATTCGGGCCGCTGTGCGCGGCGGCAATGTTGGTCATTCACCCTCTGGCGCCAGTGTGGATGCTGATGGCAGCTCCGGTGTGGGCTGTGGTGATGCTTCTGCGGTTGCCCGGCACACCACCACAGCCCACACCGGAGCGCAAGAGCGTCAGCCTGAAGCGGGATTGCCTGCCTTATCTGCTTTGCGCAATGTTACTGGCTGCGGCAATGAGCATGATGCAGCTTGGACTTTCGCCAGCCCTTACTCGCCAGTTCGATACTGATACCACCACTATTAGCCAACAGGTGGCGTGGTTGTTGGGGCTGTCCGCAATAGCTGCGCTTATCGCGCAGTTCGTGGTACTCCGTCCACAGCGCCTGACTCCAGTGGCTCTGCTCCTGAGTGCCGGGGTGTTGATGAGTAGTGGTCTGGCTATCATGCTCACTGAACAGCTATGGTTGTTTTACCTGGGCTGTGCAGTGCTGTCATTTGGGGCCGCTCTGGCAACACCCGCTTATCAACTTTTACTGAATGATAAGCTGGCCGACGGCGCAGGCGCGGGCTGGCTTGCGGCCAGTCACACACTTGGCTATGGGCTGTGCGCATTGTTGGTGCCACTGGCGTCGAAAACAGGTGTCTCAATCGCGCTGATTGTGACGGCATTATTTGCCGCTGTATTATTTACCATAGTGTCTGCATGTATTTGGCATTACCGTACAATCAAGTAAGGCTATGATGTTGTACTCACAGCCGGCATAACGTCCTGTGCAATTTCGCTGTCGAAACCGCCTGTGCTGACCGCCCAGTGCACTCACCTGAAGCACATCGCAGCATGCCACCAGGATGCCAGATCGTCTTCTGAAATGGGTGGATACATTGGCAACGTTAACCGCAACAATTTTTCAGAGAGAATTTTGGGGGGTGAGGGCCAGTGATGTAAAAAATACGCCAAGAGGTTAATTCATTGTTTATACTGATATGTCAGGTAATGCGTTTGCAGTCATTACAGTCGTCATGGAGACTGTAATGACTGCAAACGCATACCATGGAGCGAAATTCTATCCTAAGCGTCACATTAGTTGATAAACCTGTAACGTTAATGAATTCTCATGCGAAAAGTATGGTTATGATAAAAAAGCCTAAAGCTGTCATGATGAGGGAGCCAATGACGTGAACAAGTACAGACGTCAAAGCCCATATATAATTTCCCGCCTGGAGTAATGCGAATACTTCAACAGAAAATGTAGAGAAAGTACTCAGACCTCCACAAAGTCCCGTTGTTATCATTAATTTCCAAAAAGGATCAAGGTGTGGTTGTCGTAAAAAGTACGCCAACGCAGTACCAATAATTAACCCGGCAAGGAGGTTCACCACCAGTGTACCTGGAGGTAGATTTGGAAAAAGACTGTTAAAGCGTGTGGACAGTAACCAGCGCAGAGTACATCCAACAGAACCGCCGATAATGACGGCAAAAAGTGATTTAATCATGTACCCCTCATAAAATAATTTTTTATCGTAACAATATCAGAATATGTTCTCATTTGACTGATATTGTTAATTTATATCCTTTGACTACATGCAAGATAAGGGAAGGTTCTATTTATTGACATTAATACCCTCGACAATTGCTGAGCAGAAGCCCCCACGACAAGTGACAGAATGACAACATCTACAGTGGGGAGCGTTTTATCGATGAACAAGCAACCAAGAAGTAACACGGCATAGGTGACGACAATGCCAGTAAGCATAGAAATAACAAAAACGTGAGCTTTCATCATTCCTCCAGAATAACCCCGACGTGTAAGCCTGGGGGATTGGCACAATAATGTCATTTAAAGGCAGACTTTCCGGCAAATTGCGCCGATGAACCCAGTTCATCCTCAATTCTCATAAGCTGGTTATATTTTTCAATACGCTCACCCCGGCATGGAGCTCCCGTTTTGAGATGACCTGCGCGCATTGCAACTGTCATATCGGCGATAAAGCTGTCCACTGTCTCACCACTGCGGTGTGAGATAAAGGTGCCCCAGTTGTTGTCATGGGTAAGCGTCGTCTCAGCACCGTCTGGCAGATCCTGAAATTCCTGAGAGAATAGTGGACACCAAATATGGTGGACGCAAT
>PPYF01066916.1_pt1 | contig 11106 bp, 11 predicted proteins | sample 1559871 | NCBI WGS metagenome assembly PPYF01 (sample SAMN08240021, study PRJNA423297) | Human gut metagenome, whole genome shotgun sequencing project.
GGGCGCCCTTCAGCCCCCCGCCGGGTAGTTACCACCACCACCCCATTCATAGCCCGGGCTCCATAAAGCGCTGTCGCAGCAGCATCTTTCAGGATATCAATACTTTCAATATCATTGGCATTTAAACCTGCCACTGCCGATCCCAATAAGGTCGTAGGATCGCCACTGGTCAAATCATCATTACTAACACTTACAATGTCTTCATGTACAATCCCGTCAATCACCCACAAAGGCTTATTCTCACCCGACAAAGAGGTAGCACCACGCACACGCACTTTCGGGGCAGCACCAAAAGTTCCGGACACATTCTGTATACTCACACCAGCGACAGCCCCTTCCAGCATACGGCTGACATCCATTACCCCCTTCAGTTTGATGTCATCCTGCTGCAATTTAGTTGAAGAACCGGTAAAGGTAGTCTTACTGATACTCCGGTAACCGGTTACAATAACATCATCCAACACCTTTTCTTCGTCTTCCAGCACCACATTCAGCGGAGCATCCGAACTTACAGTCACCTCTTTATTCAACATTCCCACAAATGAGAAAACCAATACAGGCGACTTCACCACAGGGCTCTCAATTATAAATTTACCATTGATATCAGTAGCGACTCCAACAGATGTTCCTTTCACCAATACATTCACTCCCGGTAAAGGCTCTCCCTTTTTATCCTTGACAGTTCCCGTAATTTTCCTCTTCTGAGCCTGAGGAGTTGTGGGAGTACCCAATTTACTTTCCGTAACAATGATCAGATTGCCAGAAAGTTCATACTGATAACGATCGCCTACAATTCTCTTCAAGGCACGTTCAAGTTCTTCTTCTTTGAAAGACAGGGAAACTCTCTTTTCAGTATCTATGCTTTTAACATTGAAAAAGAAAAAATAATTGGTCTGCTTTTCCAGCTCCTTAAAGACATCTCCCAGTCGCTCATTCTGACAATCGAGCGAAACCCGGATATCCTGTGAAAAACCTCTGGCATTTACTTTGATTAGAAATACCAAACACAAAATCAGCGTTAATTTCATAACACGCAATGTTTTTTGGGGCAATTGCCGCTGATGTACAACAAAAAATTGTTTTTTTTTCATAAGTTTGTATTTGAAATCCAACATCTCCCGTTATTTCCGTCCAAAGAGTAACGGGACGTTATCTTCCGGTGATTGTGTCCAGCAATCGCCGGTTTTTATTTTGATTAAAAAAGGGTCCTTTATTTAAGTTGAATTGAGTGAAATCAAATGAATTCAAATAAAATCGGGTAGAAACCACAAATTCCCGATCACTCATTTCTGTTTTTTATCATCTTACACTATTTTTATCTTTTAATTACTAAATATTTACTGCAAATTTTACAGATTCCATTTTCTGTTTTCTCAAGCCTGAATTTTACTCTCATTTAATTCAATTTACATCAGTTCGCTTTCACTTTTTCCGGAAATTTTATGCCCGAAATAAGGACTTTTTTTTGTTCTTACTCAATGACCACCGTATTCCCTTTCATCTCAAACCGTACATTTGCAATTTTTTCTATGATACGGAAAACTTCCTGGGGTGACAAGTGCTTGTCAATCATTCCTTTGAAAGCATGAGATTTAGCACTTTCATTCTGGAAAAAGACATCAAGCCCATACCAACGTTGCATCTGCACCATGATATTCTCCAAAGTCATCTCATTGAAAATAAACATTCCATTCTTCCAACTGATGTATTCCCGGGTATCAACCTCACAAACCTCAATATTCTTCATCCCACAACGGGCCTGTTGTCCGGGGATCAGAGACACCCGGTCTTGTCCGTTTTCAACATTCACTTTACCAGATACCAAAGTGGCTTCTACTCCGTCTTTTTCAGGATAAGCATTGATATTAAAAATTGTCCCTACAGCTTCGACAATAGTACCATTCACTTCCACCCGGAAAGGATGCTGTTTATCACTCTCCACTTCAAAATAACCTTCCCCTTCCAGAAATACCCGTCGTTCATCTCCGACAAAAGCTGCAGGAAATGTCAGTTTACTTGCAGAATTAAGATATACAACTGTACCATCGGACAAGGTTAGCCGGTAATCAGCCCCTACCGGTATCTCTATCGTATGATAATGTAATTTTTCGTCTTCTTTTCCGGAAACAACATACACAATCCCTTTCAAAGAATCCTGATGCACAGCAACCTGTCCGGTCTTCAAAACCTCCCCGACAGAATCTTTCGGAATCTTCAGCACCTTTCCATTACCCAAAGTCAGACTGATTCGGGAAGAAGTCTCCTTCTGGTTTTCCACTAGAAATTGCCCGGACGGTTGTTGCGTTTTTTCCCGGAAAAAATAAACTGCTGTACAAATGACAGCCATAGGCAATGCCACCGCAGCCACTCCCCGCCAGAGTTTTACCCGTGGTGAGTTTTTACAAATCGTTTTCCGGCGAATCCGTTCCCACATCCGGTCATAATCCGGTTCTTCAATAGCTGCAATACGATCCATCCGCTCCAACAACCAGATTTCGTCTGAATCCAGCTCTTTTCTTCCGGTTCTTTCCCAAAGAAATTTCCATATTTTCGTAAAAATCTCCTTCATCCTTCCAAAACTATAGTATTAAAAACAGTCGATCGAAATCAATTTGTCTTTAATAACCCTAAGACATTTAAAAGGGTGAAAAGATTATTAAAATTTTTTCAAATAAATAAAAATTAGAAACAAAAGCAATTCATTTTCAGATATACCCCACATCCCCTTCAATTTACGGTAAGCAATTTTGACCTGTGACTTGACTGTATTAACTGACACATTCAGTTTCGATGCGGTTTCTGCATAACCAGTCCCCTCAATAACAGCCATGACAAAAATTTTCCGGCAGTTTTCCGGTAAAGAGAGAAGTAATTCCCGGACATTTTCTACCTTCTCGGCCAAATCTTCGGATTTGTAATCTGCCCAAAATTTATACTCCCGGATCAAAGCTTCTGCATGCTTCTCCCTGACCCGGCAATGCCGGAAATACTTATAAATATAATTCCGGACAGATTGATTCAGGTAATATTGAAGGTCATAATCCGGATTAATCTGTTCCCGATGAGCCCATAAATTTATAAAACTCTCCTGTACAGCATCCTCGGCAATTTGCCGGTCCTCGACTAACCCCATCGCCACATAAAACATACTTCGGGAGTAATATTGGAATACCCGTTCAAAAGCCGCAGTATCGCCCGATTTCAAAAGATATGTATCACTCTGTATACTCACTTACGTCGAAAATGATAGTTGTACAAATAATGATAATTGCACAAATATAAAAAAAACAAACGTAAAATTACAAAATATACAAAATAAGGGTACGAATCAGATATCAAAAAGTAAAACTAATTACTATATTTTCGTACTAAAGCAATCACCTGTTCTTGTTCTTCAGGTGTCAACTGGCCAGCTTTATAAAACTCAATTACCTGATTCTTATTAATAAAGATCACTGTAAAATTATTATTCGCTCCTGGTAATTTCCAAGCCGTAGCTAAAATCCCATCCGGATCAAAATAAATTTTTCCATCCGTTCCTTTTACCTCTTTCAAAGCCATTCTCTTAATCAAAGCATTCGGAAGCATCGGAGCGGCAGCTAAATTGACAATACCATAAGATGTAATTTCCAGCCCTGACACCGGATGAGTCTTGAAATAATCGCGGAAGGTTTTGTTCTGTCCAGGATGTGAAGGATCAGCATAAAATATCAGCAAATTTTTCTGTCCCAACATCGGCAAAGCAACAGTGTCATTATTCATATTCAGGATATTTACAGAAAAAACTTTTTCTCCCACTTGTCCGAACCCTCGGTACGAGAAGAGGAGTCCTATTCCTAAACATAGAATAAAAATCTTTTTCATCTCAAATTCATTTTCATTTATTGAACCTTGGCATCATTCTTGCGTAAATGTTTTACAGTTTGTACGAAAATGGTTTGTACAGGACGAAAAAAAGTGCATTAAACATTTGAAAATAAAGTCAATAAAAAGAAAAGCATGCAAAAATGCGTACTCCTCATCTTATTCTTCCTCTTGTCTTACTCGATAAGCCATGGAAATACCCCAACTACAGACACATTATCTGTGGATAGCCTGGAGTCACGTCCTGCCTTTTTCAAAAGGATGTATAAAAATGTATACCGCTATTTCACAGAAGCAAACCAGGAGAAAGAAACCAAACGATTCGATTTCTCGGTTATCGGCGGACCGCATTTTTCGAGCGACACCAAATTGGGACTAGGTCTGGTAGCTTCGGGACTGTACCGGGTAGACCGGGAGCATCTGACCCTTCCGCCTTCCAACATTTCTTTTTACGGGGACGTAACTACCACCGGTTTTTATCTGTTAGGCATCCGGGGGACGACCATTTTTAAAGAAGACAAATACAGGCTCGGGATCAATTTTTACTTCTTTTCTTTTCCGAGTAAATACTGGGGTATCGGTTATACAAACGGAAATCAGAAGGATCATTACACGACTTACAAACGCCTGGAGAAACAAATCCGGGTGGATTTCTCACGCCGTCTGTTTCCCAACACCTATCTGGGGGTGACGGGACTTTTCAGGCATGTCAACGGTAAAGATTTTAAAGACCCCGGTTTTCTGGACGGTGAAAAAGCAAATATCGCCACACAAGGATTCGGTCTGTTTCTGACTTATGATTCGAGGGATTTTCTTCCTAATCCATACCGGGGAACTTATGCCAGAATCGACCAGCTCTTTTTCCCGGATTTCTGGGGAAACAAATTCAAACGGACAGAAGTATTCTTCAGGCAATACAATAAGTTGTGGAAAGGAGCCATTCTGGCATCCGATTTGCAGGGGACATTCAATTACGGTAATACCCCCTGGAGTATGGTCGCCCTATTGGGAGGTTCTTATCAGATGAGAGGCTATTATGAAGGACAATACCGGGACAACGACCTGATACAAACTCAGGTAGAACTAAGACAACATATCTACAACCGGCATGGAATCGCCCTTTGGGGAGGTGCAGGAAATGTGTTTCCGAAATTCAAGTACTTCAAATGGAAGGAAACGCTGCCTACTTACGGCATCGGCTACCGGTGGGAATTCAAGAAACGGGTAAATGTCCGGTTGGATTATGGATTCGGAAAAGGGCAAAGTGCTTTTTATTTTAATATCGACGAAGCTTTTTAAACAATGACTATGTTACATCAAATAAATCTGTTATTCCGACGTTTTCTGACCGATGCACGTCAGTTATTCCGTTTCTTCGTTATCGTCAACCTGATTCCCTGTATTTTGCTGGTATTTACAGAACCTTATTCTTTTATGGGAAAGGTGATCCTGGTCACTTTTCCGTTGGGAATGTATCTTTTTGTATTCTCGTGGTTGAAAAATATCGGATTGATGCAGCTGATATTGATCCCGCAATTGATCTTCAATGCTTTTCAGATCGTTTTATTCTACCTGTTCGGCGAATCGGTGATCGCTGTCGATATGTTTCTGAACCTGGCGACGACCAACGTGACGGAAGCCAGTGAATTGCTGAATAATCTGTGGCCGGCGATCATCCTGGTTTGTGTGATCTATATCCCTACGATTGTGATTGCAGCTATCGGTTGTAAAAAGAGGGTGCATCTGACGCCTGTGTTCCGGAAAAAGATGGCTTGTACCGGGTTGATTATCGGGCTGGTTTCGTACGGTTTGACCTTCACGGCTACGAACAGGAATACGGGAAGCTATAAATTGCAATACGACGTATTCCCGGTGAATATCTATTATAATCTTCGTTTTGCCGTGAAAAAATGGCAACGGAGTATGATTTATCCTCTCACGTCGAAAGACTTCACTTTCCAGGCCCATAAAAGTGTAAAATCGGCGGATAGGGAGATTTATGTGTTGGTAGTAGGAGAAGCCAGCCGGGCGGTGAACTGGAGCCTTTGGGGATATGAACGGGAAACGAACCCCCTGTTATCCCAGATTCAGGGCCTGGCTTTATATAAAGATGCCATTACACAGGCAAATGCTACACATAAAAGTGTTCCCCTGATTTTATCCGCCGCCAATGCCGAGCATTTCGAAGACATCTATGGGCAAAAAAGTATTGTCGAAGCCTTTAAAGAAGCAGGGTTCAAAACGATTTTCCTCTCGAATCAGACGCCTAACCGTACTTTTACCGACTATTTTGCAGCAGAAGCGGATTTCCACCACAATATCCGCCCGGCATCGGCAGGAGGGATCTATACCGTCAATAACTACGACGATGCCATGCTTCCGTTGGTGCAGCATTATATCGATTCATTACCGGATAACTTATTTTTTGTGTTGCACACCTATGGTTCACATTTCAACTATTTTGAACGTTATCCGAGGGAGTTCGCCCATTTTACCCCGGACGAAGCGACAGAAGTGGAGGTGAAAAACCGGCAACAACTGATCAACGCATATGATAACAGCATCCGTTATACGGACTATTTTCTGCACCATCTGATCCAGATTCTGGATTCGACGAATCATACGACAGCACTTTACTATAGCCCGGACCACGGGGAAGATTTGTTGGACGACGACCGGAAACGCTTCCTGCATGCTTCGCCCCATCCGACGTATTATCAATTGCACATACCACTATTCTTATGGTTTTCCGATCAGTACCGGCAGGAATTCCCGGAACGATATGCAACGGCACTCGCCAACCAGACACAACCGGTATCTACAATCGTGGCTTTTCACACGATGCTGGACATGGCCTCTATCACGACCCCATTACTGAATACCGGTTACTCACTGATCAGCCCTGATTATAAAGCCCGGCGAAGGATGTATCTGACCGATCACGATCAACCTATTTTCTGGTATAATTCGGGCTTGAAGAAGCAAGATAAAGCTATGATCGAAAAAAATCATCTGGACCACCGGTAAACGCTAACAACCGGAATCTCCGAGGAAACACAGGTTTATCGGGAAAGCCGATGTTTAAAATTAAACACACAGTATGTTTGATGAAAAAAACGACCGGGATATTTTTTAGAGATCATCAAAACATTAATTTTGCAATCCAATAATCATACATTTTTAAAACCTGAAAATATGAAAATAGCTATCGTCGGGGCAAGTGGAGCAGTAGGACAAGAGTTTCTGCGCGTATTGGAAGAAAGAAATTTTCCTATGGATGAGTTGGTGTTATTCGGTTCGAAACGGAGCGCCGGCACCCAATACCTGTTTCGTGGTCAGCCGCTGACTGTAAAACTTTTACAACACAACGACGACTTTAAGGACATCGACATAGCTTTCGTTTCGGCCGGAGGCGGTACTTCGAAAGAATTTGCCGAAACGATCACCAAATACGGGGCTGTAATGATCGATAATTCGAGTGCTTTCAGAATGGACGAAGAGGTACCTTTGGTGGTACCGGAGGTCAACCCGGAAGATGCTCTCGACCGTCCCCGTGGCATCATCGCGAATCCGAACTGTACGACTATCCTGCTGGTGGTTGCCTTAAAAGCCATCGAACCATTGAGCCACATCACCCGGGCCCGTGTATCGACCTATCAGGCAGCGAGCGGCGCAGGCGCAGCAGCTATGGACGAACTGTATAATCAGTACCGGCAAATCCTGGCAGGGGAAACACCTACGGTGGAGAAATTCGCCTATCAACTGGCTTTTAACCTGATTCCTCAGGTAGACGTTTTCACGGATAACGGCTATACCAAAGAGGAAATGAAAATGTTCAACGAGACACGGAAAATCATGCATTCGGATATCCGGGTAAGCTCTACTTGTGTGAGAGTACCGGCCTTACGGGCCCATTCGGAAAGTATCTGGATCGAAACAGAACGCCCGCTCTCGGTAGAGGAAGTCCGGGAAGCTTTTTCCCGTGCCGAAGGTCTGGTATTGCAAGACAATCCGGCAGAACAGGATTATCCGATGCCTCTTTTCTTATCAGGCAAAGATCCGGTGTATGTAGGCCGTATCCGCAAAGACCTGGCGGACGAAAAAGGATTGACTTTCTGGTTAGTAGGTGACCAAATCAAAAAAGGCGCCGCTCTGAATGCAGTACAGATTGCCGAATATCTGTGTAAAAAAGGACTTTAAACGGAAGGAAGCGAATAACAACGGTTATTCATCCGGCAGGAAGAGATCCGGGACGAGGAATGGAAAGATCCCGGGTTCTTCGGTAGTCTCTGCACAAACGAAGCATTTGTATGCGGGATCGACCGGACAGGCAGAGATAGAGAGATTTCGAAGGTTTTCTGACTGAAATATGCGGGGCCGATGATCGTCGAAGCGGACTTCGAAACCGGACAAGGGGGAGGATAAGCCGCTACCGGTGTATTTTAAAAAACTTTCTTTCACGGACCAATAACGGAAAAACAGTTCATCCTGCGCATCTCCGGCAAGATTTTGCAGGCACTGAATTTCTGCAGGATGGAAAAAACGCCGGGCCACTTCCATGCGGGCTTTCCTTTTTTGCTCGATATCGATTCCGACTTCGAGATGCGAAAAAGCCGCCACGATATAATCACCGGAATGCGATAAATTATACCAAACCGAAAACCGGCTCTCCACCAATGGTTTACCATGTTCACCTATACGGATGAGGTAATCTTCTTTGTGCAGTCCCCACAAACGGAACAATAACCGCCGAATCATCCCCTCACCCAATAATTTTGTACGCCTGACTCCGGGATTTTTGTATCCGGTTACTTTCCGGACCGTGTCTTCACCTACTAACGGAAACAGTTCATCTTCGGAGAGATGCTGAAAATCGGAAATCCGTAAATAATAAATTTTAAGCATGTCGGTTGAAATAAAGATTACAAAAATACGATAAGCTTGGAGAAAAAAAATCGTAAAATTGTTAAAATCCTTAAGATTTGACAAAACAGTTCCTTGAAAATTTAACGTTTCATTCAAAAAAAACGTTTGAAATATTGGTATTTAATCCGATTTTCTTTACTTTTACCCCCTAGAAAAAAGACAACATAAATACATTAATTTAATATCATGGAAATTAAAAAGTCACCGAAAGCAGATCTGGAAGGGAAGAAAGGCGTTTTCTTCGAGATCGGACTTACTCTGGCTTTAGCGGTGCTGTTATTTGCTTTTGAATGGAAATCTTCCACCGAACAAGTAACTCCATTTCAGACTCCCGCTGAAGAACAGATAGAAGATGAGGAGAATATGGTGAAGAGAATACCGGAGAGTCAGAGATTTTCCAGGTAGTTGAAGATATGCCGAGCTTCCCGGGTGGTAATGTATCGAAATGGATTGCGAAGAATGTAAAATATCCGGTTCTGGCCATGGAAAACGGTATTCAGGGGAAAGTTTTCATTCAGTTCGTGATCGAGAGAGACGGTTCTATTACCGACGTAAAAGTAGCGAGAGGAGTAGATGCCTCTTTGGATAAGGAAGCTGTACGTGTTGTGCAGTCGATGCCGAAATGGAAACCAGGAAAGCAGAGAGGTAAACCTGTACGTGTAGCCTACACTCTGCCGATCAACTTCCAGTTATCGAACAATTAGCAGATTATCGATCAAATTTATAAAGGGCTGTCATCTTTTGTCAGCCCTTTCTTTTGTCATGAAAAAGGTGAATGCCGAAACAGCAGGCCTCTGTTTTACGTTATTGCAGCAGCCTTCAAATTTTATTATTTTATATGTATTATACGGATCAGGAAGCAGAGAAAGCGATATTAGTAGGAGTAGCCCTTCAATCGGAAGGGATCACCTACGAGCAGATGACCGAATATCTCGACGAATTGTCATTTCTGGCAGAGACAGCGGGAGCAGAAACGGTAAAAATTTTCACACAGAATTTAGATAAACCGGTACATGCCACTTTTATCGGCAAAGGGAAACTGGAAGAAATCAAAGCTTACACCGAAGAAAACCCGGTAGATATGGTTATTTTCGACGATGAATTGAGCCCGACACAGTTACGAAATATAGAATCTGTCTTTCCGGGAATCAAAGTGCTGGACCGGACGAACCTGATTCTGGACATTTTTGCCAGCCGGGCACGTACGGCACATGCCAAAACCCAGGTGGAACTGGCTCAATACCAGTATTTACTTCCGCGTCTGACCGGAATGTGGACACATCTGGAGAGACAAAAAGGAGGTATCGGATTAAGAGGACCGGGAGAAACGGAAATCGAGACCGACCGCCGGATCATCCGGGATAAAATCAGCCGTTTGAAAAATGAACTAACCAAGATCGACAAACAAAAGGTCATTCAACGGAAAAACCGGGGTAAACTGGTGCGTGTCGCTTTGGTAGGTTATACGAATGTCGGAAAATCGACGTTGATGAACCTGCTGAGTAAATCGGATGTATTTGCAGAAAACAAATTGTTTGCTACACTAGATACGACCGTGCGGAAAATTGCGATTAAAAATGTGCCGTTTTTGCTGGCGGACACGGTAGGTTTTATTCGTAAATTACCCCATCACCTGGTGGAATCGTTCAAATCTACGTTGGACGAAGTGCGCGAGGCAGACGTTATTCTTCATGTCGTGGATATCTCCCATCCGCAATTCGAAGATCAGATGAAGGTGGTCAATGCTACTCTGGCAGAATTGATCAAAGAACCCAAACCGACGATTATCATTTTCAATAAAATCGACGCTTTTCATTATGTACAGAAGGAGGAAGACGATTTAACCCCTGTGACCAGAGAAAACTATAGTCTGAACGACCTGAAACAAATGTGGATGTCGCGACAAGGAAGTGAAACCGTATATATATCGGCCGTTAAAAAGGAGAATATAGAAGAACTGAAAGAAAAGCTTTACGATATCGTCAAAGAGATCCATTCGGCACGATTCCCCTATAATGACTTTTTATACCAGGATTATACCGAAAACAATCCGGAAACAGAGGAGTAGGTTTCTTTACTATTTGTTAATATTAAGACAACATCTCAATGAAAACGTTTTAATATTAACAAATACTTAAAATCAATCATTTATAATTTTGTTTTTTTAACATATTCTTTTATTTTTAATGAACCGGAAAAGTCTGGAAACATTAAAATGAAAGATTATGGAAGTAAAAAAATCACCTCAGGCAGACCTTGAAAACAAGAAAAATATTTTTTTGGAAATAGGTCTTATGCTTGCCCTGGGTACTATTC
>PPYF01350097.1_pt1 | contig 11105 bp, 7 predicted proteins | sample 1559871 | NCBI WGS metagenome assembly PPYF01 (sample SAMN08240021, study PRJNA423297) | Human gut metagenome, whole genome shotgun sequencing project.
GGGGCGGCTTACCGGGAGGCGGTGGCGACCTCGGAGGCAGTGCAGATCGCGACGGAGGGAGTGGATCAGCTTGAGATCTACTTCGGAAAATATGTGCCGCAGTTTTTTTACAGCATGCTGGCGCCGCTGACCTTGTTTGTGATTGTTGGCACCATGAGTATCAAGGTGGCGGCAGTGCTGCTGCTCTGCGTACCGCTCATTCCGGTGTCGATTGTGGCGGTACAGAAGTTTGCCAAGAAGCTGCTGGCAAAATACTGGGGAACCTACACGGAACTCGGCGATTCCTTTCTGGAAAATCTGCAGGGACTTGTCACGTTAAAGATTTATCAGGCGGACGGGCGCTATGCGAAGAAGATGGATGAGGAGGCGGAAAAGTTCCGCAAAGTGACCATGCGTGTACTCATCATGCAGTTGAATTCGATCAGCGTGATGGATCTGGTTGCCTACGGCGGAGCGGCGCTCGGCATCATCTTAAGCGTGCTTGAATACCGGGCGGGAGCGGTCACATTTGCAGAGTGCTTTTTTATCATTATGATCTCGGCGGAGTTTTTCCTTCCGCTGCGTCTGCTCGGTTCCTTCTTCCATATTGCGATGAATGGAAATGCCGCTGCGGACAAGATTTTCCGGTTTTTGGACACGCCGGTACCAGAGCATGGAACTGTGCAGAAAACGCAGGGCAATGAGATATGCTTTTCCCATGTGAATTTTGCGTACACACCGGATGCCCCGGTGCTGCGCGATGTGGATTTCTCCGTGCCGGAGGGACGTTTTGTCGCGCTGGTCGGTGAATCGGGTTGTGGAAAAAGTACGATCGCGTCGCTTGTGATGGGGGAAAACCGTCCGAAGGAGGGCGGCAGTGTTACGATCGGTGGAGTGCCGGTCACAGAGCTTACGGCGGAGGCACTTTATCGGAAGGTGACAAGAGTGCGCCATGACAGCTATCTCTTTGCGGGAACCGTGGAGGACAACCTTCGGATGGGAAAGGCAGATGCCACGCAAAAAGAGATGGAGGATGCGCTTTTAAGAGTGAACCTGCTAAAGACGATCCGGGAGAAGGGCGGACTTGCCATGCAGCTTGAGGAGCGCGCGGCAAACCTTTCCGGCGGGCAGAAGCAGCGTCTGGTGCTGGCGCGGGCGCTGCTGCATGACAGCGATATCTATATTTTTGACGAGGCGACGTCCAACATTGACGTGGAGAGTGAGAACCGGATTATGGAAGTCGTCCGCGGGCTTGCCCGTGAAAAGACGGTGCTTCTGATCTCACACCGCCTTGCAAATGTCACAGCGGCGGATGAGATCTTCGTGCTGCAGGCGGGGACGGAAGGAATCGCAGAGCACGGCACGCATCAGGAGCTGATGCAGCGGCAGGGATATTACTGCAGGCTGTATGAGGCGCAGCAGGAACTGGAATCCTATGCGGGCACACAGCAGAAGGAGGTGACGGTGTAATGAAGCAGAACAAAGACAATCAAAATAAAAAGCAGAGAAGCGGATTTGCCGTCATGTGCGGGCTGATCGGGATGATAAAGCCGCTGCTTGGCATCATGTGTCTGGCGATTCTGATGGGCTGTGCGGGCAATCTGATGGCGACGTTTTTAACAATCCTCGGAGGCTATGCACTGCTTACCGTGACCGGTGTATACAGTGGAATGAGGCTTTCCGTGATCTTTACGCTGCTGGTCTGCTTCGCGGTGGCGCGCGGAATCCTGCGTTACGCAGAGCAGGCGAGCAATCATTATATCGCGTTTAAACTTTTAGCGCGCATCCGGCATCAGGTGTTTGATTCCCTGCGCAGACTGGCACCGGCCAAGTTGGACGGCGCGAAAAAGGGCAACCTGATCTCGATTATCACCAGCGATATCGAACTTCTCGAGGTGTTTTATGCACACACGATCTCGCCGATCGCAATCGCGGTCATCACATCGGTGGTTATGACGATCTTCTTAGGAAGGATACATCCCGTTTTCGGAGTGCTGGCACTTTTCTTCTATGTGCTTGTCGGAGCCGTGATTCCGGTTGTCAACGGACGGATCGGAGCTGCCGGCGGCAAGGAATACCGGGAGGCATTCGGCGCTTTGAATACCTGTGTGCTGGACAACCTTTACGGCCTTGAGGAGACGCTGCAGTACGGACAGCAGGAGGCACGCATCGCTAAGATGGCGGAGCAGACCGGACATCTGGAGACGGTCAACGGCGCATTAAAGCGGGGGGAGAACTTACAGCGCGTGATCACCGACGGTGTGATTCTCTTTGCGGGTGTGCTTGCGGCGCTCGTGGGTGGAACGCTTGCAGAAAACGGCAGCATCCCGGGAAGCGGGGCGGTGATTGCGGTGATCGCGCTCGCAAGCTCCTTCGGACCGACAGCAGCACTCTCGGCGCTGTCAAATAATTTAAACCACACCTTGGCGAGCGGAAACCGTGTGCTGGATATCCTGGAGGAAAAACCGCTCGTGGAGGAAGTGACCGGAAAAGAGGAGACGTGCGGTCAGAATATACACTGCGACCATGTGTCCTTTGCCTACGCGAACACGCAGGAGAGCGGGGAAGAAGACGGACGCGGCGTGCTGCGGGATTTTACGGCGGATTTTACGGAAAAGCGGATTCACGGCATTCTCGGAAAGAGCGGCTGCGGAAAATCGACCTTGTTGAAGCTTCTGATGCGGTTCTACGAGCCGGATGAGGGAGTGATTGCCTACGACGGAACAAAGATCGGAGAGATCAATACAGCGGCGCTGCGCGGCGGTATCTCCTATGTGACGCAGGAGATGTTTTTGTTCCATGACACGGTGGCGGAGAACCTTAAGGTGGCAAAAGAGGATGCCACAGAGGAGGAGCTGGAGCGGGCGGCGCGGGCGGCGTCCATCCATGATCTTATCATGAGTCTGCCGGACGGTTATGAGACGAAGATCGCGGAGCTGGGGAGCTCCCTGTCGGGAGGAGAGCGGCAGCGTCTCGGAATTGCGCGCGCCTTTCTGCACGATGCAGACATCCTGTTCCTCGATGAACCGACCAGCAACATTGACAGCTTAAACGAGGGTATGATTCTGCGCAGCCTGAAAGAGGAATGTGCGGACAAAACAATTCTGATGGTGTCACACCGGAAGTCCACGATGGGCATTGCGGACGACGTGCTGGAAATGTAGGCGGATCAAAGCCGTACAAGAGACCCGTTTGAAGATAAGAGAGACAGAAATGTCCGACAGCGTCTGCTGCCGGACATTTCTTTAAAAACATAAAAAAAGATGGAGATAGGGGGACTCGAACCCCTGACCTACGCGTTGCGAACGCGTCGCTCTCCCAGCTGAGCTATATCCCCGGATTCTGATTCAGACGATATCAAAAATCTTTCGCCCGAACAATATGTATTATGCCACATTTGTTTTTGAAATGCAACAGGTAACGAAACCTTTTGCGGGTAAAGTTATTGACTTTTCCTGTAGCGGAACATAGAATATTTATAATTGCAGGGAACCGGCAAAAGACAGTGCATGTGAAGTGGCTGCAGGGAGTATTCCCGCGGTCATTTTTGAATTTTAAGAGATAAAAAGGGACACAGATATGAATATCAGGCAGGCAAAAAATGAGATCAAACATACCGTGGAGGCATACTTAAAGAAGGATGAGGCGGGGGATTATGAGATTCCGGAGATCCGGCAGAGACCGGTGCTTCTGATGGGACCTCCGGGCATCGGCAAGACACAGATCATGGAGCAGATCGCCAGAGAACTCGGGGTCGGGCTGGTAGCATACACGATCACGCACCACACAAGACAGAGCGCCGTCGGACTGCCGTTCATCCGGGAGGAGGAATTCGCGGGGAAGACCTACTCTGTGACGGAGTACACGATGAGTGAGATCATCGCCAGTGTATACCGCAGGATTCGTGACAGCGGGCAGCGGGAGGGAATCCTGTTTATCGATGAGATCAACTGTGTGTCTGAGACGCTTGCGCCGACGATGCTGCAGTTTTTACAGTGCAAGACCTTCGGCAACCAGAAGATACCAGAGGGATGGGTGATTGTGGCGGCGGGCAATCCGCCGGAGTACAACAAATCCGTGCGCGATTTTGATATGGTAACCCTCGACCGTGTGCGCTATATGACCGTGGAGGCGGATTACAGGGTCTGGAAGGAGTATGCGAGGGCACAGCACATCAGCGGAGCGATCTTAAGCTACCTGGAACTTCGCCCCGGCAACTTTTACCGCGTGGAGGCGGATGTGGACGGCATGCAGTTTGTGACGGCGCGAGGATGGGAGGATCTCTCCAATTTGATGGCGGTCTATGAGAAGCTCGGTTTTCTGGTGGACGAGCAGGTGATCCGGGAATATATCCATCACGCCGATGTGGCGGAGGATGTGGCGGCGTATCTGGATCTCTACCGCAAATATCAGGATGACTACGGCATTCCGCAGATTCTGGACGGCTGCGTCAGACCGGAGATCTACGCGCGCATCTATGCGGCGGCGTTTGATGAGCGGCTCTCGGTGGTACACCTGCTGCTGGACGGTCTGGCGGCGTTTTTCGGCAGGGCAGCGTCAGAGCGGGCATTGACGGATGCGTGGTATGCCTTTTTAAAAGAGTACCGCAGCCAGGTGGAGACGGCCGGAGATCCGGCGGAATGTTACCGGACGCTTGTCGCAGAGCGGGAGCAGGAGATGCTGCGGCAGATTGCAAATGACGCTTACACCCGCGAGGAGGCAAAGCGGGAGAAACTTTTACTGGAAAAATTAAAAGCGGCGCAGCAGGAAGTGACAAAAGATTCGGCACAGAGCTGTTTTGAAGCGGCAAAAGTGGGATTTGACCGGCAGCGGGAGGTACTGGTGCAGACCGAGGAAGCGGCGGGCGCGGCGTTGGAGCACGCGTTTGACTTTATGGAGCAGGCGTTTGAGAACGGTGAGGAGATGGTGGTGTTTGTCACGGAGCTCACGATTACGTCGGAGTCCGCAAGGTTTCTCTCCGAGCATACCTGCGAGCGCTATCTGACATACAACAAACAGCTTTTAATCGGAACGAGACGAGCGGAGCTGTTGTCGGAGCTGCGTCGGGACAACTGACGATTTCGCAGAAAGAATATAAAAGAAATATAAGAAGGAATAAAAAGATGCAGTCACAGAATGAACTTAGAAATCTGTTACAGAGAATTGATCATAAGAGTTATCCGGCTTACAAGGATACGAGAGGAAGCTACGATTTCGGCAATTATGTGTTGTCGATCGACCATGTGCAGGGAGATCCGTTTGCCGCGCCGTCGAAGGTGAGCGTCCATGTCAGGGGAGGGGCAGCGAAGTTCCCGGCGGATCTCTACCGGATGAAATGCCGCAGGCTGGCAGTGTGCGACTATCTGCTGCGTCAGTTCGGGCGGGAACTTGAGCGCGTGTCTTTCAAGGCAAAAGGCTCCGGAAAGAGCGGACTTCTGGCGGTGAGCCGCCCGGGACAGGAAGTGTTGGAGCGCACCGCATGCCAGATGGATGAGGCAAAGGGCGATCTGGTGCTTCGCTTTGAGGTGGGATTCCCTGCCAACGGGAGAACCGTCAATGCAAGAGAACTGGAGAAAATCTTTTTTACGTTTCTTCCGGAATGTGTATTACACAGCCTGTTTTATAAGGCACTGGATGAAAAGGCGGTGTACCGTGCGGCGGATCTCGCGGAGGATCAGCAGTATATCAGGGATCATTTAAAGGAGCAGGGGCTGGTGGCGTTCGTGGCGGATGCATCCATCCTGCCGCGTGAATCCGGCGTGTCCGGCAGACCGATGAAGGACGCCGTGAAGTTTACAGCGCCGGAATCCATGAAGGTAAGCTTTGTGCTGCCGCATGCGGGAAAGATACAGGGCATGGGAATAAAGAAAGGAATCACACTCATCGTCGGCGGCGGATACCACGGCAAATCCACACTGCTTAAGGCGCTGGAGCTTGGCGTGTACAACCATATCGCCGGGGACGGCAGGGAGTATGTCATTACCGATGATACGGCGGTGAAGATCCGCGCGGAGGACGGAAGAAGCATCAAAAAGGTGGATATTTCCATGTTCATCAACGATCTTCCGAACGGAAAGGATACGAGTGCCTTTCGCACGGAGGATGCGAGTGGAAGCACCTCCCAGGCTGCCAATGTGGTGGAGGCCATGGAGGCGGGAGCAGAGACGTTCCTCATCGATGAGGATACGAGTGCAACCAATTTTATGATCCGCGACGAGCTGATGCAGAGGGTGGTAAACCGCGAGGATGAGCCGATCACGCCGTTTATCGACCGTATCAGGGAGCTGTATGAGCAGTACGGTATCTCCACGATTCTAGTGGCGGGAAGTTCCGGCTCCTATTTTCATGTGGCGGACTGCATTGTCCAGATGAACCGCTACAAACCGCAGGAGATCACCGCTTTTGCGAAGGAGGAAGCGGACAGATTCCCGCTGCCGGAGGTGAAGCCGCCGAAACAGGCGGCTCCGACGTTTGAGCGTGCGGTGCGGCCGGATCGCGCATTCAAGGAAGATGCCCGCATGAAGTTAAAGACAATGGGACGCGACGGCATCTCCATCAACCGCGATACGATCGATGTGCGCTATGTGGAGCAGCTGGCGGATACGGAACAGCTCGCGGCGCTCGCCTACTTTTTAAAGTATGCCGAACTCCATGTGTTCAACGGAAAACGCACCTTAAGGGAGAGCGTTTCCCTATTGATGCAGTATGTGGAGGAGCACGGACTTGCCGCGGTGACGGAGAGCAGCTATGTGCCGTGCGGGCTGGCAATGCCGAGGGCACAGGAGATTTTTGCATGCATCAACCGTTACAGAAGAATCAGTTTGTAGGAAAAGGAACCGGAGAACGTGAGTGACAAAGCGAATATTGCAGCAGCAGTTCTGGCACATGTAGATGCCGGGAAGACAACTTTATCGGAGGCACTGCTCTATGAGAGCGGAATGATCCGCAGGGCGGGCCGCGTGGACAACAAGGATGCGTTTCTGGATACCTTTGCGCTTGAGAAGGAGAGAGGAATCACCATTTTTTCCAAGCAGGCGGTATTAAAGCTGCCGGAGGAGACGGTCATGCTTTTAGATACGCCGGGGCATGTGGATTTTTCGGCGGAGATGGAGCGGACGCTTCAGGTATTGGATTACGCGATTCTGGTCATCAGCGGGGCGGACGGTGTGCAGGCGCATACGAGGACGCTGTTTGGGCTTCTGGCGAAGTATGAGGTGCCGGTGTTTTTGTTCGTGAACAAGATGGACCAGCCGGGAACGGATCAGGAGGCGCTGCTCCTGGAATTGAAAAAGGAGCTGCATGAGAACTGCGTGGATTTTTCGGATCAGGAGAGCGCGGCTTTTGCAGAAAATGTGGCGGTGTGCGATGAGCAGGTCTTAGAGCAGTATCTGGCAGGGGAAGCGGTCGGAACGGAGCAGATCAAAAGACTGATCCGGGAACGGAAGCTGTTTCCGTGCTATTTCGGATCTGCGCTCAAGATGCAGGGGGTGAAGGCGTTTCTGGCGGACTTTATCCGGTATGCCAGTATCCCTGCCTACGGGGAGACATTCGGTGCACGGGTATTTAAGATTGCACGGGATGCGCAGGGAAACCGCCTGACCTACTTAAAAGTGACCGGTGGAAGCTTAAAAGTCAGACAGGTCATCGGGGAAGAGAAGATCAACCAGATCCGCATTTATTCCGGCGAAAAATATGAGACGGCAGAGGAAGTTGGTGCCGGAGGCGTCTGTGCGGTCACGGGTCTGCTTCGCACATTTCCGGGGGAGGGACTTGGCGCAGAGAAAGCGTCCAGGCTTCCGGTGTTAGAGCCGGTACTGACCTATCAGATCATACTGCCGGAAGAGGTAAGCCCGGCAGTCATGCTTCCCAGACTGCGGGAACTTGAGGAGGAGGAACCGCAGCTTCACATTGTGTGGGATGAGACCTTAAGAGAGATCCAGGTGCAGGTGATGGGGGAAGTACAGATCGAGGTTTTGAGCGAACTGATCCATCAGCGCTACGGTGTGCAGGTCGCATTTGGCGCCGGAAGGATTGTATACAAGGAGACCATTGCAGGTACGGTGGAGGGCGTGGGACATTTTGAACCGCTCCGCCATTACGCCGAGGTGCATCTTTTGCTTGAACCGGGAGAGCCGGGAAGCGGGCTCGTATTTGAGACGGACTGCAGCGAAGATGTGCTCGACCGCAACTGGCAGCGGCTGGTGCTCACCCATCTAAGAGAGAAGGAACACGTCGGTGTGCTGACAGGATCGGCGCTTGCGGATATGAAGATCACGCTCGTTGCCGGACGCGCGCACACAAAGCACACGGAGGGCGGTGATTTCAGGCAGGCAACCTATCGTGCGCTGCGTCAGGGACTGATGCAGGCGGAAACGGTGCTGCTGGAGCCGTGGTATGATTTCAGACTCTCGCTTCCGGCAGGAGCGGTCGGACGCGCCATGAATGATATCGACCGCATGAAGGGAACGATTGCCTACAGTGCAGACGGCTGCATTGTGGGAAGTGCGCCCGTGTCCGCCATGCAGAATTACCAGCGTGAGGTGACGGCATACACCGCGGGAGAGGGGAAGCTTTCGGTTGCCTTAAAGGGATATTTCCCCTGTCACAACACGGAGGAAGTGGTGGCGCAGATCGGGTATGATGCCCAGAGTGATCTGGAGAATACGGCGGATTCCGTATTCTGTGCGCACGGAGCAGGATTCATTGTGCCGTGGGATCAGGTGTTTTCCTATATGCACCTGCCGCCGGTGCTCGGGCAGGATAAGAGCGGGGAGGAATGGTATCCCGGACAGTGGCTGCCGGATGCGGCGAATTTCCACGCAAAGACGGGGGAGGAAGAAGCCTGGATCGGCACGGAAGAGATTGACAGAATCCTTGACCGGACATACAATGCTAATAAGAAAGACAAAGATGCCGGCGCAACGAACGGCTATAAAAAGAAGCGCATCATAGAAAGCAGTCCCGCTTCTGCTTCCGGAGGCGGGAAGCAGAAGGATGCCGGCGTGGAATATCTGCTGGTGGACGGCTATAATGTGATTTTTGCGTGGCAGGAGCTTGCGGAACTTGCCAGAGTGAATATGGATAGCGCGCGCGGGAGGCTTTTGGATATTCTCTGCAACTATCAGGGAATCCGCAGATGTGAGCTGATTGTGGTCTTCGATGCGTACCGTGTCGAGGGACATCAGACGGAAGCGTGTGATTATCACAATATTCATGTGGTGTACACGAAGGAGGCGGAGACGGCGGACGCGTATATTGAGCGTTTCGCCCATGAACACGCGTCGAGATACCGTGTGACGGTTGCCACTTCCGACGGGCTGGAGCAGATTATTATCCGCGGAGCCGGATGCATCCTGCTCTCGGCGAGAGAGTTTGAGCAGGAAGTAAAGGAGAAGAACCGGCAGCTGCAGGCAGAGTACGACAGCAGAAAAGACCATGGAAAGGTCTATCTGCGGGATCAGATGCCAAGCCAGGTGCTTGACGGATCTTTGGAGGAACAGCAGTAATTTTGTTCCGGAATGGAGATTGGAATGAGAAGGGAAGAAGAAGTCAGACTGACACATTCGGGTATCTTTGCAAAAGACGGCAGACGCTGTGTGTCTGTGCGTTTTGAGCGGGGAAGGGATGTCGCGGAAGCCATATTACCGGCATGCCGCGTGACGAAGAATGAGGGCTTTACGGACGAAGAAGTCCGCGGACTGGAGCAGTATCTGGAGAGTAAAAATGATGAGATTTTTGCAAAGGCAAAGGAAATCAATCCGATCAGGGGAATTCTTTAAATGCCATCTCTGCCTTTTGCTCATAGCCGCGATGCTTGTGGCGGCGGCACTGCCAAACGGAGTGCGGGAGTCCGGACCTTTGGACAGTGTGAAGCGGATGGGGCAGACCGGCGGACAGGAATTTTGTCCGGACCGTAAGCAGACCGGCACCATGGTCGCGGCACCGAACGAGGAGCGCCCGGAAGTGGAAGCCGCAGGCAGGGAACTGAGTGAGGCGCATGTCATAGAGACGCTGAGGCAGAAGAGTGCCTACCGCTACCGGAATGTCCAGCAGCTTCGGCTCCTGGTGTGGCTTCTGGAATGTGATCTGGCGGGACTTTTGGGCGCGCTGTTTCTTTTGGCGGGGAGAGAGCGCGGGCAGCAGTGGGAACTGATTCCCTCGGGAAGAAGGATTGTAGCATACATAAGGAGGGCCGACGGAAAAAAGAACGGCCTTGTATCCTCCATAAAATAGCAATTATTATTTTATGAGAGGATAAAAACTATGAATATTTTAATATGGATTCTGATGATCGTTGGTGGAGCAGCCGGAATGTTATCGACTGCATATCTGGTGCTGGCTATGCCGGTAATCTTTGGATGGAAAGTATACCGCAAGCTTAAGTATCACATCGGTCTGTATGATTAGAAAAAATGGGAGTTTTGGCTCCCGGGGCAAAAGAGGAAGTCATCCGGCAGGAACGGATGGCTTTTTCTTTTGTGCATCAAACTACAACGGGAAAAGTGTGCGAAGAATAAAAAGGAGGATGTATGGGCATCCTTGAAAGAAAAGGCAGGTGTGAAAGATGGAGAGCATACGCAGATTGCATGAGGAAATATTAAAAAGAGAGTACAAAGCGGAGAAACAGAGGAAAGAAGAAATGCGATATGATCAGATGGACTGTCTGCTTTTGGCGGGAGAAGAAAAGACGGAGCGCACAATTCCGGTCTGTGAGACGGTCTTTCCGGAAAAGTTCGCGGATTTAAATGCGGTGCGTGAAGTGCTGCTTACACCGGAAAAACAGGTATATGCGCTGATTGCGCCGGCATTTATGGGACAGTTTGGAGAGGGGGTCTCCCCGGGAGCAATCCGTGCGGCATTGAAACGCGCGGGATTTTCCGGGATGGTGGAGGTGGCGGTATTTGCCGACATTTTAACCTTGAAGGAAGCGCTTGAATTTGACCGCCATGTGAATCGGGATACGGATTTTTTGCTTACGAGCTGCTGCTGTCCGGTCTGGGTGTCCATGATCCGCAATATTTACGGGGAACTGGTACCGCATATGCCGGGGGCGGTGTCTCCGATGATCGCTGCGGGCAGGGCGGTGAAAAAGATGCATCCGGATGCTGTCACCGTGTTTATCGGTC
>PPYF01221056.1_pt1 | contig 11104 bp, 8 predicted proteins | sample 1559871 | NCBI WGS metagenome assembly PPYF01 (sample SAMN08240021, study PRJNA423297) | Human gut metagenome, whole genome shotgun sequencing project.
GGTAAGTTTAAAGGAGGAATTCTTATGGATAAGAATATTCATTTTAATTACATTGCTTATAATAGTGGATGCTTATATGGAGCACAGACTTTTTTTCAACCTTCAAAAGAAGATAGATACTATTTACTACAGCAAGTAGATGTCAAGTCAGGGGAAAGAATTGCACAATGGATGGATGCATCAGAGTATAATAAAGGGTGGAATGATGAACTTATTCATGGCAATGTTTTTATAATATTGGCAAGAATGAAGATTTGTTTATCATGGGTTTAATGGATACTATTATGTCTATTAAAGAACAGAGAATTTCTCCATATATGGCTATTCAAAGTGAGGGGATAGTTTTAAAAAAAGATATATTAGAAGATGAAAAGCTTCTGACTCTTGATCCTCGGGTAAGAAGTCGAAATATTCTTTCTCTAATAAATAGGCTTAACAAACAAGGTAAAATACAGCATATTTCCCATATTTATAAATATAAAGACCAGCTATTTTTTGAATGTATGAGAAAGTCTAATCAACAGGTTCAGCATGATATTAAAAATGGGAGAACACTTGTTTATGAGAAAACACTAAATGATATATTGTTTACTATTAAGCCTGACTATTCTCATATTCCGATATTTCTTTGTAGTGATTCGTTGGGTGTATATTTTTATGTTACTCCTGAATGTTTTTCTGAGTTGCAGTATTTTGAGAAAGAGAATTATATATCTGATAAACTAAAGAATAAAGAAAGTATAAGAAAATTAAGAGATGAATCTAATCCATTGATACTCTATTATGAATTTAAATAATTTCATAACTGTTTGTATTTCAGTTATGTCTGTTTCTGCTATTTCTTTTTATATAAGTGAAAAGACGGAAATAAATAGAAGGGATATGAATAATATACAAAAGAGTTTGGGGAAAAATAAAATACTAATATTGTCGGCTTATGAAAATAATCGTTATAATATGATGCTTTTAAAAAATAAATTGAGTAATTTTAGATTCACAAATATATCCGAGGAATTTCTGGAGTTTCCAAGTAGCCGAACAACAGGATTGAGTCAACGATTTTTTGCATATGTAAATAACCAGGGGCGAATGACCTCATTTTATTTTCCTAGTAAAAATCAACAGGATATAACACGATTATATTTAAATCATTTGAAGGAAAAAATACAAAAGAATAACAAGAATAAGATTGTCGGGCATAAATAAAGTCTGAGTCCAATAGAGGGATTAATTTATAATGCATAATCGATAGCAATAAATATATTATGAGAAAATACAGTTGTATATGGATGCTGCTATGTTGTTTAGCTTATGGTGGAAGGACATCTTGCTCTGGCAAGAAAAGTGATGCAGACGAGCAGGATAAAGGTGTTTCTACCGTTCTTCCGGATTCAAAGAATGAAGTCACCGTTCAAATTCTAAAGAGGTGTGATTTTCATCACGAACTAGTCAGTAACGGTAAGGTAAGTGCCCGCGGGCAGGCTGATCTTCGTTTTGAAACGAATGAGGTTATTGCTCATGTCTATGTGAAAAACGGTGATCGTGTTCGTAAGGGGCAGAAGTTGGCCGAGCTGGATAAATTCCGTCTGGAACAGAAATTATCACAGGCGGAAGATGCTTTGTTGAAAGCGGAGCTTGAACTGAAAGATGTACTTATCGGGCAGGGATATACGCCGGATGATTTTAGCAAGGTGCCTGAAGAAACCATGAAACTTGCGAAAGTAAAGAGCGGCTATGAACAGTCGAAGTCCCAGTATGAACTTACGAAAAGAGAAACGGAGCATGCTACACTTGTTGCCCCCTTTGACGGGATAGTAGCTAATCTGTTTTCAAAACCTTATAATCTCGCTAATACGTCCGAGGCATTTTGTACTGTCATTGACACTCGTGGGATGGAAACTGATTTCACCGTGTTGGAGAACGAACTGGCTTTTATTAAAACCGGTGACAAAGTAATGATTACTCCTTATGCCGGCGGAGGTTCTTATGAAGGTAGTGTATCTGAAATCAATCCGCTGGTGGATGCGAACGGAATGGTAAAAGTAAAAGCTGCGGTAAACGGACAGGGGAAGTTGTTTAGCGGCATGAACGTAAGGGTAAGCGTCAAGCGGAGTTTAGGGGAGCGGTTGGTCATTCCTAAAACGGCTGTGGTGCTGCGTTCCGGCAAACAGGTTGTGTTTACCTTAAAAGAAGGCAAGGCAATGTGGAATTATGTACATACGGGATTGGAGAATGCTACGGAATATGTTGTCTCGGATAAATCTCAGGGAGGTGTTGAAGATGGCCTCTTGGAAGGAGATACGGTTATTGTCACCGGGAACTTGAATCTAGCGCATGAAACGGAGGTGACTATAAGCGGTGAATGATTGACTGCAAACGATAAATACAGAGAAAAGCATGATAAAATTTTTAATCCAGCGTCCTATTGCCGTGCTGATGGCTTTCACCGCCTGTTTTATAATCGGGCTGGTGACTTATTCTACACTTCCGATATCTCTGCTTCCGAATATCGCTATTCCGGAGATCACTATACAGGTGTCTGCTGCCAATACATCCGCCCGCGAACTGGAAAATACGATTGTGAAACCTTTGCGCAGCCAGTTGATACAGGTTTCTACATTGAAAGATATTCACAGTGAGTCCAGAGACGGCGCCGGTATTATCCGCTTGTCTTTTGATTTCGGTACTAATACGGACCTGGCCTTTATCGAGGTCAATGAAAAGATAGACGCTGCAATGAACTATCTCCCGAAGGAAACGGAACGTCCGAAAGTCATTAAGGCGAGCGCAACGGATATACCTGTTTTTTACCTGAATCTGACTTTGAAGAATGACAGTGCTTATAGCATTACGGGACAACAGTCCTTTCTGGATCTGTGTGAATTTGCCGAATCGGTCATTAAACGTAGGATAGAGCAGCTTGAAGAAGTGGCTATGGTAGATGTGACCGGATTGGTGGAACGCCAGGTGCAGATTGTGCCCGATGAGGATATGCTCTCCATGTTGGGAATTTCTATTGAGGATATAGAATCGACTCTGGCTGCCAATAATGTGGAACCGGGTAGTATGACGGTACGTGACGGATATTATGAATATAACATAAAGTTTTCCACCCTCCTGCGTACTGCGGAAGATGTAGAAAATATTTATCTGCGTAAAGGAGACCGGATTGTGCAGTTAAAGGATTTCTGCCGGGTGAATATCGTGCCCGTAAAAGAAAAAGGGGTATCTGTATCTAACGGGAAAAGGGCAGTGACGCTGGCTGTTATCAAGCAGGCGGATGAGAATATGGATAAGATGAAGAAATCTCTGGTAGAGACGATGGAGTACTTCCAACGGGTATATCCGGATATTGATTTCAGTATCAGCCGTAATCAGACGGAATTGCTGGACTACACAATTTCGAATCTGCAACAGAATCTGTCTTTAGGTTTTCTCTTTATCTGCCTGGTAGCGGTCTTGTTTCTGGGGGATGTAAAATCTCCGTTGGTTATCGGACTTAGCATGGTGGTTTCTATCGTAATCAGTTTCGTTTTCTTCTATCTGTGCAATATGTCCCTGAATATCATTTCACTCGCCGGATTGATTCTGGCATTGGGTATGATGATTGACAGTTCGATTATTGTAACTGAGAATATATCGCAATACCGGGAACGGGGATATTCGTTGCGCCGTGCCTGTATCACGGGAACAAGCGAAGTGGTGACTCCCATGTTGAGTTCCTCCTTAACGACCATTGCCGTGTTTGCACCGTTGATTTTTATGAGTGGTATTGCCGGAGCTATCTTTTACGATCAGGCTTTTTCAGTTACAGTGGGACTTATGGTTTCTTATTTTACGGGTATCATGTTGCTTCCCGTACTTTATCTGCTGGTCTACCGGACCGGTATCCATACCCGGAAATGGAAGTGGCTTTCCTTTAAATTCAATAACCCGATAAAAGATCATACATTAGATCGTTTTTATGATGCGGGGGTGGACTGGGTATTCAGTCATAAAACGTTCAGTGTTTTGTTCTGTGCTATTTCCATTCCGCTTTGTGTATTTTTCTTTTTCTTTATCGACAAGCAGCGCATGCCCGATATTGAGGAGAATGAATTGATTGCCAGGATTGAGTGGAATGAGAATATTCATGTGGATGAAAACAGGAGGCGTGTAGACGAACTTTTTAAAGAACTGGAAGAACCGGTAGCCGAGCACACGGCGTCCATTGGCAGGCAGGATTTCCTTCTGAACCGTGAAAGGGAGCTTTCTTCTTCCGAGGCTGAACTTTACTTCCGTACGGAGACGCCCGAAACTATTTCTCCTTTACAGCAAGAAATTTATCGCAGACTGAAAGAGCGTTATCCGCTTTCTGTCATTTCTTTCTCTCCGCCGGAGACTGTGTTTGAGAAACTCTTTGTCACAGGCGAACCGGATATCATAGCCGAGTTTTATACCCGTAATAAGGCAAAGGCACCGGAAGCGGAAACCATCCGGCGCGTGGAGAAGGACTTGGCACGGAAGACGGGAATCGCCCCTACGGGTATCGCTTTCGAGAATCAACTGAATCTAAGTATTAACAAAGAGAAACTGTTGCTTTACCGTGTTTCCTATAATGAGCTCTACCGTATCTTGAAAACTGCTTTTCGTGAGAATAGTGTGACAATGTTGCATTCTTACCAACAATATCTTCCGATCAGTGTTGCCGGCAGCGAAAAGACTGTGAATGAAATATTGCAGGAGACGTTGATACAGACTGAACCGGATAATAAAGGAAACATAGAATATATCCCTCTTCGGGAACTGGTTACGATAGCTCCTGCTGAGGATCTGAAAAGTATTACTTCGGGGCGTAATGGTGAATATGTCCCCTTTAATTTTTATGACGTGCAGAACGGGGACAAGTTGATGCGGGAAGTGAAGCAGGTAGCGGAGGAAACGAAAGAATGGGATACAGGCTTCTCCGGAAGTTTCTTTTCCAACAGGGAGATGTTGGACGAGCTGGTGGTAATCCTGTTTATTTCGTTGTTGCTGATGTACTTTATTCTTGCCTCGCAGTTTGAAAGTTTCCTGCAACCTTTGCTTGTTCTGGCGGAGATACCGATAGATGTGGCCTTTGCGTTATTACTGCTTTGGCTTTGCGGGCATACACTGAATCTGATGTCTGCTATCGGACTTATTGTCACCTGTGGTATTGTAATCAATGACTCTATCCTGAAACTGGACGCTATCAATGAACTGCGCAAAGCGGGTGTTCCGTTGTTGGAGGCTATCCATGAAGCAGGACGCAGGCGTTTGCGCCCGATTATCATGACTTCGCTGACTACTATCTTTGCAATGGTGCCGTTACTGTTTTCATCGGATATGGGTTCGGAATTACAGAAACCATTGTCTATCGCCATGATAGGGACAATGTCGGTCGGTACGGCAGTGAGTCTGTTCATCATACCATTGCTTTACTGGTTTATTTACAGAAAGAAAGAAGAAATAAGTAGCAAGTAATAACGAATAGTTCAAATATGAGAGTTATGAATGGATTATTAAATTTTACCACGGAGGAGACAAAGTTATTCTTTTCAGCAAAGAAAAGGATATGGGCATTTCTCTGTATTCTTGGTGTCCTCTGTGGTGAATCCCTGCTTCATGCACAGAAACGTCTGGTACTGGATTTGAACCGGACAATCGCTCTTGCCAATGACAGTTCATTGGAGTCATTCCGTACACAGAATATGTACTTGTCCGGTTATTGGGAGTACAGGACATATAAGGCAAACCGCCTGCCCAGTCTGACGCTGGATCTTACTCCGGCGCAATATAACCGGGATATTACGAAACGTTACGATTCGGGACAGGATTTGGATGTGTACCGTACGCAACAGTCTTATTATGCTTATGGAGGGTTAAGTGTCCGGCAGAATCTTGACCTGACCGGAGGTACATTTTATCTGGAATCGAATCTTGCCTATATGCGTAATTTCGGGGATAATAGTGCGACACAGCTGACCAGTGTCCCGATAAGGATTGGGTATTCGCAAAGTCTGGTGGGGTATAATCCATTCAAATGGGAACGGAAGATAGAGCCTTTGAAATATGAACGTGTGAAAAAGGAATTTCTTTATAATGTGGAGAAAGTTTCGGAAACGGCAACGAGTTATTTCTTCTCTCTGGCTATGGCACAAGCGGAATATAACCTGGCAAAAGAAAATCTGGCTTCTACGGATACGTTGTACCGCATCGGGCAACAACGGCACCGGATCGCAGCTATCTCGCAAGCCGACCTGTTGACTCTGAAGCTGGATCGGGTGAATGCGCAGAACACATTGCAGAATAAAGCAAGCGATTTGAAGCGGGCTATGTTCTCATTGGCTTCTTTTCTCAATCTGGATAAGAATACGCAGATCGAGCTGGAACTTCCTTCCCGTCCGGGAATGCTGGAGATTCCGATAGATGAGGCTTTGAGGTGGGGAAGGAGCAACAACCCGCAATTGTTGGAATTGAAACAGAATGTGCTGGAAGCGGAGCGTAATGTGGATAAGACTAAAAAGGAGTCGCGCTTTAATGCAAGTGTGAATGCCAGTATCGGTTTTAATCAGGTGGCGGACAATTTCGGGGATGTCTATCATAAGCCCATGCAGCAGGATTTGGTGGCGGTCAGTGTCTCTATTCCGTTGCTGGACTGGGGCGTCCGCAAAGGAAAGTATAATATGGCACGGAATAACCTGAATGTGGTGAAGATTTCGGCACGCCAGGACGAGATAAGTATTGAGGAGGAAGTGATAATGACAGTGAGTGATTTTAATATCCAGCAACAATTGATTGCCAGTGCGGAAGAAGCTTTGGATTTGTCCATACTCGCTTATAATGAGACAAAGCAGCGTTTTATCATCGGCAAAGCGGATATAAACAGCCTGACTCTTTCTCTGAACAGGCAGCAGCAGGCACAGCGTAACTTTATCTCTGCTTTGCAGAATTACTGGTTGAATTATTACAAGATACGACGGCTTACGTTGTTTGATTTTGCTACAAAACTTTCACTTTCGGACAGGTTCGATTTTAACGGAGGCAAGCTGATCAAATGATAATTGCGGCGTTTATTCTCGGTAGTATCTCCATTAAGTCTGTCATAAACAGAGATGCTGTCGCTTATATGACAGAGATTTCTATTTACATAAATAATGGTAATGCAAAATATAAGTCTTGAAATAAAAAAGTCCTCGAAGGCTTCCGCTTTCACCCTGATTGTGGCTTTTGTCTGCGTGGCATTGGTTGGGCTGGCGCTTGTGCCGTTGCTTCCGGTCAAACTGAACCCCTCACGGACATTACCCGGCTTCACGGTGCGTTTCAGTATGCCCGGCACTTCGGCACGCGTGGTGGAAATGACAGCTACCAGCAAACTGGAGGCGATGCTTGCCCGCGTGAAAGGGATTCGGGGTATCTATTCTACTTCAGGAAACGGGTGGGGCAGTATCAGCGTGAATCTGGATAAACATGTGGATGTTGCAGTTGCACGTTTTGAAGCGTCCACCATCATTCGTCAGACATGGCCGGAACTGCCGGACGGGGTGAGCTATCCGTATATTCAGATGCAGAGTCCGGGGCAGAACAACCAGGGCCCTTTTATGGCATTTACGATTAATGCGCCTGCTATTCCCATTCTGATACAACAGTATGCGGAAGAACATATTAAGACACGTTTGGCACAACTTCCGGGAATTTATAAGATTAATCTTGGCGGGGCTACTCCAATGGAATGGCGGTTGGAATATGACTCCGAACAGTTACATACGCTTGGGATAAGTACGGATGATATCCGTCAGGCTGTCCGGTTGCATTACCAAAAAGAGTTTCTGGGTACATACGATATGGAACAGGGGAGTTCGGGCAGGCAATGGATCCGTCTGGCGCTGGTTCCCGAATATAATAACCGGGACTTTGATGCGGAACGGATACAGGTGAAGATGAAAGATGGCAAAATCATTGGTCTGAATGAATTGGTAAAAGTTTCCCGTGTGGAGGAACAGCCGCAAAGTTACTACCGAATTAACGGTCTGAACTCTATCTATCTGTCTGTCGTGGCGGAGGAAACGGCCAATCAGTTGGCATTGAGCAAGGAAGTGAAAGCATATATGGATGATATCCGGTTACTTCTTCCGGCGGGATACGAGATTCATACCAGCTATGATGCAACGGAGTTTATTCAGGAAGAACTGGGGAAGATTTATCTGCGAACGGGGGTGACGGTAGCGATTCTGCTTCTGTTTGTGCTATTGATTACCTTTAGTCCGAAGTATTTGTTTCTGATTGTAACCAGTCTGGCAGTTAATGTAGCGATAGCCGTTATCTTCTATTATGCATTCGGACTTGAAATGCAGTTGTATTCTCTGGCAGGTATCACGGTTTCTCTAAACCTGGTGATTGACAATACGATTGTGATGAGCGACCATTATCTGCGGCGTGGAAACCGGAAGGCTTTTATGTCCGTACTGGCAGCTACGTTGACTACAATGGGGGCTTTGGTCATTATCTTTTTCCTCGATGAGAAGATACGCCTGAACTTGCAGGATTTTGCTGCGGTAGTGATTATTAATCTTGGGGTATCACTGCTGGTTGCCCTTTTTTTTGTTCCTTCCCTGATCGACAAAACCGGATTGAAGCGGAGGAAAAAATTTTCGCTTTCAGATGCGAAGTGGAAGTCGGGAAATATACGTTTCTTTATGTGGATACGTTCTAAAATGCGTCGTTTCCCAGTATATTTCAGCCGTTTTTACAGTTGGCTGATACGGATTCTTTGCCGGTGGAGGGTGGCGGTCTGCATTTTATTGTTGCTGGCTTTCGGATTACCGGTATTTCTGTTGCCGGAAAAGATGAAGGGGGAAGATAAATGGGCGGAATTTTATAATAAGACACTGGGTACTTCTACGTATAAAGAGAAGGTAAAACCGGTAGTGGATAAAGCATTGGGAGGAGCTTTAAGACTTTTTGTACAGAAAGTATATGAAGGAAGTTATTTTACGCGTAATGAAGAAGTGGTGCTTCATGCCAATGCCAATTTGCCGAATGGGAGTACGCTGGAGCAGATGAATACGTTGATTAAGCGAATGGAAACTTACTTGAGCGAATTTAAAGAAATCAAGCAGTTCCAGACGTCTGTGGAAAGTGCACGCAGGGCATCTATTCATATTTATTTCACGAAAGAGCACCAAAAGAGCGGTTTCCCGTATACGCTGAAAGCTAATATGATAAACAAGGCACTTCAATTGGGTGGAGGAGATTGGAGTATTTACGGATTGCAGGACCAAGGATTCAGTAATAATGTGCGTGAGAGTGCGGGTTCATTCCGGGTGAAAATGTATGGGTATAATTATGACGAACTGTATGACCGGGCGGAACAACTGAAAGAGAAGTTCTTGTCTCACCGCCGCATCAAGGAAGTGACGATCGGTTCCGACTTCTCGTGGTGGAAGGATGATTATATGGAATTTTATTTCAGTCTGGACAAGCTCCGAATGGCAGAGGAAAATATCGGAGCCGGAAGATTGTTTTCCGCTATCCGACCGATATATGGACGGAATATGGAGATTGGTTCGGTGACGACGGAAGAAGGTACGGAAAAAATAAAATTGTCTTCCCGCCAGTCGGAAGAAAGGGATGTGTGGGCAATGCAGTATTATCCTTTTCCGGCAGGCGGAAAAGAATATAAACTGTCGGAACTGGCAACAGTGGAAAAAGGGCAGATGCCGCAGGAAGTAGCCAAGGAAAACCAGCAGTACCGGCTGTGCCTGCAATATGAGTATATCGGTTCTTCGGAACAGGGGCATAAGCTGTTGAAGAAAGATCTGGAGGAATTTAATGAGATTCTTCCAATGGGATATACTGCCAAATCGGAGGACAATAACTGGTCGTGGGGAGGAAAGGACAATAAGCAATATCGTCTGTTGCTTATTGTGATTGCTATCATTTTCTTTATTACGAGTATTCTGTTCAATTCTTTGAAACAGCCGTTAGCGATTATTTTTGTGATTCCGGTGTCTTATATCGGAGTGTTTCTTACATTCTACTGGTTCAAACTGAATTTTGATCAGGGAGGTTTTGCTTCTTTTGTTCTGCTTTGCGGTATCACAGTAAATGCAAGTATCTATATCCTGAACGAATATAATTCTATTCGTAAACGTTACCCGTGTCTCTCGCCGCTCCGGGCATACGTGAAAGCCTGGAACACGAAAGTGATTCCTATTTTCCTGACGGTGGTTTCCACTATTCTGGGATTTATTCCTTTCATGATAGGTGCGGAGAAAGAAGGTTTCTGGTTTCCGTTGGCGGCAGGTACGATTGGGGGATTGGTTATGTCGGTAATTGGAGTTTTTATTTTCCTGCCGGTATTGACGCTGAAGAAGAAGTGGTTTACGAGGTCTAAAGCAGTGCTTTAGGGATGCTAAAGCGTAGCTTTAGGACGGATAAAGCTACGCTTTTTATTGTTTTACCAATTATTCCCTGCGTTACTGCTATTGATAAGCATTTCTATCCGTTGCTTATATGAATTCGCTCCTTCGGCAATATTTTTTCCTGCATCTGCAGTTCCCATTCCGTAAACGACAATAGGTGTCTGCCACGCCATACCCGAATGAATAGCACTGCCTTGATACGGACGTAGAAGTTCATCGGTTGTGAATCGGTTTCGCCCGCCACTACGATAAGCGTCGTATTCGGAGCCGGTTGTCGTTACTATCATTAACGGTTTGCCCGCGACAGCCGGAGTCTTGGACAAGTGAGTGAACACTTCGTCCTGCCATTTTTTTAGTAATGACGGGGCAGACATCCAGTAGAAAGGAAACTGGTAGATAACGGCCGAAGCGTCGGAGATGATTTTACTCCATTCGTCCACATTGAAAGCAATGTCCTCTGACAGTTCGTAAAGGTTGAACACCGCCACTCCTTCAATGTCACTGACAGCATCGATTAATGCTTTGTTTGCCTGTGATCCTTTGATGTTGGGGTGTGCCAGCAGAATCACTACTTTTCTTAAGTCTTTATTCATAATCAGTCAAGTATTTGGGATGAAACAATTACACGTCTTATATAATAAGGTCTAAAAATAAGAAAAAGTTCTCGAAAAGCAATATCT
>PPYF01028700.1_pt1 | contig 11103 bp, 14 predicted proteins | sample 1559871 | NCBI WGS metagenome assembly PPYF01 (sample SAMN08240021, study PRJNA423297) | Human gut metagenome, whole genome shotgun sequencing project.
TATATTAATTATATAGTTCGCCGATTTGAAAAAGGACACAAATATTTGTTTAGCGCATTTTTTAAGTCAAATAAAGATTGTGTAATGAGATTTGATAAGTTTGGATCGTCAAAAATGACTACACAGAATTTAAAAAGCAATATTGAAAGATTATGTGCCGATATATTAATTTGCAATGAGGACAATGCTAATAATAATATTCCAATATATCCAACTGAAAAGGATTCAGGCTTTTCAGTTGGTGACTGGTATTCTATGCGGGATTTCAAACTATTTGACCTCACTCAAATGTTTGGCGCAGGCAACGAACCATCTACGCCAGAAGAATTCGAAGCGATGTTTCCGAAAGATTATTATCCGTATAATGAGGGCGAACTCATGAGTATTCCGGTGAACGAAGTGGTAGAGCATGGAAAAAATCTGTTTGATTGCTATGGATTTTCATGTGAGGGAATTTACGATGAAAACATGAAACGCGATATTACTAATAACTACGGAACAACAATATCTACAATTAATCCAACAAATTCAATTACTGTAACACAGGACAAAGCTGACAATAGTGCAGCAATTAGTAGTTATATGAATGGATATTTTTGTGCTGGAGTAAGAATGAAAAACAACAAAGAATATGTAATGTCATTTGATTTTATTCCAACAAAAATGTTGATTGATAATCCCATTATGAAGCTTCTAATAAATGGTGATGGGAGTAATTCAAGCGGTGCAATAGATGGATTTTCACTTAATGTAAAAAAACATATAGTGGTAAAATTCACTTATAAATCCTTTGAATCTAGACAATATATTGAATTCAGAAACGGCGGTATGAGTGGTATTTTTGAAAATTTCCAATTAGAAGACGGTGCAACTGCAACAGCCTATTCTCCATACCACAAAAACACCTATCCAATTCCACAAGCAATCCTTAATCTGGACGGTTATGGAGAGAGTGGGAATTTTGTTGATTTTGTGGAAAAGAAATATCACAAAGGGGACGGGATAATTGACATCTCCGATATCATAGACAATACCTTTCAGGAACCAATTGAAGTAGAAGCAGGCGGTACACTTACCTTCCTAAATAGTAATGGTGACGGCTATCAGCTTCCAATCCAAAACGAAGAGGAATATATCGTATCCCTTGCAGATATAGGAGGTGGTGGAGCTAGTGAATGATGCACAGAGAAAAATGATGGAGAAGCTTGGACTCAGCGAGGAGGATTTTAAGCCGGTAGACAAGGAAGTAGAGCAGGCAGAAGCATTAGCTGATATATGGGAAGCAATATGTAACATTGAATTATTTGGATTAGAAAGCGAGGAATAAACATGGCATCAGTAAAAAGAATTTGCGTAGCATTGATTAATGCGGAGAAAAAGAAATCAGAACCGAATTATGAACCAATCATAGAGAAGATGGACATCTTTCTGGGAGCCAATAGACTGACCACAGATGAGTATACAGAACTGATGGAACTGATTAACTAATCGTTGGCAGCGCTTCCGTACCTATGATATAATTTCCGTATAAATGTAGGGGAGGAAATGCCAATGAAATGTCCGTTTTGTAAAAGCGAAAATACCGAAAGAATTAATGGAAGTACAGTTCTAACAAAACAAGTTCCAGAAAAAATAACGGTGCAAGGAAATATAACTTGTACAGAATCTGCATATCCAATATCGTTTGGTACACAAAGGTATATATGTCTTGATTGCGAATTTGTTTTTGAAAAGTTAAGCGAATCAGATTTGAAACGGTATAAAGAAGCATAATTTATCTACCAACCATCAGTACGGTGGTTGGTATTTTTATGCTCAAAATCGAGGTGATTATATGGAAATACGTGCAAGACCGAGAGGTCTTATTTTTATGTAATAAAATAAGGAAAGGACGCACATGATTAAGTTTTTATCAGAAAATTGGGCATTATTATCGTTCGTGATATCAGCAATTGCATACATATATTATCAAGTGATTGCTATGCGTAAAGGAATACGTGCACTACTCAGAGCGGATTTGATACGATTGTACAACAAGTATCACGACGATTATGGATATTGTCCGTTGTATGTAAAACAGTCACTGGAAGACGAATATAAACAATATCATACATTAAATGGGAATGGTGTAGGCACGCAAATATATCATGCGCTTATGGAATTGCCTACAGAGCCACCCAATGAAGGAGAGGATTAATGATGTTTAAAAATTGTGTATTTAAAGTATCTGTAGATACAAAGAAGTGGGCTAAGAAAGCAGCGGTCAGAGCAGTGAAAACGGTAGCACAGACTGCAGTAGCAACCATTGGCACAGCAACAGCACTCGGTCAGGTCGATGCAAAGCTTGTAGTCTCAGCATCAGTACTGGCCGGAATCTTATCCTTGCTGACAAGTGTAGCAGGATTACCAGAGGTTGAGGGCGAGTAATCGTCCTCTTATGTGCGATGTTGCACAGGAGGAGAAGAAGAAAATGAATGATGACATGAAAACAGGATACAACATTTGTGCACAGGGCTTGAAAGAAAAAGTTGACACAATAATTAGCGAGGTACATAGAGCTTACGTAAACACCGCAAGCGAAAGCGCAAAGCAGAGACTGGATGCACAGATTAAGATTTTACAGACTGTAAAAGATGCGATTAAAAATGCAATTTGCGACATCGCACAGGAAGGAGAAGAGTATGAATATTATCGAAACAAATCTTAAATTCGGAGCATTATCCACACGTAAATTAACCAAGAGAGCAATCCTGCATCACGCGGAGGCTTCTAAGTGTACTGCAGAAGACATTCACCGCTGGCATAAACAGAATGGATGGTCTGGTGCAGGCTATCACTTCCTGGTCCGCAAGGATGGATCCATCTACAGACTCCGGCCAGAGTGGGCGGTGGGAGCTCATGCCAAAGGCAGCAACTCGGATAGTATCGGAATCTGCTTTGAGGGGTCTTACATGACGGAGACCATGCCACAGGCACAGATCAACGCCGGCCGAGAGTTGTTAGGCTACCTGAAAGGCAAGTATGGATTCAGTAAGGTCCAGGCTCACAGAGATGTATGCTCTACCAATTGCCCGGGCACGAATTTCCCGTTTGCGGAGATTGCTGGAGTAGCTGCATCAGCGCAGACTCCAACACCAGCACCAACACCAACGCCAGCTCCAAGTGGACCATCTTACCGGACAGGAACCGTCTACACTTTGCTGGCTGATCACCTCAGAGTCCGCACTGGTCCGGGAACAGGATATACAACCAAGTCACGTAAGCAACTGACAGTCAATGCCAGGGAACATGCTTATAGCAACGGCACGCTCAAGAAAGGTACTCGTGTAACCTGCAAGGATGTCCGTAAAGTCGGTAGTGACATCTGGATCAAGATTCCAAGTGGCTGGATTGCTGCATATTATGGTGGCAAGAAGTATGTAGGATAGCGCGAGACGATTCAGATAAATATATACTGTTAGCGACACGTTAGCGACAAATATATGACTACAGATTCCGTGGAACGCCTATTTTTCAGGGGAAATTGAGCTTTTTAACATTGAAAATATTTTAGCAAAATCTTAACATATGTATGTGATATAATAGGAGCACCTAAAGAGATGTATTGTGCTATCAATTTGGCGGTGGAATGGAGAACATCTATATGAAAATTTTGAAAAATATAATTATTACGGCTGCAATGCTGGCAGCAGCGACAGCTATATGTTTTATTTTGAGGCCGCTTGTTCCGACAGACACGCATGTGCCGCTTATTTATGTGTTGGCAGTACTTTGTGTATCCAGACTTACAGAAGGATATTTTTATGGGGTGCTGGCATCTATGGTGGCAGTTGTGGGAGTCAATTATATATTTACCTATCCATATTTTCAAGTGGATTTTACTGTGACCGGCTATCCGCTTACATTTATTGTAATGCTGACAGTATCTATTTCAGTAAGTGCATTGATGACTCAGATCAAGATGCAGGAGCATGTGCGGTTAAAGGCAGAAAAAGAGAGAATGAGAGCAAATCTTCTAAGAGCAGTGTCTCACGATATCCGGACGCCTCTTACTTCTATAGAAGGAGCAGCGGCTGGAATTATAGATAATAAAGATGTTTTGACAGAGGAGCAGAAAGAAGAGCTGCTTTTGAACATCAAAGAAGAGGCACAGTGGATGGTACGGATGGTGGAGAACCTGTTATCCATTACCCGGATGAATGATGAAGGAACAAGACTTACGACACACGAAGAACTGGCAGAAGAGATTGTCAGCAGTGCAGTTGTAAAGTTTTCAAAGCGTTTCCCGGACATAAAAGTCGAGGTGGATATTCCAGAAGAAGTTGTTATTGTCCCGATGGATCCAATCCTGATCCGGCAAGTCATTGTGAATATTATGGAAAATGCTGTGATACATGGAGGATCGACGACGCAGGTGAAGGTAACCATATCTGCGAATGAAACAGAAGCTATATTTTCTATTGAAGATAATGGGAAAGGAATTGATGGAAAGATTCTGCCAATGTTATTTACAGGTCAGATCAGTCACCGGGAAGGTGAGATGTACGATAATAAACGGAGTATGGGAATCGGACTTTCGGTATGTAAAAGTATTATAGATGCGCACAGGGGAAAAGTCTGGGCAGAGAATAAGATAGATGGCGGAGCAAAGATTTCATTTACATTACCGCTTGAGGAGGAAGAACAGAATGGAGATTAAAGACCGTGTATTAATAGTAGAAGATGATAAAAATATTCGAAAGTTTATACAGACGATTCTGGAGGCCAATGATTATGATGTGATCGCGACTGAGACAGGAAAGGAAGCATATAGTCTGATCACTTCCAGATGTCCAGATGTGGTGATCTTGGATCTGGGACTTCCAGATATGGACGGCATGAAGATTTTAAAAGAAGTCCGTGCGTGGTCCAATATGCCGATTATTGTAGTTTCTGCCAGAGATCATGAAAAAGATAAGGTAGAAGCGCTCGATATGGGAGCTGATGATTACATAACAAAACCATTTGGAACATCAGAACTTCTTGCAAGGATCCGGGCTGCGATCCGACATTTCCGGGGAACAAGCAAGAATCAGGGAGAGAGGCAGAAAGTCACATTTTTAAATGGAAAATTGGTGATAGATTATGATAAACACCGGGTCTATGTGGAGGAACAAGACGCAGGACTGACCCAGAATGAGTTTCGGTTATTAAGTCTCCTTGGAAAATATGCAGGCAAGGTTCTGACATATGATTACATGATGAAAGAAATCTGGGGACCAAACATGAAGGGGGATAACCGTATCCTGCGTGTGAATATGGCAAATATCCGTAGAAAAATCGAAAAAAATCCCGGTCAGCCACAGTTTATATTTACAGAAGTCGGAGTGGGATACCGTATTATAGAAACAGATTCTTAGTTAGTCAGTGAAAGTGATTGTTCAACACAGAAACAATCACTTTTCGGTTTCATAGGTCATTGCGCTTCGTTTTTATCTTTGTTATAATTATGAAATATGCTTTGGAATATTCTTGGTTATTGGAAGACAGGAGGATTAAGGTGCGGGCAACAGTACTTTGTTATAATTTAAAAGGGACGACAAAAGGTCGGAAGATTGGATTGATTTTTGGATTTTTAGGCTACAGAGTCCGTCATGTGGAGAAAGAAGAATACTTGCTTCCGGTCGGTGAAGTTGCAGAAGGCAGAACAACGGAATCAATAAATGAAGAAGCTGGTGTTAAAGCGAAAGAAATAGAAGCTGTATTTCAAGAGGAGATGCTCTTAATGTGTCCGGAAAATGAGCGTATGCTGGATCAGGCACTTCTTCGTATGCGAAAAGAAAAAGTGCAGGTTCCGTTAAAAGCCGTTTTGACAGAGATGAATAAGAACTGGACATCGGTGGCACTTCATGACGAGATTCTGCGAGAGCATGAGAAGATGACAGGTGGAAGATAATTAAAGAAAGGAAAAGAAAAGAATTTGAGTATATATGATACGTTAAATGATAAACAGAAGGAAGCAGTCTTTCACACGGAAGGACCGCTTCTTATTTTAGCAGGAGCGGGATCAGGTAAGACAAGAGTCCTGACCCACAGGATTGCGTACCTGATTGAAGAAAAAGGCGTCAATCCATGGAATATTTTGGCAATTACATTCACGAACAAAGCGGCAGCAGAGATGCGGGAGCGTGTGGATAATCTGGTTGGGTTTGGCTCAGAAAGTATTTGGGTGAGTACATTCCATTCTATGTGTGTGCGGATACTAAGACGCCATATTGCATTGCTTGGATATGACACGAATTTTACAATTTATGATACAGATGATCAGAAGACACTGATGAGGGATGTGTGCAAGTTGTTACAGATTGACACAAAAATCTACAAAGAGCGTATGCTGATCGGAACCATTTCCCATGCTAAAAATGAGATGTTGACTCCGGAAGAATTTCGGCTTCAGTCGGGTGGAGATTTTCATCAGAAAAAGATTGCGGATGTGTATGAAGAGTATGAAAAGCAGCTCCGAGCTAACAATGCACTGGATTTTGATGATTTGCTTTTAAAGACAGTTCAGCTATTCCAGACACAGCACGATGTGTTGGAATATTATCAGGAGAGATTCCGCTATATTATGGTAGATGAGTACCAGGATACGAACGGGGTGCAGTTTGAGTTGGTACGTCTGCTTGCTTCCAGGTATCAGAATCTGTGTGTAGTCGGAGATGATGATCAGTCTATTTATAAATTCCGTGGGGCAGATATCCGTAATATTCTGGATTTTGAGAAAGTATTTACAAAGGTAGCAGTCATTAAATTGGAGCAGAATTATCGCTCCACAGCAAATATCCTGAATGCAGCAAATGCTGTGATCAGCCACAATCACGGAAGAAAGGACAAGACGCTGTGGACAGACAATGAAGATGGTGATAAGATTGCATTTCGTCAGTTTGATACTGCATTCGATGAGGCAGAATACATAGTATCCGATATAAAAGAACACGTGGAAAAGGGCGAGTGCGACTATCAGGACAACGCCATTTTATATCGTACGAATGCACAGTCCCGTATGTTCGAGGAAAAATTTGTAACAGCAAATATTCCATATAAGATTATTGGTGGCATTAATTTCTATGCAAGACGGGAAATTAAAGATATTCTTGCATATTTAAAAACCGTAGATAATGGTCAGGATGACCTGGCGGTGCGAAGAATTATCAATGTACCAAAAAGAGGAATCGGTCTTACCAGCATTAATCGTGTGCAGGAGTATGCTGCGATGCATGAAAAAGGATTTTATGAATGTCTTAAGGGAGCTGACCTTATCCCGGATATCGGAAGAGGCGTGTCAAAGCTTGAGTCATTTGTAGCATTGATCGAGCACTTTAAAGTAGATGCAAAGGAATTGACACTTCATGAACTGATGCAGGAAATTATTGACGAAACCGGATATATCGAGAGCATTCAGGCAGAGAGTGAGATAGAGGCTCAGGCGAGAATTGAAAATATCGATGAGCTTTTAAATAAAGTCGTTGCTTATGAAGAAGTATGCGAAGAGCATGATGAACCGGTAACACTGAGTGGATTTCTTGAGGAAGTTGCTCTGGTGGCAGATATTGACAATCTGGATGAGAACAGTGATTATGTGGTGCTCATGACTTTACACAGTGCGAAAGGACTAGAATTTCCACGCGTCTATCTTGCCGGAATGGAAGACGGACTGTTCCCGAGCTATATGACAGTAACAGCTGATGATCCGGACGAACTGGAGGAAGAGCGAAGACTTTGTTATGTAGGTATTACAAGAGCCCAGAGCGAACTGACTATGACTTGTGCAAGAAGACGTATGGTCCGCGGTGAGACGCAGTATAATAAAATGTCACGTTTCTTAAAGGAAGTTCCGCTGGAACTGATATCTACGGGAAATAAATTTTCAGGAAATGGAAAAAGTCTCACAGACCACGCGGATCATGAAGAACCGGAAAGAAAAACGGACTACCAGATGGCGAGACAGGCATTTAAGACGAAAGCATTTGCAGCAGTACAGCAGGGAAAATCCTTTGGAAAGCCTGCAGGAGGAAAGCTGGAGTATGGTGTCGGTGACCGTGTACGCCATATAAAATTCGGTGAAGGTACAGTTTTGTCGATAGTCGAAGGCGGACGTGACTACGAAGTGACGGTAAATTTTGACGGGCCTGGAACGAAGAAGATGTTTGCGGCATTCGCAAAATTACAGAAGATATAAGAAATATGCAGAAGCAGAGAATTTTGTAAAGGTAATTTTACACTGACAAACTTTACAGCTTTCAAATTATACCTTCAAAGTATACTTGTAAATTTTATAAAATAAATGTGTAGTAATATTGTAAGACCAGTGTTATAATAATATACAATAATGAGACTTGCAAAGGGCAAGGGAAAGGACGAGGGATATGAGTAAAATTGATGAGCTTATTGCAACAACAAAGCTGAACGATCTGATTAACAAAAAGGAAGAAGAGAAAGCTTCCAAGACAGTTCTTTGGATACTGGCAGTGATCGGTGCTGTGGCAGCAGTTGCAGCAATCGCATATGCAGTATATTGCTTCTTTACCCCGGATTATCTGGAAGACTTTGAGGATGATTTTGACGATGATTTCGATGATGATTTCTTCAATGACGAGGATCAGGTATAGGTTCAGAACAACAAAACAAGTAAGTAAAAAGCAGGCTGAGATGCCTGCTTTTTTACAGGACGAGGTGGACGATGGATGGACAGTGCTTTGCTCTGTTGATTGATGCAGATAATGTATCTGCAAGGTATATAAAGCCGATTTTAACAGAGCTTTCAAAATATGGAAATATCACGTACAAAAGAATTTATGGAGACTGGACGAATACGCAACATTCAAGCTGGAAGGATGAGCTGCTTAAGAACTCGATCACACCGATCCAGCAATTCTCTTATACGCAGGGAAAGAATTCCACAGATTCTGCGATGATTATAGATGCGATGGATATTCTTTATGCAAAGGATGTGGATGGATTCTGCATTGTATCCAGTGACAGTGATTTTACAAGACTGGTAAGCCGATTAAGAGAGAGCGGTAAGATGGTTATCGGAATGGGCGAAAATAAGACGCCGGAGCCATTTCGAAAAGCATGTGACAAATTCACAATTCTGGAAAATCTTCTGTCAGAGAAAGGTCTGGAAGAAGGAGGGGAAGAATCACATGATGTGCTGGGGCGTGAGAAGGTTGAAGACGCGGTTATTAAGATGATCATGGAGAATCAGGATAATAATAAGCAGACCGGACTTGGCGAAGTAGGAAGCCGGCTGGTCAGCCTTTATCCGGATTTTGATGTGCGAAGTTACGGATATAGCAGCCTTTCCAAATTTTTTGAGGAATTTGACAGAATACAACTTGTGAAACATGGTCATGTAGCTTGGGTTACATTAAAAGAGAACCGTGCGAGAAAAGAAGACGTAGACCAGTTTGTGCGTAATTTGGTGAAAGGTGCCGGAGAAGCAGGTATGGATCTTGGTGCCATCGGAAATCGTGTATATGATAAATACAAAGATTTCAAACTAAATGATTATGGATATTCCCAGTTCAAAAAATATGTTAAGAGCATTTCTCATATGAAGCTGGAACAGGATGGTAAACGCTGGAAAGCTCATTATAAAAAATAGATAGTCTGTAAAGGAGGACGAGAACGCTATGAAGAAGGGACAGGTATACGAAGGAGTCATCGAATCCGTAGAGTTCCCGAATAAAGGAATTGTAAATGTATCACAGGAGGACAGACGCGTCATTGTAAAAAATGGTGTGCCTGGTCAGAAGGTACGTTTTTCAGTAAATAAAGTGAAAAAAGGAAAAGCAGAAGGAAGACTTCTGGAGGTAATCGAGAAAGCGCCTCAGGAGATAGAGTCTGCCTGTCCGCATTTCGGACAGTGCGGCGGCTGCACTTATCAGAATCTGCCTTATGAAGAACAGGTAAAATTAAAGGAATCACAGGTCAAGGCAATGATGGATGAGGCAGTTGACGGCGACTATATCTGGGAAGGTGTACTGGAAAGTCCGGTAAGAAGTGAGTACCGTAATAAGATGGAGTTCTCTTTTGGTGACGAATACAAAGACGGACCGCTGGCACTTGGTATGCACAAACGAGGCAGTTTCCACGACATAGTCAATGTATGTGATTGTCAGATTGTAGACGGTGATTACAGAAAGATATTGGCCTGTACACTGGAATGTGCGAGAAAATCAGGCCTGCCATATTATCACCGCATGAGACATGATGGGTATTTCAGACATTTACTCGTGAGAAAAGCAGTGAAGACGGAAGAAATCCTCATTGATATTGTAACAGCATCAGAAGAAGGCTTTGACAGTAAACCAAAGGGATTTCTGGATAAATGGGCAGCAGCACTTCAGGCACTTGAGCTTTCAGGAAAGATTGTCGGAATTCTTCATACGAAGAATGACAGTCTCGCAGATATTGTAAAAGACGAAGGAACAGAAGTACTTTTTGGTCAGGATTATTTCTATGAGGAATTACTTGGACTGAAGTTCAAAATCACACCATTTTCTTTCTTCCAGACAAATTCACTTGGAGCAGAAGTGCTTTATGAAAAAGCGAGAGAATATATCGGGGATACGAATGAAAAAGTAGTTTTTGACCTTTACAGTGGAACCGGAACAATTGCACAGATTTTGGCACCGGTAGCGAAGAAAGTAGTCGGTGTTGAAATTGTTGAAGAAGCAGTTGAGGCAGCTAAGGTCAATGCAAAATTAAATGGACTGGACAACTGTACTTTCTGGGCAGGAGATGTCTTAAAAGTCATCGATGAACTTGGAGAAGTACCAGATCTTATCATGCTAGATCCGCCGCGTGACGGAGTGAATCCAAAAGCCCTGATGAAGATACTAAATTTCGGGGTCGACAGACTTGTCTATATCGCATGTAAACCGACCAGCCTGGCAAGGGACCTGGAGATGATTCAGGGAAGAGGATATAAGGTAGAGAAGATTGCATGTGTGGATTTATTCCCGAACACAGTGCACGTGGAGACAGTCTGTTTGCTGAGTAGGGGGAAATAACCATTTGGCAAAAGGTTATAAATACGTTACAATATAAGGGAACTTT
>PPYF01547696.1_pt1 | contig 11100 bp, 8 predicted proteins | sample 1559871 | NCBI WGS metagenome assembly PPYF01 (sample SAMN08240021, study PRJNA423297) | Human gut metagenome, whole genome shotgun sequencing project.
AGCTATATTGAGACGATCCTGCATAATGTTATTTAATTTCATACATAACGGAATAGCTTTTAAATCATGATATGGAGCAAGCTCAACTCCAGGATTAAATTGTGTGATTTCATTTACAAAATAATTCAGATTTATATCGCTTTTTGAATCATAGAATGTATCAATAACCATTTTCATGATTTGTTTAATATCATAGCTATCAATCGATGCCTGTTCTACTAATGTAATGGATACAGTATGCATCAACCCTTTATAAAACTCTTGTTGTGTTATATACGCCTTCTCTTGCTGATAATAAGGATCCAAGCATAAAATATTTTCAGATTGCTGATTTTGATCGATAACATAGAAATAATGATCATAATGTACAGATTGATAATTAACGCTCCAGGGACACCAAAACGCATCAAAATGAACCAATGATGGGTAATGAAAATTAAATGTTTTATTTTCAAAATTTATATTATGCGTTTCCAATTGGATGCCGCAATATTTTTTAATAATAGAATAATCGAGGTCAAATAGTTGTTCTTCTACAATTTTATTTACTAACCCTTCCTGAGACATATCTAACTCAAATTTCCATCGCTTTATTGTCATTAAGTCAAAAGGTTTATTGTTGCAAGCAGCTATATAAGCTATATTGCTAAAAAAACAATTGTAATTATTTAGATCTTCTGTTTTGTATGATTCATTTTTAATTAATATCATATGAAATCCTCTAAAACAAAAATGTTTTTCACATTTAGCTATTACTTATTATTTTTCATTGATTGTAATATTTTTGTAAATTCATCACAGCTTAACGCTTGTTCTGCATCGCATAAAGATAACGATGGCTTCGGATGCACTTCAACAATTATTCCGTCTACATTTATGTTAAAAAGATATTTCATCACAGATTCCATTAAATCTGTCCGCCCAAGCGAATGACTGACATCAACAATCACGGGTAATGTTGTTTGTTGCTTTATTACAGCTATGCAAGTAATATCAAGAGTATTTCTCGTATATAATTCAAATGTGCGATACCACGTTCGCATAGCAACAAGTTTGTATTCCCTTGTAAAACAATGTACTCAGCAGCCAATAAAAATTCCATGATAGTTGAAGTCATACCCCGTTTTAATATTACGGGATGACCCGTTCTTCCAACTTCTTTTAGCAATGAATAATTTTGCATATTTCTTGAACCAATTTGAATTATATCTAAATATTTCATCCCAGACTCAACATCACGCGGATCCATTATTTCAGATATTGCTAATAAGCTGTATTTCTTTCTTATATAATCTAAGATTTTCAAACCTTCTAACCCAAGGCCTTGAAAATCATAAGGAGAAGTACGTGGTTTGAAAGCCATGCCACGTATGAAGTGAACATTGTTACTTAGTAGATTTTTCGCAACTTCCTCCATTTGTTCAATACTTTCAATCGCACAAGGTCCAGCCATGATAGATATCCCTTGCTCGATTTTAAACATTTCAGGTATATTCTTGAACTGTTTACTTTTTACAAGTAACTCTTCCATCATTAATAACTCCTATAAACAAATATTATTTAGTTGACTTATCATTCAATCTTATTTTTGTTTTTTGCCAAGCTATTCGTATTTTTCTTTATCGCGTCCTACACAACTGCCTTTTGATATTCTTTGAAAAATATCATTTTTACGTTTCCACTCAAAAAAAATCTTTTCACACTCATCTCTCATAAAATCTGGAACTATTTCCATTTTTTTAGATTTTTGAGCAGCTAATTGTAATATCGATATGTTTACTTCATCGAATCCAAGATCATATGAACTTTGAATTGGCGTACCATAAACAACGCATGATATATTAGACCAATTAATGGCGCCAGCACACATAATACATGGCTCGGTCGTGGCATACAATGTCGCTTTTTCTATATTAAAGCATTTAAGTTTATTACACATTTGATTGATTGCCAGAATTTCAGCATGAGCCAAGGGCGAACAATCAGAAATACAAGAATTATGAGTAGCTATAACTATGTCATCATATCTCAAACAGCAACCGAACGGCAATTCCCCCATTTCCATGCCTTCATATGCTTTTTGAATAGCAATTTTCATGAATGTTTCATGATCTTCCTTCATTTTTCTCACGCCTTTAATGTATTATTTCATATGTAAATTTGAATTAATTATCTTTTGTTCGTTCCACATATTTCGCTAGTTGTTCTATCGTCTGATATTTAAGTATATCCGGCCCTTTTAGATCTATATTTTCTTCTTCTAATAAGACTCCAATTTTAGCAGCAGAAATTGAATCCCCACCTATTTCAAAAAAATTATCTCTAATATCAATTTTTTCATACCCTAGAACGATATGATAAGCTGTGGCAATTGCTGTTTCAACCACTCCATATAAATTGTTTTTATTCCCAGTCAATATAACTTTAATATCTTTTTTGTTTCGTAGTGAGGCATTGGATTGTTTTATTTCCATTTTTAAGGTGTTTTCAATATCCTGAGAAAATCTAAACGGCAAATAATTCAATAATTCATAAACAGAACTCTTTACATTAATTTCTCCTACTATAATGTGACTTTGTATAGTGCCAAGTAAATCAAACAGAGTATCAACAGCAGTATCCGGGTCTATTTTCATAAAAATAGATTTTTCCTCATTGTTCATATACTGTTGATCAAGTCCTACATTCTTCCATTCCGGCCAGCTGATTGCAAGCATAGGGCGTCCATGCATGCGACTTTTTTGTGCATATGCTTCTAAGAAGCTATTGGACGCGGTATAGCATCCTGCTCCAACACCCGAGACAAGTGTCATCGCTGAAGCAAACAGAACAAAAAATTCTAATGGGTCGTCCTTGGTAAGTTCATCCAATATTATTGTTCCTTGAATTTTTGCCTTTAATGAAAGCGCAAATTGTTCTTCTTTAAGTTGAGCTATTGGCAAATTCGAATCATCTACCGCACAGTGAAATATACCACGAATAGGCCCTATTTCATTTCGTATTTTTTCAATCACAAAGGACATTTGATCTCGATTAGATATATCCGCTGCATAATGTGTAAGCCTTGCTCCATTTTTTTCGAAATTCTGATAATTTTTTATCGTTTCAATTTTTTGTAGATCTTCTCCAGTATCTATGTATGTTTCCCACTGATCGCGTGATGGCATCTCACTTCTACTGATAATGACTATATGGGGATTTTTACATTTACTTAAATGACTACATATTTGCCTTCCAATTCTACCATTTCCTCCAATAATTAAATAGACACCTCGATCATGAAAGCTAATCCGTTTACTGTCCACATTATGTGGTGTTATCTCTTGTGAATAGCATATGTTTTCACGATACGCCAATAAAAACTTTGAATTTTTGCGTCTCAATTCATGTAAAATAGTCTTAGCATCTGTAAATCTATCAGCATCAATACATCTTAAATCCACAGAAGGTATTTCCCATTTTTGAGCTTTTAGATATCCAATAAGAGCAGTATTCTCTGGAACAAGATATTTTTCACTACCGCTCACGTAGTATGCATTATTAACTATATAAGTGATCTGCAGATCCGTAAAGGTCTTATCCAATAATGCTTTACTTAAATAAAATACACCTGATAAACCATCCATATCAACTTCATTACAAACACTATTTAGTTCTTGATCGTTCTGTTCCTGAGGATATATCGAAACTACAAACAGGATTTTATTGATATCCTGTTTTAAAGCTTCTTGTATAATTTTTTCATAATTAGTGTCGAATGCCTCAAGTACATAATTACCATTATTTCGAAGCATAGATATTAATTCTTGCGTCCGCTGTGATTTATCTGAAAAAACTAACCAACGATCATTTTTACATTTTGGAAAAGATGCGGATGTATCATCTGATTGACGCCATATAGCTGAATAATAAAAGTCTTTTCTTGCTTCTGTTTTTTTTAAAGCTTCATTTATGGAAAACCAACATCTCTTTTCACAAAACTGATAAGGCGGTAAACTTATTCGCCTACCCTCTATTCCTCGATAATGATCGGCCCAATCTATTGTTTCACCCTTTACGTATCGATGCGCAATATCATGTGGGAACATTAAAATTGCATTTGTATCCTTTTGAATTGTAGACTCTTCAAATTTTTGTTTTTGATTGTTTCCTGAAATTCCAAATGAAATGTAGATATTATCTTTTGATTCCTTTTTGATAAATGACTCTATGCCTTCTAAAAGACCATCTAAGTCTTTGATAATAAACGCAACGCGATAGTCAAAATCTCTCCGGCCGATATTAGCTGTATAACAAATATCATACATATCAGAATCTTCAAGTTTCGTTAAATATTTCTTATATGCTGCTGCTATTTTGTGAAGTGATTCTTCATTTCGAGCAGATATGGTAAATATATAATTACGAGGTAATTCAAAAGAATAAGTCTTTTTATGTTTGGGGACTTCTTCCATAACAACATGACAATTGGTTCCACTAATTCCAAAGGAACTAACTCCACAACGTTTCACACCGGATGAAGGAAAATGATTTAATCTGTCATGAACATAAACTGCTGTATCATGAAATTGTATACGCTGATTTGGTTTGTTAAAATGAATGGTTGGAGGAATTAAATTTTTTTCTAAAGCCATAGCCATTTTAATTACGCTTGCAATGCCGGCAGCTCCAATAGTGTGCCCAATATTTGATTTGACCGACCCTACCCCACAAAATTGTTTTTTTGAAGTATAACGCTTAAAGGCGCGGTTTATACCTGAAATTTCAGTGGGGTCACCCAATTTAGTAGCAGTTCCATGTGCTTCAATATATTTTATTGTCTCCGGATCAATTTTTGCTTTTTCCCACGCTTGAGCGATAACGGATTCTTGTGCTACCATACTTGGCGCGGTTATTCCTATTGTTTTTCCGTCTTGATTAATTGCACTTGATAAAATAACAGCGTATATATGGTCAGAATCTTTTAGTGCTTTACTCAGTGGTTTTAAAACAATCGCTCCTATTCCTTCCCCCTGGCCGACACCAGAACCGGCCTCGTCAAATGGTCGTGCTTTCCCGTCTGATGCCACTATTCCAATAGAATTAACAACATCGTTGGCCAGCGGCACTGTAAAGATGTTAACACCATTTGCTATCGCCATTTCACAATCATTTGTATAAATAGCCTGACATGCTAAATGCACTGCTGAGAGAGATGATGAGCACGAAGTATCAACCAGCATTGCTGGTCCATGTAAATTTAGATAATATGATAATCTGGCAGGAAGCATTGAAACCAGATTGCCAGAAAATGAATCTTGAGCCAGCTCAGGATTGGTCTCCATGATCATATTTTGATATACTTTGCAAGAATACTCCGTTGGAAAACCTGTATAAATTCCAACGTTCATTCCATTTAATTTATCCACATCGTAACCGCTATCCTCAATTGCTTGATATGATGTTTGTAAAAGTAATCGCTGGTGAGGATCCATTATCTCAGCTTCTTTTGGAGAAATTCTGAAAAACTCATAATCAAAACCATCAATATTTTTTAAAAATGCTGCTTGCCTATAATTTCTATTGGTTTTATTGATATTATGGAAATCCAAATAACTTTCTATATCTTTTTTTCTGCTATCAGGACATTCAGAGACACTATCAATACCCACTATGAGATTATCGAAAAATTCATTAATATTGTCAGCATCTGCAAATCTAGCAGCCATACCTATAATAGCGATGGCTTCATTTCGTTCTGTATGTTTGTTATTCATTTATTTTTACCCTACTAATCGTATATTCTTGAAAAACATCAAAATATCCACTTGAATATAATATATATTTAAACCGATCACACTGCTCTTCTTGAGGTATTCCTTTTGTATTCATTGCAAATAAAAGTGAGTTCAACACTCCTTTTATTTGTTCAAAGCTAACTTCCCATTTTTCATCGACAATAGTTTTTAGCATATTATTTAATTTTATATACGGTAACGCTACATTTTTTTCATAATTTTTTTCATCATAAATATAATTTTTCATTGCGATAAAAGACGAAAGACATTTTTGTATTAATTCCACTCCGGCATGATTGTCACGGCATAATCCGTTACATAGATACATTATAATTTCCCTTATAGCTTGTCTGTCATTTTTATCATCAAAAGAATATGCTTGCAAATTATCTTCATTCGTCATCAGAAGATTCCGTAAGACAGATTGCGGTCCTACTTCCACGAGTGTGAAAACATCTTGCTGTATAACATATTCAATGGTTTGTAGCCATCGTACACTGTTGATAATTTGTTCGGATAATATTTTTATTATGCTATCCTTATTTTTATATGGTTTAGCTGTTGTATTAGAGATGACCGGTAATGTAAAATCTGAATATTCAAATGTCGATAGCATTTTTTGTAACGGAAAAACAACAGGTTTCATCAGTGAACAGTGAAATGGATTTCCTGTATTTAATGGGAAAACTCGTCCGCCTAAATTATCTATATATTCGATTGCATATGCTATAGCTTTTTTATGTCCGGATAATACAATCTGTTCATGTGAATTGTAATTCGCGATTTCTACAGTATGATCAGATGTTGAGACTTCATTGCATATTTTTTGAATTTCTTTAACATCCAACCCCATGACTGCTATCATTATACCTATATCACCCAAATAGCTTCCCATTAATCGGCCTCTTAATTCTGTTAATTTAAGAGCGTCTTCAAACTTAATCACGTTTGCACACACCAACGCTGTAATTTCACCTAAACTATGACCAATTAAGAATTCCGGCTTATGGTCAGCCTGCTGCATCAACACACGGTATGCCGCCACGCCATATGTTAAAATAGCAGATTGTACTTTCTCCATACACGAAAGTTGTTCAATATTATCACCAAAACATAATTGGGGCATATCATATTCCATTACATTACTTGCATAATCAAAAACTTCTCTAGCTGCTGTGTACTGATGATATATCTCTTTGCCCATTCCACCATACTGTGACCCTTGTCCGGGAAAGGCAATAACATATTTTTTCATAATAAATCACCCTTTCTAATGGCTTTTTATATTACGTAGATGTGTTATCAACTATAAGCTTATATAATTCATTCAAAATTATTTCCGCATCTTGAATTACTTCCATTTTCCTCAATAATTGCTTTTGTCATCCCTATTTTAACATCACACAGATCCGCAATGTCTTTTAGTATTGTATAATTTTGATTTAGGTTAATCCCTCTTCCAAAGCCAAACACACATTTTGCATTTCCTATTAAATTGTTAGTGTTTTGCTCGTTTTTTGTTTTATCAAGAACTTTAATAGAATTCTTAATTTTTCTATTGTTAGATAACCACGAGTTATGTGTGATTATTGCAGCTTCGAATGTTTTGCAAAAAGAAAAAGCATTGCTTTTAATAACGCATACTTCAATTTGTGTATTCATAGAAATAATTTTTGCAATAAAAGAACCGTTAAGAGCTGTACGACGATATTCCCATTTATCATTAATATTCCGATTAATATCAATACAATCCGCAATATAAGCTGCTTCAGTTTGAGTGGATAAAATTCCGGCAGTATGCCTACTCAAATAGTCATCCATAAAAATGAAAGTATTCCAATGGTACTTTTGACGCTCATTCTGTAATAAATCATTCAGGCTATATGCATTTATTTCTGTCATTTGATAAACCAAAACATATTGGGCGCCATATTTTGATATTTCCTCAATTTTTGATGAGCTGCCTTCATGATCTAAAACAATTAGCCATATTTCATCTTCATCTTTTGAGATTTGACGAAGTTTTGTTAAAACAGCTGGTGCATCTTTTTGCAAATGCTGTTTTGTATTAGAAACAAATACGGTTCGCCGTATTGTTTTAGACATATTTCTACTCCTCACGATTTTTCTTGTTCTTTAATTTTTTCATAAATCATATATGCTATATCTTCACAATTCCCATCAATAACAACAGGGGTTCGTTTTGGAAAAGCATCTTCCAAATCAATAACTTTTGTTTTCGAACCCAAATTGCCGCACAAGTTAATATCGGCACCTATATGAATTGCATTCCAAACGGGAATAATCTTAGAACGTGCGTTTTTTATAGTTCTTAAATTTGTTTTAGGTTCATCAACAGTAAAACCACTAAATGAAAGTACTATTGGTAATGTAGATTCTATTGTTTCAATAAGATTATCCGCATCTCGCTTAAAAACAAGCTTTTTTTCTTTTACAGATAGTAGTTCTTTACAACAAGGCACACATAGAATATCTAAGCGCTCCGCTAAACCATACGGTACTTGCCCTGTTTCACCATCTACTGCTCGATTCCCGCATACAATAAGATCATAATTTCCTATATAATTAATTGCTTTTGCAAGAACATATGTTGTAGCAAACGTATCTGCTCTCGCAAATTTGTGGTCGCTTAATAAAACGGCTTCATCCGCTCCGTAAGTAATGCATTTAATTAATGTTTCTATGCTTTCATCTGGTCCCATGCTAATACATGTGATATGTATATTTGCTATGGCTTTAAGAGAGAGTGCACATTTTAACGCATATAGATCGTATGGATTTATACACCATTTATCGTCAGTATTATTTTTAATATACTTTTCTCTTACTGGCTTAACACATAAGATAATTTTTATCAAAAAGCATGTCCTTTCTTTTTCAAATTAGGCCACAAAGCAATTAACCTTTAATTTCATCAGGTTAATTGCTTTGTGGCTATTTTGTAGACTTTTAGTCTGAAACTCCGTATATTTATTGAGAAGAACGATTCATTATTAATACCATATGCTTGATGATGTTATACGGAATATTGTATCCCGTTGGATTTCTGAAGTGCCTGAATAGATAGTTGATGCGAGGGCATCTCTTAGTTCTCTTTCCACGCTATATTCTTTAGTATATCCGTATGCTCCATGTATTTGTAACGCATCTTTACACGTTTGAACATAACTTTCACTGACGTAAAGCTTAAAGATAGATGCTTCAGAATAGGTGTTTTTCCCCATATCTTTTAGCCGCGCAATATGATACATCATAGCCCGTGCCATTTCGATTCTAACGGACATATCCGCTATCTTATGAGAGACCCCCTGAAAGTCTGCTATATATTTTCCGAATTGTCTACGTTCTTGGGAATATTGAATGCATGACTCCATGACCCGTTGCATGGCTCCAATATGAGGAACAAACTCATAAAATCGTTCATATTCGAGCGCAGACATCATAATCTGATTTCCTTCATGCAATTCACCAAGAATATTAATCGCTGGTACTCTGCAATTTTGGAAAACAACTTCACCTGTAGGACTAGAATCCAATCCCATTTTTTTAATTTCATTAGAAGTGGATACTCCCTCAAAAGCTCGTTCAATAACAAATGCCGTTATTTTTTTTATCGGTGCTTCCTGTGTTACAGCAAAAACGATAAAAATATCTGCTATTGGTCCATTCGATATGAACGTTTTACTTCCATTCAAAATATATTCGTCTTTTTCTAGAATAGCCTTTGTTTGAATCGCGTTTGAATCAGAACCGGCATCCGCTTCGGTAAGCGCAAAGGCACCGATTAAACAACCGTTCATCAAATTATTAATGTATTTTTGCTTAAGTCGTTCAGAACCGAAAAGATAAATAAGATTTTGAGCCATCCACCAATGGTTGTTTACTACAAACGAAAACCCATTGTTCTGACAAGAATACCCCATTGCTTCTATTACTGTCGCACACGTAACATTATTTTCACCTAAGCCTCCATCTTTTTCGAGGATATTCAAACCGAACCATCCAAATTCGCTGAAATCATTCCAAGCTTTACGAGAAAAAATTTCTTTATCATTAGGATCATTTAAATATTTTTTTGCAAAGTCAATCATGTCTTGTCGATATTTAAGCTGCTCTTTGTTTAATTGAATGTCCATGATTATCTCCTTTTTATCAAGAATACCACTGCGCTTGAGAACAAAACATTTCATAATACAACCCGCCTGATTGCATTAATTCTTCGTGAGAGCCATCTTCGACAATACGACCTTCCTTCATTACAAGGATTCTATCTGCATTTCTGATAGAACCAAGACGATGCGTTACAATTAACGATGTTTTATCTACAGATATATCTTTAAAACGTTGATAAACATGAGCCTCTTCTATTGGATCTATTGATGCAGTGGGCTCATCAAGGATAATTATACTGCTTCTTCGATATAACCCTCTAGCTATAGCTAATCGTTGCCATTCGCCTCCGGATAAATCTATCCCGTTAAATTCACGGCTCAACATTATATCCATATTTTCATGTATATCTTCTTTTTTATAATCAAAACCAGCTTGTTCTAATCGTTGCTTACTATACTCATCTGAATAAGGCAGTAAAAAATCACTCAGCGAAAGATTTTCGCGCAATGAAACTTTATATTTTCCAAATCTTTGAAATACCGCTGAAATGTTTCTATAAACATTTGTTGGATGTACATTGGATATATTAATGTCGTTATGGGTCACATCGCCTTCCGTAGGTGTAAATAGCCCGGCTATTAATTTCACCAGTGTCGTTTTTCCTGAGCCATTCAGTCCAACAATGGCCACATGCTCACCATTTTTGATGTGTAAAGATATTCTATCAACAGCAGGAGTTTCTCTATGCGGATAGATAAATGTAACATTATTTAGCTTTATGTCTCCGTTAGATGCTATTTCTATATCATCGCCTTCTACCTCGGGTAATTCCAGAAAATCATAAAGTTTACCAGCTAAACTTGCATTTTGATATATAGATCCGTATATCTCAACCATTGACTTTATATAACCCATTAATTTATTTAATGAATAATATATTCCTGCAAACATACCCAACGAAATCTGACCCTGCACCAGATAATAGCTGAGTAAAATAAATGAACAAACATAACCTAAGAAAGTTACAAAAGTTAATAACGTATCTTTTTTAGCGACAGATATTTCTGTTTGCCAGCTTAGCGAGTTAAACACTTTATTCTTTTCTGTATAGTGCTGCAAAAAATATTTTTTTGCATTTAGTGTTTTTGTTTCTTTGTAAAATTCTTTATCGATTAAGCAAGATTTATAA
>PPYF01029410.1_pt1 | contig 11098 bp, 11 predicted proteins | sample 1559871 | NCBI WGS metagenome assembly PPYF01 (sample SAMN08240021, study PRJNA423297) | Human gut metagenome, whole genome shotgun sequencing project.
CGCTGCTGCAGGTTGTTTACATCTGCCTTGTATGACTCTTCAGTAAGATAGCCGTTGCTGCGTGCCTTGTTTTCAATGGCGGCTGCCTGACGGCCGAGGTCGGTGTCTTTCTGACGGGCTGCGCTCTCGAATGCCAGCATTTCTTTCTGCTGTTCTGCTGCCAGTTCCTGAGCCAAGGTATAAGCCGAGAGCACTGAATCTATGTCTATATAACGGATGTTACATACAGCTGCGGCTGAATCGCTTGCTACAGCAGCCTTGACAGGGGCTTTATCCGAGCCTGAGCAGGCGGCGCCAACCATGGCGAGAAGCACTCCAACGGCGAGGGTAAGTTTTTTCATGAGTTAATTATGGATTTCTCCTTATTATTAATAGTATATTTATTTCTTTCCTTTATTGAGTGTGCGGCACAGCCGATGCCACGCCGGTGCATTGCTTCCGAATGCCCTATATGGCCCGACGGAAATTTTGCGCCTTTAACAAATAGCACTTTGACTCCTAACAAAACCACTGCTATCAGCAGCAAAATTATGGTCAGAATTGCCAATTTCATGAGCATGACTGGTTTTTACAATGCAAATATAAGAAAGCTTGGCCGATTATTTGCATTTTCTCGAATTAATTTTGTAACTTAGAGGTCGAAAATAAATAATTTTAACATTACGACTTTACGTCGTGCCGTTAAATCACCTTTTTTTGAACATTACTATCCTCCAAAACGTATTGATATTATGACTATCAAAGACCTCAAGCCGGCACTCGTTTTTGGCATTTTCGACCAAATCAATCATGTGCCCCGTCCTTCTAAAAAAGAAGAAAAAATTCGCAAGTTCCTCCTTGACTTTGCTACAGAACACGGCATCTTTGCAAAGACCGATGCCGTAGGCAATGTCGTTATGACCAAGGCTGCAACTCCCGGCAAGGAAGCTGCTCCAACTGTTATCCTGCAGGCACACATGGACATGGTTTGCGAATCAAACGATAAAAGCTTCGATTTCGAAAACCAAGCCATCGAGACCATCGTTGACGGTGACTGGCTCCGTGCCAACGGCACTACTCTCGGTGCCGACAACGGCATAGGTATGGCCGCAGCTCTCGCCGTACTCGTTGACAAGGACCTTGTACACGGCCCCATCGAATGCCTATTCACCGTTGATGAAGAAACCGGTCTCACCGGCGCCAACAACCTTGGCGACGGCATGATTAGCGGCCAGATGCTTCTCAATCTTGACTCGGAAGACGATGCCGAGATTTTCGTAGGCTGCGCAGGCGGCGTCGACACCACCTGTCTCTTCCACTACGAACGCTCTATGGCACCCACCGACTTCCACTATTTCAAATTTGAAATTGAAAAAGGACTCGGCGGCCACTCAGGCGGTGACATCCACCTTGGCCGTGCCAACGCCAACAAGCTTCTGGCCCGTTTCCTTTGGAATATGACGAAGGCTCATGAGCTCTCGCTTGTTGAAATAGACGGCGGTAATCTCCGCAACGCCATTCCCCGTGCAGCTCATGCCATGTTCGGTGTACACACATCACGTAAAGAAGACATCGTTGTTGCATTCAACAACTTCGTTGCCGACGTCAAGGACGAATACGAAGGCATCGAACCCACCATCGAGTTCCATCTCGAATCAGTTGAGCGTCCCGATTTCTGCGTTGATACCACCACCGCTCACCACCTCATTCAGGCCCTCTACTGCGCTCCTCACGGAGTTATCTCCATGAGCCGCGACCTCGAAGGACTCGTTGAAACATCAACCAACCTCGCTTCAGTAAAGATGCAGCCTGACAACGGCATCCTCGTCACCACATCGCAGCGCTCGTCTGTCGAAAGCCGCAAGTGGAACATCGCCCATCAGGTTGAAGCCCTCTTCGAACTTGCCGGTGCAAAGGTAACTCACGGCGACGGATATCCCGGATGGAAGCCCAACCTCAACTCAACCATCATGCACCTCGCAAGCGATGCTTACGAAGAACTCTACGGCGTAAAACCCGCCATCAAGGCCATCCATGCCGGACTCGAATGCGGACTCTTCAAGGAAAAGCTTCCGCACCTCGACATGGTTTCATTCGGTCCCACACTCAAGGACGTACACTCGCCCAACGAACGTATGTACATCCCGGCAGTAGAACGTTTCTGGGGTCAGCTCACACGCACCCTCGAAAAGGTTGCCGACCTTAAGGCTTAATTAATAAAAGACATCAAAGCACAGCGACAAGAGACTTTTCAGCCTTGTCACTGTGCTTTGATTCTCTTTCCTAACATAAAACAATTTATATGAAATTAACCCGCACGGGGATTCTTTTTCTTCCACTCCTCATCATTGTTGCCTGTGCATCACACAAGTCGCAGGCCGAACCACAATTCATACTCACTCCACCAGATTCCATCAGGTATATCGACCCTGAACGTCAGTATTTCGTGATTGGCGAAGACACCGTGCGCCTTCGTTTTCAAGATACCGATTCTATAAACTACGGACCTCTCACCGACAAGGACTTCCGCGAAGTAGCCGAACAGCTCGGCGTTGAACCGGCGGCAATGAAAGCCGTCGTCGAAATAGAAGCCGGACGTTCCCATCAGGGATTTTGGGATACTAACAAGCCCCTTATCAACTTCGACCTCAGCGTATATCGCAAGATGGCCGCCCGACACAAAATAAATCTTTCAAAATACGCCAAAACCCATCCCGCCATTTTCAGCCGACCCAACGCGGCTAAGTACGGCTCGCAACAGGCAGCCGTACAGGCTCGTCTCGACCAGGCAATGAGCATTGACTCCGTATCAGCCATTGAGGGCACGTTCTGGGGCATGTTCCAAATCGGCGGATTCAACTGGCGACAATGCGGCACTGATTCTGCACTCGATTTCTACAAACTCATGTCACGCTCAGAACGCGACCAACTCGAACTATTTGCCGAATTCATAACCCGTGCCGGACTGCTTCCTGCACTCAAAGCCAAAAACTGGAGCGCCTTTGCACGAGGATACAACGGCCCCAGCTATGCTGCACGAGGATATCACCGCCGACTCGCTGCCGCCTATCAAAAATACAAGAATAAGTAGTTCCTAAGTTTAAGTTATGGAATCCCTCGAACCAAAACTCACGCGCAAGATTAATCTCCTGCTTATCCCATCGCTGATAGGAATTGTGGGGATGATTTGCTTCAGGCAATTCGCCACAATCTGGTGGTGGATAATCGGTCTGTCTTTAGGGGCCTATGTTCTCGTTTACGCTTATTTCTGCATTAGCCAAAAACGCTATAAACTGCTATCTATTCTCGGACTGAAAGTCCTTTTGTGGGTCGTTGTATTTTATTTAACTTTTTGTGTAATCTGAACCGAAAAATGAAAGTATTCGACAAGAAATTGTTCAGCAAAATATTTCTGCTTTTTATACCGGCAGTGGTTTGCTTCTTCATCGCAGGGTTCAGAATCGGAAATATACCGCCCAATGCGCCTGTACTATTTATAATTGCCCTGATTTCGTCCTTATCGTTCATGGCTTGCATGATTTACAATTGCATCAAGTATAAGTGCTATTCATTTTTGGTGTATCTTTGCCTTATGATGACGCCCGTAATTATGGCACTCTACTTCATGGCAACGTTAAAATTTGAGTAGACGCCCTTTCAGCTCTTAAATTTAATGTGCAGAGTTGTCACGCCGTTCTCTGTAGCAAGCGAGAAGTCAGCTTTATGACGCCGCAGTATGTCGGCTATAAGCATCAGCCCCAGTCCACGGTCAGGATTCTTTGTCGAAAAAAACGGTGTGAAAAGACGTTCTGCCGCTTCAGGCGAGATGCCACGTCCATTGTCACTGATTTCAAGATGAGTAGCGTATGCGCGCAGAGTTATCCGGCCCGGGCGGTCGCCTATGCTTTCAACTGAATTTTTCACAGCATTTACCAACACTCGCTGCACGAGCATAGGGTCGATATTGGCAATTGCCGGCATCGTATCTTCCTCTTCCACGACTATTTCTATATTTCCGCCGCCAATATTGCGAAGGAAAGGAACCGACTCTGAAAGAAGACGATGCAGGTCTGTACGCTCAAGCACAGGGTCAGGCAGCTTCACCACATCAGAGTAGCCGCGTACAAACTCGCCAAGGCGCACACAACTCCTGCGGCAGCTTTCTGCCACCTCGGCTATTGCCGGTTCTTCTTCATGCATATCGGCAATTGTTTCAAGCACCGATACAACCCCGCCAATAGTATTGTTCACCTCGTGCCCCATAGTACGTATTATCTTATGGAATACATCGGTCTCGGCTCTTACTATTTCATCTGTAAGACGTTCAACAAGGAAAAATGGGCGTCTGAATCCATGGTCCATGAAATATTGGCGTGAGCATCTGAGTATCTGACCGCCCGACGGCCTGATTGTAGTGCTGCATTCATAGTCGAGCCCTGCAAGTGCGTCCATAAGTTCAGGCGAACGCATCGACGCAAAAGCATTATTGTTGCTTTCTATATTTCCGTCAAAATCGCAAATAGCTATCCCCATGGGCGAGGCTTCCACAAGCTTTATCAAGAAATTATTCTGTTCCTCGGTGCGCAGGCGCTCGTCTTTCATCCGCGAGATGAGGGTGTTGTAGAGGTCTACCATGCTGTCTGCCTCTTTTTGCCCAACATGACGCAAACGGCTTGCAAAGTCCTGACTGCGAAGCAGGTCTGTTCCGGTGCGTATAGCCTTCAAGGGCAATGCCACAGAACGGTATGCCATCGCCAAAGTTGCCAAGGACACCACTGCACAGATTACTGCACAATCCTTACTGCCTGTCACACAGGCTACTATGACGCCTATAATAGCCAAGACTGTGATTATAAACCAGATAACGCTTCGCATTTCTAACTTATTTTATACCGAATTTCTCCATACGCCGGTATAGCGACTGGCGCGTTATTCCGAGCAGTTGGGCTGCTGTCGAAAGGTTGCCGTCGGCCTGACGCAGGGCTCGCTGTATGGTTTGCTTCTCAATATTGTCGAGGGTATCGACTTTGTTTTCCTCAGCCTTGCGCTCGGCGTCTTCAAGAGCCTTTTTTATTTTGGCTACGAAGTCGCGGTTGCTCCACGGTTTGCTTACAAAGTCAACAGCACCGAAACCCATACCTTCGACTGCCAACGGCACCGTAGCCCAAGCCGACAACATTATTACCGGCACTTGCGGAGCAAGAATACGTATCTTTCTAAGCAGTTCTATGCCCTGTCGGCCGGTGGTGTTCAGAGTGAGATTCACATCAAGAATCACAAGCTCTAAGTCCGGACGCCTTACGGCCTCTAACGCCTCGGCTTCAGTGGCTGCCTGTACGGATTCAAAACCGGCCTTGGTAAGCATGAGTCCTATAGAAAGGCGTATGGCATGGTCGTCGTCGATTATGAGTATCATAGCTGCAAAATTACTACATTTTCACCAATTTATCAATATCTGCGTTAATGTCGCATTGGCCCGAGTAGTCGTAAAGAGTCAGCGAGCGTAGCTGATACCAGTAAGTCCAGAATCGATACAGCTGATTGATGAGGTCGCGACGCGAACTATCCTTGCTTATACGCGAGTCATTGAGTTCAAGGGTGGAAATCTTACCGATGAGATAGGTCTCTACATTTGTATCATATCGCTGAGCGGCTATATCAGCCGAACGCATGGCTATGTCAAGCTGCTGTTGCTGATTTGAAAATCTTTCTACAAGCACAAACAGATTCTGATTGAAATTCATGGTCTCCTGACGGATGCGGCTCTCGGTGACACGGCGGTTGCTTTCGGCCACCTTAACCTTGCCACGCCGTTTACCCCAGTCAAGTATAGGTATCGAAAATCCTATCGAAGCGACTTCGTTAGCCTTTAAGCGATTGTATGCACCGTCAAACTTAGTGTCAGTTCCCGTGTAGCCCACCTGCAGATAGAGATTGATTTCGCGCATATTGCCCTTGGCTTTGGCCACCTCATAGTCGGCCTCAAGCTGAGCTCTCTGCATCGACTTTACGAACTTATTGTTGGTCAATGCGCGTTCAAGGGCATCGGTATAGATGATTTCGGCCTTAGGCACGCTGTCAGGCACGACGGGCACGATTTCGGTGTTTTCGTCAAATCCGAGAAAGGAACGCAACGCAAACATATCAGCCTTCAGCTCACTCTCGTTCTCGGTCAGCGACGAGCGGGCTTCAAGCACGTTAAGCTCCATCTGAAGCAGGTCGTTCTTACTTATCTGACCCATTTCGCGTTTCTCACAAGCCACGGTGTAGAGTTTCTCGGCATTTTCAAGGTTCTGACGGGCTATCTCAACATTCTCACGGCTCATAAGCAGGTTGAAATAGTAGTCAACCGCCGAACGAGCCACATTTTCCGTAGCGCTCAGGAAAGCAGCCTTGGCCTCGGCATAGCGTACAGGCTCTATCTTGCGGTCCCATTTCATGGTGTTCACTCCGAACAGCGGCTGCGAAAGGGTCAGTGCCACAGGTATGCTCATAAACCGGTTGGTCTTGGCACCCTCGAGCTGACGCAGGAAGTCGAGCGATGACTTCAGTGACACCTTACCTCCCGTAAGGGCTATGTTCTGCGTAACGGCCAATTGGACGCTTGCCTGAAGGGTATTGGTCCGAACAAAGCTATAATCGCCGTTTTCGTCCATGTATGAATTATAGCGACGAGCATATTCAGGAGCCGTGGCCGTGAAAATAAGTTCGGGCAACTGGTCGGCTCGGAATGTGCGCCATTCCCAGTAGGCGGTGCGCAATTCATCGAGTGCTACGGCGGCATCAACACTTTGTACACGTGCCATGGCTATGGCATCGTCGAGCGGCAGTTCCACCTGCCGTGTCTGCGCACGGAGGCAGACACAGCACAGGAGGATTGCTAAAATAATTGCAATTATACGTTGCATCATTGGTCTTTAAGTGCAATAGCGGGTTCTACTTTCATAGCTTTGCGAGCCGGCATCCATATTCCGGCCACTATCATGGTAGCCAGTGAGGCTACCGACATGGCCAGCCCGGCCCAGATAATCCACTGACCCAAGGGAAGCCCCTGGAAGTCCATGGAGAAGGTACTTCCTCCCTCACTTTCTGTGGCGTCATTTATTATCTGGATAATGACCAGTCCGGCAGGCACAAGCAATAATGATGGCATTACGAGCAGGAGCAGCCCCTCGCTTATAAAACGTCGCAGGAGGTCAGAGTTGGTCGCGCCGTTCACTTTGCGCAAGGCAAGTTCGGGAACGCGCTGCTGTGTGCGGTACCAGAATGAGCCGAGAAAGCCGAGAAATACCGATACCAATACAAATATCGCGCAAACTATCACATTGCGGTATGTCACTTTTATGTCCTTGTGGGCATCTTCCTTGATATTGTCCACACTCTGCAAGTTAGAGACATAGAGGTTGCCGAATTCAAGGTCGGTATCTTTGAGTGAGGACAGAAACTGACGTCCCTGACCTTCTTTTACACGGACTATCAAATCATTGTGCCATGTGTCATTAACAATCACAGTCCCGTCTGAAGGTTCATAGTCTGAACGGCGTATGCCGTTGACAATGGCAGATATAGTCCACATTTTGGTCGAATCGTAGGCCTGCATGACCTGTTTTCCTCGCCAGCGAAGAGGGTCTGTTTCCGTATAAGCCACTTCGGTCGTTCCTATAATCAGGTCACCGCGCCTTACTATTTCTGCAAGTTCGTCAGATGTTTCACCGTTAAGCCCTTTTAGGCGTATGGCTTTTACGGTTTCGGGTGACATACGGCGCCAGTTGCCGTTGTAAATCTCCGTTTTGCCATCAATTTCTGTTCTTAGTGCCATGCCGCTGTAATTGAAATTGTAAGGCAACGCATTCGAACCAGTACCGACAATTTCTACATAAGGATTAGAGCGCAGCTTTGTGAGAAGCATCTCGACATCTTTCTCATAACCATGTTCATCGTCGTAGCGATTAATAGTCCCGAAAGTACCTACATAGACATCTGTATAGTCTGCTTGTATAGGCTCCTGATGAAGAGCCGTGAGGCCGTTGAGGACAGTGAATACCATCCAAAGCACCAAGCCGACAACAAATAGTTCTATCATCATCCAGACATTACTGCGCCATTCGTTGCGCATCTGCATTATAAGTTTGCGTTTCATTATTTTGCGTTTATGGCTTCCACCGGGTTAAGGCGCGATGCCTGCCATGCGGGCACCGATGCGCTGAGAATATTGAGGATAAAACATACGCCGAAGGCACTTGCGAGTATTCGCCAGTTGAGGAGCAGACCAAGCGCCGGGCGCACCGCTTCGCCTGATGACGAAGTGTACAGGCCATCATAAAAGAGAGCGAACAGAATTCCTGCACCAAGCCCTATTAAGCCTCCGATAGCTGTGACTATGAAGTTTTCGCCAATGATATCGGAAATGATGCGACGGCGTGTGCAGCCGAAGGCACGGCGTACACCAAGCTCGCTTACACGGCGGCGCAGTCGGCTGTGCAGCATCGTGCTGAGGTTGATAGCCGGCACAAGGAGCAATACGACATAGATAAGACCACGCATTATCCGGCCGCTCGATGTGTCGGGTGTGACATTACTGCCACTGACACCTGCAGCTATAGTTTCCTGGTCGAACGGCGAACCGTGGTAGACGGTCTTGTTGCCGTTTGGGGCTATCTGGGCATCAAGCACTTCGCGTATGAGCATGGCAGCCATGAACGGACCGAATTCATCGCCCCAGCTCGCCTTGCTGTTTATGGGTCTATAAACTTCTCCGTAGGCCATAGAAGCGAGCTTAGATACATCGGCGACAACCCCTATCACCTCATAGTCGACATGGTCAAGCTCGAAATGCTGCCCTATAGGCTCGTCGTTACCGAAAAGCTTGCGTGCTGTCGACTTGCTCAATACAGCCACACGCGACTTTGCTGCAACTTCATCGGCCGTGTAATAGCGTCCTGCAAGCAGTTCGTGGTCAAACACACGCCAAAAGCCGTCGTCGGTACGTCGCTCCTCACCGGTAAATTTCTTACCGCTTGTCCCTTTCATATCATGATAATATAATTCGCTGCACATATAGGAGATTTCTTCAACTCCCTCAAGGCCGTCATAAAGGGTCTTGGCGGCTTCATAGCTGAGACCGGCCGAGCTATTATTCCGGCCCTCTTCAATACTCATCTCGTGAAGGAACATGCCATAGAGCATACGGTCACGATTAGATTCGGGTTTTATGGATATTACCTTCACCTGCTGCATCATCATTACTGTCATAATCAGAAATATTGACAATGCGGTGCCGATAACGGTTACCCAAGCCACGACAGGCTGCGTGCGCATGTCGTAGTATATCTGTATCAGTTTCTTTTTCATGATTTTCAGGAAATTATACGTCCGTCGAAGAATCGGATAATACGGTCGGTCTGCCGCGCCTGACTCTCGTTGTGAGTCACCATTACGATTGTTATACCATCGTTTTTGTTGAGACTATGCAAGAGGTCCATAACTTCGGCACCCATGCGCGAGTCGAGATTACCGGTAGGTTCGTCGGCAAGGACTATTGACGGACGGCTTACTATGGCACGTGCTATGGCCACTCGCTGGCACTGACCGCCGCTGAGCTGCGACGGCATGTGCTTTTTGCGATGGCTGAGGCCGAGGCGTTCAAGCACCTCGTCAACGCGCTGACGGCGTTCGGCTCCGCTAAGACCGGTTGCGTAGTCAAGAGGCAGTTCTACATTTGCCTCGACATTGAGAGAGGGAATGAGATGGAAACTTTGGAAAACAAAGCCAAGATTCTTGTTGCGGAAATGAGACAGGGCATTATCGCCAAGAACATTGCAGTCCTGACCGAGCAGATGCACGGTGCCGCTTGTCGGACGGTCGAGCAGACCTATTATGTTGAGCAGCGTCGACTTGCCGCAGCCCGAAGGCCCCATCACGCTTACAAATTCGCCTTTTTCAACAGTCAGATTGATGTTTTCGAGAGCTGTTGTCTCGATTTCTTTAGTCTGGTACACTTTGTTGATACCATCAAGAGAGATTATAGACATAGGATATAGTTGTTTGTCAGATTATTTTAATGTCAAGTTTTTGTATGTAAGATATTTCTTCATGTCCGAGGTAACAACCCGCTCACCCGGCCTGATGCCTTCTTTCACCTCCACCCACTGGCGGTTACTGTCGCCGAGTGTCACTTCCCGTCGGACAAGCTTGTTTCCATCGGCTACAAATAGCATATACTCGCCCGGGCCGGTATAGTAATCGTCGTTGGGAATAAGCGTGGTAGACTCCTTGAATCCGTAGCTCACATATACCTGGGTACTGATGCCGGGACGAAGACGTTCGTTAGATGCATCAGTGAGAGTTACCGTGAACGGCACTGCTCCCCCAACCGACTGCGGCTCCACATTGGCAACGATGCCGTCAAGCTCTACATTGCTTATACGGATTTTTACAGCTGCACCCGGCCGCACTTTGTAACTGCTCCCTTCCGGCACCTCGGCGGCGATTTTGAAACGGCTGAGGTCACCTACTACGGCCACTTTCTCGCCTGCTGCTATTGCACTGCCTATGCTGTTGCTAAGATAGGTGAGTACACCGTCGTGCGGTGCCGGGATCTTGCCCTGGCTTACGACATGCGCCATCTCTTCGAGGTCGCGCGCACTGTTTCCTACTCCAAGCACGGCCGCCTCCTCTATGGCTGCGAGACGTTCGCGTTCGGCCACAAGCTTCTGTCGCAGGGCGTCAAGCTGCAATACGCCTGTTTTATAGGCCGTGCGAGCCTGGCGTACACGTTCACCTGTACCTGAACCGAGGCTGTCGAGACGCATTTCATTTTCCACTTCGATTGCAAGTGTATTAACCTCCATTTCTTTTATCTTCACCTGCATTCCAAGGTCGGTCAGCGCGCTCTTATTAGCGAGTCTGAGCTGATGTAGCTCGTTGACTTTAATCTGATGTGCATCGCGCAGATTCTTAAATTGTGTCTCAGTTGACCTGAGGTCAAGCTCAAGCAGCGGCATTCCTTCGCGCACACTGTCACCGGGCTGGGCATAGACGGCGACTATACGGCTCGACACCGGCGAATTGACGATTTCCTCAAAAGCCGGCACCACACTGCCTGAAGCGGCGACTGCGG
>PPYF01660864.1_pt1 | contig 11098 bp, 7 predicted proteins | sample 1559871 | NCBI WGS metagenome assembly PPYF01 (sample SAMN08240021, study PRJNA423297) | Human gut metagenome, whole genome shotgun sequencing project.
ATATTATGCAGATTGAAAAGGTCAATGTATTCGAGGAAGCAAATATTCCTGAAAAGCCGTCAAGCCCGAACTGCTTAAAAAATGCAATCATCGCATTTGTATTAGGCATGGTGCTTGCAATTGCCATTGTTGTTATACGATTTGTAATGAATGATACCATTAATACATCTGAAGATATTGAGAAATATCTTGGAATCAGTACCCTTGCATTGATTCCTTTATCAGAAGATTTAGATGACAGTGCGGAAGCTGCGGCAAAGAGAAAGAAGCGTAAGCACAGTTCTTCAAAGAAGGGAGATAAGTAATGCCTACAGTTAACATTGAAAGACTCAGAAAGTTAGATTACCGCTGCAACGAAGCTTATAAGACATTGAGAACCAATATCCAGCTGTGTGGTTCTGATATGAAAGTAATTATGTTTACAAGTTCTACATCGAATGAAGGAAAATCCAGTGTTTCTTTTAATCTGGCGGTATCGCTTGCAGAATCCGGCAAAAAGGTTATTTTCATTGATGCGGATTTAAGAAAATCCGTTCTTGTCGGCAGATATAAGATTAATAAGGCTATTAAGGGACTCACTCATTTCCTGTCCGGCATGAATAAATTTGAAGAAGTGATCTGTACAACGAATGTAGATAATCTGTATGTGGTATTTTCCGGAATCGTTCCGCCAAACCCGTCGGAACTTTTGGCAAACAATTCATTTGATGCACTTGTAAAGGCACTCAGGGATACTTATGATTATGTGATTATTGATACACCGCCGCTCGGCAGTGTTACAGATGCAGCGATTGTTGCCCAGAAATGTGATGGTGCGGTACTGGTTGTTGCAGCGCATATGGTTAATTACAAGTTTGTCCAGAAGCAGTTAGAACAGCTTAAAATGACAAAGTGCAAGATTCTCGGAAGCGTTCTGAATAAAGTAGACCTTGCCGGAGATAGTTACTATGGCAAATACTATGGCAATTATTATGGCAAGTATTACGGCAATTACAGTCATGGTGATAAGGAATAATGCATAGCTGATATAACATGGAAGTTTAACCATTTCACGGAGGAGGAAATAAATGGAAAAAAAGCAGGGTGTTATTATAGCATTACTGGCTGTGTGCGTGTTCTTTTCGGTTATCATCGCGGCGATGTATCTGACCTCAGACAGAACAGCTCCGGTGATTACGGTAGATGAATCAAAAGTCAAACCGTATTCGGCAGAGCAGGGTGAAGAAGTGCTTAAAAGTTATGCAAAGGCAGTCGATGCAAAAGACGGTGATGTAAGCAGCAGCATTGTCATTGAGAATATCTATGTGATGCCGGATATGACAAGGGCAAAAGTGATTTTTGCGGCAAGAGATCATAATAATAATGTATCAAAATACAGTTATATGATTGCATATGAGGCGAGCGAAGAAGAAATTGAAGCAAAAGAACAGCTGACCCAGGCAGAAACAACCACTGCAGCCGAGACGGAAAAGACAGACAGTACAAAGAATGCTTCAAAGACGACAGAAGCGGAAAAGACAACTGCAGAGAGCGAAGCAGAAACAACTGCAGGCGGACCAAAGCTTGTTTTATCGGCAACAGAAGCGACGGTTGAAGCGGGAAACAGCTTTAATGTGATGAAGTATATTTCATCTATTACGGATGATAAAGATACAGAGGATACATTATCCAGAAGAATTATAGTTAACGGTACATACAGTACTTCAAAATCAGGTACATATACATTGGATGTATATTGTACGGATTCAGATCTGAATGAATCAAACCACGTGGCATTTACACTGAACGTTAAATAAGAAAGAAATCAGATAATCCCCGGAGAGCATGCTGCTTTTCCGGGGATTTCTGCTGTTCATCTGCAATTTATGTATTTTATAAATAATTTATAGAAAAAATTTGAGATTGTTGTTGACAATACGGGGGTGTAGTGATATTTTAAGTATATCGATATTAGCACTCCACCTAAATGAGTGCTAACAAGATAAGAAGGGAGCAGATGCCATGGAGCTGGATGATAGAAAATTAAAGATTTTAAAAGCTGTCATACAGAACTATCTTGAAACGGGTGAACCGGTTGGCTCAAGAACCATTTCAAAATATACCGATTTAAAATTAAGTTCGGCAACAATACGAAATGAGATGGCAGACCTCGAAGAATTAGGATACATTGTACAGCCGCATACCTCGGCAGGGCGGATTCCTACCGATAAAGGCTACCGCTTATATGTGGACGATTTAATGGCACAGAAAAAGCAGGAGTTAGAAGACCGGGAAAGCAAAGTGTCCGACAGAGAAAAAGAGGTTGATTCCATGCGGGATATTTTAAATGAAAAGGTAGACCGTGTAGAGGAACTGCTTCAGAATGTAGCAAAAGTTCTGGCAAAGGATACGAACTATGCAACAATGATTACAGCACCGCAGGTAAAAGGCAATAAGCTGAAATTCGTGCAGCTTTCCCAATTGGAGAGTGATAAGATTTTAGCAGTTATTGTAATGGAAGGCAATATTATCCGTAATAAAGTGATTGATGTCAGTGAGGCACTTTCACAGGAAAATATTTTAAAGCTGAACATTCTGTTAAATACTACACTGACGGGGCTGACGTTGGAACAGATGAATTTAAGCATCGTATCCAAGATGGAGAATCAGGCAGGAGAGCATATGCAGCTTGTTAAAGAAGTGCTGGATGCCATTGTTGAAGCAATCAGCAATGAAGACCAGTTAGAGATTTATACAAGCGGTGCAACGAATATTTTTAAGTATCCGGAATTAAGTGATTCTGTCAAAGCGAGTGAGCTTATATATACTTTGGAAGAAAAGCAGAGCCTTTCAGGATTGATTGCAGACCAGCAGTCGGGGAAAGACAAAGAAGCGGACGACCATGGTATTCAGGTATATATAGGAAATGAAACACCGGTTGCTTCCATGAAGGACTGCAGTGTTGTTACGGCAACCTATGAATTGCAGGACGGTTTGAAAGGGACAATCGGAATTATCGGACCAAAGCGGATGGATTATGAAAAGGTTGTAGAATCGTTAAAGACAATCCAGACGCAGATGGACGAGGTTTTTAAGAAAACATAGGAAAGGTTGGTAAGAAAGTGTCTAAAAAAGAAGAAAAGAAAAATAGCAAAGAGTCTGTCGATGATGTAAAGATGACAGAAAAAGACGCTGATGCCGCTAAAACTGCTGGAGCAGAAGACGATGGCACGCAGGCACAGAAAGAAAACACTGATGCCGAAAATCCGAAGGAAGCGAGTCAATCATCCGAATCGCAGTCTGCCGATGGAATAGATACAAAGAAAAAGGATGCGAAGGACGCATTGATTGAAGAACTTCAGGATAAAGTAAAACGCCAGATGGCGGAATTTGATAATTTCAGAAAGAGAACTGAGAAGGAAAAGTCTTCCATGTTTGAAATGGGTGCTTCCGATATGATTAAAAAGCTTCTTCCAATCGTTGATAACTTTGAAAGAGGTTTCAATTCGATTTCAGAAGAAGAAAGAGAAACACCATTTGCAAAGGGCATGGATATGGTCTATAAGCAGACCATGAAGATGTTAGAAGATTCTGATGTCAAGCCGATTGAAGCACTCGGCATGGAATTTAATCCTGAACTGCACAATGCAGTGATGCATGTGGAAGATGATTCAGTCGGTGAAGGAATTATCGTTGAAGAATTTGAAAAGGGTTACACATACAGAGAAACCGTAATCCGCCATTCAATGGTAAAGGTTGCAAATTAATCAGTAAATGATGGGCAGAAGCCCTTAAGAAAGGAAGATAACTATGGGAAAGATTATTGGTATTGACTTAGGTACTACAAACTCATGCGTAGCAGTTATGGAAGGCGGTAAGCCGGTTGTTATCGCAAACACAGAAGGTCTTAGAACAACACCTTCAATTGTTGCATTTACAAAGAACGGAGAAAGACTTGTTGGTGATCCTGCAAAGCGTCAGGCTGTAACAAATGCAGACAAGACAATTTCTTCTATTAAAAGACATATGGGTACTGATTACAAGGTGGAAATCGAAGGTAAGAAGTACTCACCACAGGAAATTTCAGCCATGATTTTACAGAAGTTAAAAGCTGATGCTGAAAACTATTTAGGTGAAAAGGTAACGGAAGCCGTTATCACAGTTCCTGCTTATTTCAACGATGCACAGCGTCAGGCAACAAAGGATGCCGGTAAGATTGCAGGTCTTGATGTAAAGAGAATTATCAACGAGCCGACAGCTGCAGCTTTAGCTTACGGTCTTGATAACGAAAACGAACAGAAGATTATGGTATATGACCTCGGTGGTGGTACATTTGATGTGTCTATTATCGAAATCGGTGACGGCGTTATCGAAGTTCTTGCAACAGCAGGTAACAACAGACTCGGTGGTGATGACTTTGATAATGTAATCACACAGTATATGTTAGAGGACTTCAAGGCAAAGGAAGGCGTAGACCTTTCTAAGGATACAATGGCACTCCAGAGATTAAAGGTTGCAGCAGAACAGGCTAAGAAGGAATTATCAAGCGCTACAACAACCAATATCAACCTGCCATATATTACTGCAACAGCAGAAGGTCCAAAGCATTTTGATATGACTCTTACAAGAGCTAAATTTGATGAATTAACACATGAACTGGTTGAAAAGACAGCAGAACCTGTACGTAACGCATTAAATGATGCAGGTCTTACCGCTTCAGACCTTTCAAAGGTACTCTTAGTCGGTGGTTCTACAAGAATTCCTGCTGTACAGGATAAGGTAAAACAGCTCACAGGCCATGAACCAAGCAAGACTTTAAATCCTGATGAATGTGTTGCAATCGGTGCATCTATCCAGGGTGGTAAGTTAGCAGGAGATGCCGGTGCCGGTGAAATCCTTCTTCTGGATGTTACACCTCTGTCACTTTCTATCGAAACAATGGGCGGTATTGCTACAAGACTGATTGAGAGAAATACAACAATTCCTACAAAGAAGAGCCAGATTTTCTCAACAGCAGCAGATAACCAGACAGCCGTTGATATCAACGTTGTACAGGGTGAAAGACAGTTCGCGAAGGATAACAAGTCCCTTGGACAGTTCAGACTGGATGGTATTCCGCCGGCAAGACGTGGCGTACCTCAGATTGAAGTTACATTCGATATCGATGCCAACGGTATTGTAAATGTATCTGCTAAGGATTTAGGAACAGGTAAGGAACAGCATATTACAATCACAGCAGGTTCTAATATGTCTGATGAAGATATCGATAAGGCAGTTAAGGAAGCTGCTGAGTACGAAGCACAGGATAAGAAACGTAAGGAAGCGATTGAAGTCCGCAACGATGCAGATTCAATGGTATTCCAGACACAGAAAGCCTTAGATGAAGCCGGAGATAAGTTAGATGCAAATGATAAGGCAGCTGTAGAAGCAGACTTAAATGCATTAAAGGCACTTGTTGAGGGCAGCGATGCTGAAAACATGACAGATTCACAGGTAGATGAAATTAAGGCAGCAAAAGAAAAGTTAATGGAAAGCGCCCAGAAGCTTTTCGCTAAGCTTTATGAAGCACAGCAGGCAGCCGGTGCTGGAGCAGCCGGTGCAGGTCCTGATATGGGAGCCGGTGCTGGTGCAGATGCCGGAGCAGCCGGTGCAAATCCTTACGGTGATGACGTTGTTGATGGTGATTACAAGGAAGTATAAGGTTTGAAACATTTGCTTCAGGTAAAACTGCATGGGGGAATTTCCCTCATGCAGTTTTAAGCGTATAAAAAGAAAGGTAAAAGTTATGGCAGATAAAAGAGATTATTATGAGGTCTTAGGCGTTTCACGCGATGCAGACGATGCGACCATCAAAAAGGCATACCGTAAGCTTGCAAAAAAATACCACCCGGATATCAATCCCGGAGATAAAGAAGCGGAAGCAAAGTTTAAGGAAGCTTCGGAAGCATATGCTGTATTAAGTGATGCACAGAAAAGAAAGCAGTATGACCAGTTTGGTCATGCGGCCTTTGAAAATGGCGGCGGCGGTGGCGCAGGCGGTTTTGATTTCGGCGATATGGGCGACATTTTCGGCGATATTTTCGGCGGCGGTGACATCTTTGGCGATTTATTCGGCGGCGGAAGAAGACGTAACAGCAACGGTCCGATGCGCGGCGCTGATGTAAGAACAACCGTTAGAATTACATTTGCAGAATCCGTAACCGGTACAAGCAAAAAGATCGATGTGAATTTAAAAGAAACCTGTACAAAGTGTAACGGAAGCGGTGCAAAGCCGGGAACACAGCCTGAAACCTGTGGTAAGTGCGGCGGTAAGGGTAAGATTGCCTATACACAGCAGTCTATTTTAGGCATGGTAAGAAATGTACAGCCATGTCCGGACTGTCACGGAACCGGCAAGATTATTAAAGAGAAGTGTCCGGACTGCTATGGCACAGGTTACATCAGCACAAAGAAGACGATTGAAGTCACAATTCCTGCGGGTATTGACAACGGTCAGTGTGTCAGAATCCAGGGTAAGGGCGAACCGGGTACGAACGGCGGCGCAAGAGGTGATTTACTGGTAGCAGTGATGATTGCCGCAGAACCTGGCTTTGAACGTGACGGCTACAACATTTTCTCAAATGTGACAATCAGCTATCCGACGGCTGTTCTTGGCGGTGAAGTTAAGGTAAAGACGGTTGACGGTGAAGTGCTTTATGAAGTAAAGCCGGGAACGGCATCCGGCACGAGAGTCCGTTTAAGAGGAAAAGGCATGCCGACACTGCGCAACAAAAATGTGCGCGGCGACCACTACATTACACTGGTTGTTGATATTCCGACAAGGCTTACCAACGAACAGAAAGAAGCTCTTGCAGCATATGATAAGCTGCTGACAGGTGAAGAAAAGCATATTAAGAAAAAAGGTTTTTTTAAGTAAAATAAACTTAATATATAAAGGGACAGTACAGCGTAGTGCTTTTTGCTTAAAATCTGCGCATACTGTCCTTTTTATGTCTGCGAACTGTGCAGCAGTCTTGCATAGATGCCCGTATTTGTGGTATATTAATTTATTATGATGTGCCTGAAATATGGGCGGCAGGTATGATTAAATGGAAATGAGGGCTATCAATGAATTTAAAAGAAATAACTACAGCATTGGATCAGCTGGATTTAAGTAAATACGAACTGATAAAAAAAGAAGAAATTGCAGATATTCATTCGGCAGGACTGCTGTTAAAGCATAAGAAAAGCGGTGCAAGAGTTGTTGTGCTGTCTAATGACGATGAAAATAAGGTGTTTTCCATCGGCTTTAAGACACCGCCGTTTAACGATACGGGACTTCAGCACATTATGGAACATTCCACACTGTGCGGTTCCAGAAAATATCCGGTCAAAGACCCGTTTGTGGAACTGTGCAAGGGCTCATTAAATACATTTTTAAATGCAATGACCTACCCGGACAAGACGGTGTATCCGGTGGCAAGCTGTAATCTGGCAGATTTTAAGAATATTACGGATGTCTATATGGATGCGGTATTTTATCCGAATATCTATCAGAGAGAGCAGATTTTTAAGCAGGAGGGCTGGCATTACGAATTAGACAGTATCGACAGTCCGTTAAAGTACAACGGTGTTGTGTTTAATGAAATGAAGGGTGTATATTCCTCACCGGACGATGTGCTTTCCAGAGATACGTTTGTATCTTTATTTCCGGATACGGCATACCGTTTTGAATCCGGTGGAGAACCGTCGCATATCCCGGAACTTTCTTATGAAGATTTTCTGGCATACCACAAAAAATGGTATCACCCGGCGAACAGTTATATCTATCTGTACGGTGATTTTGATGTGCAGGAGCGCCTTGATTATCTGGATAACGAATATTTAAAGAATTTTGATGCAAACGATGTGCAGATTGATGCGGATATCGCGATGCAGAGGCCGTTTGATATATTAAAGGAAGAAACACATTACTATGCGGTGACAGAAGATGAACCGCTTGAGAATAATACTTATTTATCTTACAACAAGGTGGTCGGAACGGCACTGGATAAAAAGCTGTATCTTGCAATGCAGATATTAGATTATGTGCTGGTTATGGCGCCGGGGGCTAAGTTAAAGCAGGCATTGATTGATAAAGGAATTGGAACGGACATTTACAGCAGTCTGGAATCCTCCGTATTACAGCCGGTTTATTCAATTGTTGCCAAAAATGCGGAAGAATCCCAGAAGAAGGCATTTGTTGATACGATTGAAGAAGTGCTGCGTGATATTGCAAAAAACGGCATTGACAAACGTATGGCACTTGCGGGCATGAATTATTATGAATTTAAGTTCCGTGAAGCGGACTACGGGGCATACCCGAAGGGACTGATGTATTATCTGACGATGATGGACAGCTGGCTTTACGATGAAAATGAACCGTTTATCCATGTTCAGGCACTGGATACATTTGCACAGCTTCGCAAAGAACTGGACGAGGGACTTTTTGAAGAGCTGATTCAGAAATATTTACTTGACAACAGCCATGGCAGTCTGATTGCATTAGTGCCAAAGCGCGGACTGGAAGAAGAAAAAGCGGCAGAGGAAGCAAAGCGGCTTGAAACGTATAAAAACAGTCTTTCAAAGGAAGAGCTGGAAGCCATTGTGGCAGATACGGCGGCATTAAAGGCTTATCAGGACGAGCCGTCCCCACAGGAAGAACTCGAACGGATTCCGATGTTAAAGCTGTCAGACATTGAAAGAGAGCCGGCAAAGCTTTATATTGATAAAAAGAGTATTGCAGATGTGGATGTGATTCATCACAACCTGTTTACGAATCAGATTGCGTATCTGATGCTGGCATTTGACTGTAAGAAAGTGCCGGACGAACTGCTTCCGTATGTGGGGCTGTTAAGCTCTGTTCTGGGGCTTATGGATACGCATAAGCATACCTACCCGGAATTAACGAATGAAATCAACATCAATTCCGGCGGGATAGCTACGGACGCGGCTATTTATACGGACAGTAAAGACTTTTCAAAATACACGGTCATTTATGAAGTCAAGGGCAAGGTTTTATATGAAAAACTGCCGTTTGTACTGGAAATGATGCATGAAATCATTTATGAAACAAAGTTTGAAGATGAAAAGCGTCTGCGTGAGATTATTGCACGGATTAAGTCGAGAATGGAAAGCAATATGACAGGAAGCGGGCATACCGTGGCAATGCTTTCGGCAATGGCACAGTTCTCACCGTCCAGCTACTATTCTGACATCCTGCGCGGATATCAGTATTATGAGTTTATCGAAAAGGCAGACCGGGATTTTGACAGTATGAAAGAAATGCTTGCTGAGAATTTGAAGCGTACAGCGGCGCTGATTTTTACAAAGGAAAATCTGACGGTCAGCTTTACGGCAGAAGATGACGGACTGGAGCTGTTACAAAAGCCGATGACGGAATTTGTTGCAAAACTGGCACAGTTACAGGAAAAGGATGCGGTAAGAACCTTTAGACCGGTAAAGGAAAAAACGGCATATACTTCTTCATCACAGGTACAGTACGTGGCAAGATGCGGTAACTACCGTAAGGCAGGGTATGAGTATACAGGGGCATTAAAGGTGCTTAAAATTATATTCTCGTATGATTACCTGTGGTTAAATGTCCGTGTAAAGGGCGGTGCATACGGCTGCATGAGCGGATTTTACCGCAATGGCGATACGTACATGGTATCGTACCGTGACCCGAATCTCGCCGAAACCAACACCATCTTTGAGCAGGCAGCAGAATATGTCCGCCGGTTTGATGTCAGTGAGAGGGATATGGTGAAGTTCATCATCGGAACAATCGGCGGCATGGATACACCGATGAATCCGGCATCAAAGGGCGTGCGTTCCTTTGGTGCATATATCTGTCATACAGAATACGCACAGTTAAAAAAGGAACGTGAGGAAGTGTTAAATGCGACAAAAGAGTCCATTCGAGCATTGGCGCCGCTCATTGAAACCGCGGTTTCACAGGACTATCTGTGTGTAGTCGGCAATAATGCTAAAATCCGTGAAAATGAGCAGATGTTTGAAAAAATAGAACCATTATTCTTATGATGTCAGGGGACAAAGGTCTGAACCCACATGAGCTTGCTCATAAGTGGGTAAAAGACCTTGGGACCCGCCCGCTATTCGCATAAAAGCGGGACGGAAGTCCTGCGATATGCGAATAGCGGTGTGAATTGTGGGAGTGTGTAGCACGGAACAATTCACAGACATCATAGCCTGGAGCATTTTGCTTCGCAAAAACAAGGAGGCAAATCCTCTCCTCGCCATAGAGGCTCGGATTTTTGCTTCGCAAAAACAAGGAGGATTTATGAATTTAGATGAAATGCTGGCGGCAAGCGGTATCAGCGGTGGTGCGGCTGCGGTCAATGGAAATACAAAATCGGGCTTTGTAACATTTGTGGGACGTCCGAATGTCGGGAAATCGACACTGATGAACCGGTTAATCGGACAGAAAATTGCGATTACATCCAATAAGCCGCAGACAACCCGTAACAAAATACAGACAGTTTTTACCGATGAACGCGGGCAGATTGTATTTGTTGATACACCGGGTATTCACAAGGCAAAAAATAAGCTGGGTGAATATATGGTCGGTGCGGCAGAAAAAACGATTGGTGAAGTCGATGTGATCTGCTGGCTGGTAGAACCGACAACGTTTATCGGTGCAGGAGAACAGCACATTATTGAAAAGTTAAAAAAGGTGAAAGCACCGGTTATTTTAGTCATTAACAAGGTGGATACGATTAAGAAAGAAGAAATTCTGCCGGTTATTGACCGCTATAAAAATGAAGTGGATTTTGTGGAAATTATTCCGGTTTCCGCAAGAAACGGTGACAATACCGATGATTTAATCAATGCGATTTTCCAGTATCTGCCGTATGGTCCGATGTATTATGACGAAGATACGATTACAGACCAGCCGATGCGCCAGATTGTATCCGAGCTGATTCGTGAAAAGGCACTGCATGCCTTAAACGAGGAAATTCCACATGGAATCGCGGTTGTCATTGACAGCATGAAAGAAAGAAAATCCCCGAAGGGTCTAATTACGGATATTCAGGCAACGATTATCTGTGAGCGTGATTCTCACAAGGGTATCATTATC
>PPYF01028704.1_pt1 | contig 11097 bp, 7 predicted proteins | sample 1559871 | NCBI WGS metagenome assembly PPYF01 (sample SAMN08240021, study PRJNA423297) | Human gut metagenome, whole genome shotgun sequencing project.
GCGACTCTTGCCCGTCTTGACTCCGTTCCCGGCATCCAATACGTAGGCAAGTCATATGCACGTGAACTTGATGATGACAGATTCCAGACAGTGATTATATGCTATGTCACTGATTCTGTCGGCAACCGCACTGAATATAATGCGCGTGTCACTACCAATGATGACTGCTCAGAGATTTATTCCTGGGAGGAAATGGACACCCACGTCCTCGGCGATGTCAAGCAAAAAATCAATGACAAGTTGGAAGAAAAAGGAATCGGCTTGGATGGAAGTCTGATAGATGCCCTTATTGAACTTAAAAAACGATAAATATATACGCAATATGAAACATATAATTACACTCCTAATGGCTTTCTTGGCCGTGACCATGGTATATGGCCGAAATATTACAGGAAAAGTAGTCGGAGAAAATGACAGCCCACTGGACTTTGCTAACGTTGTGGTGTATCGCGACTCAAGCTATGTTACAGGTACCGTGACCGATTCTGACGGCCTATTCTCGATTTCAACCGACACCGACGGCAATCTGACAGCCAAAGTCTCGTTTGTCGGTTATGAGACATACTCCGCTCATGTTTCTGCATCGGGCGACATGGGTACAATCAAGCTTATTCCATCTACAGTTGAACTCGGAGAAGTCGTAGCCCGTGCCAGCCGCCCCTCAACCATAATGAAAGGCAACGCGCTCGTCACCAATGTTGAAGGAAGCTCACTTGCCATCGCGGGTACAGCAAATGACGTTCTGACACGTGTGCCGATGGTGGTTGAAAATGACGGCAAACTGGAAGTATTCGGCAAAGGTGCGCCGGAAATCTACATCAACGGCCGCAAAGTGAACGACCGTCAAGAACTTGGGCAGCTAAATTCTCAAGATATAAAGAATGTGTCTGTAATAACCAATCCGGGGGCATCATACGCAGCAAACGTAAAGTCCGTAATCCTGATTCGCACAAAACCGCCGAAAGGCGACGGATTCAGCGGCACCATCCGCTCAGACAATGGCTTTCAGCACTATTTCCGGACAGGAAACTCGATTGACCTGAAATACAGAACCCACGGGCTTGAACTGTTCGCCAACTATGGCAGGTGGTACGGTGATAACCGCAACGACCGCCTTAACGACATGACGACCACGACACCGGCAGGAAGATACAACCAGTCGATTCGGACGATTTGGAAAGAGGAATACAACGATATGACTGGCAAAGTCGGCTTTTCCTTCATGTTCAATGATAAGCACAGCATCGGCGCTTATTATCAGAACAGCTGGAACCGCCACCATACAACCGGAACTATTCCGAGTGAAGTCTGGCAGAACGGATTGTTACTTGACCGTTATAATTCTGACGTAAACAATAGATCAACGGCACTCCCGCGCCATAATGTCAACCTATACTATAACGGCATTGTCGGCAAATTCACTTTCGACTTTAATGCGGATTTTCTTTGGTATAAAAACCGTGAACTTTCATTGAGTGATGAACTCAGCGAGACGGGAGATGACCGCAATGTAAACACAACCTCAATCAACCGCAACCGCATGTTCGCCGAAAAATTAGTTGTCAGTCATCCTCTCTGGCAGGGACAGATAAGGTTTGGCGAGGAATATACCAATACACGCACCACAAATCTCTTTACCGCAAATATTCCCGAAGTTCCGGATGCAGACAACCGTGTGGATGAAAGCAATATCGCCGCATTTGTCGAGTTTGGACGGCGATTCGGACTTTTCAATGTAGGCGTCGGGCTTCGCTACGAACATGTGAAATTCGATTATTACGAGATGGGAGAGCATCGCGACGGACAGAGCAAGACCTACAACAATCTGTTTCCATCGCTCAACGTTGCCACGCAGATAGGAAAGGTCCGCATGGGACTGAACTACTCCGGCAAGACCGTACGTCCGGGATACGGCCAACTCGACGGAGCGGTCAGCTATATCAACCGACTCACCTACGAGACCGGAAATCCGTATCTTAAACCGACAAAAATGCAGACTATAGAATACATGGCGCAGTGGCGTCAGTTCTTCGCCCAAGTGTCGTATACATACCTTAAGGATGGAGTGTATTTCATCACAGAGCCTTACGGAACGGAGGGAGAGGCTACCATAATCCGTACCGCAAATCTTGACCACCGTCATTATGTTCAGGCCTTTGTCGGCGGCCAGTTTAATGTAGGAGTATGGCAGCCGCGCGTTAATGTCGGCATGATGAAGCAATGGCTCACCCTGCCTGTCGACGGCAAGCCTATGAAGATGAATGCTCCGGGCTTTCTGTTCCAGTGGCAGAACGCTATCCACCTCCCTCTCGACATCTGGCTAAATGTCGACGCGCAACTGATGACACATATATGGGAAAACAACATGAAAGTGACGAACACACCCTGGTCTGTCAATGCAAAAATATACAAAGGCTTCTCTAACAACACATTCAGCGTCACGCTCGAAGCAAAAGACTTGTTCAACGCATCGCAGAATGATGCGCTGATGTATAGTGATGCCGTTCAGATTGTTCAAAAGAATTTCTCGCCCGGACAATCCGTAATGCTTACTCTACAGTACCGCTTCAACACCACCCGTGACCGCTACCGTGGAACAGGCGCAGGCAACACCGAGAAATCACGCTTTTAATCGCCATGTAAGAACTCTATCTCACCGAAAAAAGCCGGAGTGTGGAAATTGGGTGCCGGAGTGTCGACGGGCGACCATGACAGATAATGCCTGATGGGGGTCATGTCGCCGCACTTATAAAAATTGCCACGAACTTTCAAGCCGCTTACGTCAGACAAGGTGTTAAGGAAGAAAGCTTTCACAGGTATTATGACGGCGAGTTTCCATACATCAGGAGCCGGTGCATTGTCGAAAACATCGTTGAACTCAGAGCCGCGCTTGATGTGCGAAAGCACATCGGGGGTGGCTCTTTGACGTCCTTTGCGTTCACTCCCTCCACCCATGAGCATTCTGCCTGCACAGTTGAATTCCACATTATAATATATGCTGCCGTCAAGGCTCACAAAGAACTCCACGCACGAATCCTCCCAAATGCGGCCGTTATCTTCGGCCAAAGCCCTGACCCATTGCTCGGCACAGCGATATTCAAGCATTATGCTGTCGCCACTATGGGCAATGCGGAACTGTACCCTCGGCTTGTAAGGGAAAGCCTCAGGCCAATTGACCTTATCAATTTCATTCCATTCAATGCCGTTTTTGTCAAGATGCGAGGGAATAAGCGCAACATCCTTACATAGTTCTATACATTTAACTTTCAGAGAAGGGGTTTGTGAGTCTGTCATAGTATATCTTTTATTGAGCATGAGCAAAGTTACGTCAAAATAATGTTAAAAAGCATAAGTATTGCTTATAATTTTTTAATCAGACTCAAAATTTTAACATTTAGTTTTGAGTTGAAAATATTTTTAGTTAATTTTGCACTCAAACGTTAAACGGATTTTTTCAAATTTGGAATTAAGTATGCTATCCATTAAATAATTTATGTTAAGTGAAAAATAGCAAACATTAATCCGTTTCAATTGTTAAATAAAATAAACGATAAAAGAATATTGCGCCTCGGCGTTCACCACATATTATGAAAAAACAAACTATATGGATTCTGACTATACTGATGGCCTTCGCGTTCATCGGCCTTCTGTGTATCCAGATATTTTATATGAAAAACATTGTGGGGATACGCTATGAGCAATTCTCACAGGGAGTACGCCAAAGTCTCCTTGCCGTGGCACAGCGCCTTGAACAGGACGAGACAGCTTATTTCCTTGAAGACCAGGTAAGCCTGGTAGAGTCGCAATCAATCTACGCCCAACGTGCCGGCTCTGCGCTTCCAAGCCAGGAAGGTGTGAAAGTTTCGTTTGCAACCTCTACGGGGCTTCAGGCCGACCTTACCATTAAAGGCGATGCCTCTGAAATCACAAAGATACAAACGGGAGGCTCGCTCGTAGGACAGCATTTCAAGAAAATGCAGGACGTCTACCGCGACCATTTCCTGTATCAGCGCGGTGTACTTGACGACGTAATACTCAATATTATAGCAACTGCTTCCGACCGACCAATCTTCGAGCGTGCCGACTCGGCTTCCGTTCGTAAATACTTGCGAAACCAACTCGATACACTCGGTATAAATGTACCGTTTGAGTTTGCCGTAGTCAACCGTTCGGGCATAGTGCAGTACCGCTCGGCAGGCTATACCCCGGGGGCTGACAAAGAAAGCGCATTCACACAGACCCTGTTTCCCCGCGACCCCTCATCACAAGTTTACTATCTGAAAGTTAATTTCCCCACCATGAAGGACTATATATTCAAATCCATATCCTTTATGGTGCCTGCATTTGCATTCACCCTGATACTTCTGATAATATTCGTATATACAATTATCGTGGCTTTCCGACAAAAGAAGCTTACGGAAATGAAGAACGACTTTATCAACAACATGACCCACGAGTTCAAGACTCCTATTTCGGGGATATCACTTGCCGGGCAGATGCTAAACGACCCCGACATACGTAAATCGCCGGCCATGCTGCAACAAATATCTCAGGTAATAAACGACGAGACCAAACGCTTGCGCTTTCAGGTTGAAAAGGTGCTTCAGATGTCGCTTTTCGACCGCCAGAAAGCCACGCTCAAGATTGAGGAAATCGACGCCAACCTTGTGGTGTACAACATTGTAAATACATTCAAGCTCAAGGTTGAGAAATACGGAGGCCATATCACGGCCAATCTTGATGCGCTCAACGCCCTTGTAGATGTTGATGAAATGCATTTCACCAACGTGATATTCAATCTGCTTGACAATGCTGTGAAGTATCGCTCAGAAGAACGTCCGCTTCACCTTACCGTTGCCTCGCGAGACCTTTCTGGCGACAACCTGGAAATAACCATTGAAGACAACGGCATAGGAATATGCCGCGACGATGTGAAGAAAATATTCGACAAATTCTACCGTGTTTCCACAGGTAACCGTCACGACGTTAAAGGCTTCGGCCTGGGACTTGCTTACGTGAAGAAAATGGTGACCGAACTCGGGGGAACCATAACCTGTGAAAGCGAACTCAACATAGGAACAAAATTTATAATAATACTACCACTCTCTAAAAACTGATAATTATGGAAGAACGCATGCGAATCCTGCTTTGCGAAGATGATGAAAATCTTGGCATGCTCCTCAGAGAATATCTTCAAGCCAAAGGTTTCAACGCCGACCTCTACAGCGATGGCGAAGCCGGATACAAGGCTTTCCTCAAAGGCAAATATGACATTTGCGTACTCGATGTAATGATGCCCAAAAAGGACGGATTTACCCTCGCTCAGGAAATCCGCACTTTCAATGCTGATGTTCCCATTATATTCCTTACCGCGAAATCACTTAAGGAAGATATACTCGAAGGCTTCAAAATCGGAGCCGATGACTACATCACGAAGCCCTTCTCCATGGAAGAACTCGTGATGCGTATAGAAGCCATCCTGCGCCGAGTAAAGGGCAAGAAAGGCAAGGAAGTGACCATGTATAAGATTGGAAAATTCACTTTCGATACACAGAAGCAGGTACTTATGATTGACGACAAGGTGACAAAACTCACCACCAAGGAGTCGGAACTGCTCTCTATGCTCTGCGCCCACGTCAATGTTATCCTTGAACGCAACTACGCGCTCAAAACCATCTGGATTGACGACAATTACTTCAACGCACGTTCAATGGACGTCTACATCACAAAGCTGCGCAAGCACCTCAAAGACGACCCCTCAATCGAAATCATCAACATCCACGGCAAGGGCTACAAACTGATTGCTCCCGATGTAGAAGCATCGCATTGATAAAAAACATCCAACGGCATTGCCGGAAAACTGACACGGGGGCAGAATCAAGGAGAGCTTTTTGGAGACTCGAACCGGATTCCGCTCCCTTTATTTACACATGCAGTGTCCTTATTTAAAACTATTTTAGATAAGGCTTGCATATATGCCGTTTTTTTTCGACCTTTGCACTTGATAAAATATGACTGATGAAACTATCCGAACTTAAAACCGGAGAAGAAGGCATTGTGGTCAAAATACTTGGTCACGGAGCTTTTCGTAAACGTGTCATTGAGATGGGTTTTGTACGCGGCAGAGTGATAAAAGTTTTGCTCGACGCACCCCTCAAAGACCCTATCAAGTATGAGCTTCTGGGCTATGCCGTATCGCTTAGACGCGCAGAGGCCGAAATGATTGAAGTTGTAAAAGTTGAGGATGAACTCCCTGTAACTCCCAAGATAGACAAATCATCGCTGAAAAATGGTGTAACAGAGTCGGAAGCATACGACATAAACGAGTACACCCACAGCAAAGCCGAGCATGCCGGCCATACCATAAACGTAGCTCTCATCGGCAATCCTAACTGCGGAAAAACATCGCTTTACAACGACTTCTCGGGTGCTAAGGAGCATGTAGGCAATTATGGCGGAGTTACAGTCGACATAAAATCGACCACTTTTGAATACAAAGGATATACCATACACCTTACCGACCTCCCGGGTACCTATTCGCTCGCGGCATACTCACCTGAAGAGCTTTATGTGCGCAAATATCTGCGAGAGAACAATCCAGATGTCATCGTAAACGTGGTGGATGCGTCAAACCTCGAGCGAAACCTGTATCTTACCACAGAACTTATCGACATGGACCGTTCCATGGTGATAGCTCTCAATATGTACGACGAACTGCGTGCATCAGGCACAATCCTTGACTTCAAGACCCTGGGGCAGATGATAGGCATACCTATGCAGCCTGTGGTGGCACGCACCGGTGAAGGCATCAATCAACTGCTCGACACTGTAATCCATGTGTTTGAAGGTCGACATGAGCATGTGCGCCACGTCCATGTGACGCTTGACCAGGACATAGAGCAAGCATTGCGCGTACTCATAGACATGATTAAGGCACAACCCAAGATTGGACGTCATTTCTCGCCACGCTATCTGGCCATAAAATTCCTTGAAGGCGACAAGGAGGTTGAAGAGCTGCTTCGCGCTGCCGATAATTACGACGAACTCGTTGAAAAACGCGACACTCTGAAAGCCGACCTTGAGCGTCTGAGCCAGGAGCATATATCATCGACAATCGCAGTCGAAAAATACGGCTTCATAGCAGGTGCATTGGCCGAGACCATGCAGCTAGGGGAGCGTACCAATCAAGGCTCCACATCAATCATAGACTCTATTGTAACCAACAAACTGTTCGGATTCCCCATCTTCCTGCTCATAATGCTCTTCATATTCTGGGCAACTTTCTTCGTGGGACAATATCCGATGGAATGGATTGAAGACGGAGTCGACTTCCTGAGCAATGTAGTGAGAGACAACATGCCTGACGGTATTCTCAAAGACCTCGTAGCCGACGGCATAATCGGAGGTGTTGGAGGTGTGATAGTATTCCTTCCCAACATCCTTATACTATATTTCTGTATCTCGTTCATGGAGGACTCGGGATATATGGCCCGCGCCGCATTCATAATGGACAAGATAATGCACAAGATAGGGCTTCATGGCAAGTCGTTCATTCCTTTGATTATGGGTTTCGGATGCAACGTTCCGGCCATCATAGCCACAAGAGCCATCGAAAGCCGTTCGAGCCGCCTAATAACCATACTTATCAATCCCTTTATGTCGTGCTCGGCACGTCTTCCCCTTTATGTGCTGCTAATCGGCACTTTTTTCTACGATTATGCAGCCTGGGTCTTTCTTGCCTTATACGTACTCGGTATAGTCATGGCCGTGATTACGGCTCGCCTGCTGCGACGCTTCTTTTTCCACAAAGACGAGACGCCCTTCGTAATGGAACTTCCGCCTTACCGCATTCCAACCTTCAAAGGCGCTATGCGTCACACATGGGGTAAAGGCGTGGAATACCTCAAGAAGATGGGCGGCATAATTCTGTTTGCAAGCATCATAGTATGGGCATTAAACTACTTCCCACGTCACGACGAGAACACGATTGCTCCCGAACGATACGATTCTACACGTATCGACCTTTCGCATGACTCATATCTTGAAGCAGCGGGCAAAGCAATCAACCCCGTAATGGAACCTATAGGTTTCACATGGCGGTCGAGCGTAGCCGCTCTTGCAGGCGTGCCGGCCAAAGAAATCGTGGTTTCAACTCTCGGTGTACTCTACACCAATGACGAAGCTTTTACTAACCGCAGCCTCGGAGAACGTCTTACGACCCCGGGCCCTGACGGAAAGCCAGACTTCACCGCCGCGTCCGCATTGGCCTTCATGGTGTTCATACTACTTTACTGCCCCTGCATGGCCACGATCACAGCAATAGTGCGCGAAAGCGGACATTGGGGTTACGGAGCTTTCAGCGTGGTATATAACACCCTTCTCGCATGGGTAGTAGCATTCATTGTCTATCAGTTAGCACTAATCCTATAATGAATTTCAGCTATTGGTTCTCAAATCGAATCAGACTGCGCCACGACGCTCCGGCCAGTACATCGACCGGCGTGGTTATTGCCATAGTCGGCGTGGCTTTGGCCCTTATGGTTATGGAATTGAGTCTGGCCGTAGCATCAGGATTCAAACATGAGATTGAAAGGAAAGTGATGGGGTTCGATGCCAACATATCGGTACTGCCCGCTTACGACTACTACACTGCTACCTCGGCCAACGATATGCGGCTTACCGATTCGCTGCGAAAAGTAATCACCACATCTCTCCCACAGGCAACACCCGTACAAACATTTTCGCGCCATGCCATCCTTAAAACAGCCAACGACTTTATGGCAGTGGAATGCATCTCTAAAGGCGACGGACACGATTCCTCGTTTGAGAAATCAATAATGGTTGAAGGCGAGTGGCCTGAATTTTCAAAACCCCACAGTCAGGACAGCATAGTCATATCCACACCCATAGCCCGCAAACTCGGACTCAATACCGGCGACAAGGTATATCTTTATTTCTTTGTTGACGAACAGCCAAAGGCGCGCCGTGCGTTCATCGCCGGCATGTACCAATCGAATTTCAGCGAATATGACGACGCCATCATATATACGTCGCTCCCGCTTATGCAGCAGCTGGGAGCGCTCGACTCGCTAAGCTGCACGTCAGTAGCAATAGAAGGGCTGACTAAAGATGAGATAGAACAAGCGACAGAACAATTACAGAACGCGTTGTTGGAAGCATACAGCCGGGGAGACCTTACTACAGTCCATCCTGTAAACAATGTATTCAATACCGGAGCATTGTTTTTCAATTGGCTTGACCTGCTCGACACCAATGTCATAGTCATTTTCATCCTTATGATTTGCGTAGCTACATTCACGCTTATTTCAAGCCTTTTCATAATAATACTCGACCGTGTGCCTACCATAGGCATACTCCGGGCTCTCGGAGCGGCGCGGACACAAGTGAGCCGCATATTTGTGTTCACAGCCCTGCGGCTGGTCGGCATCGGAATGGTAATAGGCAACCTGCTTGCAATAGGACTTATGCTCTTGCAGGATGCCACGCACTTCCTGCCGCTCGACCCACAGATGTACTATCTTGCCTACGTTCCGTTTGAAATTAACTGGACATCTATCCTGGCCTTGAACATCGGTATTATTGGTGGGGCATGGCTCATACTCATCCTGCCAGCACGACTGGCTGCACGGATCGACCCCGCCGCCACTATGAGATACGAGTAGAGCGACATTCATACACGCCACACAGTTTATTCGAGAACATACTGACGATTTAACTTGTTTTAATATTGAATGGCGATTAAAATTTTAACAATTGCCATATTATTCGTATATTTGCCCGATTAAAATCCATCCTATCCCGGTGCTACGTATCTCATGATGCATGAATTCGGGAAAACTAATAGATAACAGACACTTTAAATTCTTTAATGACAACAATCACCGACACACGTGAACTCATAATTGACGCTATCCGCGACCGTAAAGGACGAGCCATCACACTCGTAAATCTCGAAAATATACCCGGTGCATCAGCACAAGCATTCATCATAGCGGAAGGCTCTTCAACCACACAGGTCAGCGCGATTGCCGACCACCTGCGCGACCGTCTACGCGAAGACGCAGGCCTGAAACCGTTCAACAGCGACGGCGAGCACGACAATTCGCAATGGGTTGTGCTTGACTATGGCGATGTATGGGTACATATTTTCATGCCGGAAACGCGCCGCAGGTACAATCTCGAAGAACTGTGGAGCGACGCGGTCATTACCGACTATCCAGACCTTGACTAAAAGATTTAACACATCCGAAATATGCAATTTCCCTCCAGTAAAAACAATTCAGGAAACAGCAACAAGAAACGTCCATTCAAATTCAATCTTTGGTGGATGTATGCCATCGTGTTCCTGTTCCTGTTTGGAATATATACACTCGACGACAATTCTGTCACACGAAATGTAAGCTATACAGAATTCTGTCAGTACGTGGCCCGAGACCACGGAATCACCAAAATAGTGGTGTATTCTGACAAAAAGGAAGTTGAAGGTTTTCTTTCCGACTCTCTGGCGCGTGTGCTGTTCCGCGACAACCACTTCCAACAAGAAGGCGTGGTTGCCAAAGTTACGACCGAAATTCCCTCGGCCGACCAGTTCGACAGCCGCATTCAGGAATGGGAAGCCTCCGGCGCATTCAGCGGTGATGTAAAGTATGAACGCAGCAGCCAGTTCAGCTCGTTCCTATGGTCGCTTGCCCCCATTATCATCCTCGTTGCAGCATGGTTCTGGATTATGCGTCGCATGAGCGGAGGTGCCGGAGGGGGTGGCGGTGCCGGAGGTGTATTCTCCGTCGGCAAATCAAAGGCCATGCTCTTTGACAAGAACAACGCCAACAAAGTGACATTTAAGGATGTGGCCGGTCTATCTGAGGCCAAAACTGAAATTGAGGAAATAGTCGAATTCCTGAAGAATCCCAAACGCTATACCGACCTTGGCGGCAAAATACCCAAGGGCGCCCTCCTCGTAGGCCCTCCCGGCACCGGTAAGACTCTTCTTGCCAAGGCTGTTGCCGGCGAAGCAAACGTACCGTTCTTCTCCATGTCGGGTTCTGACTTCGTTGAGATGTTCGTAGGTGTCGGTGC
>PPYF01411757.1_pt1 | contig 11096 bp, 14 predicted proteins | sample 1559871 | NCBI WGS metagenome assembly PPYF01 (sample SAMN08240021, study PRJNA423297) | Human gut metagenome, whole genome shotgun sequencing project.
CCAAAGAAATCGTTGCGGAAAACAATGGCGCTCTAGACAAGGTTTACAACGAAACTGTTAAGGCTGTCACTGAGCAAATCGAGTCGATGAAATTCAACACAGCCATTGCTCAACTCATGGTCTTTGTTAATGCCGCTAATAAGGAAGACAAACTCTATGTGGATTACGCCAAAGGCTTTATCCAATTGATCGCTCCAGTTGCGCCTCACTTGGCAGAAGAACTCTGGCAAACAGTGGCAGCAACAGGCGAGTCTATCTCTTATGTAGCTTGGCCAACATGGGACGAAAGTAAATTGGTTGAAGATGAAATCGAAATCGTCGTTCAAATCAAAGGTAAAGTCCGTGCTAAACTCGTGGTTGCTAAAGACCTTTCACGTGAAGAATTGCAAGAAATTGCTCTGGCTGACGAAAAAGTCAAGGCAGAGATCGACGGCAAGGAAATTGCGAAAGTGATTAGTGTCCCTAATAAGCTAGTAAATATTGTTGTGAAATAAAAAATGAATCCTTCAGAGTAGAATCTGGAGGATTTTTTGTAGATTCCCTGTGAGATGTGATATACTATTCACATCTTTAAACTTATAAGAGTGAGACAAGGAGAAAACTATGCCAGTAAATGAATATGGTCAGATGATTGGTGAACCTGTAGACGACACACCTGGAGTTTTGCCTTCACTTGTACGGATAGAAGGACAGTATACGATTATCGAAGCTCTGTCAGTAGAAAAGCATGCGGAGGATTTGCTGGCTGTTTATGGTCCAGAATCACCTCGAGAGATGTGGACCTATCTCTTTCAACCACCAGTAGAAAATCTCGAAGAATTAATCGTCGCTTTGAAGCAGATGATTGAGCGTAAGGATCGTTTCTATTATGCGATTATCGATAAAGTGACTGGAAAGGCGTTGGGGACTTTTTCTCTCATGCGTATTGACCAAGTCAATCGCACCATTGAAGTTGGCGCAGTGACCTTTTCTCCGGCTCTCAAACAGACTAGGATGGGAACAGAGGCCCACTATTTGCTAGCTCGTTATGTCTTTGAAGAGCTCAACTATCGTCGCTATGAGTGGAAATGTGATGCGCTAAATCTCCCTTCTAGAAAAGCAGCAGAACGTTTGGGATTTGTCTACGAAGGTACTTTCCGTCAAGCGGTTATTTATAAAGGGCGTACCAGAGATACGGATTGGATGTCAATGATTGATAAGGACTGGCCAAGGGTTAAGGCTCGTTTTGAAGCATGGTTGCGTCCGGATAATTTTGATGAAAATGGACAACAGATTAAATCTCTACGAGAATGTTAGGAAGATTGGATATGATTAAGATTATAAAAGAAACATCTATTTCAATCGATGACGTTTTACCGCTCTACCAGGCAGTTGGTTGGACAAATTATACCAATCAGCCCCAAATGTTGGCCCAGGCTTTGTCTCATTCGCTAGCGACTTATCTTGCCCGTGATGGTGAGAAAATCGTTGGTTTAGTTCGCTTGATCGGAGACGGATTTTCATCCGTTTTTGTCCAGGATTTGATTGTTTTGCCTAGCTATCAGCGACAAGGAATTGGTAGTAACTTGATGAAAGAAGCCTTGGCTGACTATAAGGATGCCTACCAAATACAACTAGCGACTGAACAGACAGAAAAAAACTTGGGTTTTTACCGTTCTCTGGGGTTTGAAACCTTATCTACTTATGATTGTACAGGAATGATTTGGGTGGATCGAAAAAAATTAAAATAATTCTTTTATCTTAAGCTAACTTTAAGTTTACTCATGTATCATGTAATCATTAAATAAAGACCTCCTAACTTTATTTAATAGAAATCCTAAACTTTTCTTTTTCATAATAATCTCCCTAAAGAAGCCACCAAATCAGGTGGCTTTTTTGTTTGTAGGCTGGATTTTTGCTATAATAGGAACATGAGTAGAATTTTAGATAATGAAATCATGGGCGATGAGGAGTTGGTAGAACGTACCCTCCGTCCCCAATATTTACGTGAATATATCGGTCAGGACAAGGTCAAAGATCAGCTTCAAATCTTTATCGAGGCAGCAAAAATGCGTGATGAGGCGCTGGACCATGTTCTTTTGTTTGGCCCTCCAGGTCTCGGGAAAACAACCATGGCTTTTGTCATTGCCAATGAACTGGGAGTCAATCTCAAACAAACGTCAGGTCCTGTTATCGAAAAAGCTGGTGATCTGGTAGCGATTTTGAATGACTTGGAGCCAGGAGATGTGCTCTTTATCGACGAGATTCATCGCTTGCCCATGTCAGTAGAAGAGGTCCTTTACAGTGCTATGGAAGATTTCTACATCGACATCATGATTGGTGCAGGGGAAGCTAGCCGTAGTGTCCATCTAGACTTGCCACCTTTTACCTTGATTGGTGCGACAACACGAGCAGGGATGCTTTCAAATCCTCTTCGTGCCCGTTTTGGGATTACTGGTCATATGGAATACTATACCCATGATGACTTGACAGAGATTGTCGAGCGGACGGCAGATATCTTTGAGATGGAAATTACCCATGAAGCTGCTGCTGAGTTGGCTCTCCGTAGTCGTGGAACTCCTCGTATCGCCAATCGTCTTCTCAAGCGCGTGCGCGACTTTGCGCAGATTATGGGCGATGGCTTGATTGATGATGTGATTACGGATAAGGCTTTGACTATGCTGGATGTAGACCATGAAGGCTTGGATTATGTTGACCAGAAAATTCTCCGTACCATGATTGAAATGTACGGTGGCGGTCCTGTCGGTCTAGGTACCCTTTCGGTTAATATCGCCGAAGAGCGTGAGACGGTAGAGGATATGTACGAACCTTACCTGATCCAGAAAGGCTTTATCATGCGAACTCGTTCAGGACGGGTCGCGACAGCCAAGGCTTATGAACATTTGGGGTATGAATACATTGAAAAATAAGGCTGAAATCTTAGACTCTTTCAAAGAAAATCCTGATATGATGGCTATTCTGACCATCATCCGTGACTTGGAGTTGCAAGATTCCTGGTTGGCAGCTGGTTCGGTCCGAAATTTTATCTGGAATCTCTTGTCAGATAAGCCAGCCTTTGACCGTGAAACGGATGTGGATGTGATTTTCTTTGACCCAGATGTGAGTTACGAAGAAACGCTGGTTATAGAAAACAAGCTGAGAGAGGACTTTCCCCAGTATCAATGGGAATTAAAAAATCAAGTCTATATGCATCAGCATAGTCCCCACACACCTCCGTATAGAAATTCCTGCGATGCCATGAGTAAATATCCTGAACGTTGCACGGCAGTAGGACTTCGCTTGCATGCTGACGCAACTTTAGAGCTCTTTGCGCCTTATGGTTTGGAGGATATTTTGAACTTTCAGGTTCGTCCAACTCCTCATTTTTTAGAAAATCAAGACCGAATGAAGCTCTATCAAAAGCGTTTATCTAAGAAAAACTGGCGAGGAAAATGGAAAAATCTCACATTTAAAAATACTTAAGGAAACTTTAAGATAGGAGCTGTATACTTATCTCATAAGTTAAGAAGAACTTAACTTATACTCCTAAAACTTTTTCATAATAATCTCCCTATAAAAAAATTAAGTCGCCCAATCAGGCGGCTTTTTTTGTTGCGAACTCGAGGTGATGATGTTTTTTATCAAAGGCCAATACCTGCGAAATGTTGACAAAGGTCAAAGATTTCTCTAGTATAAGAAGTAAGGCTAGAGATTTTCTGAGAATAGAGTAAATGGAAGTCCAGTGGGCTGAGGAAGAGATGTTGAACAATGACTAAAAGAATGAAAAACAATAGGAAGCTAGTTAATCTAGGATTGTATCAAAACAAAATAGTCTATTATGACTTCAAAGAAAAGAGACTTTACTTTTCAATTCTTGAAAGAACCTCTAAGAATCAACACTACTACACTCTTGGACTCACATTACTCTCTCTCCCCATTATTAGATTGCTGAATGGATTAACGATTTTTAGTATACCTACTATCAAATACTTTAGCTTCATTCTATGTACATGTCTTTCCTTGCTCATAGGGAAATTTGTAGTTGACTATTATAACAAAGACTTGGATCTTTTTCCTGCATTGTTTACGGACCTTGAGTACTCAGAGTTTTTAGAAATAGCAAAGAAAAATGGAACTCTTGCTTTCTTATTTATTTGTATTAGTAGTATCAGTTTGATAGGTTCTTTGATAGCTTACCTGGTCTATGCAAAGTTTTTAGGATTGCTGATTTATTCTGTTCTCTTGTTCATTCTCTACATCTGTGTGGTAAATAATGTACATAGGAGGAATAAAGTGATTAAAAAACTAATTTGGTTAACGACTCACAAGTGAAGACCTTCCGTATTTTCCGTATGATTTGGTTGCGGAAGGTGAGAGATCATAGATAATCTATAAAAGGACTTAGAAAGAAGATAGAATTGGAACTAAGGGACACATTTTCAGATAAAAATAATATAAATGGACTAATTCAAGTTTTTCAAAAAGCTATTCAGGATTCTGAAAAAAGAATTCAAGCAATTGAACAGGATGAGAAAGAAGGAGTCCAAAAATTTTCTTTGGATAATAAAAGTGTAATTTCTAATATAAGATCATCAATATCTCGGTACCAAAAAGAAATTATGATAGCTACTTATACTGCGGGTTATTCTATTGAAAACTTCAAGCGCGAGTATATTAAATATGTAAAGAGTTTGCAACTATCTTGGCAAGGCAATTCTGGCTATGAACAAATGGTCTGGGCCCTCTCCATTGGGATTTTGTTAGATATTGATGAGAATACGTTTAATCAGCTAGTAGATTTGGTCAAGAAGGATGACCCAGAGGATTATTTGATTGACTATCTGATTCAAGCTCGTCATCCTGAGTGGGAGATTCGACTGAATTATAATTTTCCAAAGCCTTATGGTTTTACCAGAAAAATTATTGAAGAAGAGAATTCTGAAAAGGCACTCAAACTTCTCAGAGAATATGTAACTAAGAAATGGTACCAAGGGAACAGAGATACAGGATGGTATAACTTACATCAAACCAATAACAGAAGTTATTATGGTTACTGGTCTTTTGAATCAGGCGCTCTCTGCAAGATTAAGGGCTTAGATTATAAACAGTTAGAAGGACTTCCATATTTTCCATATGATTTGGTTGTGGAAGGAACGCTATAAAATAAACTCTAAGGTTGAAAAATGATGGAAGATAAGATTTTAACAAAAGAAGAAGTGCTTCAAAATGGTGTTTGTTTTGAAGAAGAGCTTGATTGGGGTGGATGGTATTATGAACAGATTGTTTGTGAGAACGAATCTGGTGAAGAAATTCCATTTACAGGTTTAGCTTATGATTTATATCCAGATGGTAAATTAGAGTATTATGGTTATATTAAAGATGGGTTCCGTCATGAAATGAATGTATGGTTTTATCCTAATGGAAATATTGAAAGCATCAATCCTCAAGATTGCGGTGCAGCTGATGGGCTTCAAAAGAAATACTATGAAAACGGCGAATTAAAATCACAGGAATATTGTGTTCTAGGGGCAAGAGTAACTTATATTGAGTACGATGAGGCTGGCAATATTATCGATGAAAAATTAGAACCGACTGAGGCAGATTTTGAAAGAGCAAGGAAGTGGGGTGTTGATTTATCAAAACGAGACATGACTTTGAAGTAGAACAAAATCGCTTGAGATCTCAGATTGATTTGACGAATCGTTTCATACCTTCTGATATCCAGTATGTGGCAGGAGTGGACCTTGCCTATTGGAAAGAAGGAGATAAGGAATACGGTGTAGCCTGTATCGTTGTCATCAATCGTAAAACTATGGAAGTGTTGGAGGAAGTGAGTTACTCTGATGAAATCCGAGTTCCATATCTTCCAAGTTATCTAGCTTTTCGAGAGTTGCCTTTGATTTTAGAAGCAGTAAAGTTTTTAAATAGTAAGCCAGATTTGTATATGTTTGATGGAAATGGATATTTGCATCCGCGCAATATGGGGATTGCGACGCACGCCTCTTTCTACTTGAATAAGCCAACGATTGGCGTCGCTAAAAATTATTACCATATTGATGGAGCGCAATATACTGTCCCTGAAAATCGTGAGGGATCTTATACAAATATTGTAAAAGACGGTGAAATTTACGGACAAGTTTTACGGACGCACCAAAATGTCAAGCCCATCTATATTTCTTGTGGAAATTGGATTGATCTGGAAACGACCCGGAAATTTGTTTTAGAATTTGTGACGAAAGATAGCCGATTGCCAATCACGACTCGATTCGCTGATATTATGACACATCGAGAGAGAAATAAGAGAAATATATAAAAAAAGATTGGAGCAAATATGAGTAACAAAGTATCAATTATGCAAGAGATGTTTAAAAAAGAAGGTTCAGATGAACTGGTTCCTGCTGTAACCATTATATTAGACGGTCAAATTAGAAATATCATCGACGCCCTTTCAGAACAGAATGGCTATGAAGGCTATCCAGAGGCTATTTCAGAAATTCTTTTCAAAGGGATAGAAGGTATGATTAAAAAGTAAATTGGAGAAAGATAATCCGAGAAAAAGAGAGCGAAACCGTTCTCTTTTTGTGGTATAATAGGCATAGATTTTGTTGTTTTTGGGAGAGAGAAATGAAGAAAGTACTACTAATAGTCGGATCTGTCCTGTTGGGTGTTTTGCTTTTATGGGGCTATCATAGCTATCAACAATCAGAGCAGCCAAGCAAGAACGCCAAAAATATGAAAACATGGATTACTATACAGGAAAATGGGAAATTGATTCTTATGAGTTTTTAGAAGATGGCAGGGGAGTGGCCGTGCATTGGAAGTCATTAAACCCTGACGAAGATAGACTATTTCAAAAATATAATCCTCTTTTTGTTGGAGATAGCTTTGCAAGAACTAATGGCGCTTCTAATCAAAGGTATATTACTCGATTAAATATTAAAGTACAATCTGGTAACTTAGCTAGGAATCGACCCCAAGATGAATCTGACGGATACTTTACTCTTTCTATCTATCGAATACGGGATAGACGATTGGAGGAATCGAAAGTAGACCTCTATCAGTTGGTAGGAGACTACAATGAAAATTATTTTCCAGTATCAATAGGTGCTATTGTAGAAATTAATGGGAAAGATTATCTCCCTATAGCTGTTCATAATCCAGATTGGTATATTACTAAGAGAAAGCAGTTATGGTTAAATTTAGAAACCAAGCAAATTGAATGGGAAGACACAAAAATACCACAGTATTCTGAAACCCCCTCAGTAGATTTAGGTCCTTTAAAAGAGAAATTGATAGAGATGACTATCTTGCAAACTTACTATGATAGTCTTCGCCAAAATCAACTTTCCTTTCATCAAGATGTATTGAAGGGAAGTGTTTTGGAGACAGCTGCGCCTAAAGTTTATCAACTATTAAGTGAGCAAGATTCTCAGTTTTTCCTTTTGATTGATTCTAAGTATGATTATGATAAGGTTTATGGAGATGTTCCACAGTTTCTCGATTTGTTTCAACTTTTTGTTCCAGCCAATACGAATCTTTACGAAGGGTTGACGATCCCAGCCGAACTCAGTAAGGATGGTCAAGAACATTCAGTCAATACCAAAGAAGAGTTTGACTTGTATTACGATGTTGCCAAAGACCGCGAACTAAACAAACAACGTCGAATATTGGTTGAAAAAGAAGAATAAGAGGTTCTAAATGAGTAACAATCAAAAAAATCGATGCAGATAATCTAAGCCGAGTGAATGGAGCTTTTAAAGATATTATCTTAAGGGTATTTCAGAGTGAAAAGAGAGCGAAAACCGTTCTCTTTTTATGATATAATAGCCCTATGAGATTAGATAAATATTTAGTCGCCTGTGCTGTTGGTAGCCGGACGGAGGTCAAAAACTTTCTAAAGGCTGGGCGCGTGACGGTCAATGGCAAGAAGGAAAAATCTGCCAAACTGCAAATAAATGAAGACACGGACGAGATTTGTTTTGACGGGCAAAAGTTAGAGTACGAAGAGTTTGTTTACTATATGATGAACAAGCCCCAGGGGGTTATTTCAGCAACTGAAGATCCTAAACACAAGACTGTGTTGGATTTGTTGGATGACTTGGCTCGTTCAAAGGAAGTTTTCCCAGTCGGTCGTTTGGATATTGATACGCATGGACTTCTACTCTTGACCAATGATGGCAAGCTAGCTCATGCTCTTCTTTCCCCTAAACGCCATGTGGATAAGACTTATCTGGCACAGGTCAAGGGGATTATGACCGATGCAGATGTTGAGACATTTGCGCAAGGGATTCCGCTCAAGGACTTTACCTGTCAACCTGCTAAGCTGGAGCTTGTGTCTCTTGATAAGGAAGAAAATCAAAGTCTGGTTCGCGTGACCATCGCAGAAGGGAAATTCCACCAGGTGAAACGGATGGTAGCATACTGTGGCAAGGAAGTGGTGGACTTGCAACGTCTGACCATGGGAACTTTGATCTTGGATGAGGGGTTGAAACGTGGAGAATGGCGTCGTTTAACCAAGGATGAGCTAGAAGGGTTGCTTGAGAGTGTCAGCTAGTGATACCAGCACCATGAAATATTAGGAAAATGCGAGGAAAATATCCTTGCCTTTTTCAGTTTTTGGTTGCTTCCTTTGTGAAAAGAGTTATAATAGACAGTAAGAAAAAAGGAGGATTTTATGAACGCGATTCAAGAATCATTTACAGATAAATTATTTGCCAACTATGAAGCAAATGTAAAATACCAAGCTATCGAAAATGCTGCCAGCTATAATGGAATTTTTGCAGCCCTTGAGCGTCGTCAAAGTCATGTTGATAACACACCTGTTTTCTCACTTGATTTGACTAAGGACAAGGTCACTAACCAGAAGGCTTCTGGTCGTTGCTGGATGTTTGCAGCCCTCAATACCTTCCGTCACAAACTCATCTCTCAATACAAACTTGAAAACTTTGAATTGTCACAAGCCCACACATTTTTCTGGGACAAGTATGAAAAATCTAACTGGTTCTTGGAGCAAGTGATTGCGACTGCAGACCAAGAATTGACGAGCCGCAAGGTTAGCTTCCTACTCCAAACTCCACAACAAGATGGTGGACAATGGGATATGGTTGTAGCTCTCTTTGAAAAATACGGTGTCGTTCCTAAGTCTGTTTATCCAGAGTCTGTTTCATCTAGCAGTAGCCGTGAGCTCAATGCAATTCTTAACAAATTGCTTCGTCAAGATGCTCAAATCTTGCGTGACCTCTTGGCTTCTGGCGCAGATCAAGCGACTGTTCAAGCTAAGAAAGAAGACCTCTTGCAAGAAATCTTTAACTTCCTTGCTATGTCACTAGGACTTCCACCACGTAAATTTGACTTTGCTTATCGCGATAAGGACAACAACTACCAAAGTGAAAAAGGCATTACGCCACAAGAGTTTTACAAGAAATACGTTGACCTTCCACTAGAAGACTACGTTTCTGTGATCAATGCTCCAACTGCTGATAAACCTTATGGGAAATCTTACACAGTTGAGATGTTGGGAAATGTGGTTGGTAGCCGTGCGGTTCGTTACATCAACGTACCGATGGAACGTTTGAAAGAATTGGCGATTGCCCAAATGCAAACAGGAGAAACTGTTTGGTTTGGTTCAGATGTCGGCCAACTCAGCAACCGTAAAGCAGGAATTCTTGCGACAGATGTCTATGATTTTGAATCAAGCATGGATATCCAACTCACTCAAGACAAGGCAGGACGTTTGGACTACAGCGAAAGCTTGATGACCCACGCAATGGTCTTGACAGGTGTTGATTTGGATGAAAATGGCAAATCAATCAAGTGGAAAGTTGAAAACTCATGGGGAGACAAGGTCGGTGCAGATGGTTACTTTGTTGCCTCAGATGCTTGGATGGACGAATACACTTACCAAATCGTTGTTCGTAAAGAATTACTAACAGCAGAAGAACGAGCTGCTTATGAAGCAGAACCAATCGTCCTTGCACCATGGGATCCAATGGGTGCCTTGGCAGAATAAAAGAATACAAAAAAGAATCAGGTGATAATCCTGATTCTTTTTTTGTTTGTAAATTCTCACCGAGATTACATGATACCGAAGAAACGAGCTGCGATACCAACTACAAAGAGGGCAAGAATGATTGTGATTGGAGATACTTTTTTCTTAAGCAACCACATGCAAAGGAAAGTAAGGAGAAGTCCCATCAATCCTGGGATCAATGAGTTCAACTGTCCTTGAAGGGTTTGTGGTTGAACGCTATCCAAGCTCAATCCGCTAAGTGCTTGGCCGAGGATTCCCTTCAATTCTCCACCTGTAACAGGACCTTCTGGGAAGACGATGTAGGCACCTTCTGACAATTGTTTACCTGGAAGGTCGATAGTGAAGTTGATTGATACCCAACGTTGTACAAGAACGGCAAGGATGAACATACCAAGGATAGAAGCTCCTTTAGTGATGTCTTTTAAGATACCACCTGACATGTCTTTGGTGATTTCAGATCCAGCCTTGTAACCAAACTCTTGTGTATACCAAAGGAAAGACATACGGATTGCATTCCATCCAAAGAAGAAGAGAAGTGGTCCAACGATATTACCAGTTGCAGCAAGTGATGCACCAAGGGCACCAAGGATAGGACGTACTGTAAACCAGAAGACTGGGTCACCGATACCAGCAAGAGGTCCCATCATACCAATCTTAACACCTTGGATAGCAGCGTCATCGATGTCGGTACCGTTTGCGCGTTCTTCTTCAAGTGCAAGAGTAACCCCCATGATTGGAGCAGCTACGTATGGGTGAGTGTTGAAGAACTCAAGGTGACGCTCAAGAGCAGCCGCTTGGTCTTCTTTTTTAGTGTAAAGTTTCTTGATAGCTGGGATCAAAGAGTAAGCCCAACCCAAGTTTTGCATACGTTCGTAGTTCCAAGAACCTTGAAGGAATTGTGAACGCCACCAAACTTTTTGGCGATCTGATTTTGATAATTGAATTTTTTCAGCCATGATTGTTCCCCTTTCTAGTAGTCTTCTAGGATATCACCGATTGGATCGTTAGAAGTTGCAGCTCCTCCGCCACCGTTTCCACCTTGTTTAGAAAGGTTGAGGTAGATGAAGGCAAGGGCAACACCGATGAC
>PPYF01621830.1_pt1 | contig 11096 bp, 8 predicted proteins | sample 1559871 | NCBI WGS metagenome assembly PPYF01 (sample SAMN08240021, study PRJNA423297) | Human gut metagenome, whole genome shotgun sequencing project.
AGCCTATCGAGCAACGTAGTCTATTCCCAGCGTATACGGACGTTGGAAGACGCTCTGGCTTCTTCGCAAATCAACTGCGTGGACGGCAGCGTATTGTTCGCCTCCCTGCTCCGCACCATCAACATCGACCCGATATTGGTGCGCATTCCGGGGCACATGTACGTAGGGTATTACACCGACCGCAATCACAGTCAGGCCAATTTTCTGGAGACAACGATGATTGGAGACATAGACCTGGATGATTTCTTCCCCGAAGAAAAATTGGATTCCACTTCCGAAGGCAAGTCGCAGGAGGAAATGTCGCGGCTCACTTTCGAGAAATCCAAAGAGTATGCCCATCGTAAATACTCGGCCGACAGCGCACGCATCCATACGCTCCCACGGCAATACATGTTCCTGGAAATCTCCAAGGCATTAAGACGGAAGATACAACCGTTGGGCAAATGAAACCGGCGTCCCCGTCATATTTACGGACATTCGAGAAAAAGCAAACGGCATCTCCGAGATTTTATAAGATATTGTTTTAGAATTAATTACGATTCTCCTCATTTTGATTTTCCGTTCTGCGCCAAACGGAAAATCAATCTCAGGCAAACGATTTTCCGTTCTCAGCCAAACGATTTTTCATTCTCAGCAGAACGGAAAAAGGCGTTCTGCAATCCTTACACCCTGTTCCGGTATCCGGAAAAACGGTCGCTAAAAAAGGGGATGGCTTCGCGCGAAGCCATCCCCTTCAAGTTCCTGAAAAAATATCCACCGTCCACTCCTACGAAACGGATTTCCGTCTCTGCCTCCGCACGGTTCAACCTTCCTGCGACGGATAATGTAAATTGGCATCCGTCATCTGTTCCAGCACTTCATGGAGGTACTTGGCAGATTCCCACTTGGCCATCGGCAAGTCCTGCAACAAATAATTGCCGCAGTCGCGCGGGGTTGCTCCGGGAACTTCCCCTTCATATTCCGCAATGAAACGGAACGTTTCTTTCATCAGTTCCACAATATCCTCCGACTGCAAGTCCCCCTTCATCAGCAGGTAATTTCCCGTCAGGCACCCCATCGGTCCCCAATATACAATCTTATCGGACCATACCGGATGATTGCGCAGGAACGTGGCCGCCAGATGTTCTATCGTATGCAACGCGCCTTGCCCCAAAGCCGGCTCACGGTTGGGTTCTTTCATGCGGACATCGAACGTGGTCACTGTCTCACCTCCCACTTCATCTTTACGGGAAACGTAAATGCCCCGCAACAAGTGGATGTGGTCAATCGTAAAACTTGGAATTTTCTTCATTGGATTTATATGTTTTTTCGGATTAAGACAAAGAAGAAGGCAAACTCTCCAAGAAGGTACGTACTACCCCGAAAGAACGGTCGGCCATCGTTTCCCAAAAATTCTCGTACTGCAGCCAGTGCGCATCGGCTCCCGGCGTGTCGCTGATAATCCGGAAACTGATGAAAGGCACGCGGTAGAGGTGACAAACCTGCGCTATGGCAGCCGATTCCATGTCTACGGCCAGCCCCTCAGGAAATTCGGCTTTTATGGCATCCAGTTCGCCGCGCTCCGTGATGAACTTGTCACCGGTACAAATCAACCCGGCATGCACGGGAACCGATGACGGCAACGAAACGGCCTTGCGAACCAATCTTTCGTCGCACGTGAACCGGGGAGGCAATCCCTGAATCTGTCCGTATGCATTCCCCATGCCGCACCATACGTCATGATAGACCACCTCTGAAGCCGCCACGACTTCCATCACACCGGCTTTTGCGTCGATGCCTCCGGCCACTCCCGTACTCACCACCACATCCGGCTGCATGCGGGCCATCAGTTCGGACGCACCGACGGCTGCATTCACTTTCCCAATGCCGCACTCCATGATATATAAGGTGTTCCCGCCCAACTGTCCTATGGTATATTCAAAAAGTCCATGTCGCTCCGTACGCATCCCCGCGACCAACCGGGCCAACTGTTCGCGTTCGGAAGCCATCGCTGCAATAATTCCTATTTTCATTCGTCGTCATCTTTATTTCCCTGCAAAAGTACAACTTTTCCGCCACTAATTCAATATAATCGGGACAATCGGTTGTTCTTTCACATCGTCTATCGCCACAGAACGGTACTTCACACGGGCAAAGTCTATGGCCTTCAAATCGATGCTCCGGATTTCGCTGTTGTACATGGTACGGTAATAAAACACCAAACCCTTCATGTCCGTGGCGGAAGTCCACTGCGTAGCGCTCGGAATATCCGCCGGCACCTTGGCATCTGCAAATTCAATCCCCACGGGAATATCGAAATTATTCAATATCTGGAAAGCTTGCAGTACCGTCTTTCGCACCGTAGCCTGCACGGGAGAAGAAGTCTGATAGAAAGCGGCACGCACAAAACGGGACGGAGGCGTCACATCGCCGGGAATCCCTAAAAAGCCGCTGCCTGCACCAAAAGCGGCGAGCTTCACCTTGCCGAACGGCTTGGCTTCCGCCCCTCCTGCATACAGGTTTACATAATTGTTCAGGTTCGTCATCTGCCATTCAAAACCCGGAGAGTTGGTAAGCACGCCTAATTCATTTTCATAAAAATGAGGAATGCCGTCCACAATCTCCAACACGACCTGTCGTCCCGAAGCGTCCGCAATGCGCCAATGAGCCGTAGAGGCACGCGGGTCGGACGACACCACATGCACCGTTCCGAGTGCCTCTTTTACCTCATCCACCGTCTTGAACTGAGACAACATCCAAGGTACCAGTTGCAAATCGGACAAAGTACTCTCACGTTGCCCCTCATCGTACGCTTCATAACTACCGTAGTGAGGGAAGTAAAATAAACCGGCAGCCAGTCCGGCCTCGTTCAGTCCGTCGGCCACAAAATCCTCCAACTCCACGGCTATCCCTACATAACCGTATACCGCCGTAAATTCCAATCCGTTTTTTTGTCCGCCCGGCACATACGATTGTTGCACATACCCCCGAGGCACAACCACATAGCGGCTGTTCAGATAACTGCCGCCCCACTCTATGGTACGAGCCAAGACGGTGGCGCCGTCCTGCGACTTCAACGTAATTCCCGTACATGCATCAGCCGTATGCGGAACCCATAGTCCGACCGCCGTAATGGCAAGCCCGAAAACCACTTCCTTTATTATTTTATTCACATTCTTCATCTTTTCAATATTTTATATGGTTATATTTCGAAAGGTACGAAAAAAGCCATACTTTTGCAAGCATAATCCAGTATTATATTTTCCAACTTCGCAAAGATGCAACGCTTTTACGCCTTCTTATTATTGTTCCTAAATGCAGTATTATGGGTTCTTGTCGCGATTATCAGCCCCATATATTTGTTATTGCATGCCCTATACCAAACATGCAAGCGATGCTTCGTACACCCCGAATAAACCCCGGAAGAGACTCGAATCCCTCATTAAAACTTATCTTAGAAAAGGGTAAATAAGACTTGAAATATCCGGCATCTCTACTCAAATAAAAGTATACAAACAAAAGAACTCCCTCCACTAACTTTCAAAAGTTGGTGGAGGGAGCTCACATCTATTAACTAACACCTAATGCAATTACTTCACTTCCTCAAAGATAATTCACATTGAATGTCAATAAATTGCATATCACTTGGTACAAATATGATTGTTTTATATTCGAATGGAGAGTTTACAGGGTAGTTGTTGTGTCCAAAAAACACGCAAATAAAACTTTAACTTTATTTAAGTGCTTTCTTTTGTTTGCAGATGTTTTCATTTTGCATTGGATATTTGCTCTTGTTTGGTTTTTCTTTTCATAAATCACTGATATACAAAATGCTACCTATTTTTACCTATCGTTTTTTATGAAAATATATTGTACCTTTGCATTTTGAAATAAGAAACAATAGGCATGAGGCAAAAACAATATATACTTCACTCTCTGATAATCGAGGTTACTGCGGTACTACTAGCTTCGATGATAGCGTTTCAAGTATGCAATATGTTTGACATACGGATGAGTCTACTGCCATTTGTTATGGGCATCGGATATATTATAATCAAACTGCTATATCATCTCTGTATTAGCATCGCAAGGCATATTGTAGATGCAATTCCTCCATCACTTCTGACATCCGTCAAAAAATCTGCGAAAGAGAAGACATTGCCCTTGGCTTCTTCTCCAACCTCAAACTGTGAAGAAGTACAGAAAAAGCGAATGGAGCTATTTCATTATGAATACCAGCGTGAGCAACAACAATACCGACAACAAAAAGAGAGAGAAGAGGATATAAAGCTCAATGCTATTTTGAAATACACACGAGATACATTTAAGCGTTTTGACTTGGATGAAACAGAGATTTTCCAAATTTGTGAATCTGTCCGATATTTTGTAACTAATCGTCAGGTGCTATCTGCAACTGAAATTCATATCAAGAAGCATACTTCTCTCACTCAAATTTCATTGAAGAACTTTGCTTGGAATATCGCTTTTCAATATAATATAGGTAGAGATATGACTACCTCATTTGTAATGGCTACATTCGTTGAGTGGTTTGTCAATTCCACATTTGATACTGTTAGAAAAAATCTGCGTACAACCACAGGACGGCATAAGATTGAAATTGACGAGAATATCTTATCGAAATACCTCACCTATGGAAAATAAATGAAATAAAATCACTATCTTTGCGCATTATAAAAGGATGATATGGAAGATATAAACAGACTGAAGATTGTCTTATGCGAAAAGAAACGAACAAGTAAGTGGTTATCAGAGCAACTGAATGTAAATCCATCAACTGTTTCAAAATGGTGTACCAATACTTCTCAACCTGACTTGGCTTGCCTTTTAAAGATTTCAGATTTACTTGAAGTCGATATAAAAGAATTGATAGTTCGTGAATACAAGACATTTATGTTGTCTCAACAATAAATAGTCCCATAAACACGAATGACAAATAATGCTATTAACTTCCGATAATACAAAAATATAGGAATATATGACACCAGAAGAAAAAGCGAGAATAAAGATTGACCAATGGTTTGCCGATGCAGGTTGGAAAGTAGTTGATAGAGAAGACTACGAACCGACTTGTACAGCAATCGCTATAAGAGAGGGTCTGCTAAAAGGTAATCTTGAAGCTGATTATTTTCTGTTTATTAACGGAAAGGCAGTTGGGGTACTTGAAGCAAAAAGGGAAGATATAGACGCTTTCTCCAATAAAGTATGTGAACAGGCTACCTTATATGCCCGAAATGTTCCTAATATTTATCAGACATATCAAAAGCCATTGCCTTTCATTTTCACTTCAAATGGTAAAGATTTATATTTTTGCGATTTCCGCGAACAAGATTCATATTTCAAGCAGATAATGTCTATCCCGACGCCACATGAGTTAGTTAAGAAGTTGGGAATTGAAGATACATTTGCAGGACTACCGACATTGAAAAAGAAAGGGCTTCGTGATTGCCAATATGAGGCGGTAACAGAACTTGAAAAGAGTTTCCGCAATGGGCAAAATCGGGCATTGATGGTTCTTGCCACCGGAGCAGGTAAAACATATACAGCTTGTCTTACTGCCTACCGAATGCTTTCTTATACTTCAATGCGTAGAGTATTATTCCTTGTTGACCGAAATAATCTGGGAAAGCAGGCAGAAGGTGAGTTTGGTACTTTTCGCTTGACCGAAAACGGAGATGCTTTCAATACCATCTTTACCGTCAATCGGCTTCGCTCGTCATCTATTCCTTCTGATAGCAACGTAGTTATCTCTACAATACAACGCCTGTTTTCGTTTTTGAAAGGCGAAGATGTTGGTGATAACGATGATGATGACGAAAACGAGCCGATAGAAGAAGTAACCTTGCCACCCAATCCGAACTTACCTCACGATTACTTCGATATGATTATCATCGACGAGTGCCACCGCTCGATTTATGGAAATTGGCGCAAAGTACTGGAATATTTCGATACGGCAAGATTGGTCGGTTTGACTGCAACGCCTATTCCTGAAACAATGGCATTCTTCAATAACAACCGTATTGTCAACTATACATTAGAAAAGAGTATCGTTGACGGTGTAAATGTGGATTGTCGTGTATATCGCATTAAGACTCAAGCAACAGAAAATGGCGGTGCTATCTTGGAGGGTGAAAATGTAAAAGAAGAAACTCGCTATACAGGAGAAGTGAAAACCATCTGTAATAAAGAAACTAAAACATACACCAATAAAGAGCTGAACAGAAGCATCATCAATCCAGCGCAAATCAAACTGATACTATCCACCTATCGGGATGTCGTATATGAAGAACTTTTCAACGATCCACAACGTGACAAAAACTTGGACTATCTGCCCAAGACATTGATATTTGCCCTCAATGAAGCCCATGCTACCAATATCGTGCAGATTGCTAATGAGGTATTTGAGAGAACTGACGATCGCTTCGTTCAGAAAATTACCTATTCGGCAGGAGATAGCAACGAATTGATACGCCAATTCCGCAATGACAAAGATTTTCGCATTGCCGTGACTTGTACGTTGGTTGCTACCGGAACAGATGTAAAACCGTTGGAAGTGGTAATGTTCATGCGTGATGTGGAATCATTGCCTTTGTATATTCAGATGAAAGGGCGTGGAGTGCGTACTATTGGTGATGAGCAATTACGTAATGTTACTCCGAATGCCTTCAGTAAAGATTGTTTCTATTTGGTTGATGCGGTAGGTGTGACTGAACATGAAAAGACAATTCCGACAGCCACCGATGAACCGACTACAAAAACTATTACTCTGAAAGAATTATTGGAGCGTATCAGTCATGGTTATATTCCTGATGAATATCTCAAACGGCTTGCAGCTACGCTTGCCCGAATCTATAATAAAGCAGATGATTCACAGCGGAAAGAGTTTGCTCATTTGTCGAATGATGATATGAAGGAACTTTCCGCTAGAATATACGATGCGCTTGAAAAAGGTATTCTTCCACCGTTTATTACAGCAGAAGAGCCTAATCTGGAGCGCAAAGGTTTGGTTTCTCCACTTGCTAATCATGCTGATGCACGGAGATATTTGCTTATTCTTGCAGCCGGATTTGTCAATACGCTAATGCCCGGAGAAGATACGCTTATCTCAAAAGGTTTCTCCGTTGAGGATGCCAAAAACACAACGGAGGCTTTTGAGGAGTTTTGTAAAGAGAATGCGGATGAAATAGAAGCCCTTCGCATCATCTATAACAATGAAGGTGAACCGATAACTTATTCAATGTTGAAAGATTTGGAGCATAAACTTAAAATGGCAAACAACCATTTTACCCCAAAACAAATTTGGAACTCATACGCCATTCTTTCTCCAAGCAAGGTAAAGCGTTCTACAACAAAAGAAGAAAGTGATGCTTTGACAAACATCATACAACTTGTACGCTTTGCTTTCCGCCAAATTGAGAGGTTGGACAGTGTAGTCACTACATCCAAGCAATATTTCAATCTATGGTTAGGGCAAAATCAACGTGAAATAACCGACAAGCAGCGTGAAGTTATCAGTCGTATTGTAGATTACATAGCTTCTAACGGAGCTTGTACCGTCAGAGATATTCGTGAAGATGATGCAACCCATGCAGCCCAAATGATTCGGGCGTTTGGCAATATGCAAAAAGCAGATGAAGTTCTTCATTCACTTTATACATTTGTAGTATTAAGAAAAGCAGCATAAAATTATGGCAACAAATAACACAACAGAGCAATCGCTCACCAAAAAAGTATGGAATCTGGCAACCACTCTTGCCGGACAAGGCATAGGGTTCACCGATTATATTACCCAACTGACTTATCTTCTATTTTTGAAGATGGATGCCGAGAATGTAGAAATGTTCGGTGAGGAATCGGCTATTCCGACAGGGTATCAATGGAGCGATTTGATTTCTCTTGATGGATTAGAACTGGTCAAGCAATACGAAGAGACACTGAAATTGCTTAGTGAACAGGATAATTTGATTGGTACTATTTATACCAAAGCACAAAACAAGATAGACAAGCCTGTTTATCTGAAAAAGGTTATCACTATGATAAATGAAGAGCAATGGCTCATCATGGATGGTGATGTAAAAGGTGCAATCTACGAGAGTATTCTTGAAAAGAACGGACAAGATAAGAAAAGTGGTGCCGGACAATATTTTACGCCTCGTCCTTTAATTCAGGCAATGGTGGATTGCATCAATCCGCAAATGGGCGAAACCGTTTGTGACCCTGCTTGCGGTACAGGTGGATTCCTACTTACTGCCTATGATTATATGAAAGGGCAGTCTGCAAGTAAAGAAAAGCGTGATTTTTTGCGTGACAAAGCTTTGCATGGTGTGGATAATACTCCTTTAGTGGTAACGCTCGCTTCCATGAATCTCTATTTGCATGGTATAGGTACAGACCGTAGTCCGATTGTGTGTGAAGACTCTTTGGAAAAAGAACCATCAACCCTTGTTGATGTGATACTCGCCAATCCTCCTTTTGGAACTCGCCCTGCCGGGTCTGTGGACATCAACCGTTCGGATTTCTATGTGGAGACCAAGAACAACCAGTTGAACTTCCTCCAGCATATGATGCTTATGCTCAAAACCGGAGGACGTGCTGCCGTGGTGCTTCCTGATAATGTCCTATTTGAAGCCGGAGCTGGTGAAACAATCCGTAAACGCTTATTGCAAGATTTCAATCTGCATACTATATTACGTTTGCCCACAGGCATCTTCTATGCCCAAGGTGTAAAAGCCAATGTGCTGTTTTTCAGTAAAGGACAACCTACCAAAGAAATATGGTTTTATGATTATCGTACCGATGTAAAGCACACACTTGCCACAAATAAACTGGAACGCCATCATTTAGACGATTTTGTTTCCTGCTACAACAATCGGGTAGAAAACTACGATGCAGAAAATAATCCACAAGGTCGTTGGCGCAAATATCCGGTGGAAGATATATTGGCACGTGACAAGACAAGCCTCGACATCACATGGATTAAACAAGGCGGTGATGCTGACGACCGTTCGTTGGCAGAACTGATGGCAGACATCAAGGATAAAAGCCAAACGATAAGTTCAGCTGTAGCAGAACTTGAAAAATTGCTCGCAAACATAAATGAAGATTGATCGTATGGAGAACAATAAGATAGCCATATCAATGGAACAACAGTTTGGAGAAGTTATAGATATCATTCTCCAACATAAAGGTCGTGCTTCAAGAGCTGTAAATAACGAACTATTGTTCACAGCGTGGCATGTTGGTGGATATGTATCAGCCAAATTGAAAAGCGAGGAATGGGGAAGCAAGGTTGTAACGCAGTTGTCCGAATACATCCGCTCTCAACGACCAGATATTAAGGGCTATAGCCGGAGAAGTATTTACAATATGGTAATGTTCTATGATGAATACTCATCGGAAACATTCAATGTTACTGTAGGAAAGTATTTGAACTCTGAATTTGTGCAGCCAAGAACTGCACAAATTGAAACAAGCCAACCTACACAGGAAACAACTATAATTGTGCAGCCAGAAACTGCACAAATTATCCAGCACCCAAGCATACAAATGCCTAAAATATTGGAATTGACTACACTGACCAATCATATAGAGATTCTTTCTCGATGCAAAAGTACTGAAGAACGAATGTTCTATATACTTTATGCCAATAAGGAACATTTGATAAAACGGGAACTTCAGCGTTGTATTTCCAATCAAACATATACCGCTTTACTGAGCAGTAAGGATAATATGTCGAAAGGATTACTCAATGCTTATCCAAATGCTCCGATAATGTTCAAAGACACTTTGTTTGTGGATTTTCTTAACTTGCCAAAAAAACATAGCGAAGCAAAACTAAGAAATGGTTTAATAGAACACATGAAGCAGTTCATTCTTGAACTTGGCAAGGATTTCATCTTTATGGATCAAGAATACCGCCTCAATATCGGTGCATCTACATTCAAGGCCGATTTACTGTTTTTCCATCGTGGCTTACAGGCATTGGTCGCAGTGGAACTGAAAAAGACAAAATTCCATCCGCGCGACCTCGGTCAATTGGAGTTTTATTTGGAAGCACTCGATAGGGATGTAAAGCGTTCCAACGAAAACCCCTCTATTGGTATTATCCTTTGCCCGGAAGCTGACAAGGTAGTGGTAGAATACGCAATGAGTCGAAGCATGAGTCCCACAATGATAGCAGAATACAAACGCATTCTTATTCCGCAGGAGCGTATGCAACAGCAACTGAATGAGTTTTGCAACCTGTTCTTAAACAAAGACTAATCGGTATGGATACAAAGAAATTACGTCAAAAGATACTCGACCTCGCCATTCATGGCAAACTCGTTCCGCAAGACCCAAACGATGAGCCTGCATCTGTGCTGCTTGAACGAATTAAGGCTGAAAAAGAACGATTAATAAAAGAGGGGAAAATCAAAAAGAATAAGAAGTCGGCAAAAACTTCCGATACGCCCCATTATGGGAATGTGTTACCTAATGGATGGTGTTTATCCACTTTGGGTGAGATGTTTACGCTTCAAGCAGGAAAAAACATAACAGCAAAAGACATTAAAGAGATTGCCACAGAATTACATCCATACAAATGTTATGGTGGCAATGGCATAAGAGGATTTGTTATGTCATATAACAGAGAAGGGGATTTCCCAATCATCGGAAGGCAAGGAGCACTTTGTGGTAACATCAATATTGCTAAAGGAAAGTTTTACGCAACAGAGCATGCCGTTGTTGTGGAAAGATATTGTGATGTAGATTTTATGTGGGCATATTATACACTGACAACGTTAAAGTTAAATCAATATGCCACTGCTACTGCCCAACCTGGACTTTCTGTTGCTGTTATCAATGATGTTTGTATTCCGATACCTCCACGAAAAGAGCAAGAGAGAATATCAAAAGAGATAGAACACTGGTTTGCTTTGATTGACCAAATAGAGCAAGGCAAAGCCGATTTACAGACCACAATCAAGCAAGCTAAAAGCAAAATCCTCGACCTCGCCATTCACGGAAAGCTCGTACTGCAAGACCCGAACGACGAGCCAGCCATTGAATTGTTAAAGTGCATAAATCCCGACTTCACACCTTGTGATAACGGGCATTAT
>PPYF01066474.1_pt1 | contig 11095 bp, 9 predicted proteins | sample 1559871 | NCBI WGS metagenome assembly PPYF01 (sample SAMN08240021, study PRJNA423297) | Human gut metagenome, whole genome shotgun sequencing project.
CTCATGTAATTTCCCCCCTCTGCGCCGCGCCGCCAAGGCCCTGAGCCACGAAGAAATCCTGGATATTTTGCGCGCAGCGCCCTTCTGCACCCTGGCCTGTCTGAGCCCTGTGGGCTATCCTTATGCCGTGCCGCTCAACTTTGTGCTGGTGGAGCCCGACGCCATTTATTTTCACTGCGCCACCGAGGGTCACAAGGTAGCGGCCCTGCGCCGCGACGCGCGGGTGAGCCTGGCCGTTATCGGCTATGAGCGGGTGACGCCGGAGCGGTTCACCACCAGCTACGCCAGCGTCATTGTTTTCGGCAAGGCGGTGCTGGTGGAGGACCCCGAAGAGCGGCGACGGGCGCTGATGGCGCTGGTGGGCAAATATTCCGCAGATTTTTATGAAAAGGGCCGGGCCTATGTGGAGGGTTATCGTAAGCCCTTGGGCGTCTGGCGGGTGGATGTGGTCCATTGCACCGGCAAACGCAGCGGCACAGAGTAGCCCTGTCCGCAGGCTTTTGTTGCGGAGGTGAGGCATGTTGTGGGAATGGGCGGCGGCGGCCGCAGCGGTCATTGTGGCGGTACTGTTCTGCCTGCGGCTCACGCGGCAGGGTCTGGGCACGCTGGAGGAAGAGCGCGACCGCTGCCTGGAGCGCATCCGCGAAATGGAAGAACAGGTGCGGGAAGACCAGAAAAACATGCCCTCCGGCGAGCATCTGCGCATTGTGCACGCCGCGCTGGAGGATTTGCTGCGGCAGGCAGGCGCCCCCACAGAAGACGGCCTGCTGGTGGAGATGGACGCGGCAGGCCAGTGCCTGGTCTGGCGCTTGCCCGGTCCGGACGGAAGGCCGGAGGAATGGCGCGTGCGCCTGTTTATGCGGGAACGCGAACTGCGCGGCACCCACAAAGTGGCCCACGGCCAGGCCCGCTGGCGGCTCAGCGGACCGGGCGTGGAAGAGGATTTTACGGACCTGGTCCAGCTCTTGCGCGCCTGCAACGGCCGTCTGGCACAGCGCACCCGCCCGGCCCACCTGCCGCCGCAGCCGGGGGCGGAATTGCCGGACCCGGTCAGGCCGGAGCCGCCGCACCTGGCCCGCCGTCTGGCGCGTCCGGGCACGCGCCGGAAGACGGAACGCCCCACCGGGGAGGCGGCCCATACCCCGCAGCAGGCCATGCCGCCGCAGTGGCGAGGCAAGCCGGAATAAGGACGTTGGCGGCACGCTGTGCCGGTTGGGGCGCGCCTGCCCGGCGCAGGCTGGCGCGATGCTTGTGGAAAGAAATTTTAGGGATAGGGGCAAGGGGCACTGCTGTTCATGGCAGTACCCCTCACCGCACAAAAAATTTTGCCTCCCTGCCGTAACAACTACGCTTCCATGCTGAAAGTCAGGCTGCGAAACCAGTCCGGCACGGGCACGGGGCGGCCCTGGGGGTTGACCAGGGCGTGCTGGGTCATGCCGGTGGCGAGCAGGCGCGTCTTGTCCTCATTCCATATCTCATATACAAAACGCAGTGACGCGCGCCCCCACTCTTCGATGCCGGCGCGCACCAGCACCAGGTCGTCGTAGCGGGCGGGAGAGCGGTAGCGGCACTGAGCCTCGCGCACGGGCAGGATGATGCCCCGGCGTTCGACCTCGGCGTAGCCCATGCCGCAACGGCGGATATAATCACCGCGCGCGCGTTCAAACAGGTGCAGATATTCGGCGTAGTACAACACGCCCATGGTGTCCGTTTCGCCGTAGGACACCCGGTGGGGCATCCAGACATGGGGGATGGGAAAAGCGTCATGCATAGGCTGGCTCCTTACAGGTCTGCGTACAGCCCGCCGCGTTTGCGGCGGCTGGGAGTACTGTTGCTGCTGGGTCTGCTGCTCACGGCCTGCGCCAAAAAAGCGCCCACGCCGGAAGTTGAGCCGCTGGGCCCGCCCGTGGCCATGGAAAGCCCGGATTTTTTTGTCACCTACCTTGCCCCGCGCAACCAGGATCTGACCAGTTGGAAGGACATGGCCCCAACGGTGCGCAAGTCCCTCAACTATGTCAACACCCGACCCCAGGGCAACGTGGCCGTGCAGCGGCCCGGCCTGGACGTGACCTGGGGCGACCTCAAGCGCACGCTGACCCGGCTGCAGGCTCTGTTGCCCCGCCTGGACGCCGAGCCAGGGCTGCTGCTGGAGGATTTTCGCTGGGTGGAGGTGGCGGGCGGCATCAACTATTCCGGCTACTATGAGCCGGCGGTACGCGCCAGCCGCACGCGCAAGCCCGGCTACACCCAGGCCATCTACGCCCGGCCGCCGGAACTGAGCAAGGTGCTGGCCCAGAAGGGCCGGTACTATGACCGCAGGACTATTGAGGAAAAACAGGTTCTGGCGGGCCGGGGTCTGGAGCTGGCCTGGGCCGCCGACCCCGTGGACGTGTTTTTTCTGGAAATTCAGGGCTCCGGTCGCCTGATTTTTGATGATGGTACCCAGGCCTATGTGAACTACGCCGGGCAGAACAAACACAAGTACAAGAGCTCCGGCCGGATCATGCGTGAAAAAGGCCTGCTCCGACGCGGCGACATTTACGAACAGCGCGAGTGGTTCCGCAACAATCCCGACCGGGTGCGCGAAATTCTCAATGAAAATCCGAGCTACGTCTTTTTCCGCTTCGGCACGCGCGGCCCTACCGGGGCCATGGGCTACCAGGTGGACGACTGGTTGAGCCTGGCCACAGACAGAGGCTTTATCCCCCTGGGCGCGGTAGTGGCCTACGGCGTGAACGCCCCGGACGAAAAACGCGGCCGCGTGCCTTTGCGCGGCATCGGCTTTGCGCAGGATGTGGGCGGGGCCATCAAACGCAACCGCATTGATATTTTCTGCGGTGGCGACGAGCGCGCCAACTATGTGGCCAGCCACCTGGACGCCAAAGGCCCGGCCTGGGTGCTGCTGGCAAAATAACTTGCCGGCGGTGGAGCGCCGGGCGGGCCTGCCGTAGGCGCTACCCGGAAATTTTAAACGCTGCGCCTGCAGCAGCGCGCCCCGCCGTTCACGCCACATGCCCAAGCCCGGAGCCCATTGCCCCCGGTGCAAAAAAAGGCCATACTGTAAGGCAGATTACCTTTGAGGATATGCCGTCTCAAAGGTTACGGCACGCTCGTTCCAGCGCTTAAGGTGCAAATAAATTGCGCTTACGCAATCGCCAGGGCATTGCAACGTGGCACTGCCCTAGTGATAAAATGAACAAGCGCCCGCAAGGCGGGCGCTTCTCGCCGCTCAATCCGCTCCTTTGGCGGACTTTCCTCCCTACCCATTCCAACGCCCCTGGTCACGCCGGAGGCGTTCTTTACAGGAGGTTTTTATGGCACAGGATTATTTCCGCGCGCTCAGGGATGTGGCGCTGGTCATCAACTCCAGCCTGGAACCCGGCGACGTGCTGCACAGAATTACAGAGCAAACGGCCCAAACCATGGGTTGCAAGGCCAGCACCATCCGCCTGCTGGACAGCACCGGACGTTTTTTGCTGCCCAGCGCCGCCTACGGCCTTTCCGCCACCTACATGCGCAAAGGCCCGGTGGAAGTGAAACGCAGCGGTCTTGACGGCGAAGTGCTGGCGGGCAAAACCATCCACCTCAAGGACGCCACCTCGGACGGGCGCTTTCAGTACCCGCAGTCGGCCAAGGCCGAAGGCTTGGTTTCCGTGCTCTCGGCCCCGCTTATGGCGGACGGCAAGGCCATTGGCCTGATCCGCGTTTATTCTGACGTGGAGCGCGAGTTCAGCCCCGATGAGCAGACCTTTATGGAGGCCGTGGCCGCCATCTCGGCCCTGGCCATTGAAAACGCCCGGCTGCACGAGGCCCTGCGCAACAACTACGACCTCATGGCCAAGCACGCCTACTCGCTCTATGAAGATTAGCCGCCACAGCTTGGGTGGCGACGACACACAAAATTTTCTTTGCAGATTGTGAGGAGGCAGCAATGCGCAAGATCAAAGTGGGCATCAACGGTTTTGGCCGCATCGGCCGGCAGGTGTTTCGCGCCCTGCATCAGTCCTATGCCGACAGAGTGGAAGTGACGGCCATCAACGACTTGTTTGATGCGGAAACCAATTTTCACCTGCTGGAATACGATTCCGTCTATGGCCGCGCGCACCTGGACGTGGCCATCAACGGCACGGACGTGCGCGTGGGCGACTGGAACATTCACTGCTTTGCCGAGCGCGACCCCCGTCAGCTCATCTGGCGCGACTACGACGTGGACATTGTGGTAGAAAGCACGGGCATCTTCCGCAAGGCCTCTCAGGCCGCCGTGCACCGTGACAACGGCGCCAAAAAGGTCATCATCACCGCCCCGGCCAAGGAAGAAGACATTACCATCGTCATGGGCGTGAACCAGAACCAGTACGACCCGCAAAAACACCATATTGTGTCCAACGCCTCCTGCACCACCAACTGCCTGGCCCCGGTGGCCCTGGTGCTGCAGCGCAGTTTCGGCATCAAACTGGGCAATATGGTCACCATCCACTCCTACACCAACGACCAGCGTATCCTGGACATGGCCCACAAAGACCTGCGCCGGGCCCGCGCCGCCGCCTGCAGCATCATCCCCACCTCCACGGGCGCGGCCCAGGCCGTGGCCAAGGTCATTCCGGAGCTCAAGGGCAAATTCAGCGGCTATTCTTTGCGCGTGCCCACGCCTACGGTTTCCGTAGTGGATTTTTCCGGCATTCTGGAAAAGGAAACGGATACGGAAGGCTTGTTGGCCGCCCTGCGCCAGGCTGCTGAAACCGACCTCAAGGGCATTTTGGAATACAATGAAAAGCCCCTGGTTTCCATGGATTTCAAGGGCAATCCGGCCTCGTCCATTCTGGAATCTTCCTACACCACCGTGCAGGAAGGACACTTGGTCAAGGCCGTGGCCTGGTACGACAATGAATGGGGCTACTCCAACCGGGTCTGCGACCTGATCTGCCTTATGGCCGACAAGGGCCTGTAGCTTCGAAAACGCTGCGGAATCGGGGATAGTACTCTTCTGGTACAGACCCGGTCCGCAGCGTTTTTTGACGCAGCCAGGGGCCAAAAGCCGCGCGCGTGGCCGCCCCGGATATATATAAGTTAAAGGTTAGCGCTCAAAATACGTATACCCCCGCAACCCGTCCTCAAAGGCCTGCATAACGGCAAAACGCTCACTGGGCGTAATCCGCCCCTGGCGCACGGCCAGCTCTGCAGTGCTGCGCAGATCTTCCAGAATGCGGCGGGGGTCGTATTCCACATAGCTCAGGATGTCCGCCACGGAGTCGCCGCGGATTTCACGCACATATTCGTAGCTGCCGTCTTCGGCCACACGGATGGAAACCACGTTGGTGTCGCCCATGAGGTTGTGCAAATCGCCCAGAGTTTCCTGATACGCGCCTACCAGAAAGACGCCCAGATAGTATTCCTCGCCTTCGCGCAGAGGGTGCAGGTCCAGAGTGGGCTTCATGCCTTGTGGGTCGATAAAGTGGTCGATGCGGCCGTCCGAATCGCAGGTAATATCCGAGATGATGCCCTGGCGGGAAGGGAATTCCTTCAGCCGGTGCAGGGGCATGACCGGGAAGAGCTGGTCAATGGCCCAGGAGTCCGGCAGGGACTGGAACACGCTGAAATTGCCGTAATAGATGTCGGCCAGGCTCACGTCGATGTCGGCCAAGTCACGGGGCACGGTTTTGAGGCGGGTTTTTTCCTGGGCAATGCGCAGGATGATGGCCCAGAAGAAGCGCTCGGCCAGGGTACGCTGGCGCAGATTGACCCTTCCGGTAGAAAAGAGCTGGCGCATTTCGTCGCGGTAATAGATGGCGTCGTTGTAGCACTCCTGCAGATTGCGCAGGGTGATGCTGTTAAGGGTTTCGCGCAGATTGAGCACGGGTTCGGGCGTGCCTTCGGGCAGGTCTTCGGGCAGCTGCACCTCCTCCACAGTGCTCACGTCCAGGACGTTGAAGAGCAGCACGGAATAGTAGGCCACTGTGGCGCGGCCTGATTCCGTGATAATGTGGGGGTGGGGGACGTTTTCTTCGTCCAGGATGCTCATGATGGCTTCCACCACGTCGGTGCAGTATTCGTCCAGGGTGTAGTTGCGGGACGAAATGTAGTTGGTGTGGGAGCCGTCGTAATCCACGGCCAGGCCGCCGCCCAGGTCCAGATAGCCCATGGGCGCGCCCTCCTGCACCAGGCCCACATAGAGGCGCGCGCCTTCCATGACGCCGGTGCGGATGTCGCGGATGTTGGAAACCTGCGAACCCAGGTGGTAGTGCAGCAGTTTAAAGCAGTCCAGCATGTCGTGGGCCTTGAGGGTATCCACCACGTCCACCACCTGGGCCGGAGAAAGGCCGAAGGTAGAGCGCTCCCCGCCGGAATCCGTCCAGTGCCCGCCGGCCTTTACGGCCAGTTTGGCCCGCACGCCGATGTTGGGGCGCACATCCAGGGCCTTGCTGCGTTCCAGCAAGAGCCCCAGTTCGCCGGGCATTTCCAGCACAAAAAAGACGTTGAAGCCCAGACGCCGGGCCTGCAGGCCCAGGTCGATAAATTCCTCGTCCTTGTAGCCGTTGCAGACAATGCAGGCTTCGCGGTCGCGCATGAGAGAAACGGCGGCAATGAGTTCGGCCTTGGAGCCCACCTCCAGCCCGTGGTGGTAGGAAGGGCCGAACTGGGCGATCTTTTCCACCACCTGCTGCTGCTGGTTGACCTTGATGGGAAAGACGCCCCGGTAGCAGCCCGTGTAACTGAGGTTTTTAATGGCCTTGCGGAACGATTCATGGATATTGCTGATGCGCGAATCCAGGATGTTTTCCACCCGCAGAAGTACGGGCATATCGTAGCCGCGGTCGCGCAGCCCGGCGATGATTTCCGGAATGGACACCTGCGGCCCCTGGGGGCCCTGCGGGCAGATGACCACCTCGCCCGCGTCAGAAACGTCAAAATACCCTGCTCCCCAGTTGCGGATGCCGTAAAGCTCTATGGAGTCTTCCACCCGCCACTGCTGCAACGCGCGGTTCTTTGCCAATGCCTGCTCCTTGCCGCACGGATGCGCCGCGCGGACTTGTAAAAAAAGAAGCGTCATTATGCCGGTCCCGCCCGCAAAGTCAATACAAACCGATAATGGAAGCGCCACGGGCCTTGCGGGACGCCGGGCCGAACGGGCATTTGTCTTCGGGTTGATTTTTTGCCGTGGCTGCCCGCGGCAAAAAACCGTCAGGCACGGATATTGCTACCTTGCGGGCGTCCGCTCACGGCGGCCGGTTTTGCCGCCTGATATCCCGCAAGGAGCGTCCGTATGGAACTGCAATTTCGCGTCCGCAACAACGACCTGGGGCCGTTGCTGCCCACGTTTCAGGAAAGGGTCAACGCCATGCTGCCCGTAAACCGGGCCGAAACCGCCGGGCAGGGAGCCGAAACCGCCGCCGCCCCGGCTCTGCCGCCAGCCGCGCCGGAAACCCCGCACATGCTCAACACGGCAGAACTGCGCGCCGCTCTGGCCGATGTGGAAGCCCAGGCCCAGGCCCACAGCCGGGAGCTGGCCGAGGTTCACTCCGGCCTCAACGCCCAGCGCGTGGCCCGGCTGCTGGACCTGCTGGAGTAGCGTTGCGTCAGGCGACACACGGCCTTTACGTCTCGGCAAAAGCCCGCCGCGCACCGGGCAATTTTCACCCAGGGACGTGCCGCATTGCAATGCCTTGACGGTTGCATACGCAGACGCCCGCCGCAGAGGCGCAAGCGTAACTACAGCCGTTACAACGAAGAAGGTTACGGGCCAAAACAGCAGCGCTGGCTGCGGATGCAGACAGCGCCCCTATGTATTTGCGCGGCTAAGCGCCGGAACGAGCGGGCCCGTAACCTTTGAGCAGACATATTCGCAAAGGTTCCCTGTTCTAAAGATCCAGGCTCAGGCCCACGGGGCAGTGGTCCGAACCGTAGACGGCGTCTTCTATCCAGGCGTCGCGCACGGCCGGGGCAAGCTCCTGCGAAACAAAAAAATAGTCGATGCGCCAGCCCACGTTTTTTTCCCGCGCGCGGCTTTTGTAGGACCACCAGGAATAGTGCCCCGGCTCCTCGCCATGCACCTGGCGGAAGGTGTCCACATAGCCCATGGCCGTGAAGCGGTCCAGCACGGCGCGCTCTTCGGGCAGAAAGCCCGTGCATTTGACGTTTTGTTTGGGTCGGGCCAGGTCCACAGCTTTGTGAGCAATGTTAAAATCCCCGCAGACCACTATGGGCTTGCTCTTGCGGCAGGCCTCGGCATAGGCGAAAAACGCCTCAAAAAAACCCATCTTGTAAGGCAGCCGCTTAAAGCGCCCCGTGGGTTTGCCGTTTTCGTCCAGCTCTTCAGCCCCGCCGTTGGGGAAATAGCCGTTAAAAAAATGAAAATGCGGAAACTCCAGGTGCAGCAGGCGGCCTTCGCCCTGAAATTCAGGCTGGGGCAGCTCCACGCTGACCCGCTGGGGCGCAAGGCGGCTGAACACGGCCACGCCGGAATAGCCTTTTTTGACCGTGCTGGAGGCCCAATGCGCCTCCCAGCCTTCGGGCCGACGCAGGTCTTCGTCCAGCTGGTCCGGATGGGCCTTGGTCTCCTGCAGGGCCACCACCTGGGCGTCCGTGCGGCGAAACCAGTCCCAGGCCTCCTTGCCGGCCACAGCCCGCAGGCCGTTCACATTCCACGATACAAGTTTAAGCAGCATACGTTCCTCCGTAGCGCAGCATAGCCGGGCCACGGCCGGCGGGCAAGGGGCGTCGCCATTGCTTCCGTCACGGTTCTGGTTTATATGAGGAAGGGAAAGGAGTCGGTTATGGAAAATCTGCCCATTCGTCGCGCCATCCTGAGCGTCACGGACAAAAGCGGTCTGGTGGATCTGGCCACCTTCCTCACTTCCAGGGGGGTGGAGCTGGTTTCTACCGGCGGCACGCAAAAGGCCCTGGAGGCCGCGGGCCTGCCCGTCACGGCCGTGAGCACGGTCACCGGCTTTCCGGAAATTCTGGGCGGCCGCGTCAAAACTCTGCACCCCAAAATCCACGCCGGCATTCTGGCCAGCAAGGACGACCCCGCCCATATGCAGACCCTTACGGAAAAAGGCATCCGCCCCTTTGACCTGGTCTGCGTCAACCTCTACGACTTTGCCGGCGCGGTGGAGCGCAACCTCTCGCTGGAGGACGCCGTGGAGGAAATCGACATCGGCGGCCCCTGTATGCTGCGCGCCGCCGCCAAAAATTTTCACAGCGTGCTGGTGCTGTCCTCGCCCCAATGGTACGGCGCCGCCATGGACGAGCTGCGCAACAAGGACATGAACGTGGGCCTGGAGTTCCGGCAGATTATGGCATCACGGGCTTTTGAGGCCACCTCGCGCTACGACGCGCTCATCACTTCCTATCTGCGGCCGTAAAAGCAGGGGCGGCCAGGGCCGCCCTTTTTTTGCGCCCGGCAGACACCTAACCGCAGGAGCTTCCCATTCCCAAGCCAGAAGGCAACGTGCAGGGCCTCAAACCCAGCCAGCTTACCGCGCTCAACCGGCTGTTCAACCGCCGCTTTCCCGCAGCGGACGTCTACACGCCGGAGCAGGCCCGTGAAATCGCCCTGCTCTCCCGCGCGCTGGGCCGACAGCTGGGCCTGCTTATCGACCGCAAAGGCCGGGTGCAGACCGTGCTGGTGGGCGAGGCCGGCAGCATCCTCATCCCCCAGCTTGCGCGCGGCCGCAGCGGGCAGGAGCGTTTGCGCGGCCTGCGCCTGCTGCACACCCACCTGACCCCCGAAGGCGTCAGTCAAGAAGACCTTATGGACCTGCTTTTCCTGCGGCTGGACGCGGTTATCGCCCTCAGCGTCAATCCCGCCGGCGAGCCCATACAGTGGCAGGCGGCCCATCTGCTGCCCCGCGCCGTGGAAGGTCTGCCCTACCATTTGAGCGCGCCCCAGGCCTGGACGCGCACGGCGGCCGACTTTGCCGCCACGGCACAGGCCTTGGAAGACGAACTGGCGCGCGTGGCCGCCGTGGGTCGCGAGGCGGCCAACACCCCGCGCGCCCTGCTGGTTTCTGTTTCCGCCCTGCCCCGGCTAGTGCAGGAACGCAACCTGGACGAACTGGCGGCTCTGGCCCACACGGCCGGGCTGACCGTGGCCGGGCGCATGGTGCAGCGCGTAACCCAGGTCAATCCGCGCCTTATTCTGGGCAAGGGCAAAGTGGCGGAGCTGGAGGTGCAGGCCCTGCAGGGCCGGGCGGACATGCTGGTTTTTGACGGCGAGCTGGCCCCGGCCCAGCTGCACAACCTGGCGGACATCACCGAGCGCAAGGTCATGGACCGCACCCAGCTCATTCTGGATATTTTTGCCCAGCACGCCGTAACCCGCGCGGGCAAGCTGCAGGTGGAGCTGGCCCAGCTGCGTTACACCCAGCCCCGTCTGGTGGGCAAAAACCGCGCCATGGATAGGCTCATGGGCGGCATTGGCGGCCGCGGCCCCGGTGAAACCAAGCTGGAGACAGACCGCCGCAAAATCCGAGAACGCATGGCCCGCATCCGCACCGCGCTGGACCAGCTGCGCCGGCAACGGGCCTTCACCCGCGCCCGGCGCGCGCGCCAGGGCCTGCCCGTAGCCGCGCTGGTGGGCTACACCAATGCGGGCAAATCCACCCTGCTCAACACCCTGACCCGCTCAGAAGTGCTGGCCGAAAATAAACTTTTCGCCACGCTGGACCCCACCACCAGAAGGCTGCGCTTCCCCGCCGCGCGCGAACTGGTCCTGGCTGACACCGTGGGCTTTATCCGCAACCTGCCAAAAGAACTGACGGAGGCCTTTCAGGCCACTCTGGAAGAACTGGAATCCGCAGACCTGCTGCTGCATGTGGCCGACGCCGCCCACCCTGATCTGCTGCAGCAGATAGCCGCCGTGGAAGACACCCTGACGCAGATGGACCTGGACCGCGTGCCCCGCCTGCTGCTGCTCAACAAATGGGACCAGCTCGCCGCCCCAGCCCGTGCGCAGCTGGCCGACGCCCTGCCCCAGGCCCTGCCCCTTTCGGCCCACAGCGGCGAAGGCCTGCCTGCCCTGCTGGACGCCCTGGAGCTGCGCCTGCTGCACCCGGCCCACGCGCTTGTGGTCCCGCAGGGGCAAACCCCTCAGGCC
>PPYF01306193.1_pt1 | contig 11092 bp, 9 predicted proteins | sample 1559871 | NCBI WGS metagenome assembly PPYF01 (sample SAMN08240021, study PRJNA423297) | Human gut metagenome, whole genome shotgun sequencing project.
TATTCCTGCGAAAAAATGTCTTGCGCAACGCAAAAATCCCTCGCTGCCGGTCACATCATGAGTTTTCAGATACACCCTATGATAATTTAATGACGATTTATTGTCAATATACAGTCTGGAACTTCTCTACTATAATTATCATGCAAGAAAGCATCAAATAAAATTCTTTTCGAGAGGTTTTGACATGCATTACTATGAGAAAGAAGTGGTCTGCGATCTTCTGGACATGGGCGGCTGTATCAGGCTCATGCGGGATGTCCTGATCGACTATTCCGCGGGCCGCACCATCCAGACGCTGCGGAGCGTCCTGCCGGTCAGCGAGCGAAAGCTGCTGGGGCTGATGCCTGCGGCGAATACGGCTGCCGGAATTATGGGTGTAAAGGCGATCACAGTCTTCCCGGACAACTTCCAGCGCGGACTGCCGTCGCATCAGGGCGTTGTGCTGCTGTTCGACCTGGATACCGGCATGCTGAAGGCGCTGCTGGACGGCGACGCCATCACCGGCGTCCGCACCGCTGCTGTCAGCGCTGCCGCGACCGACGCGCTGGCGCGGAAGGATGCGCATACGCTCTGCATTCTGGGTTCCGGCCTGCAGGCAAGACGCCATCTGGAGGCGATTCATCTTGTGCGTGAGATCCGCGAGGTTCGCGTCTGGGATATCGTGCCGGAAAGCGTCCAACGCTATAAGACGGACATGGAGGCTCAATTCGGCATTCCTGTGGTCGACTGCAGCGGCAATGTACAGGCTGCTGTCTCGGGCGCGGATATCGTCTGCACCGTGACCGCGGCGCGCGAGCCGATCCTGTTTGGCGCGCATCTGTCCGCCGGGACGCATGTCAATGCCGTCGGCGCGTGCGGCGCGGCGAACCGGGAGCTTGACACCGAGGCAATCCGCAGAGCGCGTCTGTTCTGCGACAGCCGGGAATCGTGCATGCACGAGGCGGGAGATTTCCTGATCCCGCTGCGCGGCGGCGAGGTTGCTGAGTCACATCTTCTGGGTGAGATCGGACAGGTACTGTCCGGTGAGCTTGCCGGACGGCTCAGTCCAGAGGACATTACGGTCTATGAATCGCAGGGGCTTGCCGTTGAGGATCTGGCCGCCGGAAACTATGTATTTGAAAAGGGGAAGAAAATGGAGGCGGTTGTATGATGATTGAACCCCTGTATGATTTTTCTCTGACTGCGGAGCAGGAGGCAAGAGCCAGAACGCTGCATGAGAGCAGCATCATTCTGGACATGCTGTTCCAGGGACCTGTCGGGACGTACTCCCTGCCGGAGGGCGCGGAGGAGGAGCTGCTGGCGCTGGCACAGAAAGCCTGCCCCGGCGACGAGATCGCCCAGTGTAACTGGGCAACGGCTGAGATCCTGCGCCGGATGATCGGCGGCTCGTATTCGCAGCTGTATAAGGACTGCTGGTATGACAGCGGTCTGACTGGCGGCTGCCGCCAGCTCAGCGTTACGGACCGAGATGAGGCGCTGCGCTCGGCAGTTGAGCTGCAGGCTGAGTTCGATACTTACCCGTGGCTGGTCAAATGCACGTCGGTCGAACAGATCCGCCGCTGCAAAAAAGAGGGCCTGAAGGCCGGCATCGTCACCAGCCAGGAGGCGGAGGGCTACAGCAAGGATCTGAAGCTGCTGGAGCTTCTGTACAATTATGGCCTGCGCGTGCAGCAGCTGTCCTATAACAATCAGAATCTGATCGGCGCCGGCTGCATGGAGCCGAACGGGGGAGCGGGATTGTCCAAGTTCGGTATCCGGTTTGTGGAAAAGTGCAACGAGCTTGGTATCGTGGTCGATACCGGACACTGCGGCTATCATACCACGATGGATGCCTGCAAGTACAGCAAGGTGCCTGTCATCGCATCCCATACCGGCGTGGAGAAGGTCAACTTCCACGCACGCTGCAAGAGTGATGACGAGATCCGTGCGATCGCCGATACCGGCGGTGTTGTCGGTATTTTCGCAATGCCGTGGTTCACGGGCGCGGATCCCGAAAATACGACAGTAGATGATTTTATCGATCATATCGATTATGTCGTCAGGCTGGTCGGTATCGATCATGTCGGCATCGGCACGGACTGGCCCATGCCGCAGACCAAATGGGCGGCTATTACCTTTAAGAAGTACGTCGCCCCGACGATTGGCTTCGCGCCCGGCAACGGTCCGTCTACCGAATGGATCCACGGGCTGAAGGATTACCGCTCGTTTATCAATGTGACCCGCGGCCTTGTCGCGCGTGGATATTCCGACGAGGCAATCCGCAAAATTTTAGGTGAAAACTGGCTGCGCGTCTTTGAGCAGGTCTGGAAGAAGTAACGCCATTTATCAATCAAAAGGAGGATCTTTTTTATGAAACGTTTTGTAGCAATCCTGATGGCCGCAGCCATGCTGCTCACCGTACTTGCCGGCTGCAGCGGCAGCACCAAGCCTGCTGACACCACACCCGCAGCTGACAGCAGCACGGCAGCTGCCGAAACAGAATCCGCAGCGCCGTCCGCAAGCGCCATTACCGTTGTGCTCAGCGACGTCGGCAATAACATGGACCCCAGCGTTGCCAACGCCATCAACACCTTTACCATCATGAGCCATGTCTATGACAATCTGCTCAACTGCAATCTGGATTTCTCGCTCCAGCCGGGCGTGATCGCCTCCTGGGAGCAGCCGGACGAGCTGACCTATAAGCTGACTGTCGGCGACGGCTTCATGTTCCAGAACGGCGAGCCGCTGGAGGTCGAGGACGTTGTCTATTCCCTGACCCGTCTGGAAAATGTCTCTCAGACCGCCGACCTGTACGCGCAGATCGACAGCGTCTCCGCTGAGGGCAATGTCGTGACCATCGTTTTGAAGGAGGCCAACAGCGGCTTCATCCGCGATCTGGTTGAAGTCCCCGTCCTGAACAAGTCCTACTGCGAAGAGGTCGGCGACGCATATGCCAACGCACCGATCGGCACCGGTCCGTACGTTATGTCCGAGTTTGTCCCGGGCGAGAAGGCTGTCCTGACCGCATGGGCGGATTACCCCGGCCAGAAGGCCTCTATCGAAACCATCACCTTCAAGGCGATCGCAGAGCCCTCCGCAGCCTATATCGCGGTTGAGGCAGGCGACGCTGATTTCACTGAGATCGACGCGACCGACTATGCCCGCGCCGAGGCCAACGACAACCTCGTTTTCTACACCGGCGACACGACCTACACTGCGTTCGTGGCCATGAACACGCAGGAGCCGCCGTTTGACAACGTCAATGTCCGTAAGGCGATGGCCTATGCCTACAATAAGGAAGGCTATCTGAATGTCAAGGGTGAGAACTACCACACCATCGACTCCATGTTCCCCATGATGTCCGAGTATTATTACGCATCCGACGATGCCATCACCTATGATCTGGAGAAGGCCAAGGAGCTGCTCGCTGCCGAGGGCTATGACGAGAGCAACCCGCTTACGTTTGAGATTATCGGTTATTCCAACAATGACGTTGTTATGCAGGCGTATCAGGCAGATCTGAAGTCCATCGGCGTCAATGTGGAGCTCGTCACGCAGGAATTCGGCGTGTTTCTTGAGAACATGGTCGGCATGAACTTCCAGATGCTTACCGGCGGCTGGGGCGATACCACCGGAAACCCGCTGACATCTGCAGAGTGCTATTATTCCGGTAGTTTCGGCTCCCAGAACATCTCCTTCTACGATAACCCCGTCTGCGACGAACTGTATATCACCGCCAAGACCTCCAACGACACAGCGGAGATTAAGGATGCCTGCCAGCAGATCCAGCAGATTGCGTGGGAGGATGTCCCGATGTTCCCGACATTCGGCCGTAACGAGGGCTATGTCTACAATAAGAATCTGAACGGTGTTGTCATCTCGCCCAGCGGCACGCTTTCCTTCCGCACGGCGACGCTTGGCTAAGTCTGAAGACCCGTTTTTCACAACACCAAAGGGGCGCAAGCCCCTTTGGTGTTGAACCATAGTCTATTCACAGAGGAGCTGCGCCATGATCAAATATATACTCAAGCGCATCATTCAGGTGATCCCTGTCCTGCTGGGCGTGTCGATCATCGTTTTCCTGATGCTCAGTCTCAGCCCCGGCGACCCGGCGCGTCTGGCGCTCGGCATGAACGCGAAGCCGGAGCAGATCGAGGCCTTCAACCATGAAAATGGTCTGGATCAGCCTGTTCTGGTTCAGTATGTGAACTACATGAAGGGCCTGGTGACAGGCAATCTGGGCGTTTCCTATACGACCAAGCAGTCTGTCACCAAGATGATCGCTGTCCGCCTGCCCGCCACATGTATTCTGGCCTTCGGCTCGCTGGTTCTGACGTATCTGATCGCCATTCCGCTCGGAATTTTGCTTGCGGTCAAGCAGAATACGTTCTTTGACGACGCGTTCCGCGTGGTTGCGCTGATTGTATCCTCGATCCCGGCCTTCTGGTTGGGCCTGCTGCTGATGCTGCTGTTTTCCGTCAAGCTCGGCATTCTCCCCAGCAACGGCTTTGATACGCCGCTGCACTGGATCCTGCCGCTGCTGTGTTCCTGCTTCGGCACATGGGCCGGCTCTTCCCGGTATATCCGCGCCATGGTGCTTGATACGATCCGGCAGGATTATGTCCGCACTGCCCGCGCAAAGGGGACGCCGGAGCGGCAGGTGCTGTTCCGCCATGCGTTCAAGAACGCGCTGCTGCCGCTTATTACGTCCATCGGTTTTTCAATCGGTAATTTCTTCGGCGGCTCCATCGTTATCGAGCAGGTCTTCGGCATCAACGGCATGGGCCGCATGATGCTTTCTGCACTGCGTGAAAAGGATATTCCGACGGTCATGGCCGGCGTTATCATTACCGCCATAATGATCGCGCTCGGCAATCTGGTCGCCGACCTGCTTTACGGTGTCGTCGATCCCCGTATCCGCGCCGTCTATACCTCCGGCGGCAAGAAGCTCAAAAAGAAGGAGGCCGCCGCATGAGCCTGCATCAAGACCCTACACAGACCGCCGTCCGCAGGCAGAAGCGCTCGCTCTGGACGGATGCATGGCGGCGCATGCGCCGCAGCCATACGGCGGTTATCGGCATGATCCTCTTTGCGCTGATCGTGATCGTCTGTTTCAGCGCCCCGCTTTTCAGCGACTATGACGCGCAGGTCATCAACAGTGACATTGCCCTGATCCGCAAATACCCCGTCGAGGGTCATCCGCTCGGCACAGATGAGCTGGGCCGCGATCTTCTGCTCCGTATTCTCTGGGGCGGCCGCACGTCCATTACCATCGCGCTGGCCGCGACGGTCGCTTCCTCCGTGCTTGGCATTATTCTGGGTGCAATCCCCGCTTATTACGGCGGCGCGACGGACAGCATCATCATGCGCACACTGGACGTGTTCATGGCGATCCCGTCCATGCTGCTCATGATCACGCTGGTCAATATCATGAAGCCCACCACGTTCAACCTGATCATCGCCATGTCCATCAGCGGTGTGCCAAGCATCGCGCGCATTGTGCGCGGCCAGATGCTTTCGGTCATGCGCAATGAATACGTTGAGGCTGTGCGCGGCATGGGCGCGTCTGGCGTGCGCATCGTGGTCAAGCATGTGCTGCCCAACGCCATCAGTCCGCTGATCGCGCAGATCGTATCCTCTGTGGCGGGCGAGATCACCATGATTTCCACGCTTTCCTACATTGGGCTTGGCGTACAGCAGCCCGCGCCGGAATGGGGTTCCATGCTGGCGGCCGGACAGCAGTTTATCCGTGACCAGCCCTATCTGACCATTTTCCCGGGTCTTGCCATTGTGATCACCATTATCTCCCTGACGCTGATGGGAGACGGCCTGCGCGACGCACTGGATCCGCGCATGAAGCGCTGACAGGAAAGGATGGATTGAAGCTATGGAAGAAAAAAATCTGCTGGAGATCCAGGATCTTGTCATCCGGTTTCATACCGACGACGGCGTGATCGAGGCTGTCAACGGCATTTCGCTCTCGCTGAAGGCCGGTGAGACGCTGGGGCTGGTCGGCGAGACCGGCGCCGGCAAGACAACGACGGCGCTGGCCATTATGGGCCTTGTCGCCTGTCCGCCCGGACGCATTGAGCGCGGCAGCATCGTTTTTGACGGACAGGATCTGTCCAGACTCAGCAAGCACGAATACCGGAAGCTCCGCGGCAAGGAAATCTCGATGATCTTTCAGGATCCCATGACCGCGCTGAACCCCACCATGACGGTGGCCGACCAGATCGCGGAGGCTATCCGCAACCACAAGCGCATCTCCAAGCACGCGGCAAAGCTCGAAGCGATCCGCATGCTGGAGACGGTGCGCATCCCCGCAGAGCGCGCCTTTGAGTACCCGCACCAGTTTTCTGGCGGCATGAAGCAGCGCGTGGTCATTGCGATGGCGCTGGCCTGCAATCCCAAGCTGCTGATTGCTGATGAGCCGACTACCGCGCTGGATGTGACCATTCAGGCGCAGGTACTCGAACTCATGAAGGATCTGAAGGAAAAATATGATACCTCCATGATCATGATCACGCATGATCTGGGCATTGTCTCCGAGGTCTGCGATAAGGTCGCAATCATCTACGCGGGTGAGGTCGTGGAATACGGCTCGCTCGAGCATATCTACCGCAATCCCCAGCACCCGTATACCAACGGACTGTTCGGCTCGCTGCCGGACATCAGTAAGGACGTGGAGTTCCTTTCGCCCATCGAGGGCCTGATGCCGGATCCCGCCGCGCTGCCGACTGGCTGCAAATTCAATCCCCGCTGCAAATACGCCTGCCCGCTGTGCGCCGAGCGTGCACCCGTCCTTACCGAGACGGAGCCGGGGCATTTCGTGCGCTGCCTGATCTATGAGAACGCGCTGGATGTGAAGGAGGTCGTAAAATATGAGTGACGAACTGGTCCGCGTCAGAGACTTGAAAAAGATCTTCTCCGTACCCGCAGGCGAGCTTCACGCCGTTGACGGCGTCGATTTCTCCATTGCGCGCGGCAGCACGATCGGCATTGTCGGTGAATCCGGCTGCGGAAAATCCACAATGGGAAGACTGCTTGCCATGCTGCTGGAGGCGACGAGCGGCGAAATTCTGTTTGACGGACAGAATATCGCGAAAAGGATGTCCAAGGCAGAGGCAATGGCATACAAAAAGCGGATCCAGATGATCTTTCAGGACCCGTTTTCCTCTCTGAATCCCCGCATGACGACCTTTGAAACCATCATTGAGCCGCTGAACATTCATCGCGCAGGTACGCTGCAGGAACGCGAGGCGCGTGTCTATCAGTTGATGGAGACTGTCGGCCTGTCTGAGCGCTTCGTCAACGCCTACCCGCATGAACTCGACGGCGGCCGCCGCCAGCGTATCGGCATCGCGCGTGCGCTGGCGCTCGACCCGGAGTTTATCATCTGTGACGAGCCGGTGTCTGCACTGGATGTTTCGATTCAGGCGCAGATTTTGAATCTGCTGAAGCGGCTTCAGCAGCAGAACGGCTATACGTATCTGTTTATTACGCATGATCTGGCTGTCGTCAAGCATATCTCCAACGAGGTGCTGGTCATGTATCTGGGCCAGATGGTAGAAAAAGCGCCGACGGCAGAGCTGTTCCGCAATCCCCGGCACCCATATACACAGGCGCTGCTCTCCGCGATTCCCGTACCGAGTCTGGATGAGAAAAAGCCGCGTATGCTGCTGAAGGGCGAGTTGACCAGCCCTATCAACCCAAAGCCTGCGTGCCGCTTTGCGCCGCGCTGCCCCTACGCGAAGGAGCAGTGCCGCTGCAGCGTGCCTGAGATCACAGACCTTGGCAGCGGGCATACGATCCGCTGCTTCTATCCCCAGGGCTAAAGGAGGAAGAACCGCATGAATTACCTGACTGATAAGGTGTTCCACACCTATTTTTCCGGCGTTCCCAACGGCAGTATTATTTTCCGCGAGAAGAAGGCCGTTATGTGCGCCATTGACCGCCGTACCCGTGTACAGCTGAAGGAAGCGCCGATCCTTCCGCGCGAAGAGGGCCGCGCGATCGCCGAGACGATGATTGACTATGAAAAGCTCTTCCGGGAGCTGGATGCCTACGTCGGCTGCGCATGGGATCAGGATGAGCTGACGCTTAAAAACGGCGCGGTCTACAGCCGCCACATCACCTATACCGGTACGGTTGAGGGAAAGACCGTCACCGCCCAGCTCTGGTGCCAGCGCAAGAGCCACGGCTGCATGGATATCCTGACCGTTGACCAGAAGATCATCGGCTTCATCAATCCCGGCCGCATCTGCTCCGAAATTACCGTCCTGGCCGGGTATGAGTCCGTCACGCCGCTGACGCGCTTTGACGATCCGCTTCTGTCCAAAGTCGCCTACGGTGTCAATCCGCTCGGCAATATCATGGTTCCCTGTAAGGACGGCGTCCGTCTTGCAACGGAGGTCTTCCTGCCCAATGGACTGGAGCCTGGCCAGAAGGTTCCGTCTATTGTCATCCGAACCTGCTATGGCAAGGCCCGCGATATTGACCGCAGCTGGCACTGGGTCACGCGCGGCTATGCGTTCGTGATTCAGGATGTGCGCGGCCGCAGCGACTCTGACGGTACGCTTGAGGCCTTCCAGCATGAGCGTGAGGACGCCGACGATCTGTTCAACTGGATCGCGGCGCAGCCGTGGTCCGACGGTAATATCGGCATGTGGGGCGCGAGCTATCTCGGCTATACTACCACCTCCGCCTGCACCAGCGGAAATCCGCATCTGAAGACCGCCGTCAGCGAGGTCAACGTCGGATCGCCGTTTTATGATACCGTCCGCAAGGGCGGAACCGTCTGCTCGTGGCCGCTGCTGTGCTGGACGCTGGCGCAGAGCGTTTCGAACCGCGTCGATATGGACGTATTCAAGGGCGTTTCCATCGATCCGCTCGAGGCTGTCCGGATCCGGCCTATTACTGCGATCCCGGAGAAAATCATCGGCTGCCGTTCTACCAGCTGGGACATGTGGTCGAAGCACTATCATTACGATGATTTCTGGCGGCACAGTGACAATACAGCCCACGCGGACAATATCAGGATCCCCATGCTGATTCTCTCCGGCTGGTACGACGGCGATGCGCTTGGCGTGCAGGAGACCTGGCGTTTCCTGTCCAAAAGCCCCGTTCCCGGCCACCGTATTGTGCTTGGCCCGTGGCCGCACGGTCTGAACGCGTGGCGCGACAGCATGGATCTGGCCTTCGGCAATAATGCGGTCGACTATGATTTCGATACGCGCATTATCCGCTGGTTCGACCATTACCTCAAGGGTATTGAAAATGGCGAGGACAAGAAGCCCAAGGCGACCTACTACGTCAACGGTGAAAATCAGTGGCACACCAGCGAGGACTGGATGCCGAAGGAAGCGCGTCTTGTCAACCTCTATCTGGATAGTGACGGCCACGCAAACTCCATGAACGGCGACGGACGCGTCACGCTGACACCTGCTGAGACCGGCAGCGACGCATATGTCTACGATCCCGAATTTCCATGCGGCGGCGAGGGCGACGGCTTCGACGACGGTTTGGTTTCTCCTTACAAGTGCAATTCCCGTCAGATCCGCAGCGACGTTCTGGTCTATGACACGCCCGTGCTGGAGCAGGATATTGCCATTGCCGGCCCGCTGTATGCCGAGCTTTACGCAGCCTCCAGCGCCGTCGACACGGATTTTATCGTCCGCGTCAGTGATGTGGACGAGCAGGGGACTGCCCGTAATGTCAGCTTCAATATTATCCGCGCCGAGTTCCGCAAGGGCTGGGACAAGCCTGAGCTGCTCACGCCGGGGAAAATTGAAAAATATGAGATGGAGATGTATTTCTACGGCATGGTTTTCAAAAAGGGCCACAAGATCCGTATCGATATCTCCTCCAGTGAGCTGATGGAAGCATTCCCCAACACCAACACCGGCATCGATCCCTATACCGATCCGAAGCCCATCAAGGCCACCCAGACCATTTACCATGGCAGGGAATACCCCTCTCATGTCAAGCTCCCTGTCCTTTACGGCCTGTAAACAACTCCATGTAATATTTCTATACGCCTCGAAAAAGATGGGTAATTTCATGGCGCAGGTGCTGTGAAAAGAGCAAAGAAAAACCAAAGAGCGGCGGAGAGAATGACACGATCATCCTCTCCGCCGCTTTTCAGACATTTCCGCATGTGGGTCAGGCGGTTTCGCCGCCTGGAAAAGCAAACAAATAAAAGAGAAAACCGGTGAAAATCTCTCGATTTTCACCGATTTGGTGGAGCTAGTGGCCAGACTTGAACCGGCGACCTGCTGATTACAAAGAGTAGAAAAATTCTGAAAATATTGTTTTCCAGACGTTTTTGACCGTTTCCGCTAGAATTAAAATACTCTTTCGCACCCATGTTTCCACTGCTTCCGTCCGCTCGTTTCCTCGTGTGGGTCACGGTGTGGGTCAGCCGTTTTGGTCAGTCCACTGTGTAAAGACACCACCAAGGAGGGGCGCAAAAGCGTACACCACACGCAAAAACTGCGCCGCTGTAAACAAAGACTAAGCCTTTTTATAAGCAGCCGTTACTCGACCCAGTTTTCAACTTCCAAATCAGGTACGCGCTCAAACTCGCGGACGTTGTTCGTCACAAGGGTCATGCCCTCCGATCTGGCGTGCGCGGCAATCAGCATATCCAACGGACCAATCGGTGTTCCGCCGCTCTGAAGATAGGCGCGGATCTCACCGTACTTAGAAGCCGCTGCCGCTCCAAAGGGAAGAATGCTCAAGGGAACCAGAAAGCGAAGCAACGCCTGCTCGTTCTTTATGGGATTGGAGCTGTGCTTCATTCCATACTCCAGTTCAGCCAATGTGATGGAGGAAATGCAGACGCCGCTGTTCAGTTCCTTTTTCAGTCGCTGCAATACCTGCTCCGGCTTGTTCTTCATCGCGTAGATGCAGATGTTGGTGTCCAGCATATACGTCACAGATGTTCACGCTCCTCTTGGACGCCCTGATCTCGACCATCCTCGAAAATATCGTCGGTGAAGCTGTTCAGACCGTCCATAAAAGTCTGCCACATGGATTCCTTCGGAACGAGGATCACAGCGTCACCAAGCTGCTGGACGATCACTTCGTCTGTGTTGAAACGAAACTTCTTCGG
>PPYF01222883.1_pt1 | contig 11090 bp, 8 predicted proteins | sample 1559871 | NCBI WGS metagenome assembly PPYF01 (sample SAMN08240021, study PRJNA423297) | Human gut metagenome, whole genome shotgun sequencing project.
TGACGCTGTTCTTCCGCTACATGCGCCCGATGATCACCGCCGGCTACGTGTACGTGGCCATGCCGCCGCTGTACCGCCTGAAGTGGACCAAGGGCCCGCACGACTTCGTGTACACCGACGCCGAGCGCGACCGCGTGCTCGCCGAAGGCAAGGCCAACGGACGCCAGCTGCCCAAGGGCGAAGGCATCCAGCGCTACAAGGGTCTGGGCGAGATGAGCTACCAGGAGCTATGGGAGACCACCATGGACCCCGAGCACCGCATTCTGAAGCAGGTGCACATCGAGGACGCCGCCGCGGCCGACGAGACCTTCTCGATGCTGATGGGCGATGAGGTCGAACCCCGCCGCCTCTTCATCCAGCGCAACGCCAAGAACGTGCGTTGGATCGATGCGTAACGGAATCCTCCAACCTCCCTCGTCAGAGGGAGGTACACAACGGACTTAGACAACTAAAGGAACAACAGTGGCAGATGAAAACAACACCGGCGACGAGCAGTTCACGCCGGACGGCTCGATGGAGCCGTTGAGCCCGCAGGAGGCGGACACTACCGACTACGGCCTGATGGACACCGGCGAACGCATCCAGCGCAAGGACCTGCAGCAGGAGATGCGCGAGTCCTATCTGGCGTATGCCCTCTCCGTGATCGTCGAGCGCGCCCTGCCGGACGTGCGCGACGGTATGAAGCCCGTGCATCGCCGCGTGATCTACGCGATGTACGACGGCGGCTACCGCCCCGATCGCGGCTACAACAAGTGCTCCCGCGTGGTCGGCGACGTGATGGGTAAGTACCACCCGCACGGCGACTCCGCCATCTACGACACTTTGGTGCGTATGGCCCAGTCCTGGTCGATGCGCAACATGCTCGTCGACGGCCAGGGCAACTTCGGCTCCCCCGGCGACGACCCGGCCGCCGCCATGCGTTACACCGAATGCCGCATGGCCCCGCTGGCCATGGAAATGGTGCGCGACATCGACAAGGACACCGTCGACTTCGTGCCCAACTACGACGGCAAGACCCAGGAGCCGACCGTGCTGCCGGCCCGCTTCCCGAACCTGCTCGTCAACGGCTCCGCCGGCATCGCCGTCGGCATGGCCACCAACATCCCGCCGCACAACATGCGCGAGGTGGCGGACGGCGTCCACTGGGCGCTCGACCACCCGGACGCCAGCCGCGAGGAACTGCTGGAAAACCTGATCCGCATCATCAAGGGACCGGACTTCCCCACCGGCGCCACCATCCTCGGCCACAAGGGCATCGAACAGGCCTACCGCACCGGCCGTGGCCTGATCACCATGCGTGCCGTGGTCAACACTGAGGAGATCAACGGCCGTATGTGCCTGGTGGTCACCGAACTGCCCTACCAGGTCAACCCGGACCGCCTCGTCGTCTCCATTCGTGAGGCCGTGCGCGACGGCAAGATCCAGGGCATCGCCGACATGCGCGACGAGACCTCCGGCCGTACCGGCCAGCGCCTCGTGCTCGTGCTTAAGCGCGACGCCGTGCCGAAGGTGGTCCTGAACAACCTGTACAAGCACTCCCAGCTGCAGCAGACCTTCGGCGCCAACATGCTGGCGCTGGTCGACGGCGTGCCGCGCACGCTGAGCCTGGACGCCTTCATCCGCCATTGGGTGAACCACCAGCTCGACGTGATCGCCCGCCGCACCGCGTACCTGAAGCGCGAGGCCGAAGAGCGCGACCACATCCTGCAGGGCTATCTGAAGGCCCTCGACATGCTGGACGAGGTCATCGCCCTCATCCGTGCCTCCGAAGACACCGACACCGCACGTACGGGCCTTATGGGGCTGCTGGACATCGACCAGGTGCAGGCGGACGCCATCCTGGCCATGCAGCTGCGCACGCTGACCCGCATGAACCGCGACAAGATCGTGGCCGAGCATGAGGAATTGCAGCGCAAGATCGCCGACTACATCGACATCCTCGCCAAGCCGGAACGCCAGCGCAAGATCATCGGCGACGAGCTCGACGAGATCGTCGCCAAGTACGGCGACGACCGCCGCACCAAGATCCTGCCGTTCTCCGGCGAGATGAACGTCGAAGACCTGATCGCCGAAGAGAACGTGGTGGTCACCGTGACCCACTCCGGCTTCATTAAGCGCACCAAGGCCGACGAATACCGCTCCCAGCACCGCGGCGGCAAGGGCATCAAGGGCACCAAGCTGCGCGAGGACGACGTGGTGGATCACTTCTTCCTGACCTCCACGCACAACTGGCTGCTGTTCTTCACGAACAAGGGCCGCGTGTACCGCATCAAGGCCTACGAGCTGCCCGAGGGCTCGCGCGACTCCAAGGGCCAGCACGTGGCCAACCTGCTGCAGTTCGCGCCTGATGAGTCCATCCAGACCGTGCTGTCCATCCCGAACTACGAGGTGGCCAAGTATCTGGTGCTCGCCACCCGTTCCGGCAAGGTCAAGAAGACCCCGCTGGCCGAGTACGATTCCCCGCGCCAGGGCGGCCTGATCGCCGTGCGCCTCATGGCCGACGAGAACGGCGAGAACGCCGACGAGCTCATCGGCGCCGCGCTGTGCAACGCCGAGGACGACATCATCCTGGTCTCCAAACTCGGCATGAGCCTCAAGTTCCAGGCCGACGACGAGCAGCTGCGCCCGATGGGCCGCCAGACCGCCGGCGTGCAGGGCATGAAGTTCCGTAACGACGACAGCCTGCTGGCCATGGATGTGGTCCCTGGCGACTCCGACAAGGACCTGTTCGTGGTCACCAACGAGGGCTTCGCCAAGCGCACCGCCATCAGCGAATACCGTCTGCAGGGCCGCAATGGCCTGGGTATCAAGGCCGTGCAACTGGTCGAGGGCCGTGGTGCTCTGGTCGGCGCGCTCGTGGTGTCCGAAGACGATCAGGTTATGGCCATCATGAAGTCCGGCAAGGTGATTCGCTCCAACGTGGACGAAGTCAAGCGCACCGGGCGCAACACCCAGGGCGTGACCTTTGCCAAGCCCGACAAGGGCGACACGATTCTCTCCATCGCCCGTAACGAGGAGAAGGACGAGCCCGAGGATGGCGGCGATGCCGCGGCGAACGGCACCGCCGAGACCGCACAATCCGGCGAGAATGTGAACAACGCGGACGAGGCGTGAGCAGCGTCCTGAAAAGCTGGTAGCCTCGCATACAGCAGAGGCTACCGCCAAGCCTGTTAAGGAGAAACGATGAGCGAGAATCTCGAAGACAACGAGCCCCGGATCATACCGCCGGCAGTCGGCAATACGCAGAACGAGCATGTCGAGCCGCTGATCGGTACTGAGCACGCTCCCCGCGTGGCACGCTCCGTGTCCAGCGATCCGGAAGAATCCGCGTTGCCTTCTTCAGGTGCCGCCACTCCCGTGCGTCCGGCACCTCGCCGTAGCGCCCCCAGGGCTCGCCGCATGAGCTTGTCGCTGACCCGCGTGGATGCTTGGTCCGTGGCCAAGGTGACGTTCATGCTGTCCATCGCCGTGGCGATTATTCAGGTCGTTGCCTCCGCGATCGTATGGGTGCTGCTTGATGTGGTCGGTGTATTCAGCCAGATTACGCAGATTGTGTCTTCCACCGGTCTTGATGCAGGCGGTTTCGATCTCAAGAACGTGTTGTCCCTTACCACCGTGGTCTCCGGCGTCACCATCTTCTCGATTGTCGAAGTGGTGATCTTCACTCTGCTGGCCACCATTGCGGCACTGATCTACAACGTGGTCAGCTCTCTGGTCGGCGGTGTGCACGTTACGCTCGGCGACGACTGATATAGCTATACTGACGGAACTCTCCTCAGTGAACCGCACCCCGGTTGTTGGACTGAAGTAATTCAGATTCGATGATCGGAGGTGCGGTTTCTTATGTGTGGGGATCGCAGGCGTCGTTGCTGGGCCGAGACTTGGGACTCCGGCGACGCTGGGGGTGGCAGGCGTCGGTGTTGGGACAGATTTTGTATCTCTGACGACGCTGTGGAGGGCTTACCGTCGTCAGCGGTACAGATCTTGGAGTTCTGCCGACGCTGAGGGTGCGTTCTGTGTCGTATGCGTCCAATTCTTGGCCCTCTGCCGACGCTGGGCACAGCAAGCGTCGTTGCTGGGCCAAGTTTTGGACTGCCGCCGACGCAGAGAATGCACACAGCGGTGTTGGTCTGCCAGCGTGTGGCAGCTTGGCGCCGTTGAGGAAGGTCTATGTGGTGTGGTTCCGCCAAAGGACTGGCAGGTTGGCGCTACTGAGGGGACTTTATGGGCTCTTCCGGTTTTGGCGTGTAGGGGCCGTGCGGTTTCATTCACTTTTTCAATCACACACCGAATCAAACCGCACGGCCCCTACGCACCAAAATGCGAAGAGCCGGTTTCGCTAACTAGTGCCTATATGCCTGCAATCAGGCTGATTTGTGCTGTCAGGCTGGCTGGCGTCAGCGGTTGATCTGCCGATGTTGCTGCTCGTCAGTCTGGACTGTTGGGCTTTCGTTTTGACAGCGGAAGGAAGATCCTCCTCGCGGTAAGGCAACAATTATCAGTATCATAATTAAGGTAATCGTGATTACATTAACCATGATACTCTTATTATTGGGCAGTAGGCGGATCGGAGGGCTGCAATGTTTGTCGCACGAGAGCACGAGTTACAAGTGCTGGAAAAGCTGTTTACCAGCGATTCGTTCGAAATGGTGGTGCTGTACGGTAGACGGCGTGTAGGGAAAACGGCGTTGATCGACGAATTTGTCAAAGATAAACGCGTGCTGTACTTCACGGCCATACAGCAAAGCGCCAAGATGAATCTTGAAGATTTCTCAAGAGCGGCATTGTCGTTCTTTGGTATGCCGGATTCCACCCCGTCGTTTGGCGGGTGGTCTGATGCGTTATCGTTTGTTGCTGAACGTGCTGCACAGACTGACGAACGTATGGTGTTCGTATTCGATGAGTTCCCTTATGCAGCTGCCGCCGAGCCAGCATTACCCTCCATGTTGCAGATAGCAATTGACCATGGATTCCTCGCCACAAAAGTGACGATGATTCTATCCGGTAGTAACGAGGGATTCATGGAAAACGACGTATTGGGGCGTAAAAGCCCGCTATACGGGCGTCGTACAGCACAGATTCGACTCCTGCCATTCGACTATGCGGATGCGGCAAAATTTCTAACGAACACATCTCCGCAAGAACTGGTCCAATACTATGCGACTTTCGGCGGTACGCCATATTATCTGGCCCGTATACAGGAAGCCGATGGCTTTGAATCCAATGTGCTGCGCTTGATGTTCGACAACTTGGGCGTACTGCGTGAGGAACCTATGATGCTGTTGCGTCAGGAGCTTCGTGAACCGGCATCGTATTATTCGATATTGCAATCTATTGCGGGTGGTAATTCCTCGCCAAAGCTTATCGCTGAACATGCGGGTGTCGGATCTGATTCGATTGGAGCATATCTGAAAACGCTGGTCGATTTGCGCTTAATTGAGCGAAAAGTGCCGTTTGGTGAAGATCCGAGTAAATCGCGCAAGGGAATGTATGTGGTGAGCGATCCCTTCTTTGCATATTGGTTCCGCTTTGTGGGGCGCAACATGAGCATTTTGGATGGTAATATCAGCGAGGAGGTTACGAGCAGACTCGCTTTTGGACCAGCGTTTGATACCTATGTTGGTCAACAATTTGAGACGATTTGCCTGCAATGGCTTATTCGAAACAACGCTATGGGCAACCTCCCCTTTGTTGCCACTCAGTTCGGCAAATGGTGGGGCAATGATCCGATTGCTCACGAGCAAACCGATATCGATGTGATTGCTGCGGATTCGCTCGATAAAACGATTCTGTTCGGTGAATGCAAATGGCGTAATTCATTCAACGAAACGGAGGCTATTGAAAAGCTCCATCAGCGTGCTGGCTTAGTCCGCGGCTATCAGGCAGGTAATGCGTGGCTTATGCTGTTCACCAAGAATCCGGTGAGTGAGTCCACGCGAACCCGCTACATGGATGATGAACGAATGGTGTTCGTTTCCGCGGAAGAGTTATACACTGCGTGATGCATTACTGGGTGATTGTGACGCGGTATCTAGAGTCCTGCCGACAACCACGTGGCAATTACGCCGAATCACGCACCACCAAATCGGTGTTCAGGTGCATCACGCGCGGTGAAGAGACTCCGTTGATGGCTTTGATGACCACGTCGGCCATGGTCCAGCGCGCTGATCCATGTGCTGATCGACGGTGGTGAGTTCCGGGGTTATGGAGGTGGAAGCTAAGTTGTTATCGGGCTTACGTATTTGGGATAGCACTTGTTGCTCGTTGTACATATAGCAATGCCCTTGCCTCCTCACGGGGAAGCAAGGGCAGATGGACTTGAGCTTGGCGTCGACCTCTTCGAAGGTCCAAGACAGGCGGTAGCTGTTCTGGCTCATCTCCAGGCCGGAGACGGCCACGCCACCGGCGTTGGCAGCCTTGGCCGGGCCGTACAGCACGCCGTTCTTCTGGTAGACCTCGATGGCCTCCGGGGTGGACGGCATGTTCGCACCCTCGACGACCACGGTCACGCCGTTGTCCACGAGCTTCTGTGCGGATTCGCCATCAACCTCGTTCTGGGTGGCGCACGGCAGAGCGATGTCGCCCTTGACGGTCCACACGCCCTTGCTGCCCTCGTGGTACTCGGAGCCCGGAACGCGCTCGGCGTATTCCTTGATGCGGCCGCGCTCGACTTCCTTGATCTGCTTGACGACCTCGACGTTGATGCCGTTCGGGTCGTAGATGTAGCCGTTGGAGTCGGAGACGGTGACGACCTTGGCGCCCAACTGCTCAGCCTTCTGAGCGGCGTAGGTGGCCACGTTGCCGGAGCCGGAGATCACGACGGTCTTGCCCTCGAAGGAGTCGTTGCGCAGCACGCGCAGGGCTTCCTGGGTGTAGTAGCACACGCCGTAACCGGTGGCCTCGGTGCGGGCCAGGGAGCCGCCGAATTCCAGACCCTTACCGGTCAGGACGCCGGAGTACTCGTCGCGGATGCGCTTGTACTGGCCGAACAGGTAGCCGATCTCACGACCACCGACGTTGATGTCGCCGGCGGGAACGTCGGTGAACTGGCCGATGTGGCGGCTCAGCTCAGTCATGAAGGCCTGGCAGAAGCGCATGACCTCAGCGTCGGACTTGCCCTTCGGGTTGAAGTCGGAACCGCCCTTGCCGCCGCCCATCGGCAGCGTGGTCAGGGAGTTCTTGAGAATCTGCTCGAAGCCAAGGAACTTGACGACGGACTCGGTCACGGTCGGGTGGAAGCGTAGTCCGCCCTTGTACGGGCCAATGGCGGAGTTGAACTGGATACGGTAGCCGCGGTTCACCTGAACCTTGCCCTCGTCGTCAACCCAGGCCACGCGGAACTTGATGGTGCGCTCCGGCTCGACGATGCGCTCCAGTACACCGGCCTTCTCGTACTCCGGGTGCTTCTCGACAACCGGCTGCAGGGTCTCGAAGACCTCGCGAACGGCTTGCAGGAACTCCGGCTGATCGCCGTCACGGGCAACGACCTGGTCGTAGACACGCTTGATGTACTCGTCAGTGAGCATGATTCTCCTCGATTTGCTAGGGAATTAAGACGGTTTTATTCTATGCGCGCAGGCCCTTGCTGCATAGAGTCTCGCTCGGATAACGGGAAAGCTATCGGCGTGGTTATGGGGTGGTTCAAGTTTCCGTTTGTTAGATTTTTCGGCGATTGCTGGATGTCTGTCTGTGCGTGAATCGGGTCGAAATGGAAGCTGCATCACACCGAAGGTGCGTTCATATAGTGGACATAAAGGTGGACTTGGGTGATGTCGGATGTGCCCGTTGGGAATCGTGCGCCGTAGGGGCCGAGGTCTTCGGCGCGCAGGTTACCGGGTTCGCGGTCAGTGCGCGAAGTAGGTCTGCAGAATCATCGTGGTCTCGGTGCTTACCGGCACCGTGCGGTGGATGAGATTGAGCAATTCCTCAAGGGCGGTGGGGGAGGCCACGCGTACCACCAGTACGAAGCTGGGGGCGCCGGCCACCGAATAGCAGGAGACGATGCCGTCGATATTGTTCAGCTTGTCCGGAATCGAGGATTCGGCTGAGTAGTCGAGCGGGGTCACGTTGACGAACGCGCTGATGGGCAAGCCGCGCTGCTCTTGGTCGATGATGGCCTTGTATCCCTTGATGATGCCGCGCTTCTCCAGCTTCTGCACGCGCGACTGGGCGGCGGAGACGGACAGTCCGGTCGCCTGGGCCAGTTGCGCGAGCGTGGCGCGGCCGTCGGCCTCCAGCATGGTGAGGATGCGCTGGTCGGTCTCGTCAATCGCGGTCATGGTGTCTTCTCCGTTCGTTGTGCTCTGTGTTCACTGTACCTGTTGCCGGAATGCGATGGCTTTCCGATTTTGCCTGGTAATTTCAGTAGTTCTTCCTGTGTTTTCTGTTGTGTGGTGGAATGTTTATGCCTAAAGTCCTAATTGAATGTAATAATTCCTTCTGAAATAAGAGAACGACGAAATAATTCCATTGAGGAGGGATGATATGCAGAAGTTTTCCAACATGCCTCTGTCCGAAGTTGCATCTGCTGCTGTGCCTGCTGCCAGACGGGTTGCTGTGCCGACCGCCAAGCCCGCGAGCTTGTCCGCCGAAGCCCTGAATATCCCGCGCTCCGGCATCCGAGACGTATTCGACCGTGTAGAGCGCGTGCCTGACGCGATTTCACTGACCGTGGGGGAGCCCAGCGCCACGGCCGCGCCGCATATCGTGGCGGCCGCTTGCGAGGCCGCACAGGCTGGCCGCACTCGGTACACCAACGTGCTCGGCGTCCCCGAATACCGCAAGGCCGTGGCCGATTACTCCGCCCGTGTGAAGGGACTCACTTATGATCCCGAAACCGAGATTCAAGCCGTTGACGGTGCCACGATTGGCCTGTTTCTGGCGCTGAAAGCCGTGGTAGGCACCGGCGATGAAGTGATTATTCCCTCGCCGTTCTTCACTTCCTATGACGCCGAAGTGATGCTGTGCGGCGGCCGCCCGGTCACCGTGGCGCTGCGTCCGGAGCACGGCATGCGCGTGAACGCGGCGGACATCGAAGCGGCGATCACCCCGCGCACCCGCGCCGTAATCATCAACTCACCCGGCAATCCGACCGGCGCGGTAACTTCTGCCGCTGAACTGGCGCGTATTGCCGAAGTATGCAAGCAGCACAATATTTGGGCCATCTCCGACGAGGTTTACCATCCGTTCGTGTTTGGGGAAACGTTCGGGGAAACGCTTGGGGGAGAGGCAGCCGTGGCACCATCGATTGCCGCGGTGCCGGGCATGAAAGACCGCACCATTGTGGTGGAAAGCCTGTCGAAAACCTACGCGATGACCGGCTGGCGCATCGGCTACCTGCTGGCACCCGAAGCGGTCATCGAACAGACCGGTAAAATCGCCGAACTCATGCACTCCTCGGTGAACTCCTTGGCGCAATACGCAGGCGTGGCAGCACTGGCCGGTCCGCAGGATCATGTGGCCGCCATGCGCGAGGAATACCGCGCCAAGCGCCAGATCGTGCTGGACGGTCTGGCCGGATGCCCGGTATTGCGCTTGATTGAACCGCAAGGTGCGTTCTACGCCTTTGTGGACGTACGCCTGACTGGCCTTGACTCCGGTGAATTCGCAGACCGTCTGCTGGACGAAGAGCACGTGGCCGTGGTCCCCGGCGAGGCCTTCGGCGAGGAGGGGCGCGGCTTCGTGCGCCTCTCCTACGCCGGAGATGCCGGCGAGCTGCGTGAGGGCGTCGCCCGTCTGCGCGCATTCGCCGAACGGGTATGGAACCCCATCACCGGCCACCACACCGCCACTTATCACCCCATGGAGGTGTTGGCCTGAGGCTTAAAGCGAGGCTAGGCCGCCAATTCAGACTCGTCGGCGCGAGCGATGGCCTGCTCGTAATCCTTGGTGCCTTTGAACACTTCCTTGGTCCACGGGTTGATGCCCTGCTTCTTGGCGCGTAGCAGGATGTAGCCAAGTGCCAGCACATTGGCCGCCAACGCGATTAACGAGACTGCAAGGTTCACATTCGGATTGTTCACGGACTGGGTGGAGAACATGGAATAGTCCTGGAACATCGGGAACACCTGCGCGAACATGCACCAGATGGCCAGCGTGTTGGCGCGGTTCTGAATCCAACCGCCCTTGTTCCAGAAGAAGTTGGCCACGGTGGGTGCCAGCAGCAGCGCCAGGCCGCAATACCAGGCGTGGGTGGGCAGGCAGTTGTAGGTGTAGCAGAAGTTCCACAGGTCGTAGGCCACGATGAACACCCAGGTCATGTCCGGCCAGAGCATGTCGTCCTTCTTCTTGGAGGCGTAGATGCCGAACCAGCCGGTCATGCAGAAGATGTTGAGCAGGCCGGCCACGCCGTTGAAGACGTTGTGCCAGCCACCGTACAGGGTCACGCCTTCGGTGGAGATCCACGTGGTGCCCCAGCCGCGGATGGCGGATTCGAAGTCGGACACTACGGCAATGAGGATGTTGATGGCCACGATCACGAACGGGAAGCACTTGAACCAGTGCGATTTGCCGATGGATCCCCACTTGTATTTGAGGGCCATGAAACCGATGCAGCCGATGGTGGCCGCGTACAGCTTGGCATAGTGGAACCAGCTGGTCATGTGTACGTAGGTCGGGTTGTTGAGGGCCCAGTCGGCACCCATGGCGGCGGCCGTGTAGATGGTGATGAAGTAGACGGTCAGCACGGCCGGTATGACGAGGAAGGCGATAACGCCACCGGTTTTGGTGCGGCGGGCCAGTTCGTTGGCGCCGATAAGACAGCAGAAGACGAGTATCCATCCGATCCATTGGTAGATGGCGTTGTCGCCGTAGACCTGAAACAGCATAAGCGGTCCTTTCCGTGTGTGCGCTGTGCGCCTCGCAGTCCTCCATTGGGTTGCTGAGACGCCTATAGACGCCGCTATGTTGACGCAGCGTCAATTTCTCTCACGGCACAGTCTAGCCTCAAGTTGACATCGCGTCAAAACAACCGCATTAAGGCTGCCGCGTTTCGTATCGTTACGCGTAGGGGCCCCGATGTCTATTTAGAAGTGCAACACCCTTGTTGGTCCTGTAATTCTAACAGTTCGTCGGCGAACGCCTCGGCGGGC
>PPYF01159257.1_pt1 | contig 11089 bp, 10 predicted proteins | sample 1559871 | NCBI WGS metagenome assembly PPYF01 (sample SAMN08240021, study PRJNA423297) | Human gut metagenome, whole genome shotgun sequencing project.
ATACCGGATTACGCTTCACACGCGATGCGCCCTGGCCCGTAACCCAGTCACCGTTGATCCATAAAGTCATGCTGTTTTCTCCTCTGCGCACAGGCGCACCAGACGAACGCGATCCCCTGCGTGGCATTTGAGAGCATCCAGTTGTGCAGCGGTTAAAATCAAACGCCCGGTCGCTGGATCGGTACGCACCAGCACCACGCGGAAATGGTGATAATTTTCATTGGCGACCAGGCAGGCCGGGAATTCGCCCTGCGCAGGCTGCCCTTCAGCCACTTCCACCAGCCGACTTTTACGGATGGCGCGCACGCGGTCGATATCACATTCAAGTGTCGGCCCGCCGTCAAAGATGTCGATATAGTTACGGTAGCGAAAACCTTCTTTCTCCAGCACCGCACGGGCAGGCGCGGTTTGCGGATGTACCTGACCGATGACGTCCTGGGCTTCCTGGGATAAAAAGTGGGTATAGATCGGATGTTTCGGCATCAGTTCTGCAATAAATGCCTTTTGCCCGGTGCCGCAGAGAAAATCAGCGCGGCTAAAATCCATCGAAAAGAAGCGTTTACCGAGGCTTTGCCAGAACGGTGAATAGCCGTGTTCGTCAATCACCCCGCGCATTTCGGCGACCACTTTGTCATTAAACTTGTCGCGAAAAGCCGCCATAAACATAAAGCGCGATTTCGACAGCAAATAGCCGTTGCCCTCTTTGCGCCACTCCGGGTCGAGAAACAGCGTGCACAGCTCGCTGCTGCCGGTGTGATCGTTACTGAGAAACAGCGTCGGCAATGCGTTATAGACATTCAGCTCTTTCGAAGCGTGAACCAGCGTGCCGACACGATAGTTGTACCAGGGATCGTTCAGCCCAACCGCCACCTCAATGGCGCAAATCCCCGCCACAGTGCCTGTCTCACTATCTTCCAGTACAAACACATAACCCTGCTCACTTTTGGGCAGTTCGCCTTGCCAGGTTTTGATTGCCCTTTCAATACGCACCGAAAGCGTGGCTTCATTGGCGGGAAGCGACGTCAGGCCGCCGCCCGTTTTGCTGGCAAGCTGCATCAGCGCCGCAACGTCTGAGCGTTCAACGGGACGAATGACCATCATGATGAACCTCGGCTAACAAAGTGTTCGCAAGCAGCTGCAAAGCGATCCAGTCCGGTCGTCACCTCTTCTTCGCTGACATTGAGCGCAGGCGCAAAGCGCACCACGTTGCTCCCCGCAATCAGCACCATCACGCCTGCTTTCACCGCTTCCTGAGAGATCTGTTTCGCTTGCCCGGCGTAATCGGCATTCAGTACACAGCCAATCAAAAGACCTAAGCCGCGAACTTCACTGAACAAACTGTAGTGGTGATTAATGGAATTTAGACGCTCAACAAACCAGTCGTGACGCTGTTTAACCCCGTTAAGCATCTCTGGCGTGTTGATGAGATCCAGCACTTTGCCTGCCACCGCCGAGGCCAGCGGATTGCCGCCATAGGTGGTGCCGTGAGTGCCAACGGTCATCACGCTGGCGCACTCTTCGGTTGCCAACAACGCACCAACCGGGAAACCGCCGCCCAGCGCTTTGGCGGTAGTTAACAGATCAGGCGTCACGCCGTAGTGCATACAGGCATACAGTTCCCCGGTGCGCCCGACACCGGTTTGTACTTCATCAAAGATCAGCAACGCATTGTGGCGGTCACACAATTCACGCAGACCTTGTAAAAATGCGTTGCTGGCTGGCACCACACCGCCTTCCCCCTGGATGGGTTCGACAATCACCGCACAGGTGGCGTCGTCAATCAGCGCACTGGCAGAGTTAATATCGTTATATGCAGCATGACGAATATCCGGCGGCAGTGGCGCAAAATCCTGTGAATAGGCTGGCTGCCCACCCGCACTGACAGTAAACAGCGTGCGACCATGAAACGCATTTTTGAACGCCACGATGCCGCTCTTATGGCTGCCGTAGCGGTCGTGAGCGAATTTACGCGCCAGTTTTAGTGCCGCTTCGTTGGCTTCCGCACCGGAGTTACAAAAGAAGACGCGATCGGCAAACGTGGCGTCGATCAATTTTTTCGCCAGTCGCAGTACCGGCTCGTTGGTGTAACCGTTGCCGGTATGCCAGAACTTACTCGCCTGTTCGTTCAGCGCCTCACGCAGTTCCGGATGCGCATGGCCCAGCGCGTTCACCGCAATGCCACCCGCGAAGTCGATATACTCTTTCCCCTGCTGATCCCACAAGCGTGAACCTTCGCCACGTACCGGTATAAACGGTGCCGGAGCGTAAACAGGTATCATCCATTCATCAAAGTTTTCACGCGTAATTGGCTGAGACATAGCGACCTCTACAGTAAATAATTCGTTATTTATATGTTAATAATAAGTAATGTTTGCGCTGTAAATGTAGATTGCAGGGTTCGTGCCAGCCAGTGATAAAAGTGCATAAACGGCGGAGGCTAACTGGAAATCAAGCAGTTATAACCACATCATATGCATTTAAAGTGCATATAAAGTGAATACGTTTGCGATGTGGGTGAATAAAAAGAATAAAAAACGCAATGTTATGCAGAAGTAAAATATAATTCTGGAATTGTGATCATTGACGAAATTTACTGGAAATTACTGCGCCATTCTGACGCAACGCGCACCAAAAGCGGGCATTTTTTGCGCCATCGTTGACATCATTAACAACCATCGATCAAATCACTTAACAACAGGCGGTAAGCAAAGCGAAATTCTGCTACCATCCACGCACTCTTTATCTGAATAAATGGCAGCGACTATGAAATTTGTCTCTTTTAATATCAACGGCCTGCGCGCCAGACCTCACCAGCTTGAAGCCATCGTCGAAAAGCACCAACCGGATGTGATTGGCCTGCAGGAGACAAAAGTTCATGACGATATGTTTCCGCTCGAAGAGGTGGCGAAGCTCGGCTACAACGTGTTTTATCACGGGCAGAAAGGCCATTATGGCGTGGCGCTGCTGACCAAAGAGACGCCGATTGCCGTGCGTCGCGGCTTTCCTGGTGACGACGAAGAAGCGCAACGGCGGATTATTATGGCGGAAATCCCCTCGCCGCTGGGCAATGTCACCGTGATCAACGGTTACTTCCCGCAGGGTGAAAGCCGCGACCATCCGATAAAATTCCCGGCAAAGGCGCAGTTTTATCAGAATCTGCAAAACTACCTGGAAACCGAACTCAAGCGTGAAAATCCGGTGCTGATTATGGGCGATATGAATATCAGTCCTGGCGACCTGGATATTGGCATTGGCGAAGAGAACCGTAAGCGCTGGCTGCGTACCGGAAAATGTTCTTTCCTTCCGGAGGAACGCGAATGGATGGAGAGGCTGATGAGCTGGGGGTTGGTCGATACCTTCCGCCATGCGAATCCGCAAACAGCAGATCGTTTCTCATGGTTTGATTACCGCTCAAAAGGTTTTGACGATAATCGCGGTCTGCGCATCGACCTGCTGCTCGCCAGCCAACCGCTGGCAGAATGTTGCGTAGAAACCGGCATCGACTATGAAATTCGCAGCATGGAAAAACCGTCCGATCACGCCCCCGTCTGGGCGACCTTCCGCCGCTAATTTAGCTGATCTCCTGGCTCAAACTGGGTCAGGAGAATTAACCTTGAGAAAAATCAACAAACTGTCAGTAATGATTTGTTGCCTGCCGTCCTTTGTTATACCGTCACTGCGTTTTTAGTTGTCTGACCACTTCTCTATTATCAAGTTTGATATAGGAAACTCCACGATGAACGCTGAGCGTAAATTTCTTTTAGCCTGTCTTATTTTTGCGCTGGTCATTTACGCTATCCACGCTTTCGGTTTATTCGATCTGCTCACCGATTTACCCCACTTACAGACACTCATTCGCCAGAGCGGATTGTTCGGCTATAGCCTCTATATTCTGTTATTCATCATTGCCACCCTCTTTCTGTTACCAGGAAGCATACTGGTGATCGCGGGAGGAATAGTTTTTGGCCCGCTCTTAGGGACACTACTATCATTAATTGCCGCCACGCTGGCCTCCTCGTGCTCATTCCTGCTGGCGCGCTGGCTGGGACGTGATTTACTGCTGAAATACGTTGGTCATAGCCATACCTTTCAGGCCATTGAAAAAGGCATTGCGCGTAACGGTATTGATTTTCTTATTCTGACCCGCTTAATACCGTTGTTTCCTTACAATATTCAAAATTACGCTTACGGATTAACCACAATCGCCTTCTGGCCTTATACCCTTATTTCGGCACTCACGACCCTACCCGGTATTGTTATTTATACCGTGATGGCAAGCGATCTCGCCAATGAAGGCATTACGCTGCGCTTTATTTTACAACTCTGTCTGGCGGGCCTGGCGCTGTTTATTCTCGTCCAGCTCGCAAAACTCTACGCCCGACACAAACATGTGGATCTGTCTGCTTCTCGCCGCAGCCCACTTTCTCACCCAAAAAATGAAGGATAGAACGATGTTGCAACATTATTCAGTGTCATGGAAAAAAGGACTGGCTGCACTCTGCTTACTGGCTGTTGCTGGGCTTAGCGGCTGCGATCAAAAAGAGAATGCGGCTGCAAAAGTGGAATACGACGGACTTTCGAACAGCCAACCGCTGCGTGTCGATGCCAATAACCATACGGTAACCATGCTGGTGCAAATTAATGGTCGTTTCCTCACCGACGACACTCGTCACGGTATTGTGTTTAAAGATGGCTCCAACGGACATAAATCGCTGTTTATGGGTTATGCGACCCCGAAAGCATTTTATGAAGCCCTGAAAGAGGCAGGTGGTACGCCGGGCGAAAACATGACGATGGATAATAAAGAAACGACTCATGTCACAGGCAGCAAACTGGATATTTCGGTCAACTGGCAAGGGGCGGCAAAAGCGTATTCCTTCGATGAAGTGATTGTTGACAGTAATGGCAAGAAACTGGACATGCGCTTTGGCGGTAATTTAACGGCAGCAGAAGAGAAGAAAACGGGTTGCCTGGTGTGTCTGGATAGCTGCCCGGTCGGCATCGTCAGCAATGCAACATACACTTATGGTGCGGTGGAAAAACGCGGCGAAGTGAAATTCAAAGGCAATGCCTCAGTTCTCCCGGCGGATAACACGCTGGCAACGGTTACCTTTAAAATCACCGAATAAAGCAGGATAACGGATGATGAAGATGCAATCGCGTAAAATCTGGTACTACCGTATAACCCTCATCATCCTGTTGTTCGCTGTGCTGCTGGCATGGGCGCTGCTTCCCGGCGTCCATGAGTTTATCAATCGCAGCGTTGCGGCGTTTGCCGCCGTGGACCAACAGGGTATAGAACGCTTTATTCAGTCTTACGGCGCACTAGCGGCAGTTGTCTCGTTCTTGTTGATGATTTTACAGGCCATTGCTGCACCGCTACCTGCGTTTTTGATCACCTTTGCCAATGCGTCGCTGTTTGGTGCGTTCTGGGGCGGCTTACTGTCGTGGACCAGTTCGATGGCCGGCGCGGCACTTGGTCAATTACCGGCGACTATTGTTTATTCCTGGGCGGGCAGCATGTTAACAGGCGGTACTTTCTGGTTTGTCACCGGACTGTTTATTCTGTTTGCCCTGACCGTGGTGATTTTTATGGCGAAGAAAATATGGCTTGAGCGCCAGAAGAGGAATGCCTGATGGGTTTACCGCCGCTTAGCAAAATTCCTTTCATTTTACGTCCGCAGACGTGGCTGCATCGTCGCCATTACGGCGAGGTGCTAAGCCCGATTCGCTGGTGGGGGCGGATCCCGTTTATCTTTTATCTGGTGTCGATGTTTGTCGGCTGGCTGGAGCGCAAACGCTCACCGCTCGATCCGGTAGTACGATCGCTTGTCAGCGCGCGCATTGCGCAAATGTGCCTGTGTGAGTTTTGCGTGGATATCACCAGTATGAAAGTCGCCGAGCGTACCGGCAGCACCGATAAACTGCTGGCAGTGGCTGACTGGCGGCAAAGCCCGCTCTTTAGCGATGAAGAACGGCTGGCGCTGGAGTACGCCGAAGCCGCAAGCGTAACGCCGCCAACGGTCGATGATGCCCCTCAGGGGCTGTGCCGTATTCCTGAAAAACGTTCTTAAGGAGAGAAGATGCGCCTTTGTGGGTGGTTGCTGGGATTGTTATCGCTGTTTTCTTTGGCAACACATGCCAGTGACTGGCAGGAAATAAAAAATGAGGCCAAAGGACAAACCGTCTGGTTTAACGCCTGGGGCGGCGATACCGCAATTAACCGCTATCTCGACTGGGTTAGCGGCGAGATGAAAACCCATTACGCTATAAACCTGAAGATTGTTCGTCTCGCGGATGCCGCAGACGCGGTGAAACGCATTCAGACCGAAGTTGCTGCCGGACGTAAAACGGGCGGTTCGGTGGATCTGCTCTGGGTGAACGGCGAAAACTTCCGCACCTTAAAAGAGGCCAATTTATTACAAACGGGCTGGGCGGAGACTCTGCCCAACTGGCGCTATGTCGACACACAGCTTCCGGTGCGGGAAGATTTTTCAGTGCCTACAGAAGGGGCTGAATCGCCCTGGGGCGGCGCACAACTGACGTTTATCGCCCGCCGCGATGTTACGCCACAGCCACCACAAACGCCGCAAGCCTTACTGGAGTTTGCTAAAGCCAATCCCGGCACGGTTACCTATCCCCGCCCACCGGACTTTACCGGCACGGCGTTTCTTGAACAGTTGCTGATTATGCTAACGCCAGATCCCACAGCATTAAAAGAAGCGCCGGACGATGCGACTTTCGCCCGCGTCACTGCGCCCTTGTGGCAATATCTTGATGCACTGCATCCGTATTTATGGCGCGAAGGAAAGGATTTCCCGCCTTCGCCCGCGCGGATGGATGCTCTGCTGAAAGCTAACACATTGCGCCTGTCGCTGACCTTTAACCCTGCACATGCGCAGCAAAAAATCGCCAGCGGCGATTTGCCTGCAAGCAGTTACAGTTTTGGTTTTCGCGAGGGGATGATTGGCAACGTCCATTTCGTCACCATTCCTGCCAACGCGAATGCCAGTGCTGCGGCGAAGGTAGTTGCCAATTTCCTGCTCTCACCCGATGCGCAACTGCGTAAAGCAGATCCCGCTGTCTGGGGCGATCCTTCTGTTCTCGATCCGCAAAAACTGCCTGACGGGCAGCGCGAAACATTGCAATCGAGAATGCCGCAGGATCTGCCGCCGGTACTGGCTGAACCGCACGCAGGTTGGGTAAATGCGCTGGAACAAGAATGGCTACACCGTTACGGTACGCATTAATCTTTTTGCTGTGGGCGATGATAGCGGTGATTTATGCACCGCTGATCCCGGCAGCTCTCACGCTGATATCGCCTGCTTTGTCGTTGACGCACTGGCAGGCGTTATTTGCCGATCCACAGTTACCGCAGGCATTACTGGCGACGCTGGTGTCGACAACCATTGCGGCGGTCGGGGCGTTGTTGATTGCCCTGCTGGTGATTGTGGCGTTGTGGCCAGGGCCGAAATGGCAGCGTATGTGCGCCCGTCTGCCGTGGCTGCTCGCCATTCCCCATGTGGCTTTTGCCACCAGCGCCCTTCTGCTCTTTGCTGACGGAGGGCTGCTTTATGACTATTTCCCGTATTTCACTCCGCCAATGGACAAATTGGGTATTGGGCTGGGCCTCACCCTGGCGGTGAAAGAAAGCGCATTTCTGCTGTGGATCTTAGCGGCAGTATTGAGCGAAAAACGGCTGTTGCAGCAACTCATTGTGCTGGATTCGCTGGGCTACAGCCGCTGGCAATGCCTGAACTGGTTGCTGTTGCCCTCCGTCGCGTCTGCGCTGGCAATGGCGATGCTGGCGATTGTCGCCTGGTCGCTGTCGGTCGTGGATGTGGCGATTATTCTTGGGCCAGGTAATCCCCCGACGCTGGCGGTAATTAGCTGGCAGTGGTTAACTCAGGGCGACGCCGATCAACAAACGAAAGGTGCACTCGCCAGCCTGCTGCTGATGCTGTTACTCGCCGCCTACGTTTTGCTGGGCTATCTGCTATGGCGTGGCTGGCGGCGTACTATTCCCCGCGTAGATGGCGTTCGTAAGCCTGCCACGCCTTTATTGCCAGGCAATACGCTGGCGAGTTTTTTACCCTTAACCGGTGTGCTGTGTGTGGTTCTGCTGGCGATCCTCGCGGATCAGTCGACGATCAATAGTGAAGCGCTCATCAACAGCCTGACAATGGGGCTGGTGGCGGCATTCATCGCTTTGCTCCTGTTACTGCTGTGGCTGGAATGGGGGCCACAGCGTCGCCAGTTGTGGCTATGGTTGCCCATTTTATTACCCGCTCTGCCGCTGGTGGCGGGCCAGTACACGCTGGCGCTATGGCTGAACCTGGATGGAAGCTGGACGGCGGTGGTCTGGGGGCATCTGCTATGGGTAATGCCGTGGATGCTGTTTATCCTGCAACCCGCCTGGCAGCGCATTGATTCACGGTTAATTTTGATTGCGCAAACACTGGGCTGGTCGCGGGCCAAAATCTTCTTTTACGTAAAATGCCCACTCATGTTGCGCCCTGCGCTGATTGCCTTCGCGGTGGGATTTTCAGTCAGTATTGCGCAGTATATGCCGACGCTGTGGCTGGGCGCGGGGCGTTTTCCGACGCTCACCACTGAAGCGGTGGCATTAAGCAGCGGCGGCAGCAACGGTATTCTCGCCGCCCAGGCTTTATGGCAACTGCTGTTACCGCTTATTATTTTTGCCCTGACCGCGTTAGTCGCAAAATGGGTAGGTTATGTCAGACAAGGACTCCGCTAATGCTCTGCGTGAAAAATGTTTCGCTACGTTTACCAGAAAGCCGCTTGCTGACAAACGTTAACTTTACAGTAGATAAAGGTGACATTGTCACGTTAATGGGACCATCCGGCTGCGGGAAATCCACTCTGTTTTCGTGGATGATTGGTGCGCTGGCTGGACAGTTTTCTTGTACAGGGGAGCTATGGCTTAATGAGCAACGGATTGACATGCTACCCACCGCACAGCGTCAGATTGGCATTCTTTTCCAGGATGCACTGTTATTTGACCAGTTCAGCGTCGGGAAAAATTTACTGCTGGCGCTACCGGCGACACTTAACGGGAATGCCCGACGTAATGCCGTGAATGATGCACTTGAGCGTTCAGGCCTTGACGGAGCGTTCCATCAGGATCCTGCCACTTTGTCTGGCGGTCAGCGAGCGCGCGTTGCTCTGCTTCGCGCCCTTCTCGCTCAGCCAAAAGCGTTGCTACTGGATGAGCCATTCAGCCGTCTTGATGTGACTCTGCGCGATAATTTTCGCCATTGGGTGTTCAGCGAAATTCGCGCCATGGCGATCCCTGTTGTGCAGGTGACGCACGATCTTCAGGATGTTCCTCCTGATAGCCCCGTTCTGGATATGGCGCAGTGGTCAGAAAATTACAACAAACTGCGATAACGCAAAGTTTTTCCCGATGCGTCAGTTCAGAATGGCGCTCTCAAAACTACAATGTCGGGATTTTCGATGAAACGTGTTTCTCAAATGACCGCGCTGGCAATGGCTTTAGGGCTGGCTTGCGCTTCTTCGTGGGCCGCTGAACTGGCGAAGCCTCTTACACTTGACCAGCTTCAACAACAAAATGGCAAAGCGATTGATACTCGCCCCAGCGCGTTTTATAACGGCTGGCCACAAACCTTAAATGGCCCTTCCGGTCATGAACCTGCCGCCTTAAACCTCTCTGCTAGCTGGCTCGACAAAATGAGCACCGAACAGCTCAACGAGTGGATCAAGCAACATAACCTGAAAGCCGATGCCCCGGTGGCGCTGTACGGTAATGACAAAGATGTCGACGCCGTCAAAACGCGACTGCAAAAAGCAGGTTTTACGCATATCTCCATCCTGAGTGACGCGCTAAGCGAACCTTCCCGTCTGCAAAAACTGCCGCACTTTGAACAGCTGGTATATCCGCAGTGGCTGCATGACCTGCAACAAGGTAAAGAGGTTACGGCGAAACCTGCCGGTGACTGGAAAGTCATTGAAGCGGCCTGGGGCGCTCCAAAATTTTACCTTATCAGCCATATTCCCGGCGCTGACTACATCGACACCAACGAAGTGGAAAGCGAACCGCTGTGGAACAAAGTTTCTGATGAACAACTGAAAGCGATGCTGGCAAAACACGGTATTCGCCATGACACCACGGTCATTCTGTACGGGCGTGACGTATACGCTGCAGCGCGTGTGGCGCAAATTATGCTTTATGCCGGCGTGAAAGATGTGCGCCTGCTGGACGGAGGCTGGCAAACCTGGTCCGACGCGGGTCTGCCCGTTGAGCGCGGAACGCCACCGAAAGTGAAAGCGGAACCGGATTTCGGCGTGAAGATCCCGGCACAACCGCAACTGATGCTTGATATGGAACAAGCGCGTGGACTGCTGCATCGCCAGGATGCATCGCTGGTGAGCATTCGTTCGTGGCCAGAATTTATCGGTACGACCAGCGGTTACAGCTATATTAAACCAAAAGGTGAAATAGCCGGAGCACGTTGGGGACACGCAGGTAGCGACTCGACGCATATGGAAGATTTCCATAACCCGGATGGCACCATGCGCAGCGCCGATGATATAACCGCTATGTGGAAAGCATGGAATATCAAACCAGATCAGCAAGTTTCATTCTACTGCGGCACTGGCTGGCGCGCGTCAGAAACCTTTATTTACGCACGCGCAATGGGCTGGAATAACGTCTCCGTTTACGACGGTGGCTGGTACGAATGGAGCAGCGATCCAAAAAATCCGGTAGCAACCGGTGAACGCGGCCCGGACAGCAGTAAATAACATTGCAATTACTGACGCTGGAGCGACTTCAGCGTCAGATACCCACTCCACACCCGCGTAAAGGTCGTCATCCAGCACAACGCACCAAATACCCACGCAAACCACGGAAAACAGGCCGGAAAGAGGCAACTCAGAACAAACAGCAAAATCGTCTCGCTGCCTTCGGTTAACCCGCCCAGATAATAAAACGATTTATGCGCATAACCAGGATTATCAATCTGATGTTTCGCCGCCAGCGCAGCAAAAGCGAGAAAACTGCTGCCCGTGCCGATAAACGCAAACAGCAGCCAGCCGCCTACCAGGG
>PPYF01660867.1_pt1 | contig 11088 bp, 6 predicted proteins | sample 1559871 | NCBI WGS metagenome assembly PPYF01 (sample SAMN08240021, study PRJNA423297) | Human gut metagenome, whole genome shotgun sequencing project.
GCGTTTTATGCAGTTTCTGTGCATCGCGAAGCGTGTTATTGTTTACATCATGCCGCTTTTTGGCATGGTGTGAACAGTATCTGTCCCCGTCCGCGTCCTCCCAACCTCAACTAAACCACCTTGCAATCTGCAAACGCATCTTTTATAATAAAACTGATTTAGAAAAATTGCGGGAGGCCGGAGCATGGGTAAAAAGTGTATAGGAATAGATGTTGGCGGAACTACGGTTAAGGTTGGAATGTTCGAGCTGGACGGAACGCTGGTCAAAAAGTGGGAAGTGCCGACCAGAAAAGAAGAGAACGGTAAATACATCCTTCCGGATGTTGCAGCGTCAATCAGGAAGGTTTTGAATGAGCAGAACATCAGTCTGAACGAGGTGGCGGGAGCCGGACTCGGAATCCCCGGCCCGGTTCTTCCGAACGGCTTTGTGGAGGTCTGCGTTAACCTGGGATGGCGTGAGATGAATCCGCAGGAAATCTTAAGCGGACTGCTGGACGGTATGACGGTAAAGACGGGCAATGACGCCAACGTGGCGGCGCTCGGTGAGATGTGGCAGGGCGGTGGTAAAGGATATCATGATATTGTCATGGTGACACTGGGAACGGGTGTCGGCGGCGGCGTTATCATTGATGAAAAGATCATCCCCGGCAGACATGGCCTGGGTGGAGAGATTGGACATATGCGTATCCGCGAGGGTGAGAAGGAACAGTGCAACTGTAAGGGATATGGCTGTGTGGAGCAGATCGCATCCGCGACCGGCATTGCGAGAGAAGCGAGACGAATGATGAAGCAGAGCGGTGAAGATTCTGCGATGCGTAAATTCGGAGACAGAGTCTCAGCAAAAAACGTGCTGGATTGTGCAAAAGCGGGAGACAAGCTGGCAATGGAGGTCATGGAGACGGTTTCCTATTATCTGGGCTGGGCGCTTGCAATTGTGTCCATGACGGTCGATCCGGAGGTGTTTGTTATCGGAGGAGGCGTTTCAAAAGCTGGTACTTTCCTGACTGATATGATTCGCAAGTACTATGAGGAGTACACTCCCATTTCCGAAAACAAAGCGGGAATCGAGCTGGCCACGCTTGGCAATGACGCCGGAATTTACGGCGCAGCGAGGCTGATTCTGGACTGATTGCGGTATCCGGGCCATTCATGCCGGCAATAAACGGTTTAACAAACGACAGGTCTGAGCATAATAAGAGATAACAGTATACAGAATCATGGCAGCAGTTCAGACAGGTCTGCGCATTTGCCGTGAACACCGGATACAGACAGGAGATATATTATGGCGAAGACTTTATATTATAATGGTACAATCATTACAATGTCAGGCAGTGAACCGGAGTCAGCGGAGGCTGTATTGACGGAGAATGACAAAATTCTGGCAGTAGGCTCACTGGAAGCGGTGCAGGCGGCTGCGGAAAGCGGGAAACATCAGGACACACCTATATTAAAGGACTTAAAGGGAGCAGTGATGCTCCCTGCTTTTATTGATTCCCACAGCCACATCACCGCTGTGGCGCGTGTATTATCCTTTGCCATGCTGCAGGAGGCGGAAAGCTTTGATGGAATTATCGGGATACTTAACCGGTTTAAAGAAGAGAGAAAGCTGGAACCCGGCGACTGGATTATCGGAACGGGATATGACCACAATAATCTGAAAGAGGGAAAGCATCCCGACCGTTTTATACTGGATGCCGCATTTCCTGAAAATCCTGTGATGGTGACACATGCCAGCGGCCATATGGGCGTCGCCAATTCCCTTGCGCTTGAAAAAATGGGAATAACGGCAGACACCAAAGATCCTTCAGGAGGCCGGATTGGCCGTGCGGGAGGCAAAAATACAGGAGAGCCGGACGGTTATCTGGAAGAGACAGCTTTTACCGGTGCATCCTCGGTAATACCGGAACCGGGAACGGAACAGCTTGGCAGACAGCTTCAGGCAGCTGAACAGCTTTATCTAAAACACGGAATTACAACGATACAGGATGGACGGACCGGAAAAGAAGAATGGAAGCTCCTGAAATATGCGGCAGAACAGGGATTGCTGCACGCGGATGTGGTGGCGTATGCCGCACTGAACGATGCCCATGAACTGACGGAGGAGAACCCCGCCTATACAGGGGCCTATTGCAACCATCTGCGTATGGGCGGTTATAAGATCTTTCTGGACGGCTCCCCGCAGGGCAGAACCGCATGGGTGAGCCGGCCATATGAAGGCGAACCGGAGGGATACTGCGGTTATCCGATTTTTAAAGACAAAGAGGTACTGTCCTATTTCGAGACGGCGTTCCGGGAGGGAAGGCAGCTTCTGGTTCATTGCAACGGTGATGCCGCCGCACAACAGATGATAGGGGCCTGCCGGATGGCGGCAGATACAACCGGTCAGGATCCGGCAAAGACACGGCCGGTTATGATTCATGCCCAGCTGGTAAGGCCGGATCAGTTAAAGGAGATGGAGCGGCTTTCCATTACGGCCTCATTTTTTACCGCCCATACCTGGTACTGGGGAGATGTGCATTTAAAAAATTTCGGTGAGGCGCGCGCTCTTAAAATCAGTCCGGCAAGAACGGCGATCGATGATGGCGTTAATGTGACCTTTCACCAGGATTCCCCGGTAATTCAGCCTGATATGCTGGAAACGGTGTGGTGTGCGGTGAACCGGATCAGCTGCGGGGGACATCCGATGGGACTGATGGAGAGAGTCACCCCCTATGAGGCGTTAAAAGCGGTAACATCCAATGCGGCATACCAGTATGGGGAAGAAAACGAAAAGGGAACGATAGAACCTGGAAAAACAGCAGATTTTGTAATACTTTCGGCCAGTCCGCTGACGGTTCTGCCGGAGGAAATTAAGAAAATCCGCGTTCTTGAAACAATTAAGGGCGGAAAAGTTCTGTATAAAAGCATATGACATGAGGAGACCCCGGAGCCGCTAGGCTGCCGGGGCAATTATGAAAAATCTATGTGCAAAATCACCATAAAAGTAAAGAAAAAATGAAATTTCTTATGCTTTTAGTATAAAAATCATATATGAATAGATTGTGAACAACGTGTTAACAGATTATGAAAGATAAGAAGAATCGTCTGTCTTGCGGACAAATGCTTTTCATTGAAAGACATAGTATTGAGAAAAATAGTTAGTTTAAACTAATCAATACCGTTGACAACCAAATATTGCCAATGCTAAACTGTAAAATATAGTTAGCATAAACTAACCAAAGAGGGGACAGGAGGAAAGGCAATGAGAAAGTTTATGAGCAGGGCAGTCGTTCCGATATTGACGGCGGCTTGTATGACCTTCCAGACAGGAACAGTGTGGGCGGCTCCGACAGGGCCGGCACAGGAGGCTCTCTCCCAGGGAAGATGGGAATTTGGAGACGGAACATGGAAGTATTATGATTCGTCTGGAGCGGTACGGACGGGATGGATCCAGACAGCAGGAGGCTGGTACTATCTGGATCCCGGCAACGGTTCACTGCGGACGGGGTGGCAGAACATCGGCGGACATATATTTTATCTGAATACCGCGCAGGATGGCGTGGAAGGAAAGATGCGCACCGGCTGGTTCCGGGATCCGTCCGGACATTGGTATTTTTTAAATACTTCCGTTGACGAAACATTGGGATCTGCACTGACAGGCTGGCAATGGATAGAAGGCCACTGCTATTTCTTTGAGACGGCGGAAGGCGGAGAAAAGGGCAGAATGTATGCCGGCAGGGAAACACCGGGAGGCTTTTTAACAGATGCGGAAGGGAGATGGATTGAAAAGGACGGAAGTGTTCATTACGAGCCGGGCAGAGGCTATTCTTCCGTTCAGAATACGAAAGCAGCCGTAGCCGGAAGCAAAAGCTCCGGAAGCAGAAGTTCCGGTAACAAAAATTCCGGAAGCGGCAGCTTAAACAGCGGAGGTTCCGGCGGCTCAGGCTCCGGAAGCGGCGGTACCGGGAATAGCGGTACAGGAAGCGGCAGCTCCGAAAATACGGTTAAACCGGGAGGGGAAGATCAGAACGGCTCCGGCGGAAATACCGGTGACGAGGGAAAAAACCGCGATTTACTTGACCGGAATAAGACGAAATTTCTGAATCTGGGATGGACGCGATATGCCGTCATTACATTTGAAGATGGAAATATTGATGATTACAGCGTCAGGATAGACGGCACTGATGTAACCGGCACACTGACCAAAGTAGATGATGACGGTTCGGTTGTGAAGTGGGAAAGCACTGTGCTGAAACCGGGCTCCGTCACCGTGACAAGAGACAGTGACGGCAGAGAGCAGACGGTGAAGCTTGCAGCCGCAGCCGCGTCGAAAGCGCCTGACGCCGGTGATCCGGCCAATGCGCCAAAAGCAATACTTACGAATGGACCGGTATCACGATTTGACTATTATCTGGACGTCTATGATAAGAACGGGCAGGTCAGGACCGAACCGGAGAGAACCACATTTGATCTGAGCGACCGGAGAGGAAATGCGTCAGAGGAGACGCCTGCCGCGTATTATGTTCCGGATACTCTGATTGATCAAAAGACGGGAACAGGGGAGATTACGGTCAAGCTTTCACTTAAGACAAAGGATCAGGAAGAGTGGTTTGACAAACTCAAGACAATAAAGGCCCTGGATCAGGAAAACAGGATTCTTAACAGTGAACTGGCATTCAGGAAGACCACGGAAAATACATACGGAAAAACGGGTGTGCTGAAAATCAGTCTTCCGCAGACAAATCTTTTTTCCAGAGGCCGCTACCAGTTAAATCTGGTATCCGGATACAGCAGCGCAGCGATGACGGTGCCGGTTCACCTTGTTGACAGCAGGACATTTACAATGAAACTAAATACGCTGAACCTGAATCCTGAGCCGGGAGAGTGCTTTGCTTTTACAATAGAGGGGGAAGACGGAGCGGCGTTTGGAAATGAAATCCTGTCCCCGATTTACAGGGTGCAGCTGACCACACCGTCCGGAAAGACAAAAGAGCTGGAAAATATAAGTGAGTGGTATGAGATAGGAAATATGCTCCACATCTGCGGCACTAATACGAAGGAAGAGATTGTCACGGATGAAGCCGGAATATATACGGTTACAGCTTACGCCAACGGGTACAAGACAATGACGAAATCCGTTGAGATCGGTTCTGCCGTTACGGTATTTGGTAAACGTTCCGGCAGTTCGGTTTCCGGAGCCGATGCGGTTTCCGGCGCATCCTGGAACGGTTCATCCGGCTCATCGGGGGAATCCGGTTCATCCGGGGGAATCCGGTTCATCCGGGGGCGGCAGTATCAACGCATTCCTGATATTTGACCATGATCTGATTGCCAATGCGCTGATACTTAAAAAGCTTGGAATGACAAACAAAGATGCCGATGCCGTTCTCGCGCGCTGGGAGGCACAGAGCCCGGTAGCGGTAATGGATGAGAATGCGGAGGAGCTGTATGATTTTACTGCGTATTTGAATGCGGTAAAGGATGCGGGACTCGGAGACGGGACGGCGCTCACCTTCCGCCGGTACGCAGACAGCGGCCAAGGAAAGACCGAAAACCGTCCGTATCAGGTGAAACGTGTTTTAGAGGACGGACTTCTTGGCTCTTCATTCCTGTTCTCTGAGATGACGGGGAAACGGGCGCCCCGGCTTGAAGGTCTTAACGGAGCATTCGGGGAAGATCTCGTGCTGAGCTGCAGTTCGGATCCGTCATACCTGAATAAAAATACAAAGTTCTATCTGGACGGCAGCGCCATTGCCCTGCGAAGCGACAGCTATCTGGCCGGATATCTATTTGACGAGGAGACGGGAAAAGCTACCATCTATTCTGCAACAAAGGGGACAGCAGGAGGAAGTGTCCAGCTAACGGCGGGAGTTCATGAGCTGAGAGTGGTTTCCGGGGGATACCAGACGGCTGTGGCACAGATTCATATAAGTAAAACACCGGAGCAGTTTGAACTGTCACTGGCGGATCCGAACCCGGCGGCGAAAGAAGGCGCGGAGGATGAGTCGGCATACTATACCGGCCAGGACGTGCATGTGATTGCGGCCTGCAGAGAGGGGGATGAGAGCCAGAACACGCTGCGAGGAGACTTCATGAAGAACCTGAAGGGAATTGAGCTTAAGAGACCGGACGGAAGCAGCCGGAAAGTGACTTCCGATACGGAAGGTTCACTGTTTGGGGACGATAACTATATTCCCGGTAAATTTGGCTTTGTACTTCAGAAAGGGCTTTTTAAAGAGTCCGGAGTCTATATGGTAACTGTATGGTCGGAAGATTACACGCCTAAAACGCTGGAATTCAGGATTAATAAGGGAGAAGAGAATCAGAATCCTCCCGAAACACTGACCGCACCTGAGCTGGATAAAGTAGAGAAAAAATCGGACTTACTCAACGGAAAATACTACCGCGTATCATTTAAAGCAGCTTCCGGGCAGGAATTGGAGAATTATCTGAAGCTCTTTGAGGACAGCGGCAAGGCGGCAGTTCAGGTGAATGGGGAAAAATATACCTACAGCGGATTTTCCATAGGAACAAGCGATCAGTATAAATATACCGTATCCGATAACGAGACAAATGGAACCAGGCAGTACCTGGCTCTCAGCATCAATGGTTTTACGGCAGGAAAGAATACCGTAACGATTGAAGCAGAGGGCTGTGATGATTTGAACTTTGATGTTTATCTGGATAAAAACGGGGAGATTACGGACAGCGGGTCTGAGGAACCGCCGGCCGGCTTGCTGACTGCTCCGGAGGCAGAGCCGGTGTCGCTCTATAACAGCAGATGCTACCGGGTATCATTCACTGGCTTAAATGATGAAGAATTACGGAATTACCTGAAGGCGCTTGCTGACAATGACAAAACAGAAATCGAGGTGAACGGCCAAAAATATCAATATAGCTCCTGGCTGATAATGGCGGCAGACAAACAGAAATACACCGTATCGGACAACACATACCTGGATTTCAGCAAAGACGGCTTTGGTGAAGGAGATAATACGGTTAATGTTAAGGTAAAGGGCTACGAAGACATAAGCTTCAAAGTGACTCTGGATGAGAACGGCGGGATTGCAGGAGAAGACGGACCGGCTCCGTCCGATAAACTGACTCCGCCGGATGTAAAGAAGGCAGAGCTTAAAACTTCAGTATTAGGCGGAAAATATTATCGTGTATCTTTTAAGAATCTGAAGGAAGAAGAATTGGCAGCATATCTAACAATACTTAAGAAGGAAGATAAGACAGAGATACAGGTGAACGGACGGACTTACGAATACAGCAGCTGGTCAATTTCTTCAAATGATGAGGATAAATACAAGGTGTCGGAGGATGAATCCTTTGGCGGATTAAAATATCTTGACTTCAGCATAAATGGATTTAATACAGAAGAAGAAAACACCGTAACCATTGAAGCAGAGGGATATGATGAACTGAGTTTTGCGGTATACACCGATGAAAATGGGAGGGTTACAGAGCGGGAGGAGCCAGACAATAATGGCGCGGCGGCTGTCCCGAGCGAAAATGTTTCACCGCCCGCGAAAGAACCGGAACCCGACGTAACAGTCGATAAGACGGAGGATAGCGGCAATAAGGCAGAACCTGATAACAAAGAGCCGGAGGAAAGCGATAAAGAGTCCGGAACAGCCGGAAAGGAACCGGAGACGGACGATAAAGAGCCGGAGACGGACAATAAAGAACCGGAGACAGCCGGGAAGGAGCCGGAGACGGACGATAAAGAGCCGGAGACAGCCGGAAAGGAGCCGGAGACGGACGATAAAGAGCCGGAAACAGCCGGGAAGGAACCGGAGACGGACGATAAAGAGCCGAAAACAGACGGTAAAAAACCGGAAGTAAGCGCTAAAGAACCGGAGCCAAACGGTGAATAGGTGCAAATAAGCAATGAGATACCGTGGCGGACCGTAAATAGCTTAAAAGCTCTTTACCCATGCAATGCATCCGCCGGGGAACGGCATCAACCGAATAAAGCGGCAGAATGGTAAGCAGCCGCAGAAGAAGGTCAGGCAGAGCAGCCGGAATATCCGGCCGGCTCTGCCTGACCTTCCTGTAAACCGGCGATAAAAGGCCGGGAAAGCGTCTCTTTCACCGTTTGAACCGTAAAAAATACAAAAAGGTAGCTGTTCGGTATACTGCAAATGTGCTATACTGAAAAATACCTGAGAAAGAAAGGTTACCGTTCACATATGTGCCGAGGGGCAGTAAGAAAGAGACAATTTTGAATAGATATGACAGGACTATTAAATTTTAGGAGGCCGCATGACAGTTGATAAAACGAAAAAGACCATAGTAATCGGGCATAAAAATCCTGATACGGATTCCATTTGCTCTGCCATCTGTTACGCGAATTTGAAGCAGATAACATCCGGAGGGGAATATGTGCCGGGCCGGGCCGGGCACGTCAATTCGGAGACCCAGTTTGTGCTTGATTATTTCGGGATGGCAGCTCCGAAAGAAACCCAGACAGTTAAAACACAGGTAAAGGACATAGAGATAAGAGAGACAAAAGGCGTAGCAAAGAATATTTCCCTGAAAAAAGCATGGAATCTGATGCAGGACGCTGGTGTTGTGACGATTCCGGCCGTAACAGAGGACAATGTGCTGGAGGGGCTGATCACAGTAGGGGATATAACGCGCTCCTATATGAATGTATATGACAGCAGCATTCTCTCGAAGGCATGTACCCAGTATACGAATATTATCGAGACCCTGGAAGGGGCGATGCTGATTGGCGATGAGAGGGAATATTTCAAAGAAGGAAAGGTTCTGATTGCCGCTGCAAACCCGGATATGATGGAATACTACATTGAGAAACATGATCTGGTAATCCTGGGCAACCGGTATGAGTCACAGCTCTGCGCTATCGAGATGGAGGCAGGATGTATTATCGTCTGCGAGGGCGCAGGTGTATCCATGACAATTAAAAAACTGGCTCAGGAGAGGGGCTGTACCGTAATTACGACACCGTACGACACATATACGGCGGCCCGTCTGATCAACCAGAGTATGCCGATCAGCTTTTTCATGAAGACAGAAAACTTAATCACCTTTGATACGGATGATTATATCGATGACATCAAGGAAGTGATGGCGAGCAAACGCCATCGTGATTTCCCGATACTCGATAAGAATGGGAAGTATAAGGGGATGATATCACGGCGGAACCTGCTGGGGGCCAGAGGCAAGAATGTGATACTTGTGGATCATAACGAACGCAGCCAGGCTGTGGACGGTATGGAGAATGCCAATATTCTGGAAATCATCGATCATCACCGCCTTGGCACGGTTGAGACAATGGGACCGGTATTTTTCAGGAACCAGCCGCTGGGCTGTACGGCTACGATTATATATCAGATGTATAAAGAAGCGGGAGTTACAATAGAAAATAAGATTGCGGGACTGCTGTGCAGCGCCATCATCTCCGATACGCTTCTTTTCCGCTCACCGACCTGCACGCCGGTGGACAAAGATGCGGCGATGAAGCTTGCGGCTATCGCCGGGATTGATGTGGAGCAGCTGGCTAATAAGATGTTTGCCGCCGGCAGCAAGCTGAAGGGAAAGAGTGATGCGGAAATCTTTTATCAGGACTTCAAGCGTTTTACGGCCGGAAAGATTGCGTTCGGTGTCGGACAGATCACATCTCTGAATGCCGGCGAGCTGAACGAACTGAAAAGCAGAATGCTGACCTATATGGACAGGGCCAGGGAGGATGAGAAAGTCGATATGATGTTCTTTATGCTGACGAATATCCTTACGGAGTCCACGGAACTGATCTGCGACGGGCAGGGAGCCAAACAGCTGGCAGGGGAAGCGTTCCACTTAGGGGATGAAGAGATGGATAAGGAAGAGCATATTGTCAGTCTGCCGGGGGTTGTTTCCAGGAAAAAACAGCTGGTGCCGGGGCTGATGGTGGCGACGGAACAATAAGATAATTTTCAGATTCTGCTAAAAATTAAAAAGATATATTATTAGTAACGGAAGGGTAATGCCAGGTTTATGGCTTTGCCCTTCCGTTGTATTATAATGCAGCTTTGGATATATCAAGCGGAACTGTATTTGGCAGTCCGCAGCATTTATGATTCATTAATTCTCAGCGAGAAACTGGGCGGCGGCATCCTGGATAGCCGTAACAAGCTCCTGCAGGACCGGATATTGACGGTATGCCTTCCTGGAATAAAACAGACAAAAGTCTCCCTTTGTATAATCGCCCTTAAAGGGGAGAGAGACAATTTCTCCCTCCGATACTCCCGGGTATCTCTTCAGAATCGGATAATAGGAAAGGGCGTATACGTCAGACTGTGTCCGGACCAGATTAATCACACTGTCCACAGATTCCGTCTGAATCACCTGGGAAGGGGAGATAACCGGAACAATTTCATCCAGAACGGGCTGCATAGCTGTTGAGGGGGCTTCCAGCCGCGACTTTAAGGCGAGATAATGTTCCTTTAAATCCTGGGGAACTACGGTTTCTTTTTCTGCTAGGCTGCTGTGTTTATTTACAAGACAGCAGTATTCTCCCTGAAACAGAACGATGGGAGGCGTTCCTTGGGCCTTTACGCATTTCTCCATCAATCCTTTCTGTCCGCATACAAAAAGAGACAGAACAGGCCGTTCTGTGTCCTGGGAGATGTACTGCTCAGGCGTCCGGCTGACCTCACAATTAATCTGCAGGCTGGGGTGCAGTTTTTTAAACTGCAGAACTACCTTTGGAAGGAGGAAATTGGGAAAAGAGGCCTGAATATAAATATCTACAGCGCGCAGGGGAAGTTTTTCAGAAAGGCTAAGCCAACCGTTATAATATTCTACCATCTGCTTTGCCTCCGGAAGAATTCTCTTTCCGGCTTCAGTAAGCTGTATTCCCGTTTTTTTTCTTTGAAACAGCTGAGTGCCGATCTCCGCCTCAAACAGCTGCAGAGCTTTTGTGAGGCTGGGCTGGGCGATATACAGCTTCCCGGCCGCCTCATTGATAGACTGTGATTCCGCCAGCGTAATGAAATATTCCAGAACCTTAATTTTCAAGATGATTCTCCCTTCTATCTTGATATAGCTTTTTTTCATATGGCCGGTTTTTATATATATTATCCAAATGAACACTTATAT
>PPYF01196389.1_pt1 | contig 11086 bp, 10 predicted proteins | sample 1559871 | NCBI WGS metagenome assembly PPYF01 (sample SAMN08240021, study PRJNA423297) | Human gut metagenome, whole genome shotgun sequencing project.
GAGAGCACCGACATCGTAATGCGTCTGCTCAGAGACCAAGCCAACAACGGCACGGCGATTCTCATGGTCACCCATGATCCCGATGCACTCGAATACGCAGATCGGGTGTATCGCATGGACGCCGGAGTGCTGTCCATAGCCTCGGTGTAATATGGTCTGCTGGTGTCTGCCAACAGGTAGATACCGTCTGGAGTCATAGCCCATCAGCGGGTCGGCGGTAGGTAATCGCAAGAAAACCAACCCGTTCGTGTTTATTCACGACGAAGCGCTGGGGAGGCCCGACTCAGCGCTTGTTAGGCATATGCAAGGCAAGCGTTCCGTTCAGATAACGACAGAAGGATTAATCCAATGACGAACGTTCAGCGTTCTCGCCGTCAGGTGCGTCTGTCTCGCGCCCTCGGCATCGCACTGACCCCCAAGGCTCAGCGCATCTTCGAAAAGCGTCCGTACGCTCCTGGCGAGCACGGCCGTGACCGCCGCCGCACCGAGTCCGATTACGCGGTGCGTATGCGCGAAAAGCAGCGTCTGCGCGCTCAGTACGGCATCTCCGAGAAGCAGCTTCGCGCCGCTTACGAGAAGGCCACCCGTACTGCCGGCCAGACCGGTAACGCCATGCTGACCGACCTCGAGACCCGTCTCGACAACCTGGTGCTGCGTGCCGGCTTCGCCCGCACCACCGCCCAGGCCCGTCAGTTCGTGGTGCACCGTCACATCCTCGTTGACGGCAACATCGTGGACCGCCCGTCCTACCGCGTCAAGCCCGGCCAGACCATTCAGGTGAAGGCCAAGAGCCAGACCATGGTTCCGTTCCAGATCGCCGCCGAAGGCGTGCACCGTGACGTGCTGCCTGCGGTCCCCGGCTACCTCGACGTGAACCTGCCGTCCCTGAAGGCCACTGTGACCCGTAAGCCGGAGGTCGAAGAGATCCCGGTGCAGGTCAACATCCAGTACGTGGTCGAATTCTACGCCCGCTGATCCGGGCCCTCTGGTCAACAAATCCAGGACATACCGCTCGAACCCCGCGCTTCTTTCGAGAAGCCGCGGGGTTCCTGCGTTGTAGGGCGATTACTGGCCGCACACCGCCTGGCGAATCATCGTCGCGTACGCATAGGCACCGGTCATATTCGGATGAATGCCGTCATCGTTGAGGTATTCGCTATGACCTTCGCTATACCCATGCCAATCGATGATGCCCACGTTCTTGTTCTTCTTGGCGGCCTCACGCAGCATCGTATTGTTGTTGTTCTCCTGCCACGGGTATGGCATACGGATGGTGATGAAGTATGTCGGCTTGCCGCCGGTCAGGTCAATGAGCTGTTGCACTTCCTGCTCATTCGAAATCACGCCGTTCGTGCCGAGGCCAAACACCACCACACTGCCACTGTGGCCGGCAGCGGTGTCCTGCTGATACACATCCACCGCCTGCGGCAGCTGACGGTTCGGCAGGCCATCGATAAAAGCGTTCGGGAATGCGGCCTGGATGGCGTCCGAAGTACCCGACGTCACTGAATCGCCGACCATCATCATATCCGCGTTGCAGCTTTCCGTTGCCGGATCATAGGCGTACTTCGAAATGTCAAGATTGTTTGGCACCTTTTCCGCAATCGGTTCGATGGTGGGCGGCTGAGAATCCGAACCGTTCTTATTCGCGTCAGCGGTATTGGTTTCGCCGTTCGCGGCATTCGTGGCAGAAGACTCGGGCTCGGGCTTCGCCGGTTTCTTGACCGGCTTGGCGGGTGCCGCGAGTTCGGGGCGCAGCTGAATGGCTCGCGCTTGAGCGACGCCATTCCAATCCACCGGTGCCCACGTCAGCGCCACAACGGTCACCAATCCGATAACCGACATGACCCACGCGCCCGGGCGCAGCCGGTAGCCGGCTTTCGGCAGCGGCTTGGCGTGTTGGCTACGAGGCATCTGCACCGATTTACGGGCCGCCTCGACCAGCTGGTAGAAGGCTTCCGACGCCGCCAACACCACGACGGCCTCAAGAACCCAACCCCACCACGGCAACGCCTGCGTTCGTGTCGCCGGGTTCATGAACTGCAGCAGCGGATAATGCATGACGTACAGCGAGAACGATCGCGACCCGATATAGCGTAGGGGAGCGCAACCCAGCACGTGCGACCAGATTGAGTCATTGTTCACGGCACAGGCCAATGCGCACAACGATATGAACGCGGTAATCAGGTACCCGCCTTGGTACATGTACGACAGATACCCGTTGGCGAACCAGAATCCGGTCAGCAGTGCCGCCAAAGCCGCGGTGCCAAGAACATTGCAGACGATAGTGAGACGGGCGCCCGTCTTGTCGCCGGCCTGACGTTCGATCTGCACTGTTTGCGAAGCCGCTCCAGCTTCCGCAGCTTCCGTACCTCGCGAGGAAGGCGCAATCCAGATAGCCAACAGCGCGCCGGCGGCCAGCTCGGCGAGGCGAGTATCGGTACCGTAATACACGCGGGAGGTATTGGCCGGGTCAAACAGCAGCACCATGTCGGCGGTGGAAGCAGCCATGATGACAAGAATCGCCATGGAGCGCACCCATTTGGACTTGGTGATTTTGCCGAGCACCACCATCAGCAACGGCCAAACCAGATAGAACTGCATCGTCACGCCAATGAATCCGCCCTGCAATAGCGACGGGCGGGTGTGGAATGCTATGACTCCAAGAATCGCCAGAGCGCGCAGTCCATCGATACCCTTGAAATGGGCAGGCACAGACGATCGAGATGGTGCAGGTTTCAAGGTTATGCTCACAGTATTCTAAGTGTACTCTCAGGAATCGTTAGGTATACTGCCCGGATTACGCATATCTCAGGTAGTGACCTATGCCGTTATGACTTATGACTTCCGGCAACCCGCACCGAAACCGCCGGAATGGTGACATAATCAGAACCATGATTCTTCATCTGCATCTGGTCCGTCACGGACAGACCTATTTCAACCGATACAACCGTCTGCAGGGATGGTCGAATTCGCCGCTGACCGAGTCGGGCGTCGCCGATGCCGTCAAGGCCGGTGAGCGACTGAAAGGATTGACGTTCGCCGCCGCCTACTGTTCGGACACCACGCGTGCCCAGCAGACGGCCGAGAAAATTCTCGACATCAACGAAGCCGCGGGTAACCCGCGCCCCGCACTCGTGACGGACATGCACTTCCGCGAGCAGTTCTACGGCTACTACGAGGGACTTGACATGGCCATGGCCTGGTACGCCGCGGGAGCGCCCCACGGCGTCAAAACCTACAACCAAATCGTCGAGAAGTTCGGGTTGGGGGCCTCGCGTGATTTTCTCAAGGAAGCCGATCCCTTCCACGACGCGGAATCCGATGAGGAATATTGGACGCGCGTCGAAGGTGCGTTCCGTCTTATCGCCGACAACCCGAATCTCAAGGACGGCGACGATGTGCTGCAGATTTCGCATGGCAACACACTGCTTAGCCTCGGTCACCGGTTCGGCGGCCCTGACCTCGATCTGAACGAACGCCCGGCCAATGGTTCGGTAACCGTGATCGACTTCGACACCGACAAGCCGTTCGGCGAAGCCGTGACCATCGTTTCGTACGGCAAGTAGCAAATAGCAAGCAATACATATCGAATAGCACGTACGGTCCACGGCGGCACGCCGCAAACGAAAGCGTCAGCAGGACAGCCTTTCGCCTATAGCCGCATACGCCCACGCGCACGGTTTTCGCCCTGCGCATGCAATGGTATGCCAAGAAATAGGGAAGGAGTGCTACCCTTAGGCGAGTAAGTGTGACCGCAAGGAGGAAACAATGGGAGTCGGAGAGATCGCTGGCCTGATCGCGGCCATCGCGTTCGCAGTATTGGCCGGTTTCATGATCTATCCGCTGATCAGGCTGGGCAAGATGTTTGATCAGATATCGCAGACGGTCCGGGAGTCCGGTGAACACGCCATCCCCGCGCTGGACGAAGGCGTGACCACCGTCAAGCAGGTCAACAAGTCGCTCGAAGACGTGAACAAGATTTCCGCCGCGGCTTCCACCACCGCCAACAACGTTGGTGCGTTGACCGATCTGTATGGCTCCTTCCTCGGTAAGCCCATCATCAAGATCGCTTCCACCTTCTACGCGCTGAAAACCACGGGTCAGTCCTTCCTTGCGAAGAACGCCGCGAAAACCACCGTCAACGACACCGCCGAGAAGGGGGAGTGATGTTCAAACGCATCTTCTGGGTCGGCGTCGGCGTGGCCATCGGAATCGTTGCCGTCACCAAGGCACAGGCCTATGTCAAGGCCAATACGCCTGATGCGGCACGCCAGTTCCTGCTTGGCCCCGATCAGGACAATGTGCCGATGAAAACACTCGAAGGGTTGGTCAACGAGTTCAATGCCACCCGTCGAGCCCGCGAGGCTGAGCTCAACCGTCAGTACATCGAGCGCGCCAACTGACACGCGCATGCCGCCTTGCCATCTAGTCACTGAATCAGCTAGAACAAACTAATCCTCATAATCCAGTCTTTTCCACCAATACCAGGCGCAACTGCGCCCATTACCCAAACAAGGAGTTCATCCGCTCATGCGCACTGCGGACATCGCAAAGCGATACCTCGATTATTTTGCCAAGCACGACCATCTCATCGTGCCCTCGGCATCCCTGATTTCCCCGAACCCCACCACGCTTTTCACCATCGCCGGCATGGTGCCGTTCATCCCGTACCTGATGGGTGAGCAGACCCCGCCGAAGCGCCGCATGGCCTCCAACCAGAAGTGCGTGCGTACGCTCGACATCGACGAGGTCGGCAAGACCACCCGCCACGGCACCTTCTTCCAGATGCTCGGCAACTTCTCCTTCGGCGACTACTTCAAGGAAGAGGCCATCCACTACGCCTGGGAGCTGCTCACCACCTCGCAGGATGAGGGCGGCTACGGCTTCGACCCCGAGAAGCTGTGGATGACCACGTTCACCGACGATGACGAAGCCCGTTCCATGTGGATCAACGAGGGCGTGGACCCCGAGCACATCCAGAAGATGGGCATGGAAGACAACTTTTGGACCACCGGTGGCCCCGGACCCGGCGGCCCCTGCTCCGAAATCTACGTGGACCGCGGCCCCGCCTTCGGCAAGGAAGGCGGCCCGATTGCCGACGAGAACCGCTACATCGAGATCTGGGACCTCGTGTTCGAGAACTACGAGGTCGGCAACGTCAAGTCCAAGACCGACCTGCACATCGTGGGCGAGCTTGAGAACAAGAACATCGATACCGGTGCCGGCTTGGAACGTCTGGCCTACCTGCTGCAGGGCAAGAACAACATCTACGAGACCGATGAGGTCTTCCCGGTCATCGAGGCCGCCGAGCAGCTCTCCGGCCTGAAGTACGGCGAGAACGAGGACGCCGACGTGCGCTTCCGCGTGGTCGCTGACCACGTGCGCTCCGCCCTGATGATCATGTCCGACGGCGTGCGCCCGTCCAACGTGGGCCGTGGCTACGTGCTGCGCCGCCTGCTGCGCCGCACCGTGCGCTCCATGCGCATGCTCGGCGTGACCGATCCGGTGCTGCCCACCCTCTTCCCGACCTCCAAGGCCGCCATGGAGGCCAGCTACCCGGAGCTCAACGACACCTTCCATGAGGTGTCCGAATCCGCGTATGGCGAGGAAGACGCCTTCCGCCGCACCCTTGAGACCGGCACCACGATTCTCGACGTGGCCGTCAACAAGGCCAAGAGCGATTCCGCCGAGCCCGTCGTGGCCGGCGAGGACGCCTTCAAGCTGCACGACACCTACGGCTTCCCGATTGAGCTGACCCTCGAGATGGCCGCCGAACAGGGCGTGAAGGTGGACGAGGCCAAGTTCCGCGAACTCATGGCCGAGCAGAAGTCCCGCGCCCGCGCCGACGCCCTCAAGAAGCGTCACAACGTGGATCTTTCCGTTTACGACGACTTCAAGAAGACGCTCGTCAGCCCGATCGACTTCCTCGGCTACACCGACATGTCCGCCCGCGCCAAGGTGATCGGCATCATGCAGGAAGGCAAGGGTTCCGTGCCCGCCGTGACCGGCCCGGCCAACGTCGAGGTCATCCTCGACCGCACCCCGTTCTACGCGGAGGCCGGCGGCCAGCTCGCCGACCAGGGCGAGATCCTGTCCGACGACGGCGCCGTGCTCGAAGTCGACGATGTGCAGAAGCCCATCAAGGACCTCATCGTCCACCAGTGCCGTCTGACCGAAGGCACGCTGGTCGTCGGCGCCGAAGTCAACGCCAACATCGACCTGGCCCGCCGTGGCGCCATCGCCCGCTCGCACACCGCCACGCACATGGTGCACAAGGCGCTGCGTGAGGAGCTGGGCCCGCAGGCCACCCAGCGCGGCTCCGAAGACGCCCCGAACCGTCTGCGCTTCGACTTCCAGTGGTCCAAGGCCCCGGCCAAGTCCGTGATCTCCGCAGTCGAGGAGCGCGTCAACGACAAGCTGCGCGACAACCTCGCCGTGACCACCAAGGAAATGAAGTTCGACGACGCCATCGCCCTCGGTGCCATGCACCTGTTCGGCGAGAAGTACGGCGACATCGTACGCGTGGTCTCCATCGGCGAAGACGGCTGGAGCCGCGAGCTGTGTGGTGGTACCCACGTGGACCACGTTGGCAAGATCGGCATGGTCAACATCCTGTCCGAAGCCTCCATCGGCTCCGGCGTGCGTCGTGTCGACGCCGTCGTGGGCCAGGGTGCCTATGACTTCAACGCTCGTGAGCACGCGCTGGTCTCCCAGCTGTCCGACAAGCTCAACGCTCGTCCGGACGAGCTCGCCGAGCGTGTGAACGCCCTGCTCGCCAAGCTCAAGGAATCCGATCGTCGCTTGGCCTCCATGTACGAGTCCCAGCTGGCCGCCTCGGTTCCGGCGCTGGTTGCTGACACCAAGAACTCCGCGGCCCCGGTCAAGGTGGCCGTCAAGAACGTGGGCCACTTTGGCGCGGTCGATGCCCTGCGCAAGACCGTACTCGACGTGCGCGCCCAGCTCGGTGAAGACGCCCCCGTGGTGGTGGCCCTTGCCGGCGTGAACGAGGATGACAAGCCGATGGTCGCCGTGGCCACCAACGAGGCCGCCCGCAAGGCCGGCATCAAGGCCGGTGATCTGGTGCGTGGCGCAGCCAAGGTCCTCGGCGGCGGTGGCGGCGGCAAGCCGGACTTCGCCCAGGGTGGCGGTGTCGATGCCTCCAAGATCGACGAGGCCCTCGAAGCGCTCAAGCACGAGGCGCAGAAAGCCTGATTCCGCCAGTGGTGTGGTTAGGCGTTGATTTGGGTAATGCCCGGGTCGGACTGGCACTGTCCGACCCGGAGCTTACCTTTGCACATCCTGCTGGCAACATTCATGTTGCCGGCGACTATTTCTTTGCTATTGACGAGGTCCTGAACGTCATCGAAGACGAACATGTGGACCATGTAATCGTCGGACTGCCCCTGCAGATGGACGGTACAGAAGGCAAAAGCGCCAAAAAAGCGCGCAGGTGGGCGGCCAATCTGGAGAAGAGGCTGCAAGCAGAGAGTGAAGACAGTGATTCTACGGAGTATCAGATTCCGCAGGTATCATTGATAGATGAGAGATTGACAACAGTCAGTGCGCATCGTCAGCTGTTCGAGGCCCATAAAGCTTCGAACAAGCACAGGCCGGTGGTTGACCAGCAGTCGGCAGTGGTGATTTTGCAGACGGCACTCGACCGTACCCGGGAGCAGTGAGGTATCGGTTATGACCGATGATTTTAACGAGTTCTTTGATGACAACACGCATTGGGTCGAACAGGGGTCAGAACCAATGCGCGGGGCCGAGCCGCCAGAACCGCCGAAATCCCGCAGGGAGATGCGCAAGCGACGTGCACAGCGCAGGCGCAAGCGTATCAGTGGCATTATCATCGCTATCGCCATCGTCGCCCTGCTTATCGGCGGCGGCTATTTCGGCGTAACCAAGCTCATCGCATGGCGCGACAGCCGGAGCAACCAGTCGACGGCCATCGCGGACTATCCGGGACCGGGCTATGGCGAGGTCGAATTCACCGTGAGCGAGGGCCAAGGCGCGGCGGAGATCGCCGATAATCTGCTCAAGGCCGAAGTCATCAAGTCTACTGCCGCGTTCACCAGCGTGGTCAACGCCAATAGCACGACACTCTATCCGGGAACGTTCACATTGAAGAAGCATATGGCCGCATCCAAAGTGATCGACGTTCTCTCCGACACCAACCAGGCGGCGGGCTTCCTCGAGGTTCGTCCCGGTGAACGTGCCACCGATGTGTTCGCCAGCGCCGCGAAGCTTTCCGGCATTGCCCAAAGCGAATTCGACACGATTATCAAGAACAAGGGTAAGGATATTCTGCCCAATGAAGCGGGCGGTAGCTTTGAGGGATGGCTGGAGCCGGGAACCTACAACGTCAAGAGCATGAAGAGCGCTTCGGAAATCCTCAAGGCCATGGTCGATAAGCGTATCGCCAAGTTGGATGAATTGGGCGTGCCGGCCGGCAGTGACCGCGAACGGGTGATGATCATCGCCTCTATCGCCGAGGCCGAGGTCAACAAAGCCGATTACTACGGCAAAGTGACGCGAGTCATCGAGAACCGTTTGGAGCAGGGCATGTCGTTGGGCATGGATTCCACCGTGGCCTATGGCAATAACGTCAAGCCCGCGCAGGTGACCACCGAGATGACCCAAGACGAGTCCAACCCGTACAACACGTACAAGATCTCCGGCCTGCCGCCTACGCCGATCAGCAATCCCGGTGATAACGCCATTCAAGCGGCACTGCACCCCGAAGGCGGCAATTGGCTGTACTTCTGCACGGTCAATCTGGACACCGGCGAAACCAAGTTCGCCGCAACCGCCGATGAACATGACCAGAACGTGGCCGAACTACGCAAGTGGCAAGCCGAAAACCAGTAGTCATCCCGTTAGCTTCCTTCGCTTGGGGAAGCTGATCGGACGTTGGTCTCTTCATTGGCTCCCTCGCCGAGGGGAGCTGTCCGCAAAAAAGCGGACTGAGGGGAGCACTGCAGGGAATGTAACGCTCAACTTAAGCCCGGGGCTCCCGCGAAGCGGATGGAAGAAATCTAGGACAACACCCCAACAGCCACCGCCACAATCGCGCCCGCCAATATCACCGGCACATACGGCACCTTGCCCGCATGTGCCGGTGATGTGCGTTGTGGGTCGAATCGCGTCCACAAGGCAATCCATGTGATGCCGGCAACGCCCATCGCCAGCCACCAGACCACCACAGGCAACAGGCCAAACAGTCCGACAGACAATCCCATAGGTATCAAGGCGGTCACATCGCCGAATCCCAATGACCGAGGCACCAGCAACGCCAACGCGAACTGGATCAGGCAACATAGCACGGTGAACAACAGCGCCTGCAACAGCACGAACAGGTCGTTCACCACCACTCCATACGCGAAATCGGCGGCCAGCTGAAGCAACGCGCCCGCAGCCACCCACGCGATCGGCACCCGCCGATGACGAACATCCTCAATGGACAGTGCAAGCCCACATAGCAGACCGGGTAGCGTGAACAGGTATGGCATGGCTTAACATTAACCCCTAGCTAGACGTACACATAGACGTACACACATGAAACGAGGGAAGTTATGCTGCGTTGGCAGACGGCAGGGGAGTCTCACGGAGAAGCATTGGTGGCCATGATTGAAGGGTTGCCGGCCGGCGTGCGTATTAGCACGGACGATATCGTTTCCGCACTGGCACGCCGTCGACTTGGATATGGTCGCGGTGCCCGCATGAAGTTCGAGCAAGACAAGGTCCGTCTGCTGACCGGTGTACGCCACGGCCTGACCCTCGGCTCGCCGGTGGCCATCGAAATCGCCAACACCGAATGGCCGAAGTGGACCGAGGTCATGAGCGCCGATGCACTCGACCATGACCTGCCGCGCGAAGGCCGCAATGCGCCGCTGAGCCGCCCGCGCCCGGGCCACGCCGATCTGACCGGCATGCGCAAGTATGGTTTTGACGACGCCCGCCCGGTACTGGAGCGCTCCAGCGCCCGTGAGACCGCCTCCCGTGTGGCTTTGGGCGAGGTGGCCAAGCAGTTCTTGGATCAGGCGTTCGGCATCCGCACCGTAGCCCACGTGGTGGCGCTTGGTGGCGTGCAGACCAACCCCGACCTGCCTCTGCCCACCCCCGACGATCTGGAAGCGCTTGATGCCTCGCCTGTCCGTACGCTGGACAAAGAGGCCGAAGCCCGCATCATCGAACGCATCAACGAGGCCAAGAAGGCCTCCGATACGTTGGGCGGCGTGATTGAAGTGCTGGCTTACGGTGTGCCTGCCGGCATCGGCACGTATGTGGAGTCCGACCGCCGACTGGACGCGGCTCTGGCCTCCGCGATCATGGGCATTCAGGCGTTCAAGGGTGTGGAGATCGGCGACGGCTTCCTGGAAGCCTCCCGCCCCGGTTCGCAGGCGCACGATGAGATCGTGGTCAACGCCGACGGCCGTATCGACCGTCTGTCCAACCGCGCAGGCGGCATTGAAGGCGGTATGTCCAATGGCCAGGTGATTCGCGTACGCGGTGCCATGAAGCCGATTCCGTCCATCCCCAAGGCCCTGCGTACGGTCGACGTGCTGACCGGCGAATCCGCACAAGCCATCAACCAGCGTTCCGACAGCACCGCCGTGCCTGCGGCATCCGTGGTGGCCGAGGCCATGGTGCGTCTGACTTTGGCGAAGTACGCGCTGGATAAGTTCGGTGGAGACAGTGTTGCCGAAACACGGCGCAACCTTGAGTCGTATCTCGCCTCGTGGCCGGAGCACATGCGCTGAACGAAGGGCGTATGGTTTCGTGACGACTGCCGCGGAACCATCAGCAACTGTACTCACCAATCGTCGAGAGGATTCGTAGATTATGACCGCACGCCCCCGCGCCGTCATCATCGGCATGATGGGAGCCGGCAAAACACGTGTCGGTAAGGAAGTGGCGCATATGTTGCGTCTGCCGTTCGCCGATGCCGATGTGGAGATCGAACGTGAAGTGGGCATGAAGATTCCCTCCTACTTCGAGGAATACGGTGAGCCGGCATTCCGCGAGGTCGAGGCCGATCTCATCGCCGATATGCTTGAGGATTTCGACGGTATCTTTTCGC
>PPYF01311016.1_pt1 | contig 11086 bp, 8 predicted proteins | sample 1559871 | NCBI WGS metagenome assembly PPYF01 (sample SAMN08240021, study PRJNA423297) | Human gut metagenome, whole genome shotgun sequencing project.
GAAACATACGATATGTTTCTGTTTGTGAGTGTATGGGATATTTTTATGAGAAACTGTTTCTGTAGTAAGCTTGAAAAATAGTAGGAATACGTATCTTTGCATAAAATGAAAAAACACTAACATAAACACAAAATGAGACATTTATTTTTATTGGCAGCACTTTTTTGTGCCTGCATTTCTTATGCACAGATTCGTGTACAAGAACGACTTCCTAAAAGTAAAACCGGTTTTGCTTTGACTACTGCGAAAGCACGGGCTAAGATTTATTACGATGCGAATGATGCGCTTGTTATCAAGAGATCGGCAGAATTGTTTGCCCGCGATATTCAAATGGTGACCGGTCAAAAGCCTGAACTGATCCAAAAAAGGGAAAGAGCCAAAGCTCTGGTTATTGTCGGAACCATTGAAAAGAATCAATGGATTTGTGAATTGGCGCAAAAAGGAAAAATTGATATCCGGCCATTGCAGGGTGCTTGGGAACGGTATTTGATTCAAACTGTCGACAACCCTTCTCCAGGAGTAGCCAAAGCATTGGTTATAGCAGGGAGTGATCGGCGGGGAGCGGCTTATGGCCTGTTCTCTATTTCCGAAATGATGGGAGTATCCCCTTGGTATTGGTGGGGTGATGTCCCGGTAAAAACGCACAAGGCTTTGTATGTAGATGCTCCGCCCACATATTCTAAAACACCTTCCGTGAAATATAGGGGTATTTTCCTGAACGATGAAGATTGGGGGCTGAAACCCTGGGCTGCTAAGACCTTTGAGAAAGAACGCGGTAATATTGGTCCCCGTACCTATGCGAAGATTTGTGAACTGTTACTGCGTTTGAAAGCTAATCATCTGGCTCCGGCAATGCATCCCGTATCTACCGCTTTTTATCAGATTCCCGAGAATAAGCTCGTAGCAGATACGTTTGCCATTGTTATGGGCTCCAGCCATTGTGAACCCTTATTGTTGAATACGGCCAGCGAGTGGCATAGCAAGACTATGGGACCCTGGGATTATAATGCTAATAAGGATAAGATTAATGAAGTTTTGGGCAATCGTGTGAAAGAAAATTGTGCTTATGAGAATGTATACACATTAGCCTTGAGAGGATTGCACGATGCTGCCATGGGTGGAGGAGACGTACCGATGAAAGAGAAAGTGAAAATGCTGGAGAATGCTTTGAAAGACCAGAGGAGCCTGCTAACCCGGCATATTGATAAGCCTGCCGAAACCATCCCGCAGGCATTCACCCCTTATAAAGAGGTGCTGGAAATCTACTCGAACGGATTGGAACTGCCGGATGATGTGACCATTATCTGGGCGGATGATAATTTTGGCTATATGAAGCGTTTGAGTGGCCCTCAAGAACAAAAACGTACAGGACGTGCAGGTGTATACTATCATATTTCTTACCTCGGTGTACCCCATAGCTATTTATGGTTTAGTACCACTCCTCCGGCATTAATGTACGAAGAGCTTCGCAAAGCGTATGATACTACGGCCGACCGTATCTGGTTGGCAAACTGTGGAGACCTGAAAGGGGCTGAGGCACAAGTATCGTTTTTTCTCGATATGGCTTATGATGAAGCCGGGAGGCGTCTGGCTGAGTACCGGCGGATCGGTAAAAAAGCAGAGGAAATGTTGGCAACTGTAGATAAAAAGGCAAAACCGGCGCTGTATCAGTTGTTGTATTATCCGGTGAAAGGGGCCGAACTGATGAATCGTATGAATATGACCGGTCAGCTTTATCGGCAATATGTTCGTCAGAAACGTGCTGCTGCCGATGATCTGAAGAGAGAAACAACGACTTGTCACGATAGTTTGGAGATTATTACCGACGGATATAATTCGCTCTTGGACGGCAAATGGAAATACATGATGTCACTAAGACAAAATTATGATGGAAGCAGTTCCTATTTTATGCTTCCATTGATGGAAGAAAGTTATGTGGCAACGGGCGATCCGAAGTTGGCCGTTCAGGTAGAAAGTGAGCAATTGAATCGGGGAGGTTTTAGTTTCCGGGCTTTACCCGTGTTCAATACTTACTCCCGTAAAAGTCACTGGATCGATGTTTATAATCAGGGGGGAGGAATGTTGGACTGGAAATCGGAACTTTCTGACGAGTGGATCGTTTTGTCTCGTCAGTCGGGCAGTACTCGTACTGAAGATCGTATCCAAGTATCGATCGATTGGAATAAAGTACCATCAGGAGAGAAAGTCACAGGATTTATTGAGTTCTCTTCCGGAATGCAGAAAGAACGGGTGCTTGTTTCCGTATTCAATCCGAAGACTCCGGTACGCGACGAATTACAAGGACTTTTCATAGAGGAAAATGGCTACGTATCTCTGCCCGCTACAGCCTTCCACCGTAAGTTTGAGAGTGAAGATGTCAAGATGAGTGTACTTCCCGGTTTGGGCTTTGAAGGTGCTGCCTTGCAAATAGGAAGTCCGATAGCTCCCTTACAAATGTATCGTTCGTCCGAGGTGCCTAGAGTGGAATATGATTTTTATACTTTCAATGCTGGAATGGTTGATGTGTATACCTACGTGCTGCCCACTTTCCCTTTGCATGCTGATCGGGATTATAAACTACCGGAGCATACCAATTCGGATACCAAATATAGTGTCCGTATCGATGATGGATCTATTTCTACTCCATCCACTTCAGCCATAGAATATTCCCAGATCTGGTATGACAGTGTGCTGAAAAATTGTAGAGTGAATAAATCCACTCTTTATGTAAAGGCCCCCGGTAAGCATACATTGCAGATTCGCTGTGGAGATCCCGGAACTGTGATTCAGAAAATCGTTATTGATATGGGTGGGCTCAAAAGGTCATATTTAGGACCTGAAACAACTCTTTGCCGTTAATATTATTTTTAATTAACATTCTTGCATGCAGGCTTTCTATGAATATTCTATTTCTATAAATAGAGAGAACATATTTTGAATATCTAACGAAAAAAGAAATTTATTATGAAGATCTGTTCATGCTTGAATAAAGGAGTTATGATTGCAGTGGCAGTTGTTTGTTCTGCCGGTTTACAGTCTTGTCTGGATGACAATGATAAGTACTATTATGTGGAAGGATTTCCCAATGCTCTTGTTACGGTAAAAAATGCGACTGATGGTTCATTCTTCTTACAGCTGAATGATAGCACGACTTTGTTGCCGACCAATATGTCCTCTTCACCTTTTGGAGATAAAGAAGTCAGGGCATTGGTGAATTATGATGAAGTGAGTGAGTCTGGTGGCAGATATGATAAGGCGGTACAGGTGAACTGGATAGATAGTATTTTGACGAAATCGATTGCCCCGGATTTAGGATCAGAAAATGACGTTGTTTATGGAACAGATCCCGTGGAAATAGTAAACGATTGGGTGACTATTGCGGAAGATGGTTATTTGACCCTACGATTCAGAACAAAATGGGGTGATTATAATAAAGCCCATTTTGTAAATTTATTGTTGGGGCAAAATCCGTCTGACCCATATGAGGTTGAGTTTCGCCATAATGCATATGGCGATACATATGGTACGGTTGGTGATGGTTTGGTAGCCTTTAAACTGGTGGGACTTCCGGATACGAATGGAAAAACGGTTCCGTTGACTTTGAAATGGAAGTCATTTAGTGGAGATAAATCGGCTGTATTTGATTATTGTACTCAAAAAAACGTTACACCGGCTAAACCGGCCATTGTTTCTGTAAGGAGCAATTTAAATTTAAAATAGTTTTCTTGGGCATACTGCGTTTCTATTCTTTTTGAATTGAGATCGTATTACTTTCCGAATATTCAGAAGTGCATAGAAGCGCAGTATTGTTTTCATTAACATTGTTAATGGCATTTCTCTTTCATTCTTTTTTTACCGGCAAAAAACAAGTCTTTAGCATCTCAAAGACTTGTTTTCTATCATTAAAGAACTTATTTTAACATACTGTTAAATCAGGTGTTTTCCAAATACAAAAGGGAGAATGTTAACAGATTGATAATAAGTAATATATTGTAAGTTCAACTTCTTCTTCTTTATTTGTATCTTTTGAAGTCGAATCCGTATACTTGTTATATTAGTACATTCGTTTGGAGGTGGAAACTACTTTGTTGAAATTCTCTAGGATATCGACTGTTGTGTTGTTCCTTGACTGTTTCAAGCCAAGATACATTTAGATATGTCTTTTCCTGATGCTGAATTTAGTTTATCAGTAATTTGCTTAAAGGTCAAAGACGTGGTGAGAAGTACCTTTTTGATGAATGAGATCATATAGTAACCGCGATCTATAGTGTAGGTGTATTTGAAAAAAAACAATGTGTTAGGGTGAAACTATACATGGTGATGTTGTAGGTTGTATTTGGATTGCTAATTCATTGTTCAATAGTGAATTATCCTGTTGATAACTTCGGTTGGTATCTGTTGATAACTATGTTAATAACTTTGTTGACAACTGCGTGGGGGAATTAAGTGTCTGGAAATGTTAGGCAATAAAACAGCGTTTAAGAGTCTAAATTTCTTAAACGCTGATTTCTGGGTGTTAATGGAATTTGAGATTTGCCTAAGGCACTCGTAGGTATGAATTGGATACTAATCAATGATTTTCTATTTCTTTACGTTCCACGCATTTGCTTTTTTTTATCGACAATTAGGTTGTTTCCCCTTTTTTCCATGCTTTGTGCAATTTTGGTGTAAGATGTTATTTTACAGTTATTTTATTGATTTTCATGACATGATAAACACCGGCATAATCGGCGGCAAAGCCTTCGTCTGATTTACCCATATCAATAACTTCTAATTCCACATATACAGGTGTTCCATTTTTGATTCCTTTTGTTTCACCATCATACTTTTGTAGGAGTTCTCCTGTTTTATCAACAATCCAATAATCAGTGGAATCCCCTTCTGAAGTGAAAGAACGTGTTTCATGTCCGATGATCAATTTACCTTTTACGGACAAAAGTTTTTGGGTAGGAGTGTCCGGTGTCGGTATAGCTTCTTCGTCTGGTATTTCATTCGTCTTGGAATACCTCAAAACCAACTCGCCTTTTTTGAGAATCAAACTGTCCTGAGTCAATTGCTCTACTGTTAGTGTATCTGTAAAGGATATACTTTGGTGGTTGCCGATGCTTATACCGGAAAGGAGTAATAAGTTTCCTTCTTTCTTCCATTTCTCATATTTCAAAGTGGCCATATTGATGGAAGAAGCACTTCCGTTTGCTTCAAGCGTGAATCCTTGTTTTAAATTAGATATTCCGGGAACCGATTCCACCCAAGAGCCTTCTATCGTAACATCATTACAAGCCACCAAGGTAGTTATGGCAAGGACAACGGTTAAATTTCTAAATATCTCCATTTTTGTTATTCTTTAAATTATATCCCTAATACTATATTTACATCTATACTGGGTTTCAGGTTAATATCATAAATAACTCTCAAGGTTAGTTCACTATGTTACATCAGACGGCTGCTGACACGCAAAGAATGGCTCTCTGAAAGTACTTTTCTTTTTATTATTTTAAGCTGTTACACTTTTTAGCTTGGTCATGTGTCTCTATTTTTAGTATCTGTAGCATCATGATTTATGCAAAAATAAATGTTTTGTTTTGATATACAATATATTCTTTGGGATCTGTTAGTCACTTTTTTATTTCATAAGGTGAGCAACGGAGTTTGTAATGCTTTTGAATGTTGAAATGGAAAAATTGAGTATTTTCCAGCTTGTTGATAACCTTTTGAAAAGCTAGTTGATTGATATGGAGGTAAAATACTTAATTTATTGAATTGTAATCTGTTAACCTGTTAATAACTTTGGTGCATATCTGTTAATAACTATGTTGATAACTGTGTTAAGAATCTAACTATAGGAGAGTATGTGGCAATAAAAAAGCGCCCAAGAGTGGAAGCCTCCTAAACGCTAATTTTCTTTTAGTAGCGGGACCCGGGATTGAACCGGGGACCTCATGATTATGAATCATGCGCTCTAACCAGCTGAGCTATCCCGCCAATTAGAAAAAAGTATTTATCTTGGCACACACAATCAATAATGAATGAAGCTATGAAAAAAGAGAAAATACATTTGGAATACCTTCTGAATGCGACCTCTAAAAATATTCTTTGGTCAGCAATTAGCACACCTACCGGTTTGGAGGACTGGTTCGCAGACAAAGTAGTATCAGATGATAAAACGGTGACCTTTTGTTGGGGCAAAACCGAACAGCGTCAGGCTGGTATTGTTGCGATTCGGGCATATTCGTTCATTCGTTTCCACTGGCTTGATGACGAAAATGAAAGGGACTATTTTGAAATTAAGATGAGTTATAATGAATTGACGGGTGACTATGTGCTCGAAATTACTGACTTTTCTGAAGCGGATGAAGAGGATGATTTGAAGGAATTGTGGGATTCTCAGGTGAGTAAGTTACGGAGAACATGTGGTTTTTAGTTAACTTTCGACCAAAAATTTTTCGCACTCCTTTTTTTGTGCTAATTTTGTATCTTAATTGCATGAAACTATTAAGATGCTACGCATAAAAAGATTAGATATTTTTATAATAAAGAGTTTTTTATTACTCTTTGTCGGTACATTTTTCATCTGCCTCTTCATCTTCATGATGCAGTTTTTGTGGAAGTATGTAGACGAATTGGTGGGAAAAGGGTTGGAGATGAGTGTACTGGCTCAATTCTTCTTTTATTCTGCGTTGAGTCTGGTACCGATGTCACTACCCTTGGCAGTGTTGTTGGCTTCTTTGATAACGTTTGGTAATTTTGGTGAACGTTTTGAGTTGCTTGCCATGAAAGCGGCGGGGATTTCATTACTTAAAATCATGCGCCCGCTTATTGTTCTCGTCTTTGCCATTTGTTGTGTATCCTTTTATTTCCAGAACGTCATCGGTCCGCAGGCGCAAGCCAAGTTGGGAACCCTGCTTATTTCGATGAAGCAGAAATCTCCTGAAGTTGATATTCCCGAAGGAGTTTTCTATGATGAAATAGATGGTTATAACCTGAAAGTACAAAGGAAAGACCGTAAAACGGGTATGCTTTATGATGTGATCATTTATGATTTCTCCAACAACTTTGATAATGCTCGCATTATAGTTGCTGATTCGGGACGTTTGGAAATGACCGCTGATAAACAGCATCTCTACTTGCATCTGTACAGCGGCGAGATGTTTGAGAATCTGAAAGCACAGAGCATGAGTTCGAAGAATGTTCCTTACCGTCGTGAGTCTTTCCGGGAAAAGCATTCGATTATTCAGTTCGACTCAGATTTTAATATGGCTGATGCCAGCATCATGAGCAATCAGTCCACTACCAAAGATATGATAAAAATACAGGCATCTATCGATTCTATGACCGTATTGGCCGATAGTATCGGAAGACAGTATTTTGTTGAAGCAAGTAAGGGACCCTATCGTACAGCAGTCGGATTGACGAAAGAAGATACCTTGAAAATGCAGGAAGCGCAGATTCGTGACTATAATGTAGATAGTCTGTTTGAGGCTGCTACGTTGATGAATAAGCAGAAGATTATAGCATCAGCTGTTGGGCGTACAGAGAATCTGTCGAGTGACTGGGGATTTAAGAGCTTTACGATGACCCAGAATGACTTCAGTATAAGGAAACATAAAATAGAATGGCACCGGAAGATCACGATTTCTCTATCCTGTCTTTTATTCTTTTTCATTGGTGCACCTTTGGGAGGGATTATTCGTAAAGGTGGATTGGGAATGCCTGTTATTGTTTCCGTACTTACCTTTATTATTTACTATATAATAGACAACACGGGTTATAAAATGGCCCGTGATGGAAAGTGGATTGTGTGGATGGGGATGTGGATGAGTTCTGCCATTCTGGCTCCGCTTGGATATTTCCTGACTTATAAATCGAATAAAGACTCCGTTGTATTGAATACGGATGTATATATCTCTTGGTTCAAAAGAGTGTTTGGGGTACGTAGTGTCCGACATCTGTCCAAGAAGGAAGTTATTATTCATGATCCGGATTATCAACGTCTTCCGTTCGATTTGAATGGCCTTTCAGAGGAGTGTAGGGCTTATATGCAAAAGAACCGATTGGCCAAGGCACCCAATTATTTTAGCCTGTGGATGTCCGGCGGGCAAGATCAGGAAATTATCGCTATAAACAACCGTATGGAAGCATTGGTTGATGAGATGTCTAATACCCGTTCACTGATACTACTTCAGAAGTTGGAAAAATATCCGATTATCCCTGTAAATGCGCATGTGCGCCCATTCCATAATTATTGGCTTAATATGGCAATAGGAATTGTGATTCCTATTGGTCTGTTCTTTTATTTCCGGATCTGGGCTTTTCGTATACGTCTGAATAAAGACATGGAGCGGATTATCGCATTGAACCGGGATGTGGAATTGACAATAAAAGATATTAATAACGAAAACAAGATATAAAAGTATGGAACCAATCAGACTGAATACCATTGAAGAGGCGATAGCTGACTTCAAAGAAGGTAATTTTGTAATTGTGGTAGATGATGAAGATCGTGAAAATGAAGGTGATTTCATTATTGCTGCCGAGAAGATTACTCCGGAAAAAGTAAATTTCATGCTGACTCACGGTCGTGGAGTACTTTGTGCTCCAATCACAGAAGAACGTTGCGCTGAGTTGGAACTGGATATGCAGGTGTCGTCCAACACTTCAATTTACGAAACTCCGTTTACTGTTACTGTCGACTTGCTTGAGGGGTGTACAACCGGAGTTTCCATGCATGACCGTGCAATGACTATTCGCGCTTTGGCTGATCCGAAGACAAAACCTGCCGACCTGGGGCGTCCGGGACATATCAATCCTTTGCGTGCCCGCTCTCGCGGGGTACTTCGTCGTGCAGGTCATACCGAGGCAAGTGTTGATCTGGCTAAGCTTGCCGGATTATATCCTGCCGCTGCATTGATCGAAATTATCAATGAAGACGGCACCATGGCCCGTCTGCCTCAGTTGGTAGAAGTAGCCCGTCGCTTCGGATTGAAAATAATCTCCATTAAAGATCTGATTGCTTATCGTCTCCAGATGGAGTCTATTGTCGATAGAGGTGTTGAAGTGGATATGCCTACACAGTTCGGGCATTTCCGTCTGATACCTTTCCGCCAGAAATCAAATGGAATGGAACACATTGCATTGATAAAGGGAACCTGGGATACAGACGAACCGATTCTGGTGCGTGTGCACTCTTCTTGTATGACGGGTGATATCTTTGGTTCATGTCGTTGTGAGTGTGGTGAACAGCTTCACAAAGCTATGGAAATGATTGAGGCTGCCGGTAAAGGGGTGATCGTTTACATGAATCAGGAAGGTCGTGGCATCGGCCTGATGAATAAGATTGCTGCTTATAAACTTCAGGAAGAAGGTTATGACACGGTAGATGCCAATCTCCATTTGGGTTTTGATGCCGACGAACGTGATTATGGAGTCGGTGCACAGATTTTGCGTGAGATCGGAGTGAAGAAGATGAAACTGATGACTAACAATCCGGTGAAACGTATCGGTCTGGAAGCCTATGGGTTAGAGATTACCGAGAATGTGGGAATTGAGATTAAGCCGAATCCTTATAATGAACGCTACCTGAAGACTAAGAAAGATAGAATGGGTCATACGCTTCATTTTAATAAGTAAACTGTCTATTTGCTTTCATATATCAAATATTATAGTTTATTTTGCAATCAAATTCACTCAACAACAATAAAATAGATACGAAATGAACCAACTATCAGACCGTTTGAACAGCTTGTCGCCCTCGGCGACTCTTGCTATGTCGCAAAAAAGTGCTGAGCTGAAAGCTCAGGGTGTTGATGTAATTAACCTCAGTGTGGGAGAACCTGACTTCAATACTCCCGACCACATCAAAGAAGCTGCCAAGAAAGCGGTAGATGACAACTTCTCTCGCTACTCTCCGGTTCCGGGTTATCCGGCTTTGCGTAATGCTATCGTAGAGAAACTGAAGAAAGAAAACGGTCTGGAATATACAGCCGCTCAGATTTCTTGTGCAAATGGGGCAAAACAATCTGTATGTAACACTATTATGGTGTTGGTGAATCCGGGTGACGAGGTCATTGTACCTGCTCCTTATTGGGTAAGCTATCCTGAAATGGTGAAACTGGCAGAAGGTACGCCGGTGATTGTGACTGCCGGTATCGAACAGGATTTCAAAATTACTCCTGCGCAACTGGAAGCTGCCATTACTCCCAAAACCAAAGCGTTGATACTTTGCTCACCGTCTAACCCGACCGGTTCGGTTTACAGCAAAGAAGAATTGGCAATGGATTGTGAAGGCTTGCAATAAACTTCAGGGACAGTATACTTCAGGCCCTTGTTCGGTATCTCAGAAGGCTGCCGAGGCTGCTTATACAGGTTCTCAGGCTCCGGTTGAGGAGATGCGTCAAGCCTTCGAACGTCGTCGTGACCTGATTGTAAAATTGGCAAAGGAAGTTCCCGGATTTGAGGTAAATGTACCGGAAGGTGCTTTCTACCTGTTCCCTAAATGCAGTTCTTTCTTTGGTAAATCAGCGGGTGACCGTAAGATTGAGAATTCGGATGATCTGGCGATGTATCTGCTTGAAGATGCTCACGTAGCATGTGTAGGCGGTACTTCTTTCGGAGCTCCTGAATGCATTCGCATGAGTTATGCTACCAGCGATGAAAATATCGTTGAAGCAATTCGCCGTATTAAAGAAGCATTGGCGAAGTTGAAATAAGATTCAGCCAATCAGATAAAAAAGGAGGGTGTTATCTGTGAAAAGGTGCATCCTTCTTTATTTTTAGAGTATTTGGTTTCGATACTCTGTTCTCTAAAGAGACATTACAACACAAAATATACACAACACATGAAGAACATTTTTTTTATCTGCTTATTCTTAAGCATGAGCCTCGCCGTATCCGGTAAGAAGGCTCAAGTGAGTATCTCCTGTCTGAAAACCGAGATGCTTGTAAATCCCCAAAACATTGATTGTCCCTCTCCCCGTTTGAGTTGGGAGATTTTATCTGATGTGAGAGATGTAAGACAAGTCTCCTACCATATCCTCGTATCCACTTCGTTGGAGAAATTAAACCGGGAAGAAGGTGATTTGTGGGATAC
>PPYF01270192.1_pt1 | contig 11085 bp, 9 predicted proteins | sample 1559871 | NCBI WGS metagenome assembly PPYF01 (sample SAMN08240021, study PRJNA423297) | Human gut metagenome, whole genome shotgun sequencing project.
AAGGTACAGGGACGGTATTCCGGCAGGATTACGGATATTTATAAGGGCGTGATTTTTGTAAGGCTGTCTAACGGGGTGAATGCCATTGCGCATAGCTGCAACGATTACAGATTGCCCGGTAAGAATGATGACATCAGCTTTGTTGTGAATCGTCTGGATCAGGAAAACGGCGTTGCGGTAGGGATTATTACAAGAATTATCCGTCAGAATATCTGAGGTGTACCGTATGAAAAGCAGACTATACTATGCCATAAGCTGCTTTCTCCTTGCAGTCGTTTTGCTTTTTCTTGCAGTCCCGTTATTTACCCATCGGCTTTATCCGAAACAGCAGGCAATCCGTGTGCTGCATACCATGGAAAAGGGCGAACAGCTGACAGATCAGGATATAGAACCGATTACGGTCGGCGCATTGCATCTATCGGAAGGGATTGCACTGACAGAAGAGGATGTGATTGGCAGATATGCGGCGGTGGATCTGGTTGCGGAGGACATTCTCTTTTTATCCAAGCTGTCACAGCTTCCGTTAGAAGGCGATCTGCCGAAGGATATTCTGCCAAAGGGAAATGCCGCACAACTGCTGAAACTTAGAATGATTGAAGGCAGTGAATACCCAGTCCCCGAAACAGGCGATGTGATAAAGATAAATCTGTTTGATAAGAAATGGAAGGACATTCCGGAGCTGCAATTCGTCCGAACCCTGTCTGTTGTGCCGCCGAAAAAAGCGGAAGATACCGTAGTAGTAACAGTAGCATTGAACGAAAAACAGCAGCAGTATATAAAACGGCAGAAGAAAACAGTATTCTATGCATCGGTTATTGTGCGGAGCAATGAAGAACTGGCGGAAAAGCTATTGGCAGAGCAGGAATCATTTTTTTGAGCAGGGGGTGAATCTATGGCAAAGCATATCCTGATTATTGGCAGTCCGGGCAGTGGAAAAAGTGTATTCAGCGCAGCTTTGGCAAGTGCAGCAGGCAAACGAAACAGGCAGACATTACTGATTAGCGGAGACAGCAGAATTTCGATGCTGTCATTTTTTTGCGGAAATACGGATGCAGACGGACTGGGAACGCTTTATGCAGGAGAGATTACATCGCAGCGTACCGCGGATGCAATCAAAATCCTGCGCGAATTTCCGAATATCGGTGTAATGGGATTTCAGATACATGAACGGAAAAGACAGGAAGGAACCACAGCGCAGATACAGCAGCTATATACCGTTTTGGATGGTATGGCTGAGGTGGTAATCTGGGATGGAACCTCTGACTGGACGGATGCTTTTCAGACTGTAATGACAGCAAAAGCGGAGGTTACGGCGTGTTTGTTAACTGCGGATGTAAAGGGACTGCTTTATTTCAAACAGTATCAGGACAAAATCCGACGGCTAACGCATTGTCTGCTGTTGGAAGGACTTAGTAAACCATATTCCCTGCATGAGGAAATGGATGTAACCATTGGCGGCTTTGATGGAATCCTGCCCTTTGGCAGAGAGATTGAGCGTTATGTTATGGAAGGGAATTTATTCTCCATCCTTACATGCTGCCATGCACGATACTGTGAAACAGTGGAGCATACCTTGGATGATTTACTGGAAGGGAGAATGGAAAAATGACGGCAAAAAAGAGATTTCGCAGGAAACAGAAAAAATGGAAGGCTTGGGGAGCAGCAATAGCAGCAGAGGAGATACTGATGGATCAGGAGGCGAGCATTTTATTCCCCACGATGTGCGATAAGCTGCAAAAGGCAATGGCTATCAGACCGGAATATGACATCACAAAAGAAATCATAACAGAGCAGTATCAATCCGATCAGCAGAAAAGACGGTATGCACCAAAGCTGCAGCAGACAGCTGTCATGCTTTTTGCTGATTTTTTTATTTTCATCGGTTTGCTGCTGCTTTTTTATATTTGCGGACAATATTTTGATGTACTCTGGTTTACCGGTTCCGTAGTAATGGCCTGTGGCATCAGCAGTGTATTATTCTTTCTGTTCTGCGAATGGCTTGTTTTTTATCTGTATCGGATATTTGAAAAGGAGGATTGAGGATGTGAAAGGTTATCGAATAGCAGCAATGGCTGTGATAGGCGTATTATGCTGTAACACAATGGCATTTGCCGCACCAAAGCCATTAGAGGAAGCCTATGAAAAAAACGGAAATTCCTATATTAAGAAAACGTATGTCATCAATAATACGGAAGAAATTTTTGATACCATGGATACAACCTTTGAACTGAATGGACTGGTGTATCATCAGATTGATATTTCCAGTAAGCCGGTGGTAGAGGTATTGACGAAAGATGTGAAACAGACAGAAGAAACAACAGTAGCATCCCGGAATGATGCGGCTGTATTGAAAAAGCTGGGTACAACCAAGCAATATACTGATGAGGAAGGCTATCAGGCTACATTGAAGGCGGAGAAAGGAAGCATCAACTATACGGTTTCCGGCTACACCACAAAGAACCAGACGAAGCATGGCAGCAGAACATATTATAATCTGTCTTCCATGGATTTCAGCCAGATTCCAAAAAGCATCTGGGAGGGCGGTGTATATCTGACACTGATGGATGTGAAATGGATTGGAGATAATAACCTTGCCAGTGGTGATACCGCGGTAGGGAATACCTATGCCGCAGTAGGCTATTATACAGGGACCTATTCTGTGAAAATCCCATCCGGTTATCGTGCATCTGTACTTTATAAGGGTACTGCAAAGAAGGAAATTTCCGAACAGACAGCATATACCATTACCTATCTCGGAGAAGAACCGATGCCACAGCAGGAGGAAAAATTGCCGTTAGGCTTCATCATTGGCGGTATCGGGCTTGCATTGGCGGCGATTGGAACGGGTATCTATCTGTTCCTTCGCGATAAACGAAACAGTTTGGAGGAAGAAACAGAAGAATCGGAACAGGAGGAAACGAAGGATGCGGATGTATAAGAAAATTTCTATTGACTTGATTCTGTGTGCCGTATTACTGCCTAATATTGCATCTGCTGCGGCTTATTCGGATATTGCGGGGCATTTGGATGAAAAATATGTAGTTGGCTATAGTGACCTTGGATTGGTCAGCGGCTATCCCGATGGCACCTTTCGACCGGATGCGACACTTACCAGAGCAGAGGCAACTGTATTATTCGGAAAGTTTAATTTGCCTGCCATCAATGGAAAGCAGGCGGACTTTCGGGATATAGCAAAAACCGATTGGTTTTATGATTCAGTGGATACTGCGGTAAAAAGCGGATTGGTCAGTGGTTATGAGGATCATACCTTTCGACCGCAGAAAACAATCACACGCTTTGAGGCTATTTCCATGGTATCGAAATTGGTGAAAAGTGAAAAACAGAATACAGTACAGCTGCCTTATGGGGATAGGGATAGCATCCCATCCTGGGTGAACGGTGCAGTCAGAAATCTGTATGTAGCAGGCGTGATTGATACCTATAGCGGAAACCGGATTGTAGGGAATACCCCAGTCACCAGAAGTGAAATGGTTAAAATGCTGTATAAGGTACTGGAAAGCTATCAGTTTCAGCTGACAGGCTTATCACAGGCAGTGAAAAGCACAGGAACAACTGCGGTTCAGTTGCCACATGATATTCTGGGGTATCTGACGATTGAGCGAATCGGGATTAAAAAATACCCAGTAAAGGACGGAGCAGATCTGACTACAATTAAAACAGCAATCGGGCATTTTGCAGAATCCGCCTTATGGGATGGGAATGTTGCCTTTTGTGCCCATAACAGGGATTATAAATATGATTTCAGAAACCTGAAAAATATCAAAAAAGGGGATAAGGTCATTTATGAAACATGCTTTGGCACCAGAACCTATACAGTTTCTGTCATAAAGGCAATCAATGAAACAGATTGGACGGATATTACAACGAGTGATGAAAGAAATAAGCTGACAATGGTAACCTGTATCGAAAATGAGCCGACCAAACGACTGTTGGTGCAGGCGGTGCAGCAGCAGTAAATTTATTTTTTTCAGTCTTTTTTGAAAAAATTCTGAAATTTTGTTGCTTTTCCGGAATGAGAATCGTTTATTAAAGTATCATTCATTTTTGAAAAGGGGGAGTATACATGAAAAAGAAAGTATTTTTCGGCACTTTGGCGGCAATGATTTTCAGCATACATATTTCTGCATTTGCGGCACCTACTGCCGCATTTGGAGATGTGTCAGCAGGGAACCACATCGCAGCACCCTATGCCAAAAGTGACATTATTGTACCAAGACCGTCTGCATCAAAGTACGCTGCATTGCAAAAATATGCGTATATCGGGATTCCTGCGGATGTAAAAGGGCATTGGGCGGAAAAATATTTGACCTATTTTTTGCAGGCAGGCTGTATGGATGGGAGTGCAGTGGCATTTCATCCCAATGAACCGATTACTTATGCTGACTTTGCTGCGGTAGTTGCAAGATTAGGCTTAAAGCCTGTAGAGTTTAACGGCGGTACTGTTTCGCATAAGGTTTTCCGTGACGTTGCTCTTTGGAATACGGCGTATCCTGATGCGCAAGCGGCGCTTATTTGTGGCGAAGCCGGTGTATGGGGAAATCCATCAGAAGCGAATTATACTATGCTTGGGTATCCGGGCTTTTGCCTGCAGGATCAGGTGCAACGACATTATATCGCGTCTTTTCTGGTTTCTATGCTGCCAATGCAGGAGAAAGAAAGAGTGTCAGAACAGCAATTTGCGGATGAAATACGCTTTCAATCTGCTTTGTGTAAGGGGGCAATGAAGCGGCTGGCGGATGAAAATATAATCTCCTGTTATGCGGATGGTACGATTCGCCCTGAGGGTACTGTGACAAAAGCAGAGCTTGCGGCAATGCTGTACAAGGTCATGGAAAAATCACAGTTTGACCGAAACCTTATCAGTGATAACCTGTATGGCAAGTATCACTCCTATTATTGGGATGAGGAAGAAAAGCTTTTGGATTTGGTGAATGATGCACGCCGGAAAGCCGGTGTAAGCGAGCTGAAATATGATGCCGATTTAAATGCTCTGTGTGAGATGAAAATGCTTGAAAAATCCATCTATGGATTGGATACCTTTACCAAGCAGATACAGTATGACGGTAAAACCATAGCGGATGGGCATGTTTCAAGGTTTTACGGCAGATGCACCGCAATGGCAAGAGCCTTTGGTCTGACGGATTATTATGTGGGAGAAAATGCAGTTCTGCATGCACCTTATGCGGCAAAGGCACATAACCGTCTGACAGATTCCGAGGCACATCGAAAGAATTATCTGAATCCGATGTATGAGGTTGCAGGCTTCGCAGTAGGGGAAAAAGCAACCTATCAGATGTTTGCGTATGTAAAATAAGGACCCACAACTTAATAATAATATTTGATAAAATAGACAATAACACCATTATTGTTTATAATATTAAACATTAAGAGGTGGTTTTTATGGCAAAAAAAAGTGCGGTTCTTTTACCGAAAACGCAGAAAATATTAGAACAAATGGGAGAACAGATCAAGTATGCCAGATTAAGACGTAAGCTATCGATGGAATTAGTTGCGGAAAGAGCTGGGATAAGCCGTGCTACATTATGGGCAATCGAGAGAGGAACTCCGTCTGTATCTATCGGTATGTACGCTGCAGTCCTACATGCACTAAATAATATGGATGAAGATTTACTGTTAGTAGCAAAGGATGATGCGTTGGGAAGAAAGCTTCAGGACTTGGGACTGAAAACAAAACAACGCGCGCCAAAGAAAAATCTGAAATAGAATAAAACAGTAAGGTTTATCCAATCAGCGAAAAAATAAATACTATAAACGCAAAGGAGCTCTGATTTAATCAGGGCTCTTTTTTATATATACAATTCAATCAAAGGAGTGGTTTTATGAAACACACAAAAAGGTGGGTATCCCTGCTTTTAGCGGTTATGATGACTGTCGCTGCACCGTTATCCGCTTTTGCGGCATGGGAAGATGGATTTGTTATTCCCGGGCAGAACAGCGGTAGTAATAGCTATGATGACCTGTTTTGGGAGACCACGAACAAGAGCGATAGCACAACCATCAGCAGCAGTATAACAGAGGATAAAAAGAAGGAGGATACAACAGAAAAAGAGGATACCGGCAGTAAAAAATCCGATGAGAAAACAGCAGATGCAGTGCTGCCGGATACAAAGACATTTTCAGTAGAATCCAGATATTCTGCTGTCCCTTTACTGGCAGATAACTACACAGAAATCTATGGGACGGATTCTATACCAAAGGCACGTTCTGCTACAGGCTCGGGACCGTATGATTATTTGCAGGCAAATGGCGGTTATGTAACCATTGCAGCAGACAGACCTTTGAACAATATCCTGCATTATGACGGCAAAATTGTAGACAACATCCATATTGCGAAATGGATTGCCGATGATCCTGCGGCTTTGGAGTATCCAGCATATTGCAAGAATCCGGGATGGAAGGGAACTGCACAGCATGCCGATGGGAAATATCAGGTAGATCCATTAGAAAACATCGGCGCTACAGAGAAGAAAATCCTTGGGATTGCCAGAGCAGGCTATCCTTATAAAACGCCTGCACAGTTAGGTTGTAATAGTGTAGATGAGGCGTATTATGCAACGCATGGTGCGATTCATACAGCTATTGTTGGCGGTTCACTGGATAAATGGTCTATCCAGAGTGGGGATACGGCAAAAAACACACGCGTATTGAATGCATTAAAAAAGATTTATAACGAAGGCATTGCAAACCCGTATACGCCGCCGGCGGTAACTGTACAGCTTGCACCTGTCAGTGGTTCTGAGGAAGCAACTGCGGAAGGTGACTGGGTTGTAAATACCTATCATTTTACCAGCAGCATTGCCAGAGATAAATGGAAATTCCGTATCCTTGGGGACGATATTATGGCAATGGTGGAAAATGGAACCATTGAGGTCTATGCAGGCAGTAAAAAAATCATGCCACAGACAAATGTAAGCGGCGCATGGGACACATCGAAAGCGTTTGCAGTTGATATGGGGCAGGATGTAACGGTAAAAGTACCAAAGACATTGGCAGAATCCACAGGGATTCGATATACACTGTATGGTACAACCGTTGGTGGTTCTTTAGATACAGCCGCCAGCTATCTTGGGAACCCCGTAGGTCTGTCCGGTAACTGGCAGGGGTATATTTATAACTTCCGTCCGCAGGGAACGGATTCTGCAGAAATGACCTACAACGCATCCCCCACAATCCCTGATACACCGGAGAATTCCGATACGCCTGCATCCGCTGATAAAGGCAGTCTGGTTGTAGAAAAATTGGACTATCAGACTAAGAAAAAAGTTGCAGATGCCGTATTCCATATCCGTGGTGTATCGGAAAGCAATGAGTACATCAATATTACTGTAAAGGCAACGAATGGCGCAACAGAGCCTGTTCTTAGCAAAGGTGCAAGCATTACGATTTCCGATGGTGTCCTGAAGCTGACAGGGATTCCTGCGGGGGTATATGAAATAACAGAGGTATCTGCGCCGCCGCATTATTCTGTTGCAGTAGGGAAAAATTCTCAGAGTGTTCGTGTGGAAAACAACGCAGAGGTACATCCGAAAGTAACCTTTGAAAATCAGCCGTATGGCTCCCTTACAATCCGAAAGATTGATGCCCAGACACAGGAGACGCGCAGATTGGTGAGGTTGACTGGGGCAAGGAAACAGTTGTTGTCATGAAAAATAAGAAAAAGCCATCTGTAGAGATTAAGAAGATTGATGCAGAAACATCAGAACCCATTGCGGGGGTACACTTTGAAATCACAAATAAGAATACCAGACAGGTATATATGGGTGTAACGGATCAGAACGGTCGCATTACGCTGTCAGATGTAGAAGAAGGCTGGTACGAGGTGACGGAAGTTACGCCTGCAAAGGGCTATCTTCCTTTAGAGCAGGTGTATGAGGTTTATGCAGAAAGCGGAAAGCCCGGCACTGCAATAATTCAGAATCATAGAGCACCTGACCTTACGATTATCAAACGAGACAGGCAGACAGGCGCTGCATTATCCGGTGCAATGTTTACCGTAGAAAAATTGCAGGAACCAGATAAAGGCTTTGTATCCGGCAGTCCCTTTACAACGGATACTGACGGTAAAATTTTGCTGAAAGGTCTGACACCCGGCGCATATAAAATCTGTGAAGTAAAAGCACCGAATGCTTACGAGAGCGGCAATGAGGAACGTGTAGTAAATCTTGTTGCAGGGCAGGATTTTACAGCCGTATTTGAAAATACGAAAAAAGCAACATTAACAGTCCATAAAGTAGACTCCATTACCAAAGAACCCTTGAAGAATGCAAGGTTTGAGGTACTGAAGGCGGTAAATGGTTCTCTTAGCGGTGAGGTAGTAAAGGTCGGTGAATATACATCTGACAGCAACGGACAGTTCCAACTGCAGCAGGCAGATAGCGGCTGGTATCGTATTATAGAAAAACAGGCTCCTGCAGGCTATGAGAGAAAAACAGAATCTATGGAGGTATTCCTGAAAGCAGGCGAGGATAAAGAGATTATCTTTGAAAATAGCCCACAGTCTGCCATTATCATTAAAAAGATAGATGCAGAAACAGGAGCAGCTTTATCCGGTATTCGTTTTGAGGTAAGATATTTAAGCGGTGCTACAGGAACAGAGGGTACCGTAATCGGGACTTATACAACATCGAAAAATGGTACGATTACTGTTGCAGGCTTAAAACCCGGTGTGTATTCCGTGGCAGAGGTATCTACTGACAGCGACCATATCTTAGATGATACGCTGAAAACAGTGGCGCTGAAAGATGATAATGCAGTTGTTACTGTTGAATTTACAAATGCGCCGTTAGGCGGTCTGCTGATTAAAAAGATGGATGCTGTGACAAAAGAACCGCTGAGTGATGTTATCTTTAAGATAACAGACATCAAAGGTGCAGTAGTCGGTGAATCCAATGGTGAATATCGCACTGATGAAACAGGCAGTATTTATATTCCAAAGCTGATTGGCGGCTATATCGTACAGGAGGTAAAGGCAAAGGAGGGGTATCTTCTTGATAATACCGCAAAGACGATTTATATCGAAAAAGGCAGAGTTTATTCTCTGGAATTTTTCAATCAGCCGCATAACAGCCTTATCATTCAGAAGGTAGACCGAAAAACACAGAAACCGCTGGAGGGTGCAAAGTTCGAGGTAAGAAAAATTGACGGCACCTATATTGGTGAATATATCACTGCCGCAGACGGCAGAATCACCATTCCGGATCTGAAACCCGATTGGTATGTGGTAAAGGAAACAGCGGCACCCGAGGGCTACTGCCCTGATACCGCAGTCAGCAAGAACGTACAGGTAAAGAGCAATGCACCCTCTATGGTGAAATTTGAAAACGATAAGAATGCGACACTGCGTATTGCAAAAACAGACAGCGTAACCGGTGAGCCAATGGAAAATGTAGAGTTCACGATTGTACGTGAGGACGGCAAGGCCTATGGGAAGCATTACACCAATAGACAGGGCGAAATCAATCTGGAATATAAGTTCCCCGCAGGCACCTATCTTATTAGAGAAACCAATACACGGAAAGGCTATGCACTGGATACCAATGTAAGAAAAGTTGCATTGGATTGGGGCGATGACCAGCTCATTGAATGGGAGAACTACCCTCTGGCATCGATCCGGATTGAAAAAACGGATGCGGAATCGGGAAAACCCATTTCCGGCGTGAAGTTTGAGTTCTTCGATAAGAATAAGGAATCCGTCGGCACATATATCACCGACAGTAAGGGGGAAATCCATCTGGATAAGATGTTCCTTGGTGATGCTACCTACTATATCGAAGAAAAGGAAAATGAAGGTTATGTCGTAACAAAAGGCCTACAGACAGTAAAAACAAAATGGGGGAAGACAACTTATGTAGAACTGGAAAATAAGCCGATTCAAGGAAAAGTACAGATTCATAAAACTGCTGCGGATAATAATGCTATCACCGGTCATTTAAAAGGGGATGGCTTAAAGGACGCAAAATTTACGGTTTATGATTCTGACGGGGAAAAGGTTACTGTTCTGAGAACAGACAGCAAAGGCTTTGCGGAATCTGATTGGCTGAGATATGGCAAGTATACCATGAAGGAAACAACCAGTCCGCTGTATTTCCTTTTGAGTGATGAAACGATTTCTTTTGAAATCAAGAAGGATGGAGAAATCGTAGAGATTGAAAGGGAAAATAAAAGCACGACCTTGCAGACGCATGTGGAAAAAAGCGGTTATCAGGAGACAATGGGCGGAAGTGTAATCAGATATGATCTCTATCATATCCAGAATAAATCTCTGGTGCCTTTGGAGAACTTCTATCTGCACGAGAGCCTGCCTGCGGATGCGGCATATATTACAAGGCTGTTTACAGGTACGTTTAACCAGAATCGGAACTATGCTATTTATTATAAGACCAATAAAACAGGCAGCTTTAAGGTATTGCGGGATAATCTGTTTACCAATAAGGTCTATGAAATCGATTGCACAAAGGGCCTGATGGCAGGGGAATATATCACTGATATTAAGTATATGTTTGGTTCCGTTGAACCCGGCTTTAAGGAGATCGAAAGACCGTTTATCTATTGCAAGACCTATACAAACCTGCCGAATGGCTATCGGTTTACCAATAGAGTTGAGGTGGGCGGTATGTATGAAATGCAGAAGGTAAAGGCGGAGGATTCCTATACAACGAAGATTTATGCGCCTGTGGCAAGCAGAGGGAAACTGCCGAAAACAGGATATTGATAGAATACCGACTGCATGAGAATATATCAGCTGTAGGATAAATGATGAGGCACTTGGAAGTGGATTCTGAGTGCCTCTTTTTTATTTAATATTGATATTTTTTTGAGAGTTTGTGAGACTAAGAAAAATGTATTTTTTAAATATAAAATAAAGTCATATTATAGAAAGGAGTTAAAATGAGTACAGAATTAATTGGTAATTGTGGTTATACGGTTGGAGAAAGAGGTTACTTCGAGAGAATAAATAAAGCTTTTGGCTTGCAACGGTGTACAAAGGGAACATAATAAAAAACTTAATAATGGACTGCCAATCTTACACAAAGTACCGCCCAA
>PPYF01370941.1_pt1 | contig 11084 bp, 9 predicted proteins | sample 1559871 | NCBI WGS metagenome assembly PPYF01 (sample SAMN08240021, study PRJNA423297) | Human gut metagenome, whole genome shotgun sequencing project.
CCTACTCAGGGTAAAGATTTCTTGAGAAGGTGTTGCACTTATTTTGGAATAGGTGGTGCACTTATTTTGGAATTAACACCTTGTCTATGAAATTATTAAAAGTCGCGCCGATAACTTGTCTACGATCATAGTCAGTTAAAGGCCATGCGTTCATTGGTACGAGTGGTTAGGCAAAAAATACATCGCTGATGGTATCGCTGACAGAACTCTTGGTTTCTACTATTTGAGAGAGTGAAAGGAGAATCCCCTCGAGCATTAGCACGGATGCAGGCTAAGGAAGCGGCGTTCGTAAAGCTAGACGACCTCTCTAACTAAGTCGCTGCCCCGAGAGACCAATTAAAAAGTCAGAACCTGTTCCGTGGAACTGAGAATATTGCTCAAAGACCGTATCCTGCGACAGTTGTTTAACAGGTTCTAAATTTTATTTGTTACGAACGTATTTTTTTATGAAATTGTAGATCTTTCTCGCTACTTTTTTTATAAGGTTGTAGCGAAGAGTCTGAGGCGGAAAAAATATTAAAAGAAATGATAAGCAGTTTTCGTATCGCTCTATTTTTTTTCTATCGTACGTTGATAAATTAATTACCTCCGAGTTTTTTTGTTTGTTCTCTGATTGGAAAAAGAGAATTGTTTGCCAAAAGTTATACCAATCAGGATCAAAGGATTCGTGGCGGTTATTGGGGGGGGGTAAATTCTTTTGATTCTAATTTGTTGATAATGTCTTTCCACGACCGTATATGAGAAGGAACTCTTCTTCTGAATGTGTCTAACGATTGTTCCGACGCTAACGACAGAGCCTCTCGTTTAGAATCATTGCGCAATAACTCAATAATCGCTTCTGCTGCTTCTTTAACGGAATGCTGTGGGACGGGGATAATTCCCTTTTGATCTTTTATGAGTTCAACATAAGGAAGTTCATACAAAACAACAGGGATACCGTATTGCTTTGCTTCGATCAGGTTCATAGGAAAACATTCGAAGCTCGAAGTAATGACTTGGACATCAGCGGTAGAGAGAAATTTATGCAAATTGGTTGTAAAACCTTCATAAATGATTTTATTTTCTAGTCCGTTGGTTTTGATGTAATTAGTTATGTACTCAACATCAGCGGTTTCTCCACGTCCGACGATGTGACAAACCACGTCATCAAGCCTTTCGCATACTAGCTTAAAGATTTTTAAAGCTTCAACATAATTTTTTTGAAATTGATCAAGTCGAGCAATCCATACGAGATTTTTTACATCATTTGGTTTAATTGTTTTAGGAGTTAGGGGTAAAAATTGGATAGGATTAGGAATATAAAATGTCGGAATTCCCAATGCAGAATAGAACTTTAAGTCCATTGTGTTTAGTACTGCCATGGCATCTGCAATATGATAAAAAAATGGGAATTGAGATAACTGACGGCACTTGTCAAGCAAAAAGAGGGTGCAGATTTCATGGCTAGTAATACAAAAGCGTATTCCTAAAGATTTTGTGATCAATCCGTCAAAAAATAAGTTGTTAGAATGAGCTGCGTGGTGGATGAGTAAATCAACATTGTGTTCTTTTAAATATTTCCTCAATTTTGCACCGCGGCCATGCTTAAAAGAGGAAGGTAGAATCACTCTCTCGGTCGTTGAGGGAAGGTTATATTCAAGTTCTTCTTTTATTTCCTCTGTAAAAAGAACTACTTTGAATCCCATTTCTAAGAATTGAGGGATTTGGAGAGAGATTACTCGCTGGACGCCTCCATCATAAACCCTGTGATAGAAAATCCCTATTTTTCTGATTTTTTTGGGAAGAGACGCCTGGAAGCGTGCCCCTTTGATTTTTTTGGATAAGAGGGCGGGAGAAGACCAATATTTTTGAATTAGATAATCAACAACTAAGTCCCGAAGGTCTGGGTTTACAAATAGTGAATCGAAACCGGTTGCACTGTCTGAAATAGGGAGACGTGAAACTCGTGTGACGGCTTGATCAAGTAATCGTTCCGTCAATCTCTTTAGAACATTTTGGTATTTTTCATCTTGTTTTTCCGACTCAAGAAAGCGACTAAGATAGCTTGGGATTAAAAGAATTTTCGATTGCTCATTAATCTTGTTAGCATCAGGGGAACTCGTTGAAATCCCGCGTCCTATACGATAACTATAAAGCGGTTCGGTTTTTATAGATTGGAAGGTAGACGAAAAATAGCAAATAAGGAAGAATTGATAACAGTCGGTCCCGCAGATTAAAAAAGTATCTTTGACGAAAGACAAAGTCCTTTTGACAATTGAAGTGCGGTATATTTTATCCGCCATTCCCCATCCGATGATCCCTTGAGAAAAGACGGCGTTAATGATTTCGTATGGTGTGTTGATAATCCCGTACCACGGATTTCTGAATCTGAAGTAACCCTGTATTTTTTCTGGAGCGGCCCCAAAAGCATCCATGTCGAAACGGAGGATATCAGAATCATATTTATTTGCTAATGCAACTTCGATTTCAAGAACCCGATTAAACGGCAGCTTGTCATCACCGTCTAGGCAGACGCACCATTTTCCTTTGGCAGCAGCAAAAGCTGTTTTACGGGCAGCGAGGGTTCCCTTGTTCTCCTGATGAATAACTTTGAAACGAGAATCTTTCGACGCAAATTCATCACAAATTTGTCCGCTTTTGTCCGTGCTGCCGTCATCAATGACAATAAATTCCGCCGACTCGAGGGATTGAAAGAGGAGGCTCGAAAGACATTCATTCAAGTAGGCCTCAACATTATGCACAGGCACAATGACGGAAATCGTGATCTCTTTATTTTTTTGTTGAGCGGTCATGTAGTTTTCCTTTAAGAGACTGAATGAATGGCATTGTTCTCGGTCTACTGAGTGGTTTATATCATTGTCTGGTTGAAGATGATGAGTTTCTATGTAGATGATATAAGAGGGGTAATCAAATGATTCTATTGTTTCTTCGAGAATTTTATGTGACTTCGTATTCTGTTTCGGATCAAGGGTCGTTTGGGGTTTTCGATAAAACAGGTCGGAAGGGACAGAATCATAATGCTTACTCTTGGCATAATATCATTTATTTGAAATTTTAACTTACCCGTATCAATCTTGTCCTTATCACTAAGTCATGGAAAATCCTATCTTTGTATTATTAGGAGCGGCCGGTTTCGTTGCCCCTCGCCATATAGAGGCGATTCACAGTGTTGGCGGCGAACTCTGCTGCGCATGTGATAAGTCAGATAGCGTTGGCGTGCTGGACCGTCGATTTCCTGATTGCCAATTTTTTCTCTCTGAGACCGAATTGGATAACTACATAAAAGAGAGAAAGAAATCAAAAGCGCCGGATATTGATTACCTTTCGGTTTGCACCCCTAACTATCTCCATTTTTCTCATATTGCATTTGGGCTTAGTCACGGGATGAACGTGATTTGTGAGAAGCCTTTGGTTCTGACTTCTAATGAGTTATTTCGCCTGCAGGAACTTGAAAAGCAATATGGTAAAAAAGTCTTTTGTATCCTTCAGCTTCGTCTTCATCCTCAGATCCAAAAATTGAAAACAAGAGTGGAAGACTTATTTGCGGGTGATAGGCAGAGATCAAAGCTTCAGGTCTCTTTGAATTATGTGACGTCACGAGGGCCTTGGTACAAAAAGAGTTGGAAATTTGACGAAAGCAAAAGCGGAGGAATTGCAAGCAATATCGGAATCCATTTTTTCGATATGCTGATTCGTTTGTTTGGTTATCCGACATCTTTTTCAATCAAGGAAAATGATCTGGAGTGTCTTAAAGGAACCTTGGACTGCCCTCTGGCGCAGATTGAATTTTGTTTAAGCATTAGACAGGAAGATTTGCCGCAGGAAGTAAGAAATTCCGATCAAAGATCCTGGAGACAAATGATGATTGACGGAGAGCCGTTTGATTTCACAAATGGTTTTACAGATCTCCATACAAAAAGTTATGAGGAAATTCTGGCGGCCAGAGGATTTGGGCTTCAGGAAGCATTGCCGGCCGTCTCGCTTTGCGAGAGCATCCGAAGGACGAAAGGGTAAGGCACTAAGAAATGGGTAACGTTGTGCCTATATTTCGCCCTGAGGTTGTGAAAGGGGGTGTGCCGCCTGAACTTCAATCCGCTCTTTCTCAAGTCATTGCAGAGGGTAGGTTCATTAAAGGCTGGGAAGTGGCAGCCTTTGAAAAAGAGCTTTGCTTAGAACTTCAGACGCATTCCGTGGTAACGACCGGGAACGGGACCGACGCTCTTCTTGCGTGCTTGATGGCACTGGGTCTTCGCGAAGGCGATGAGGTGATAACGCCGGCGTACGGATATCCCGCAGCTGTGGAAATGATGTGTTTGCTGGGATTGAAGCCCGTTCTCGTGGATGTTAACTGGCAGACATTTAACATGGAAGCTGGTTTGCTGAAAGGTGCCGTTTCTTCCAAGACGAAAGCAATACTGCCCATTCACTTGTTCGGATTGCCGGCATCGATGGACGACATCCTTCACTTTGCCGAACAACACGGGCTTCCCGTTATTGAAGATGCAGCCCAATGTTTAGGGGCCGAAGTGGAAATCGAAGGAACACGCAGAAAGGCAGGAACGGTTGGGAGGCTGGGCTGTACTTCATTTTTCCCCTCAAAAAATTTGGGCTGCTGGGGAGACGGCGGTGCGGTTTTCGTTAATTCGGATGATGAACAACTTACACAAAAGATCCGGATGATTTTGAATCACGGACAGCGCGATAAATACCTGCATGAAATTCTTGGTTTGAATTCGCGCTTGGACACCTTGCAGGCCGTCGTGTTACGGCATGCTTTGAAGTATTTGAGAGATGCGAATGAAAAGCGCGTGGAAATCGCTAGACGTTATCAAGAGGAGTTAAGAGCGATTTCCGAGATTGAATTGCCGCCTTTTCCTCATAATCCTCTTAACATTCCCAACGTTTTTACGATTAAGGTCAAGCCGAAGCTCAGGCAACAGTTAAAGAGCTTTTTGTGGGAGAAAGGAATTTCCACGCAAATTTATTACCCTTTGGCGATGCACTGGCAAAAAGCTTATCAATCTCGCATACGCAGCGGCTCCTCTCTTACCAATGCGGAGAAACTGACTCATTGTGTTTTGTCCTTGCCTCTCTTTCCTTCTATGGAGAAAGCCGAGCAAGATCGTGTAATTCTCGCATTAAGTGAATTTTTCAGAAATCATGAATAAATATCAAGCTCATCCTACGGCGGTTATTGATGAAGGCGCTTTGATTGGAGAGGGCTGCACAATATGGCATTTTTGTCATATTTCCGGAGGCTCAAGTATTGGTAAAGGATGTACTTTAGGACAAAACGTTTATGTTGCGCCGAAAGTTAATATTGGGCAGCGCGTAAAAATCCAAAACAACGTGTCCCTTTTTACCGGCGTAATTGTTGAAGATGATGTCTTTTTAGGACCGTCTTGTGTCTTTACGAATATCTTGACACCTAGAAGCGAAGTCAACAGAAAGGACCAGTTTTTAAAAACTACGGTTAAAAAAGGAGCTTCTATCGGAGCAAATGCGGTCATTCTCTGCGGAAATGAAATTGGGAGATATGCAATGGTAGGAGCAGGTTCTGTCGTTACTAAATCGATCAAAGATTTTGAGTTGGTTGCCGGAAATCCTGCAGTTCATTTTGGTTGGGTCGGTCGGTATGGAGACAAACTGCATTTTGATTCAGATGGCTGGGCAGAATGTAAAAAGACTGGGTATCGTTATTTTCTTTCAGACGGCGAAGTAAAAGAGTACATAAGTTCTAAAGAAAAGTCAGTGAAGTAGTATGGATAAATTGACAAAATTAAAAATTGCAGTACTAGGCTGCGGCTACGTCGGACTTCCCTTAATTATCGAATTGTCTAAGCATTTTTCCGTTCTTGGTTTTGATATCGACCAATCCCGAATCAAAGAATTGAGGAGTTTCATTGATAGAAATGGCGATTATTCAGCGAAGGAAGTGAGAGAGGCCGAGGCAGTGTTCAGTTTTGATAAACAAAAACTGAAAGGATTCGACGTGTTCATTGTGGCCGTCCCGACTCCGGTACTGAACGATCGGCCAGATTTGTCTTGTTTAATCGACGCTGCTCAAACGGTTTCTTCATCACTATCTCCGGGTAATTGTGTGATTTTTGAATCTACGGTGTCCCCCGGTTGCACTCGCAATGTTTGTTTGCCAATTTTGGAAAAAGGATCGGGATTAAAGGCTGGTAAGGATTTTTTGTTGGCTTACTCTCCGGAAAGAATCAATCCCGGAGATCAAAGTCATGCCCTAAGTAAAGTTGCCAAGGTTGTTTCCGGTTTGGATGACAAAAGCCTTAAATTTGTATCTCGTTTGTACGAAAAGATCGTTCCGTCTATTCATGAAGCTGAATCGCTGGAGGTTGCGGAAGCTTCGAAGCTGCTCGAAAACATCCAAAGAGATGTCAATATCGCTCTTCTTAATGAACTTCAATTTTGTTTCGATGAGATGGGTATCCCAATGGATTCCGTTTTGAAATCTGCTTCTACAAAATGGAACTTCAATAATTATCATCCGGGTTTGGTAGGTGGCCATTGTGTCCCGGTGGATCCTTATTATTTAATCGATGAAGCTAGAAAGTTTTCGGCTAATCTTCCGTTAATTGCTCAGGCAAGAAAAACAAATGAAGAGGCGGTTGCCAATTTTTACAGGAAGATCTTAAATAAATTAAAGCGCCCTTACGCTTCAAGCTATGTTCTTATCAATGGATTATCTTTCAAACCGGAAGTGCCGGATATAAGAAATACTCAGGTTCCTTCTTTAAAAAGCATGTTGGAACAAAACGGGGTAAAAGTCGATATATATGATCCCAACGTGAAGCCAGAGGTTGCAAAGAACAGCTTTGGAATAGAGTTATTGAAAAAATTACCGGTATTTGATAATTACCATTTAATAGTCTCTCCTTATGACTTGTCAATTAAGAAAGGAGGAAGGTTCTGACCGGAGCTTTGTTGAATCTCTTTCAAGCATAATTTTTACATCACAGAGTAAGGCTTACAGTGTATGGAGGAGGGAGTTAAAAAGGTAAATTTTATCCTTGCTACCTTTTTAATTATTCTGGACTCGATTATTTAGCTATTGTTCTGAATTTCAGCTGAATGAAAAGCTGGAAATTCCGCTGTTTTCTTGTCTCTTCGTGATGCTTTCTTTCCATAATTCTCTTCTGGACTTTTGAATTAGGTCGCCTTGTCCTTCTGAGAGGTAACGAGCATCTGTCTGCTTTCTCCCTTTGGTTAGAGAATAAAGGGAATGGAAGGAGACACCCCCTAAACTAAAAGAATCTTTAACTCCTAAAATCTCCCTTAAAAAGGAACTGCTATTAACCCAATAGGCTTACCTAACGCAGAAGCTGTCTGCTCAACGCACTGTAACTATCTTGTCGATTACTTAGCTATTTACATATCTAATATTGGGGATTACACTTCTCTTAAGATGAGCTTAAGAAATAGAACAAAGCTCTAATAATTCTCAAACCTACTCAAGGTTGAAATATGAAAATTCTGAAGGCTATTTCGATTTTGGTTGTTTTATCCGGGATCTCCTGTCTTACCTTCGCTGCTGATTCTCCTAAATATTTAGCCGATAGACATGCCGCTAAACAAGTTCCCTGTGAAGCTTGTCATGGTAAAGGTACACCAAACGGTCAAATCCAAATGGATAACTGCCTCAAGTGTCACGGCGGCACATATGAGAAACTGGCAGCCCAGACTGATGGTGGAGATATCAACTATCACGATACGCATATGGGTCAAATAAATTGCATTGAATGTCATCAAGGTCACAAACCCTCTCGATTGGTTTGCGATCAGTGCCATGAGTTCAAAGCAAAAGTACCTTAAAAATATTCATTCTTAATTTCTCAAGGAGAATGTTATGCAGTTAAAAAGACGTACGCTTCTTTCCGGTTTGGCTGCTTCTGCGGCTGTTCCGTTTATGTCCGCTGCTCATGCTAAACAAGCAGGCGCCGGTACAAAATGGGATAAAGAGACCGATGTGCTCGTAATCGGCTACGGCGGAGCAGGTGCTTGCGCTGCAATTGAAGCTCATGATAAGGGCTCCAAAGTTCTAATCATTGAAAAAATGGCCCAGCCCGGCGGCAATACCGCTATTTCCTCTGGCGGTTTCATGGTTCCTCAGGACGGTCCCACAGCCTTAAAGTATCTGACAGCCACTTACGATCTGGCGAACTCTGAAAAAGATGATGAACTGCTGAACACCTTCTGCAAGGAAATCATGGGAGTCAAAGACTGGATGACCGGCCTCAAAGAAGGAACAGAACTTTGGGTTTACGGTCATGCCGGCTTCCAGAATCTTCCTGGCTGGGAAGTTATTGATAAATACAGAGTCCGCGGTAAGAAACGCTCCGGCGACTGCTTATTCGATCTTTATCGTTACGCAGTAGAAGAAAAGAGAAACATCCCTGTAATGCTCGAGACACCTGCCGTTCAGTTAATTCAGAAAGACGGACAGGTTGTCGGTGCAGTTGCCAAGAATAACGGTAAGAACATCAATATCAAAGCCAACAAAGCTGTGATTTTGACAACAGGCGGATATGAGTTCGATCCGGAATCTTTGAGAACCTATGCCCAAGGCGAAAACTATCACGCTTTAGGCAACCCCGGTAACACCGGGGACGGTCTGAGAATGGCTCAGTCCATGGGCGCAAGATTGTGGCATATGACTGCTTACTCTTGCCCGCTGGGAACCGAACTTCCGGGCTGCAAAGCCGCCCTGCAAGTGACGATGATGGCACCGTCATTTATCTGGGTGGACAAGAACGGCAAACGCTTTGCTGACGAATTCTCTCCGGACGGCCATACTCGTTGCTACGTAGTTAATCGCTTTGATCCGATCTCTCACAGCTATCCCTCTATTCCTTGCTGGCTCATTTTTGACGACAAGGCATTCAAACGCGGACCTGTCGTCGGCGGATCTTCTGGATACTCTATTAATAGAGAAGGTTACAAGTGGTCCAGAGACAATTCTCAGGAATTAGCAAACGGAGTTATTACCAAAGCTGAAAGCCTGGAAGAACTGGCTAAGAAGATCGGAGTCTCCGCAGAAAACTTGGTTGCTGCAGTTCAGAAATGGAATACGGATATCAAAGCTGGAAAAGATACTCAGTTTAATCGTCCGATCCAAAATCCCCATAAGAAAGTTGTTCACATCGAACAGAAAGCCGGTGCAGCTGTCTCCGCACCGCTGGACGAAACCGGACCTTACTATGCGATCAAACTTTATCCGACCCTCTTGAACACTCAGGGCGGTCCTAAGAAGAACGTGAATGGTCAGGTAATGGACGTCAACAACAATCCGATTCCTCGTTTGTATGCAGCAGGAGAATTGGGCTCTATGTGGGGCAACATCTACCAGGGCGCTTGCAACAACGCAGAATGCATTGTCTTCGGAAGATTAGCGGGTAGAGCCGCAGCAGCGGAAAAACCTTGGTCTTAATTAACCTCTAACTATTTAAGGAGACTGCCGGAACAAAAATTGTTTGAGCAGTCTCCTTTTTTATATGGATTAAAACTATGATCTCGCGACGTGACACATTAAAGATCTCTCTAGCCCTTTCAGCAATGAGCCTTTCTGCCGCTCCGGCTTTTGCTTGGAGAACTGGCGAGCCTGAAGAAAAAATCTCTTGCGACATTCTCGTCATTGGTTCCGGTATCGCCGGAACGGTTGCAGCACTCCAGGCCGTAGAAGATGGAGCTAATGTCTTAATGATCGATAAAGCCTCAGAAAACCAACGAGGCGGCAATTCTAGAGTTTGCCTTGGCTCATTTTTGATGCCGGAAAATAACTCTCCGGAGGCTAAGAAAGCTTTTATCGAGGATGTAAAGAAGAAATCCCTTGGCGGCGGAAGAATAGACCTATACGAAGTATTGGCAGATAACATCTTGGATTCTGTCAATTGGGCTGAGTCCAATGGAGCAGTTTTCGAACCTTGGCTTCAACAGGCACCATGGAATGTGGGAGTAAGGATCGCTTCTCCCGGTCAATACAGAGGAATGCCGAAATTATTGAAGACACTCTTTGATAAGTACATCGAGAAGGGCGGTAAAGTCTTATTCAAGACGAAGGCAAAGCAGCTTTTAGTTAATAAGAAAGGCGCTGTGGACGGTGCTATTTGCCAAACGGATAAAGGTCTTCTTCAAATTAACGCTAAAGCTGTCATCTTGGGAACCGGCGGATATTCCGCCAATAGAGAAATGTTAGAAGTCGCCCATCCGGGCGGAGCCAACATTCTCATTCGAGGAAACAAATTCATCACGGGTGACGGAATTCGTCTGGCTCAGGAAGTTGGTGCAGGAACTATGGGCATGGCAGGAGTTGAGTCTTTGCACCTTCCCGTTGTCTATAATGGTCCTCAAGGAAGAGGATCTCCTACGAGAGCGTTGCCATACTGTTTAGGTATCAATGCCGAAGGAAAAAGATTTGTAGATGAATCCCTCGGTTATGCTTCTTTCGGTAAAGCCACTCTGCAGCAAACCGGTCAAAAGGTTGCACTGATTTTCGACGAGGCGATGCTTCAGAAAGAAAAGAGAATAGGAATGTCCGTTGAGTTATTCAAACGAGCAAAAGGAGGCCTGATTGAGGCAAACGGCTATGAGCAGCTCGCTAAAGAAATAGGAGTCCAGCCGGCTGTATTAAAAGAAACCTTAGAAAAATTCAACGCTTCCGTAAAAGATGGAAAGGCATTAACCGCCGAACCACCAAAGTCTAACTTGGCAGAAAAGATAAATCTCAACGGCAAGCTGTATGCTTTTTATCCGTTAACTCCGTCGATCACCATGGTGTACGGTGGTCTAATGATTAACAAAGATGCTCAAGTTACTGAAGCAGACGGTACTCCGATTAAAGGCCTCTACGCGGCTGGTGAAACGGTGAACCTTTATTACCATGACTACCATGGTGGCGGCATCCTTTCACAGAGCTTGGTATTTGGACGGATTGCCGCAAATCAAGCCGCTAAATATATCAACAAGCAATAAGGCATTGAATCGTTAAAAAGGGGCTGTTGCAAAAGTCTGTCGAAAGCAGACTTTCAACAGCTCTTTTTGTATCTGAGGATTTTAAATTAGAA
>PPYF01662049.1_pt1 | contig 11083 bp, 4 predicted proteins | sample 1559871 | NCBI WGS metagenome assembly PPYF01 (sample SAMN08240021, study PRJNA423297) | Human gut metagenome, whole genome shotgun sequencing project.
CTAATGATGGTCGAAATGCTGCGAATACTAGAGATGAAAACTCTCAAATCGCTATCGGTCGTGACAACGTTGCAACTCATCTAGATACGATTGCTATCGGTCGTGAAACAACTGCATCTGGTTCTGGCTCTACTGTAGTCGGTGCTCGTGCAGAGGCTTCTGGTGACAATTCTATTGCTATCGGTCAAAGTGGTAAAGGTTCTCCTAAAGTAATTGCATCTGGTGTAAACTCCATTGCTATCGGTATGCAATCTCAAGCTACTGGGGAAGCTGCCATCGCTGAAGGTGCTGGCTCTCGTGCAGGTGGTAAATATGGCGTTGCATTAGGTCGTACAACTAAAGCGAATGCAGAAGCTGCTACTGCATTAGGTAATGCAGCAGAAGCTAACATTGCCAATGGTGTAGCACTAGGCTCTAACTCTGTTACAACAACAGATAAAGGCGTTAAAGGTTACAATCCTTCTGATGACCATACACGTCATTACACAAACTTAGCTAACAATGTTCGCACAGCTACTACGGCTGCTGTATCCATCGGTAATGGCAGTACATTGACTCGTCAATTGACAGGCCTTGCTGCTGGTACTGCTGATACAGATGCTGTTAACGTAGCTCAATTGAAAAACGTTGGCGTTGCATTGACTGGTAATACTGGTTCTAGCGACTTCTTGGCTGACGGCGGTAAATTGAATGTTCGTGGCGAAGGCCGTGTATCCGCAGCTGTTGCTGATGAAAATACTAAAGACTCCAGATTGACTTTGACATTTGATGACAAAGGCATGGTGAAAGCTGGTAAAAACGTTACTGTTGATGAAAAAACAGTTGATGGTCGTACTACATACACAATCAACGCTGCAGACGCTGCTGCAAAATACGATTTCTTAACAAATGCTAAGGCTAACGGTGGTAAATTAGATGGCAATGCTACACCTACTAAGGTTGAAAGCGGTCAAACTGTTACCTATGCAGCTGGTAAAAACTTAACAGTAAAACAAGATATCAACCAATCTGCAGGCGAACAAACATATACATATTCCTTGGATAAGGACTTAAAAGAAATTACATCCATCACTAACAATGGTGGTACAACAATGAACTTTGGTCCAAACAACATCAGCATCACTGGTGGTAACCTAGATCTTGGTGATAACAATATCACTAACCTAAAATCTGGTGGCAATGTAATCAATAACGCTGCTAACATCGGTGATGTTATCCGTATCTCCAAAGCTAATGACTTGCATGTAGCTCCTACAGCAGGTACTAACAATAACGTAGCTGAATACACTGTAGACGCTAACAAAAAGGTTACATTAACATACCAAGATGGTAATGGCAACACTGTTAACGGCCCTAAAGCAGTTATCGACTTGAGCGGTTTGAAAACTGGCGATATGAGCTCCTTCAACGTGAAATCTTCTGCTACAGAAGGTAAGGTTGCACAAGGTTCTGCTGGTGTTCAAGAAATCCGTGACGGCAAAACTGTGGAAATGCAAGCCGGCAAAAACATGACCATTAAACAAACTAATAAAAATGGTAATGCAGCTGTTGAATTTGCATTGAACAAAGACATCGATTTGACTCCAGATGGGTCTATCAAAATCGGCGACACTAACATCACTGACAATGGTTTGACTATCAACGGTGGTCCTTCCATTACTAAAACTGGCATCAACGCTGGTGGTTTGAACATTACTAATGTGAAAGCTGGCGTAAATGATAATGATGCAGTTAACGTAAGCCAATTGAAACAAGTTCGTGCTGATGAACGTCACATCAAACCTGGTGAATACGCAGTTGATAACAACGGCAAAGTAACAATGACTTACCTTGATGGTAACAACAATGACGTAGCTAATGAAAAGGCTGTTATCACAGGTATTGCTAAACAAGATCTTTCCAATATCAACAAGGGTGGCGAAACAGTCATCCAAAATCTTGCTAAAAAAGCCATCGATATGGAAAATGGTAAGAATACAAAGGTGAGCAACCGTGAAATCAATGGCGTTAAAACTTTCAAAGTAGACGTTGAAGGTGATTTAAACGACATTACATCCATCACAAACAAAGCTGGTGATGGCAAGGTTGTATTCGGTGGTAACCAAACTGTTAACGTAGCAGGTGATCACAATATTAACTTGAATGCTAAAGTTGGTGACATCACTGGTTTAACTAACGTAACTTTGGATGCTCCTGATTTTGCTAAAAAAGGTCGCGCCGCTACTGAAGAACAATTAAGCATCGTTAATAACGGTTTCAATAACACAGTTGGCTTGACTGGTAACACAGGCGCTACTGATCTTCAAAAATTGAACCAAGCTGGTGGCTTGAGCTTTGGCGTAATTGGTGCTAACAATGGCCAATACATCAAAACAACTGCATCTGGTAGCAACGTAGCTGTTGACTTGTCCGATGAAGCTAAAGGTAAATTGAACAATACTGTAGAGGTTCGTGGTAAAAATGCTGCGAAGGTTACTTCTGTAACAGAAAATACTGTTGACGGTGGTAAGAAAACAATCTACACAGTAGACGTTGATAATGTAACACCTACAGCTGCTTCTACTGAAAAGGTGAAAGCAAAAGCTGATTCCAGTAGTTCTACAGATAAAAACATTGCTAAGGTTACTCCTCAAGCAGGTGACCAATATGGCGACGCTGGTGCAACTTACGAAGTAAACGTATCCCGTAACGACGTAAAAGACGCAGCTCGTGAAGCGGTAACTGTAAATACTAGCAATACAACTAACAACCCTATCACTGTTACACCTGTTCAAGATGAAACAAATCATAACACAACTTACACAGTAACATTCGATGGTAACAAAGCAGCTACTCAAATTCCTTTGACATACAAAGCGAATGGCCAAAATGCTCAAACAGTTACATTGGATAAAGGTTTGAACTTCACAAATGGCAGAAACACAACAGCTTCTGTAGATGCTGAAGGCGTTGTTAAATACGATGTGAATAAAGATTTAGTTAACATCAATTCCATTTCCAATACTACAAATGGTCCAAAAATGGAATTTGGTCCTAACTCCATTAACATCACAAATGGCCCTATCAACATGGGTGACCAAAACATTACTAACCTTAAATCTGGTGGTGATGTTATCAATAACGCAGCTAATATTGGCGACGTAAAACGTATTTCTAAAGCTAACGACTTGCACATTGCTCCAACATCTTCTGACCGTCAAGGTGAAACTACTACATCTTACGCTTACGATGCAGGTTGATTTAACACCAAATGGTTCCTTGAAAATTGGTGACACAATTCTCAACAATGGTGGTTTAACAATTACAGGCGGCCCATCCGTTACTAAGACTGGTATCAACGCTGGTAACTTGAACATTACTAATGTAAAAGCTGGCGTAAACGATACTGATGCAGTTAACGTAAAACAATTGAAAGATGCTCGTACAGTAGTAACTTCTAACGATAACTCCGTAACGATTAACAAAACTGAAAACGGTAACCAAGTGACTTACGACTTGCACGTGGCTCCTGGTGCTGCACAATCCGTATGGAATGTGAAATCCACAGGTAACACAACTGCTGATTCTGAAACAGCTGCCAAAACTATCTCTGATGGTAAAACAGTTGAAATGGCAGCAGGCAAGAACTTGACTGTAAAACAAACTAGCAACAACGACGGTTTGAACTTCACTGGTAACAACACTGATACAGTGAACAAACAAAAATTGAACAGCTTAGTAAAAGTACAAGGCGAAGGTGTAGATAAAAACACATCTGCTACATTCAAGAGCGCAGCTGGTAACATCAACGTAAAAGCTGATGGTACAGATACTTTAGAAGTTCAATTGAACAAAGACTTGAAAAATATCAACACGATTAAGAACGGTGGCAATGCTACTTTCACAATTGGTGGCGATAACTTTGCATTCAATGGTGGCAACGTAAGCATCGGTGGTAACAATATTACTAACCTTAAATCTGGCATTGTAAATAACAATGATACAGATAACACAAATGCTGCTAACATCGGCGACGTTAAGAATATTTCCAAAGCTAACGACTTGCACATTGCTCCTACTACATCTAATCGTACTGGTGAAACAACTACATCTTACGCTTACGATACAGAGGTCGGCAAAGACGGTAAAGATGGCATCGATGGTAAAATTGGCGTAAACGGTAAAGATGGTTCCTCCGTTGTGATTAACGGTAAAGATGGTTCTATCGGCCTCAATGGTAAGGACGGCAAAGATGGTCTTACTATCCGTGGCGAAAAAGGTCAAGATGGCGTAGACGGTAAAAATGGTACTAATGGTATCACTCGTATCGTATACGAAGACCACAACAACGATAAACACGAAGTGGCTACATTGGATGACGGCATGAAATATGCTGGCGACGATGCACAAGGCACAGATAAATCCAAAGTAATCGCTAAGAAATTGAACGAAACTATGGACGTTGTTGGTGGTGCAGATAAGTCCAAATTGACTGACAACAACATCGGCGTGAATAACGTAGATGGCAAGTTGAAAGTTCAATTGTCCAAAGAAGTGAACTTGACTCCGTCCGGTTCCTTAACAATTGGCGATACTGTAGTTAACAACAATGGTTTAACTATCTCTGGTGGTCCATCCATCATTAAAACTGGTATCAACGCTGGTAACTTGAACATTACTAATGTGAAAGCTGGCGTAAACGACACTGATGCAGTTAACGTAAAACAATTGAAAGATGCTCGTACAGTTGTTACATCTAACGATAACTCCGTAACCGTGAATAAAACTGAAAACGGTAACCAAATTACTTACGACTTGCACGTGGCTCCTGGTGCAGCACAATCCGTATGGAATGTGAAATCCACAGGTAACACAACTGCTGATTCTGAAACAGCTCCAAAAACTATCTCTGATGGTAAAACAGTTGAAATGGCAGCAGGCAAGAACTTGACTGTAAAACAAACTAGCAACAACGACGCGAAGTAGCTACATTGGATGATGGTTTGCGTTTCGACGCTAACTCCGGTGGCGAAAAGAAAAATAAACTTGGCTCCAAAGTTACTGTAAAAGGTACAGGTGCTAAAGCTGATTCCGAATACGATTCCTCTAACATCAAAACAAGCATCACCCAAGGTGCTGATGGCAACAGCGAAATCAACATCGGTTTGGCTAAAGACTTGAACAACATCAACACAATTAAAAACGGTGGTCCTGCTACTTTCACAATCGGCGGCAACGAATTCAAATTCGATGGCGGCAATGTGAACATGGGTGGTAACAACATTACGAATCTTAAATCTGGTATCGTGAACAACAACTCCACTGATGATACAAACGGTGCTAACATTGGCGACGTTAAAACGATTTCTAAAGCTAACGACTTGCACATTGCTCCTACTACATCTAATCGTACTGGTGAAACAACTACATCTTACGCTTACGATACAGCGGCATTGATGGTAAGATCGGTGTTAACGGTAAAGATGGTTCCTCGGTTGTGATCAACGGTAAAGACGGCTCCATCGGCTTAAATGGTAAGGACGGCAAAGATGGTCTTACTATGAAAGCAAAAGACGGTCAACCTGGTGTAAACGGTAAAGATGGTATCACTCGTATCGTATACGAAGATAACAGCAAGAATACACATGAAGTGGCTACATTGGATGACGGCATGAAATATGCTGGCGACGATGCACAAGGTGCTGACAAATCCAAAGTGATCGCTAAGAAATTGAACGAAACTATGGACCTTGTTGGTGGTGCAGATAAGTCCAAATTGACTGACAACAACATCGGCGTGAATAACGTAGATGGCAAGTTGAAGGTTCAATTGTCCAAAGAAGTGAACTTGACTCCATCTGGTTCCTTAACAATCGGCGATACTGTAGTTAATAACAATGGCTTGACTATCTCTGGTGGCCCATCCATTACTAAGACTGGTATCAATGCTGGTAATAAAACAATTGTTAACGTAGATGCTGGTGTAAATGATACTGATGCAGTTAACGTAAAACAATTGAAGACAGCTAAAACAGAAGTTAAGGCTGGTAATAATGTAACTGTAGACACAACTTACGGTAATGATGGTCATACAATTTACACTGTTAATGCGAACGACGTAGCTCTTGGCGATGCAGTATTAAAATACTCCGCTAACGGCACTAACACGCAATCCGTTAAATTGTCTCAAGGCTTGAACTTCGTTGACGGTAACTACACATCTGCTTCTGTTGATGCAAATGGTCAAGTTAAATACGACGTAACAATCGGTAAGGTGAAAGACGGCGTTGACGGTAAACCAGGCGTAGATGGTAACGATGGTATCGCAACAGTTAAAACTGTAGTTGATACAATCAACAACTCCGGCTGGAAAGGTGATGTTACTGGTAACACAGTCAATAACCATGCTGCAACAATCGTTAAACCTGGCACAACTGTAAACTTCGGTGCTGGTAAAAACTTAACTGTTGAACAAATCGTTGATAGAGTAACTGGCGATCATACTTACAACTATGCATTGTCTGACGATATTAAAGTCGGTCATGATGGTAAAGATGGTAAACCAGGTGTTGACGGTAAAATCGGCGTAAACGGTAAAGATGGTTCTTCTGTTGTGATTAATGGTAAAGACGGCTCCATTGGTCTCAATGGTAAGGACGGTAAAGACGGTCTTACTATGAAAGCAAAAGACGGTCAACCAGGTGTGAACGGTAAAGATGGTATCACTCGTATCGTATACGAAGATAACAGCAAAACTACACACGAAGTGGCTACATTGGATGACGGCATGAAATATGCTGGCGAAGCTCCTGGTGTTAACGGTACTGATGCCGTAAACGTTAACCAATTGAACTCTGCTAGAACAGAAGTTGAAGAAGGGGACAACGTAACAGTAACTTCCCGTAAAGGCGCTAATGGTCAAACAATCTACAAGGTAAGTGCTACTGGCGTTAACCTTGGCGATGCAGAATTGAAATACTCTGCTAATGGCACTAACACTCAATCCGTTAAATTGTCTAAAGGTTTGAATTTTGTTGATGGTAACTACACATCTGCTTCCGTTGATGCAAATGGTCAAGTTAAATACGACGTTAACCTTGGTAATATCAAACAAGGTACAGACGGCAAACCAGGCGTAGATGGTAAAGATGGTATCGCAACAGTTAAAACTGTAGTTGATACAATCAACAATTCCGGTTGGAAAGCTAATGCAACAGGTAATGTGGTAGGTACATCCACTGCAACAATCGTTAAACCTGGCAGCACAGTAAATTACGGCGCAGGCAAAAACTTGAACGTAAAACAAACTGTAAACGGCGAAGAACAAACTTACGAATTCGCATTGGATAAAGATTTGAAAGAGCTTAACAGCGTTCAAACTAACACAATCCACTTAGGTAGCCCAACATCTCATACAACTATTAACTACAATGCAGGTAATGATCGTATCGAGTACACAACTAAGAACGGCACTAAACAAGTAGCTAACTTAGATGATATTTGGACTATCCAAGCAAATGGTACAGACGTTAAACCTGTAGGCGGCAAAGTTAATGTTGTAGGCGGCGACCACATCAAAGTTTCTACTGATGCAGCTGGTAAGATGACAATTAGTGCTGACGGCGTTGGTACTATGAACGGCTTCAATGTTAAATCTACTGGTAATACTACTAACGATTCCGATAAAGCAGCTAAAAACATCACTGATGGTAAAACTGTAGAATTCTCTGGTGGTAAGAACCTCACTGTTAAACAAACTAATACTGCTGACGGTGCAAAAGTAGAATTCGCATTGAACAACAACATCGACTTGACTCCAAATGGTTCCGTAACAATTGGTGATACAGTAGTTAACAACGATGGTTTGACTATCACTGGTGGTCCTACTATCACTAAGAACAATGTTGATATGGGTGGCCAACAAATTCACAACGTGAAATCTGGTGGCGATGTAGATTCCAATGGCGCTAACATTGGCGATATTAAACGTATCTCCAAAGCTAACGATACTCGTATCAAAGATGGTAACTACGAAGTTAGTCAAAACGGTACTGTTGAAATGACATATGTTGATGGTTCTGGTAAACAATTAGTTGACGAACACGGCAACCCTGTGAAAGCAACTATTTCCGGTATCGCTCGTCAAGACTTGTCCAACATTACTAACGAAGGTAAAAAGGTTATCACTGGCCTTGGCACAATCGTGAAAGCTGGTCAAAACGTATCCGTTGATGAAGCAACTGATAATGCAACTGGTCAAAAAACATACACTGTAAACGCTGATCTTTCTGGCGCGAAAGTTTATGCTGGCGTTGGTACAGATGGTTCTGGTGTGGCTAAAGGCCTTAAGAACCCTGCAAAAGTTGAAAAAGGTACTCAATATATCGCTGGCGATAACATGGTTGTTGAACGTAAACCTGTTGAAGGCGACGATAAACTTGATAACTCCATCACTTACAGCTTGTCTCACGACTTGACTGAAATCAACTCCATCAGCAATGGTGGTGCAACACTTAGAATCAACTCTAACCCTGGTAGTGTTCCTGGTGATCGTGCTCCTGCAACCCCTGCATTTGAAGTACATGGTGGTAACCTAAGCATGACTGGTAATCGCATCGTTAACCTTGCACCTGGTATCGATGGTACTGATGGCGTAAACGTTAACCAATTGCGCGATTCCTTAACAACTGTTAAATCTACAGATGGCACTGTACGAGTTACAGATTTAAGCACAGATCCTAACAAACATGAATACGATTTACATGTTAACCCTGCAGCTGACCCTCGCGTAGATAAATTAGGTGAAGAAATCGGTCATGTAGGTGCACAATCTGCTGCATTATCCGCGTTGAAACCTATCCAATACGATCCAATGGAACCAACTCAAATCATGGCTGGTTATGGTAACTATCGTGGCAACTCCGCATTGGCATTGGGCGTAGCTCATTACAAGAACGAATCCACAATGTTCCATGCAGGCGTGTCCTGGGCTGGCGGCAACGGACATATGATGGCTAACGCTGGTGTAACTTGGAAGGTTGGCAACCGCGATAGCGAAGCTGCTGTAGCAGATCGTTACCGTAAGGGTCCTATCAGCTCTACATATGCAATGCAAACTGAAGTGGCTTCTATGAAAGCACAAAATGCCGGATTAAAAGGCGAAGTATCTGATTTGAAAGCCGAAAATGAACAAATTAAGGCTCAAAATGCAGGCTTACAAAGCGAAGTAGACCAATTGAAAGCTCAAATGGCTGCTATGATGGCTAAATTAGGTATGTAATAAGATACACATGGATGGGGATTCTCCTTGAATCCCCTACCATCGCTAATATTCGACAATGAAAAGAGGAATAGATATGAAAAAATCTACAATGCTTGCTTTCACAGCAGCAGCACTTATGAGCGCTGCATCCATTACAGGATATGCTGCTGGCTCACCAACATATGATGATAATTTGATTTTGCCTAACTCTGCTTCTACACCAACTACAGGTCCTGTTGTACTCGTTCCTGTGGCTAGCCCACAAACGGTACAAGCTTTGCATACATTTGTACAAGCATGGCAAAATGCAGAAGTTAACTATACTAAAGCTAAGATTAAACATGACAATCATGAGCAATTGACTAAGGCTGAAAGTAAATGGTTACATTCTAAGGATAAACATAACTATGCGGACTACTTCCGCACACATTCCTTGGGACGTGTTCATGGCTTTGAAGTCGCATTCAACTGGAACGGCGAAAACCGTAACAAAAATGAATACGAATTCTTTGATATGCCAAAATACAATGAAAAAGATGGTTTCGTAAATAGCTACGGATTCAATGTATTACGCGGCATGGTAGACCAAATCAATGCAGTCGTTCAAAGACAAAAAGAAATCGGCGGTCCTATGACTAACGATGAAGCAAGTGCTTTGGAAGACGCAATCTTGGATATCATGGCTCAAGATCAAGAACATGTGAACAACGAAGACCTTCGTCACATGATGAACGAAACAATTTGGTACGCAGCTAAAGAAACCGTAAAAAACAAAGCAAGTGAAGAGCCTACTGCTACTGAAGAACATGTAGTAGACCTTCGCAAAGCAATCAATGAGCCAGTGGAACCTTCCGCTCCTCACACAATTGATTTGCGTAAAGCAATTCAACAATAAGATTGCTGACCGTATATCTTAAAAAAACAATATGGCCCCTCATATGCTGATATAGGGGCCGTATATACCCTAGAACCCCTAACTAGGGCACAAATAATCCTTATACGAATGACGCCACCCTTGTGGGTGGCGTCATTTGTTTTATAAAAGAATGTAAATGGTATATCAGATAAGACGTTAAGTTGGATCAGTGGGTTATATAAACATAATGATAAGTTAGATAAACATATTATAGTATTATACAGTGTTAATTAATTACTACAGGCCTGTACTAATTGTAGGAAGGGTGTTGCATGGCCTCCCAAAAAATAGAACAGGCCTGTACTAATTATAGGATGGCAGTTGCAAGGTCTCTTAAGAAATAGAACAGGCCTGTACTAATTGTAAGAAGGGTGTTGCATGGCCTCCCAAGAAATAGAACAGGCCTGTACTAATTAATAGATATAACTGAAACTAATTAGTGGAATAGCATATATTGTATTTATAGTCTATAGAAATATAAAAAGGGGGCTATCAAATACAATATATAGTAGTGCCAAAATAAATAAATACATTATACAGAAAAGGTGAAAAAAGTTTCAAATTTTTTAAAATTAGGGCTTGCGCGCATCTCTTGTTTGTACTATAATAACCATACAGTCGTTGAGGCGACTGTTTCTTAATGAGGAAACACTAGATACAATCTAGATTCTTTGTTAGTTATTTTGGAATTTTATGTAAATCCCTCATATAGAGGTAATTACAGAATTCTAAAAAAGATTATAAAAAGTGCTTGACACTGAATGGTCAACATGTTATTATAATCTAGTCGCCAGTTGGTGAAACACTTCAAACGAAAGTGCTTCGGAGCTAGATAATATCTGGTCTAACTGGTACAGATCTTTGAAAACTGAACAATGATAGGTAATCAATCATATGATTGAACATATGCCAGAGTGCGGGTTTTG
>PPYF01130611.1_pt1 | contig 11082 bp, 9 predicted proteins | sample 1559871 | NCBI WGS metagenome assembly PPYF01 (sample SAMN08240021, study PRJNA423297) | Human gut metagenome, whole genome shotgun sequencing project.
GTACCGGAATCGAACCGATGTTAAAGGCGTGAGAGGCCTCTGTCTTAACCGCTTGACCAACGGGCCATACGTCCATTTTCGCATCGGGGTTTCGCTCCCGACTCGATTATTCTAGCATAGCAGTCGTACTTTGTCAACAGGAAATTTCAAGTTTTTCAGAAATTTGTGCTGCGGGCCTCCCGCCCCGGTTTTTCCGCTCTGGGATACCCGCTTGCATCCAGAATCGACAAAATATTATCAAAGTTGTGTTTTGGGTCTCTTTTCTTTATTTTGTTCGCCGCGGTTCCCCTTTCTTCTTATGAAATCACTTCAAACAGCTAAGATTCTGAATAAAATTTGTTACATTTATAAGAACCTTTTGTTCCCTCTGGTTGATTTTGGAACGTTTTTATGTATAATGATAAACAGGAGAATACGCATCTGTATTTCTTCATCGCCCGTGCTGCCCATTGGCTAAGGGCATGTGCGTCGCGCGATCAGAATTGATCTGAACGAAAGAAGAGGTATAAGTATTATGGCAAAGGTAGATCTGAGCAAGTACGGCATTACCGGCACGACCGAGGTCGTGTATAACCCCTCTTACGAGCAGCTGTTCGAGGAAGAGACCAAGCCCGGCCTGGAAGGCTACGAAGTGGGCAAGGTCAGCGAGCTGGGCGCTGTGAACGTTATGACCGGCATCTACACCGGCCGTTCCCCCAAGGACAAGTTCATCGTGATGGACGAGAACTCCAAGAACACCGTTTGGTGGACCAGCGACGAGTACAAGAACGACAACCACCCCGCTTCTGAGGAAGCCTGGGCTGCCGTGAAGGAGATCGCAAAGAAGGAGCTGTCCAACAAGCGCCTGTACGTTGTGGATGCTTTCTGCGGCGCAAACAAGGACACCCGCATGGCTGTCCGTTTCATCATGGAAGTGGCCTGGCAGGCACACTTCGTCACCAACATGTTCATCAAGCCCACCGCTGAGGAGCTGGAGAACTTTGAGCCTGATTTCGTTGTTTACAACGCTTCCAAGGCCAAGGTCGAGAACTACAAGGAGCTGGGCCTGAACTCCGAGACTGCTGTTATGTTCAACATCACCAGCAAGGAGCAGGTCATCGTCAACACCTGGTACGGCGGCGAGATGAAGAAGGGCATGTTCTCCATGATGAACTACTTCCTGCCGCTGAAGGGCATTGCTTCCATGCACTGCTCCGCCAACACCGATATGGAGGGCAAGAATACCGCCATCTTCTTCGGTCTGTCCGGCACCGGCAAGACCACCCTGTCCACCGATCCCAAGCGTCTGCTGATCGGCGATGACGAGCCTGGATGCTGAGGGCCACATCGATTTCGCTGATAAGAGCGTTACCGAGAACACCCGTGTGTCCTACCCCATCAACCACATCAAGAACATCGTCCGCCCCATTTCTTCTGCACCCGCTGCAAAGAATGTCATCTTCCTGTCTGCTGACGCATTCGGCGTTCTGCCCCCGGTCTCCATCCTGAGCCCCGAGCAGACCCAGTACTACTTCCTGTCCGGCTTCACTGCAAAGCTGGCAGGCACCGAGCGCGGCATCACCGAGCCCACCCCCACCTTCTCCGCATGCTTCGGCCAGGCCTTCCTGGAGCTGCACCCCACCAAGTATGCTGAGGAGCTGGTCAAGAAGATGCAGAAGAGCGGCGCTAAGGCTTATCTGGTCAACACCGGCTGGAACGGCACCGGCAAGCGCATCTCCATCAAGGATACCCGCGGCATCATCGATGCCATCCTGAATGGCGACATCAACAATGTGCCCACCAAGAAGATCCCCTACTTCGACTTCGAGGTTCCCACCGTGCTGAACGGCGTGGACACCGGCATTCTGGATCCTCGCGACACCTATGCTGACGCTTCCCAGTGGGAAGAGAAGGCCAAGGATCTGGCAAGCCGCTTCATCAAGAACTTCAAGAAGTACGAGGGCAACGAGCACGGCAAGGCTCTGGTCTCTGCCGGCCCCCAGCTGTAAGCTGATCTCCGCCTGATACTGAAGCGATAAAAAAGGACGTGTTCCCGCAAGGGAGCACGTCCTTTTTGTTCTGCAGACCGGAAGGTAAACGCTCCGTCGGTTGTGTTTTCCACATTTCTGTGTTATCCTGTGGAAAAGGATGTGAGCAGAATGGATGCAAAAGAATTTGGTGCATTCCTTGCACAAGTGCGCCGGGAGCGGAACATGACGCAGGCCGAACTGGCTCAGCAGCTTCACGTTACGGATAAAGCCGTCAGCCGCTGGGAACGCGGCATCGGGCTGCCAGACATCAACACGCTGGAGCCGCTGGCCGATGTGCTGGGCCTGACCCTCGCTGACCTGATGCACTGTCATGACTCCCGTCAAAAAGATGCCACTCCTCCCGTTCCTCTGGAAGATTTTTTCACCATGCTGCGCCGCCAGCACACTGTAGACTGGCGTTCTGTGCGTACTGCTCTTCTTGCATTAAGCATTGCACTTGCCCTGTGGGGAATTTTTGCCTGTCCAGGCAGATTAGCTGTGCACTGGCGGACTCTCAGCGATGGTTCGCTTCAGGCCGACGGCTGGATGTCCTCCCTGGTCATTTTTCCATTGTTTGCCGGATTTGAATTTCTATCTCTTGAGCTCTGGAACAATTTTGAGCAAACCGGTTACTACCGGCGCTGGGGTGAGGTGAATCTTTTTATCATTCACGCCATGTCTTTCGGCACGCCGCTTACCCGTCTGATGCGGCTCGTGCTGGATCTTCTGTTCTTTTTCTGTTTTGGATTTCTGCTTCCATGCTGCGAAGCATGGCTGATCCTTTTGAATTAAATGCCGTTTTCCTCTCCGTCCCCACCCGTGAAAAAGCAAAAGAGCAAAGCCCCCCGGCTTTGCTCTTTTGCATAAGGATCAATCATTTTTCCGCTGCTATGCCCAGAGCACAGCGGAGGGCATTTTAAATCGTTTTTACTTGGCAGCGTCGAACTCTGCCTCGATCTCTGCCGAGGGTGCCGGGGTAATAAGGCTCACCACAACACAGACCAGCAGAGACATCAGGAAGGCAGGCAGCAGCTCGTAGATGCCAAACACGCCGCCCAGCGGGCTGATGATGTACTTCCATACAAAGACCATCAGGCCGCCGGAGAGCATACCGGCCAGTGCGCCCTGCCAGTTGCAGCGCTTCCAGAACAGGGAGCACAGCACCACTGCGCCAAAGGAGCCGCCAAAGCCGGCCCATGCAAAGCTGACGATGCCGAACACGCTGGAGTTGGGGTCGCGGGCCAGCACCACGCCCACCACGCTGATGCAGATGATGGTCAGGCGGGCAGCGAACAGGCTCTGCTTCTCGGTCAGCTTCATGTGGCCGAACTCCTGCAGGATGTTCTGGGATACGCTGGAGGCTGCTGCCAGCATCTGGCTGTCGGCGGTGGACATGGTAGCGGCAAGGATGCCGGCAAGGATCAGACCTGCCAGAATGGCTGCCAGCACGCCGTGCTGAGCGATCAGGCTGGCCACCCGCACGATCAGGGTCTCGCTGGAAGAGCCGCTCAGGAACTCCAGCGCGCCCGCCTTGGTCATGCCCAGGCCCACCATGCCGATGACGATGGAAGCGGTCATGGCAATGACCACCCACACGCTTGCAATGCGGCGGCTGAGCACCAGCTTCTTTTCGTCCTCAATGGCCATGAAGCGCAACAGGATGTGGGGCATGCCGAAGTAGCCCAGACCCCATGCCAGCGTGGACGCGATGTCCAGCAGACTGTAGGAGGTAGCGGTGTTGTCTGCCGCATTGTGGCTTGCAGCCATGGTCAGGTAGCCGGGCAGGCTGCGGGCGTTGTCCAGAACCACGTCCCAGCCGCCTGCCACGCTGACACCATACACCAGCACTGCGATCAGCGCCATGCTCATGACAACGGACTGGATCAGGTCGGTGGTAGACACCGCGCGGAAGCCGCCCATGATGGTGTAGCCCACGATGACCACAGCGGACAGGACCATGGCCGCCATGTAATCCACGCCAAACAGGCTGTTGAACAGCTTGCCGCAGGCGGCAAAGCCGGAAGCGGTGTACGGGATGAAGAACACGATGATGATGACCGCGCCCAGCGCGTTGAGCAGGTTGCGCTGGTCATGGAACCGCAGGGAAAGGAACTGCGGCACCGTGATGGCATCCAGATTGGCCGAGTAGCGGCGCAGGCGGCGGGCCACGATGAGCCAGTTGAGCCATGTGCCCACAGCAAGGCCGATGGCCGTCCAGCCCGGCGACGCGATGCCGGTGAGATATGCAAGGCCCGGCATACCCATCAGCAGCCAGCTGGACATATCGCTGGCTTCGGCGCTCATAGCCGTGACCAGCGGGCCCATCGTGCGGCCGCCGAGGTAGAAATCGCTGCTGTCCTCGTTGGATTTGCTGTAGACAAAGCCAACCAGCAGCATTCCCACCAGATAGATCACAATGGTGGCAATGATGCAGATATTGATCATTTGATTACCCCTCTCTTTCTTCCCCTCAACGGGAACACATCTTAAATATTACCACAAAAACCTGCATTCCTGCAAGCTTTTCGGGCAATTCAAGAGCACAAACTGCTGTTTTTCCGGGTTTTGAACAGAAAAAGCAGCATTTCTGGTGCAAAATCCATCAGAAACACTGCCGTCGTAAATTGATATCCGCAGCCCGGCGTAAAGCCGTATCCGTATTGAACCAAAAAAGCACCCCCCTGCCATGGCCTTGTAAGGGTCAGCAGCGGGTGCTCTTTTTGGTTTATGTCTGTACAAAGAAATCCGGGAACCGTTCCAATATCTTCTGGAAATTCTCGCGGTACATGCCAAGGTGATGCTCAAACAGGGCTTCTACGTCCACGTCCAGCGGCAGGCCGTCCCGCAGATAGCCAAAGATCTGCTCGTGCTCTTTCTGCACCGAGGCAATATTTCCCCGGCAAAGGGCCGAGTCCAGATACCGCACACGGTCCATATGGGAAGTAACGTTGTGCATAGCCTCCCAGATGCGGTCGTAGCCGGAATCGTGGTACAAAAGCCTGTGGAAGTCGTTATCCAGCGAGATGAAGAAGTCATCTGCTGCATCCTGATCCAGATAAAGGTCTTCGTTCTGCCGGTTCAGCAGTTCCTGAAATTCGTTCAGCTGTTCCCTTTTCAGCTTTCCGGCCAGCCCGCGCAGCAGCGCCGGTTCCAGAATGCGGCGCATGGCAAAGCCTTCGTTCAGGTATGGAACGCTGATCTTGGACACAATGCTGCCGCGCTGCGGCAGAACATCCACAAGCCACTCGCTTTTCAGCATCATCAGCGCTTCGTGTACCGGTGTGCGGCTCATGGCCAGCTGTTCGCACAGTTCGGCCTCGCTCAGCTGACAGCCCGGCTGCAGCTGCAAGGTCATAATATTTTTGCGCAGCATACGGTAGGCGTAAGCCCGGTTATTTTCGTCCATTCTGCGCACGTCCAGCAGCAGCGGCAATGCGCTGGCCTTTTCTTCTCTCATAGCAGTTCCCTTTTTTGCTTGCCGTAATTTTACCGCAGGGCGCACCGCCCCGCAGACATCTGAAATCATTCTTATTATAAAGCATCCCGCGGCACATGTCAAAAAGAAAAAGCACCAAGCATTGCTGCTTCGTGCTTTTTTGTGGTGCGCCTCGCGCACTCCTATCCGGACGGTGCGCCGCTGGTGGCCATCACCGGCCAAGTGGGCACCGACCGGATGCACATCCCGGTGGTGAATACCATGATGGCAAAGGGCATCATCCCCATGGATGACAAGTACAGCCTGTGGACCATCGGCATCCCCCAGAAGGACTATGTGAACCAGCTGTTCGACCGGGTCGATCCATATTCTGTACTTTTTTATTTGCTCTTTGTCATTTTTGTTTTTGAACAAGTATTACTTCTGCCATTATTCTGCAATAAACTTTCCAAAATCAAGTCCAGAACACTATACTGTCACGCCCAGTTCATCCGGCCGTAGCGGGTGGTCAGCTGGCAGATCTTCTTTGGAAGCTTCTTTGTCAGCTGGGTCTTTTTCAGCCGCCAGCGCCAGTTCTGGCCCACGGTGGAGGGCTTGTTGATGCGGGCAGAGTTGTCCAGCCCAAGCCAGTCCTGCATGGGAACGATGCAGGGCGCCGCTGCGCTGCGCAGGATCAGTGCGATCATGCTTTTATAGAGCTGCTCCTCCGGGGTGGCGTAGTCGTACAGATAGTCCCGCACCATGGCGCGCTCGGCATCGGTGACAGTCTGATACCACGATACCAGCGTCTCGTTGTCGTGGGTGCCGGTATAGGCCACGCTGTTCACCGGGTAGTTGTGGGGCAGATAGTCGCTGGCACTGCCGGTGTCGCGGGAGTCAAAGGCAAATTCCAGCACCTTCATGCCGGGGAAACCGCTGTCCCGCACCAGCTGACGGACCGTCTCGCTCATATAGCCAAGGTCCTCTGCAATGATCTCCCGCTTGCCCAGTGCCTGCTCCACGGCACGGAACAGCTCGATGCCGGGGCCTTTCTCCCAGTGGCCCTCCGCCGCAGTCTCGCTGCCGTAGGGGATGGAGAAATACTCATCGAACCCGCGGAAGTGGTCGATGCGCACCACGTCGTACAGCTCGAAGCAGTACCACAGGCGGGTGATCCACCACTGATAGCCGGTTTCGCGGTGGGCTTCCCAGCGGTAGAGCGGATTGCCCCAGAGCTGACCGGTGGGCGAAAATCCATCCGGGGGAACGCCCGCCACCGCTGTGGGCAGATTTTCTTGATTCAGCTGGAACAGCCCCGGGTTTGCCCATGCATCCGCCGAATCCAGCGCCACATAGATGGGGATATCGCCGATGATCCGGATGCCTTTGCTATTGGCGTAGGCCTTCAGTTTGCGCCACTGCTCATCGAACTTGAACTGGAAATCAACGCCCTGAACGATGCTTACGAAGAAACGCTGAAGGCCCTGTTCACCGCGCTGGACCGCCCCACCGCCATGCTGGTCAGCGATGACATCCTTGCTGTGGTGCTGGAACAGTTCTGCGGCAAGCTGGGGCTGCGCGTCCCGAAAGACCTTTCCATCGTGTCCTTCAATAACTCGCTGTTCTCCCGCATCACCAGTCCACAGCTGACCACCGTGGACGTGAACCCCTACCAGCTGGGCATGGAAGCGGCCAGCCAGACCATCAACCACATCGAGAACCCGAATCTTCTGGCAACCAAGATCATCGTGCCGCATAAGCTCATCCCACGGGAGAGCTGCTGCCCGCCGCCGGAGATCTGATGTGCAAAAAACGAGGCCGTTCCCTCTCTTTTCCAGAGAGGCAGAACGGCCTCGTTTTGCTTATTTTTTCCGGTACTCCCGGGGTGTCATGCCGAAGTGCGCCTTGAACGCCCGGTTAAAATAGGAGAGGTTCTCAAACCCGCACCGGGAAGCGATGGTCAGAACCGTCTCATCCGTGGCCTGCAGCGCTTCGGCGGCGGCGTTGAGCCGATACTCGTTCAGAAAGGCCACAAAGCTCTGCCCGGTCATCTGCCGGAACCACCGCATGAAGTGGCTGGCACTGAAGGAGCAGACCCCGGCGGCATCGGCGACCCGGAGTTCCTCGGTATAATGGGCCGAGAGCCATTGCAGGAGCGTTTTCAGCCGCTGGGTGTCGGCTGTCTCGGCGGCAAGCCGCTGCCGGCCCTGTGCAAGGAGCAGGGCAAGAAACCGCAGCAATGCCCCCTTGACCTGCAGCTCGTAGCCGGGGAGCTTGGCGCGGTTGGCATCCTCCACCTCCCGCAGGCAGGCGGCGGCCTGCAGATAGCACAAATCGTTCGGGGTCAGCCGCGCAGGCAGCGACAAGCGCCCGCTTTGCAGCGGAAGCAGATATTTCTCGGCACAAAGGTCCTCTGCGCCGCCCAGAAGCTCCAGCTCAAAAATGATATTTTCGTATTCCATGCACTGCCCTTCGGCCTGCCGCAGGGCATGGAGGGTGCCGGGCGTAAAAATAAAGATGTCCCCCATGCGGGCCGGGCAGCTCTCAGCGCCCACCTGCACCAGTCCTGTGCCCCGCTTGACAAAGACCAGCTCCATGCTCTCCTGCCAGTGGAGCGCCACCTGCGGAAAGTCCCCCGGAATGGTGCAGGGATACAGATTGAAGGGAAACCGCACGGCACCATGCTGCTTGGTCTCCTGCAAAGATGCCTGATTTTGCATTGTTTCACCTCCCGATGATAGGATTGTACCACAGTCTGCGCTTTTTAGGCAAGATTTTGATTGTTTTATGTGGTATATCTGGAGGTACAGATGTCAAACCTGTTTTCCGCAAGGTGTATTTGAAAACAAAGAAAATGACGAATATTTCGCAAGCACAAGCGAGATCCAAGGCTGTTTCACGCAAGATCCGGCTGTGCTTGTAGAAATAGACTAAATTTTCAACTTTTCAGATACACCCTAACAAAGGAGGATGCATTTATGAGCTTTACCGAAACGTTACAGGGTCTCACGGGCAAGCCGCTGGCAGACTGCACGAATCAGGAGCTGTATCTCGCGCTGCTGGAACTCGTCCGGCAGAAGAGCGCCGACCGTGTGCAGCCGGTCACCGGCCGCAAGCTGTACTATATCAGCGCCGAATTTCTCATCGGCAAGCTGCTGTCCAACAACCTCATCAATCTGGGACTGTACGATGAAGCCCGCGATGCACTGGCTGCCGTCGGCAAGAGCCTTTCCGATATCGAAGAGGTGGAGCCGGAACCTTCTCTGGGCAACGGCGGTCTGGGCCGTCTGGCTGCCTGCTTCCTCGACTCTCTGGCAACGCTGAACCTGCCCGGCGACGGCGTGGGCCTGCGGTATCACTTCGGCCTGTTCCACCAGTCCTTTGAGAACGGCGTGCAGAACGAAAAGCCCGACCCGTGGCTCACCGCCCACAGCTGGGCGGAAAAGACCGACATCACCTACCCGGTGGAGCTGGCGGGCAAGGAGTACACTGCCCGGCTGTACAAGCTGGCGGTCACCGGCTACGAGGGCCGCACCAACACCCTGAACCTGTTTGACCTTGACACCATCGATGAGAGCATCGTCCATGACGGCATTGCCTTCGATAAAACTGCCATCGACAAGAACCTGACCCTCTTCCTCTACCCGGACGATTCCGATGAGGCAGGCCGCCGCCTGCGGGTGTACCAGCAGTACCTGATGGTCTCTGCCGGTGCCCAGCTCATTCTGGCCGAGTGTGCCGCCCGGGGCTGCGATTACCATGATCTGGCCGACTACGCCGCCATCCAGATCAACGACACCCACCCCAGCATGGTCATCCCGGAGCTGATCCGGCTGCTGGGCGAAAAGGGCATCGAATTTGAGGAAGCCGTAAAGATCGTCACAAAGACCTGCGCCTACACCAACCACACCATTCTGGCCGAAGCGCTGGAAAAGTGGCCCCGCGCCTATCTGGATACCGTGGTGCCCCAGCTGATGCCCATTATCGAAAAGCTGGACGCGCTGGCCCGCACCCGCACCAAGGACGAGAGCCTTGCCATCATCGACAAGGACGACCGGGTGCACATGGCCCACATGGATATCCACTTCACCCACTCCACCAACGGCGTGGCGGCGCTGCACACCGAGATTTTGAAAAAATCCGAGCTGCACGGCTTTTACGAGCTGTACCCGGAAAAGTTCAACAATAAGACCAACGGCATCACCTTCCGCCGCTGGCTGCTGGAATGCGACCCCCGCCTGACCGCCGCGCTGGAACAGCACATCGGCTCCGGCTTCCGCAAGGACGCTACCGAGCTGGAAAAGCTGCTGGCTTTTGCTGACGACGAAGCTGTGCTGGAGCAGCTGACCGCTGTGAAAAAGGCCAACAAGGAAGCACTGGCAGACTGGCTGCTGCGCACCCAGAAGGTAAGCGTGAACACCGATGCTGTGTTCGACATCCAGTCCAAACGCCTGCACGAGTACAAGCGCCAGCAGCTGAACCTGCTGTACCTCATCCATCAGTACTACGAGATCAAGGCCGGGCACCTGCCCGCTGCTCCGCTGGTGAGCATCTTCGGTGCCAAGGCGGCACCTGCCTACACCATTGCAAAGGACATCATCCATGCGCTGCTGACCCTGTCCAAGATCATTGCCGCAGACCCGGAAGTGTCCAAGTGGCTGCAGGTAGTGTTCGTGGAGAACTACAACGTTACCGCCGCCGAAAAGCTGATCCCCGCCTGCGACCTGTCCGAGCAGATCAGCCTTGCCTCCAAGGAAGCTTCCGGCACCGGCAACATGAAGTTCATGCTGAACGGCGCGCTGACGCTGGGCACCATGGACGGTGCCAATGTGGAGATCAGCCAGCAGGTGGGCGAGGAGAACATCTATATCTTCGGCCAGACCTCCGATCAGGTCATCCACCGCTACGCCGTGGGCGACTACGACCCCGCCCAGTGGGTGGAGGGGGATGCCAACATCCGCCGCGCTATCAACTTCCTCACCGGCCCGGAGATGCTGGCCGCCGGTCACGCCGAAAACCTGACCCGCCTGCACAACGAGCTGATCCATAAAGACTGGTTCCAGACCCTGCCGGACTTCAACGCCTACGTTGTGCGCAAGGGGCAGGCCCTCAGCGATTACGCCTGCGACCCGAAAGGCTGGCGGCGCAAGTGTCTGGTGAACATTGCCAAAGCGGGCATGTTCTCCTCCGACCGCACCATTGCCGAGTACGACCGCGACATCTGGCATCTGGGCAAATAGTTTATTATCGCAATTTTATTGATCTTCTGCCGCAGGACGAGATCTATCTAACCATGGGCACCGCCTACGATTTGCGGCATCAAAGAAGATTTCCAAAATCTACTGTACGCAAAATTTCTATCGGCACAAACTCTATGCTGCCAGAATTTCTGCGCGACCCGCCTGGATGAGGTGGTTGCCGCCATCCGGAAGCACCCCTATTTGGAGCTGCTCTATGAGCCGGGCGCAGATGAACACAAATAAAAGACGGGGTGCTGCACAAATGCACAGCACTCCGTCTTTTACTTATTAAGAACTTGAGTGAAGAAAAACCACCAGCTAAGCTGGTGGAATAAAAACGGCTTTAGCCCTAGACAAAGAGAAACCTCTCTGTAGAATAGAGTGTGGGTTTGCCAACCACATTCTAGGAACAGAGAGG
>PPYF01470897.1_pt1 | contig 11082 bp, 10 predicted proteins | sample 1559871 | NCBI WGS metagenome assembly PPYF01 (sample SAMN08240021, study PRJNA423297) | Human gut metagenome, whole genome shotgun sequencing project.
TTTGTTCAGTTCCATATACGTTCATAAACTTCCCTCCTGTTCATTAAATTTAAGCCTATGCGTATATTTTACTAAATTTATCAGAATTTTTCAAGCATTTTATATGATTTGCACAACATTCTTTTGAGGTTGCATGTCCAGCCGCGGGCAACAACGTAAAATCAAGGCAAAATGGTCGCATAGCGTTTCATCTTATCCATACCTTTGCCTGTTGTCATTCTCTTTAAATATGCTGTTATCTTTCCAGGCTTCTGGATTAATTTCTACCTTTAAATCGCGCTTCAAGAAATCTCCATTGCTCCTGTCTTTCTTCATGTTCATATAGGAATTGCTCAATAGGACAAATTATATTATCATCCTTGGATGATTTTATTAGAGGAATTATTTCTTCGTAGGCAGATTTAACTCCTTCTTCCTTTAATAACCTCAATCCACCTTCAGACACTTTTACCGCATGGCATTCTCTGATTGGTATCTGTCCTGCCATAATTCCCATCGCAATACCTGCTTGACTGGCATATAGAATCATATCCTTTGACTCAGAAAATTTGTTCTTAAAGTATGCGCGATACATCCCTGAGACCGGACTTTTGTCTGTCTCCCAAATGATATTGTCCGAGTCATCAGTCAGAATAGCTAATGCTGTTTTGGCCAGCACTTTCTGGAATAAATCATCTCTCATTATGACACCTGCTCTCAATTTTACAGCCTGTCAGCCGCTTCCTTGATTCTCTTTAACCCCTCCATGACTACTGCTCTGGGCGCTGCAAAGTTGAATCGCATAAATCCAGTTCCTTCCTTTTCTCCAAAGGTAGTCCCATCGTTTAATAATACTCTGGCATCTTTAAACATAAAGTCCTTTAGTTCTTTCTGTGTCTTGAAACCAAGTCCGCGACAATCCATCCAAATCATAAAGGTTGCCTCTGGATTAATTGCTTGAATTTTAGGGATATTCTCATTTATGTATGTAACTGCCTGGTTCTTTGTCTCATTTAGGTAAGCGACGCACTGGTCTGCATAGTCATCACCGTGATTGTAACATGCCATCAATGCTACATTTCCAAATATATTTCGTCCCATACCTTTTTTATAAGTCTGTTGGTTCATCATTCTGCGGTAAATCTCTTTGTTATGTGTAAACCACGCAGCTGTGCGGAAACCAGCCACGTTAAATGTTTTAGCAGGATTGATAAAAGTTACAGAATGATTGGCGAACTCCTCAGAGATACCGCAAAACGGAACGAATTTATGCCCGTCAAAAATAATGTCAGCATGGATCTCATCAACTCCAATCATTACATTGTTTCGTATACATAATTCTCCCATCCTTACCAGTTCTTCCTTAGTAAAGCATCTACCAGTTGGGTTCTGGGGATTACAGATAAAAAGAATTTTCACTTTAGGGTCTGCTAATTTTCTTTCCAAATCCCCAAAGTTGATTTCATACCGTCCCTCTACCAGGTCCATCTCATTATAAATCAGTTGACGTCCGTTATTTTTCACCAAATCGTGGAAAGGCGGATAAACCGGCGTCTGTAAAAGTATTTTATCACCAATACTTGAGAATTCTTCTGTAAACCATATCATAGCCGGTATTACACAAGGGGAAAAATCAATATATTCTGGATTCAGTACTGTATTATGTCTTACTTTGTACCACCTGGCAATACTTTTTTCAAAATCAGAATCAATATATGGATAGCCGTAATGATTCATCTTTACACGCTCCATCAGTGCCTCTGTCACCTCTACCGGGCTTGGGAAATCTGTATCTGCTATCCAGAATGGAAGTACATCTTCTGGGCAAAGTGAAGGATCGTATTTCTTTGCATCAGTTCCTCTTCTCTCTACGCCTTTATCAAAATCATATATTGTTTTACTCATAGTGGACTCTCCTTTTCTTCTTTGAATAATAACATATTTTCATGTATTTTAGACAACTGAGTATGATACAACCAGATTACATATATACATTACAACTGCGGGAATAGAACATCTTTTTACAATATCCATAATATCCAGTTCAGCCATACCTGATATGGCAATTACAACACCTGCAACGGGTGACATACAGCGTCCGATACCAGATGATAACTGCATCGGAAGAGCGATTGTAGCAGTGGATACTCCCATCTGAGCTGTCACATCCGGTACTAGCGGACCAAAAGCATACCATGAAGCATTACCTGAACCAAGAAGCATGCCTGCAAAGAATGTTATCATTGACATTAATGCCATGGTAATAATGGGAGCACTCTTAACAGCCGCTAAAGTGTTGCTTATGATTGTAATGCCACCTAACATTTTGATGGCTTCAGCAAATACAGCCGCACCAATCAGGATACTCACAACATTTGCAAATGAATTTCCCATTGCTTTCATCACAACACTAAAATCACTCGTTACTTCTTTTCTATCTCTTCGTCTTACTAATTCCAGAATAAATACGAAAAACAGTCCAAGCAAGTTTGCTGTAACCACATCAAGATTAATGGATGGTATAAAACTGAATACTGTAATCAAAACCAGGGGTACAATGGGAAGTATTGCATAGTACGCAGGACAGCTGACGTCATGAGGCATATCCGCCTTTGAAACGGAAATCCCATCTGATACATCCTTCTTATCCATATGTCTCAGATATATAGGTAGAAAGACCGCACAGATTATAATAAGTATAGATGCGGTTTTCCCTTGATAAGTAAGGAAATAATCCATCATAGGCATACCAACTACATTCTCTGCCGCAAATATTGCGCTTGAATCATTTGGTCCCCAGTCAACAAAGCCACACATTATCATTACAGTAGCGGCACTTAGTTTACTTATTCCCAAGGATGTAAGTATAGGGAAGGCAATGGCCATCAAAAGCATAGCCAGGCCAGCATGACTTGTAATGACCATTTTCAGTAATGTACCAATAACAAAAAGCATGCTTAAAACAATATATGGATTTTTGATTTTTGATAATGGTTTAGTTGCAAGATATGCTAGTATAACTCGATTTTAATAAGTTTACATTATTATCCTGAAAACCAAGGGAAACGTGCGCCCAAAGCACGGACACGTATTACCATGCCTGATACCAGGAATACAAATACTGAATTATACTTTTTAATCACCAATGTTGCAACTATGACTATGTACAGCAGCGTTATCATCACAGCTATAGCATTATTCATTTTATCTCTCCTGTCTTTTAGTTTCCCAAACCACCGCGGTACCGGGTTGTTTAAATCAGATATACAAAACCAAACTATTTTGTTTATATTCTTAACCTATAGTTTAGTATGTATACCTTATGTTTAGATTCTAAACTAATTATAATTTGTTGTCAATACCATTTATACACTTTGTCTATATGCACGAATATTGCATTTATTTTTTGTACAATATATCCAAAACTATTCAGTATCATCTAATTAGACTATTTCTGATACAGCAAAGGAGCCACAACATTTGTTGTGACTCCTCAATCGTCTTAACGAATATATATTATATGGATATTTTACTATTTACTTATCTCTTTTTTGCCTTTTTTCTTGCGTTTCTGTTATCTTGAACCTTGCGTCTTATATCCAACCATGCTTCAAGTACGCTGAAAGTGGTATTTATCTCATCCTCAGAAAAATGTTCCCTAACAATATCCATAGACTCTCCAAATCCTATCTCATCATATTTGCGGTGGGCTTCATTCAGTTCCTTTCCCTTTTCAGTTAAGAACAGGTGAAATCGATTGTCATTTTCAGAGTCCACTTCCCTGTATATTAAGCCTTTACTTTCCACTTTTTTCAGGATTTGAGAAACTGCCCCCTTGGTCTTTCCATAATCTCTTGCCAGTTCAGTTACTGTAATTCCATGATGATCAGCAATATGCTTTAACGTGTGTACCTCTACTGAAGTATAGGCTTCGCCTGTTCCATAATCATGAGGCACTTTTGTAGAGATATAAAAATTCGAAACCTGATGTAGTATATCTACTGCTTCTACGTCATTATATGATTTCTTCATCTTCTTATCCATAATATACTCCTAGTTTTGATATACACCGTATTCGTCATTAACAATTTGTTAAAGTATACTATATTTAGATATCAAAGACAAGTTTTTATTCCATTTGTTTCGGATTTTACGCCGCTATGGCCTCCTCAGCAACCATAACAAGAGTAAGCTTATAGAGATGCTGTCAAGGAGGATTGTGAGATTTGGACTTTAACTTTTCATCTTTACTTCTATTATTACAAGGTCTGCCCGGCCAGGATGCTGGTGGGGACGATAATCCGCTTGTATTCAACTGGCTTGCGCTCCATCTGCCGGAGGAGCAGATCACAGGCGTTGCGGGCAATCTCTCCGATATTCTGCTGGATGGAGGTAATATTCAAAATCGTCCGGCTTGCCACGGATACTCCGTCATAACCGATAATTCGGACCTCCTCAGGCACCCGGATGCCCAGTTCGGCCAAGGCCAGATATGCCCCCAAGGCTCTCCAGTCGCTGATAGCGAAGACCCCGTCAAACTCATAGTCAGTGCTGATCAGGTAGCGGATGGCTTGCTTGCTTTCGTCTAAAACCTCCCGGACCCTGGGCGTGCGGATGATTCGGTCCTCTCCCAACTCGATCCCGTGCCTGCGGTACTCCCCCCGGAAGCTCTCAAACCGCTCCCGCATCCGGTGGGAGATCAGGTTGCTCCCCAGCAGGATGGGCTTACGGCTTCCTTTCCGATAGAGCTCCTGGGCGGCCAGGACGCCGGACACGCGCTGGTCGCTCTGGACCTGGCAGATACCGGCGGTCTGCTCGGGGGGATCGGTGCAGTCGATCCACACATGGGGCAGACGGGGGTCCAGGATATTCCGGACGGCGAGATAACCGCAGGTGACGAGGATCACGCCGCAGACATTGCAGTCGTAGATGGTCCGCAGGATATCCGGCAGGGCCTCCTTCCGGTAGCCCAGGCTGGCGCTGATGGTCTGGATGCCAAGCTCCGCCAGGGTGTCGTGGAGCTGAATCAGCAGAGCCCGGTAATAGTCGTTGATTTGGGTGTCGACCACGACGCCCACTTTTTTTATCCCGGCGGCGGAGGGAGACGGCGGACGGTATCCGCTCTCCTCCAGCGCCGACAGCACCATCTGCCGGGTGGTCTCCGCCACTTTGGGGTCGCTGTTCAGCACCCGTGACACCGTGGCCGTGGAAACACCGCACCACTGGGCGATCATCTGGATGGACACGTCTTTTCTCTGGGCCATAAACTCGCCTCCTTGTCTTCTCTATCATACCACAGCAGGGCCGGAATGTAAATTTACAATGCGTAGCAAAAATATACAATTTGCCTCTGTCAAAATTGTATACCTCTCCAAAGTTCTGAGAATCCTAAAAAAACGCTTGCAATTTCCGTGATGTTAATTTACAATCTATATTGTAAAATTTCATTTATAAAAAGTAAATTTACATTCTGGAGAGGAGATATTCACATGGCAAAAAACTACGCAAATATTGCGAAGGAAGTCCTCCGGCTGGTGGGCGGGGACAAAAATGTATCCCACTTTGAACACTGCTCCACCCGCCTGCGGTTTTCCATCGTGGACCCCGGCAAAGTGGATCAGGCTGGACTGAAAAAGGTCCCCGGGGTCATGGGGGTCGTGGGCAGCGGCAATCAGTGTCAGGTGGTCATCGGCAACGATGTCATCGAGGTCTACGACGAGGTCCTTAAGCTGGGCACCTTTACCGGCGGGACTCCGGCCCCTGTCGCCCAGGGAAAGCGGGATATCGGCGCCACTGTTCTGGACCTCATGGTGGGTATCTTCCAGCCGTTGGTTCCCGCCATCGCGGGCGGCGGTATCCTGAAGGCGTTCCTGTCCCTGTTTGCCCTGGTCGGGATCATGGACAGCAAAGGCGTCCTGTATCAGGTTCTGATCAACGTGGCGGACGCGCCCCTGTACTTCCTGCCTGTGCTGGTGGCCGTCACCATGTCCAGCAAGATTAACTGCAACCGGCTGATCGCGGTGGCCACCGTGGGCGCTCTGGTGCTTCCCAAAACCGCGGCTCTGCTGGCTTCCGATCCTGCGCCCACCCTGTTTGGCCTCACCCTCCAGAACGTGAACTACGCCTATCAAGTGTTCCCGGCCATTCTGGCGGTGACCGCGCTGTACTTTGTGGAAAAGTACGTCACCAAGATCACGCCCAAGCCCATTCGGGTGTTCTTTGTCCCCATGGTGTGCTTCATCATCGTGTTCCCCCTGACCCTGCTGGTCCTGGGCCCCATCGGCCTAACCATCGGCAAGGGGCTGACCACGGTCATGCTCACCCTGTATAAGTATGTCGGCTGGCTGGCTGTGGGCCTGGTGGCCGCCGTCCTGCCCCTGCTGATCTCCATCGGCGCACACAAGGCGTTTATCCCCTATGTGGTCGCCTCCCTGGGCGACCCGAGCCTGGGCTACGAAATTCTTTACAACGGCGCTTCGCTGGCGCATAATATCTCCGAGAGCGGCGCTTCCCTGGCCGTCGCCCTCAAGACAAAAGACCCGGAGCTGCGCTCCACCGCCTTTTCCTGCGGCGTGTCCGCCCTTTTCGGCGTCACCGAGCCGGCAATTTACTCCATCACCATACAGCGCAAAAAGGTCCTCTACGGCGTGATGGTGGGCAGCTTCATCAGCGGTTCCTTCATCGGCCTGATGGCGGTCAAGGCGTTTGTGGCCATGGGCCCCGGTCTGGCCGGTATGGCCATGTTCGTGGACCCTGAAAATACGATGAACATCGTCTGGGCCTTCGCCGGTTTTGGGATCGCGCTGGTATCCTCCTTTATCGCGACGCTTTTCCTGTACAAGGACGAGGCAAAGGCGGAGGCTGCCCCAGCCGGGCAGCTCTCCGGCGAGCTCTCCGCACAGTCCTCCGAGCCGGAGGACGACACGGTGAAGCCCGGCTCTCTGGTAAGCCCTCTCCAGGGCACCGTGGTGCGGCTGGAGGACGTGAAAGATGAGGTGTTCTCCACCGGCGTCCTGGGTCAGGGCGCGGCCGTGCGGCCCGCGAAGGGCGAACTCTATGCCCCGGTGAACGGCACCGTCACCATGATCCCCGACAGCAAGCACTCGATCTCGCTTGTGGACGCCTGCGGCGCCGAGATTCTGATGCACATCGGCATGGATACCGTGCAGCTGGGCGGCAAGCACTTTGAGCCCCAGGTCAAGGTGGGCGACAGGGTCCGCAAAGGCCAGCTCCTGATCAAATTTGACATGGACGCCATCCGCGCCGCCGGTTATGATCTGACCACACCCGTGGTGGTTACCAACTCGGATGAGCTGGAGGTCACGACCCTGGCCCAGGGCGATATCGAGGCCGGAACCGAACTTTTGAAATGGGAGTGATATAAAATGAGTTTTCCGAAGGGTTTTCTCTGGGGCGGCGCCGTTGCCGCCAATCAGATCGAGGGCGCGTGGAATGAGGACGGCAAGGGCTGGAGCGTGGAGGATGTGGTCACCTTCAAGCCCAAAGTGGACGTAAAGGACTACAAGGCCAACGTCCACACCTCCCTGGAGGGCGTCAAGGCAGCTATGGCGGACCCCGACCCCACCTATTACGCCAAGCGCCGGGGCATCGACTTTTACCACCACTACAAGGAGGACCTGGCCCTCTTTGCCGAGATGGGCTTCAAGGTGTTCCGCCTGTCCATCGCCTGGTCCCGCCTCTTCCCCACCGGGGAGGAGACGGAGCCTAACGAGAAGGGGATCGCCTTCTACGAGGACGTCCTCCGGGAGATGAACCGCCTGGGCATCGAGCCGCTGGTGACCCTGTCCCACTATGAGATGCCCCTGGAGCTGGCGCTGAAGTACAACGGCTGGGCGGACCGGCGGGTGATCGGGCTGTTTGTGCGGTTCTGCGAGGTCTGCTTCCGGCGGTTCGGCAAATACGTCAAATACTGGCTGAACTTCAACGAGATCGACAGCCTGATCCGCCACAGCTTCACCACCGCCGGGATCATCCCGGAGCTGTGCGGGGAGCGGGGAGAGCTGGCCTGCTGCTACCAGGCCGCGCACAACCAGTTCGTGGCCGGAGCCATGGTAACCAAGCTGCTGCGGGAGCTGGTCCCCGGCGCGCAGATGGGCCTGATGCTCACCAAGCTCACCACCTACCCCCACACCTGCGCCCCAGAGGATGTGGCCGCCACCCAGAAGAAAAATCTGGAGAATTTCTTCTACGCCGATGTACAGGTGTTCGGAGAGTACCCCCGGTTGATCCTCCGTGACCTGGAAAAGCGGGGGCTCACGCCGGAGATGGAGCCGGGCGACCTGGAGCTGATCCGGGCGCACACGGTGGACTTTGTCTCCTTCAGCTACTACAACTCCTCCACCGAGTCGGTGGACCCCAACGTGGAGCGCGTACCGGGCAATACCATCCTGGGCGTGAAAAACCCCTACCTTCCCTCCTCTGAGTGGGGCTGGCAGATCGACCCGGTGGGCCTGCGGATCTCCCTGATTGAGCTGTATGACCGCTACCGCAAGCCCCTCTTCGTGGTGGAGAACGGTCTGGGGATGCGGGACACGGTGGAGCCGGACGGCTCCATCCACGACCCCTACCGGGTGGACTATTTCCGCGCCCACTTCCGGGAGATGGAAAAGGCCATCGACGCCGGTGTGGAGCTGATGGGCTACACCAGTTGGGCGCCCATCGACCTGGTCAGCGCCAACACCAACCAGATGAGCAAGCGGTACGGCTTCATCTACGTGGACCAGGACGACCTGGGCCAAGGCACGCTGGAGCGCAGGCGCAAAGACAGCTTCTATTGGTATCAGAAGGTCATTGCCACCAACGGCGAGAACATGGATTGATTTCCATTCATTTTATCAACCAGAAAGGAAGTATTCTTATGAAACAGTTCACCTACACCATCACTGACCCCGTAGGCATCCACGCCCGCCCCGCCGGGGTGCTTGCCAAGCAGGCCAAAGCCTTGGACAGCACCGTCACCATCGCCAAGGCCGATGGCAAGTCCGCCGCCGCGACCAAGCTCATGGCTTTGATGGGCCTGGGCATCAAGCAGGGCGATACCGTTACCGTAACCGTTGAGGGCGGCAATGAGGAAACCAACGCCGCTGCTATGGAGAAGTTCTTCAAGGATAACCTGTAAGCGCCGCACAAAAGGGGCGTCTGCCTTGCGGCAGACGCCCCTAATCATGTTTCTCTGTTATTTGCACGGAGAATACCAAAAAATATTGTAGGAGGAAATCACCATGATTTTGATTCAGGGAAAAGGCGTTTCCAAAGGTGTCGTCCAGGGACCTATCTACTTCTTCCAGCGCGCGTCGGCGGCGGTGTCCAACGCTGTGGCCGGCGATTTGGAGGAGGAGAAGCGGCGTCTGGAGGAAGCGAAAGAAAAGTCCATGGAGCAGCTTAACGCCCTCGCGGACAAGGCCCGGGAGGAGGCCGGTGAGGATGCCGCCATGCTTTTCGAGACCCACGCCATGTTTGTGGAAGACGAGGACTTCTGCGACTGCATGAACGCCGCGCTGGAGGAGCAAAACTGCTCCGCCGAGCGGGCGGTGGAGATCGCCGGGGAGCAGTTTGCCGCGATGCTCGCCGCCATGGACGACGCCTATATGCAGGCCCGGGCCGCCGACATCAAGGACGTGTCCCGGCGTATTTTGAACAACCTGATGGGTGTGACTGAGGGTGGTATCGACTCCGACGAGCCGGTAATTTTGGCCGCAGACGATCTGGCCCCCTCCGAGACGCTGCAATTGGACAAGAGCAAAATTCTCGGCTTCATTACCCAGGGCGGCTCCGGCAACAGCCACACCGCGATCCTGGCCCGCACCATGGGCATCCCCGCCATCTGCGGCCTGGGTGACTCCTTGAAACAGGATATGGCCGGGCGTGTGGCGTACATCGACGGTGAGACGGGCAAAGTCGCCATCGACCCCGACGAGATCACCCTCTCTGCGTTCCAGGCTAAGATGGAAAAGCAGCGGGAAATGAAAGAGCTGATGGAAACCATGAAGGGCCAGGAGGATGTGACACTGGACGGGCGTCACATGATGGTCTACTGCAACATCGGCTCCCCGGAGGACGTAGCGGCGGTCAAGTCCAACGACGGTCAGGGCATCGGCCTGTTCCGCTCCGAGTTCCTGTATCTCGCCACCTCCGACTACCCCACCGAGGAGGAGCAGTTCAAGGCGTACAAGGACGTGGCCGCCGCCATGGACGGCAAGCGGGTGGTCATCCGCACGTTGGACATCGGCGCGGATAAGCAGGTGGACTACTTCGAGATGCAGAAGGAAGAAAACCCCGCCCTGGGCGTGCGGGCCATCCGCATTTGCCTCAACCGTCCTGAGGTGTTCCGCACCCAGCTGCGCGCCCTTTACCGCGCCTCCGCCTACGGCAAGGTCGCTATCATGTTCCCCATGATCACCTCCGTGTGGGAGGTCCGGGAGTGCAAGCGGGCCTGCCAGAAGGTCATGGCCGAGCTGGACGCCGAGGGCATCCCCTACCGCAAGGACACCGAGATCGGCATCATGATCGAGACCCCGGCCTCCGTGTTCGTGGCCGAGGAGCTAGCCCGCGAGGTGGACTTCTTCTCCGTGGGCACCAACGACCTGACCCAGTACACCCTGGCCTGTGACCGTCAGGCCAACGACCTGGGCAAGTTCTTCGACCCCCACCACCCCGCCGTGCTGCGGGCGCTGAAGATGGCCACCGACGCCGCCCACAAGGCGGGCATCTGGATCGGTATCTGCGGTGAGCTGGGTGCCGATCTCTCCCTGCTGGAGACCTTCCTGGCCATCGGTATCGACGAGCTGTCCGTGTCACCCTCCTCTGTGCTGCCCCTGCGGGCTGAGATACGCAAGTCCATTGCCAAGACCTGTACCTTGGAGAAGCTGGAATGCTAAACAGAAAAGATACCACGAAATCAGCGGAAGAGGCGGGGTAAAAGGTAACGGGCAAGCAATGGGGCTGTGAAGAAATAGAGTAGATGGACTCTATTTCCCACAGCCCTCCCACTTTTTGATCCAGAAGTCTGTTACTTTCCTAAAAAAGCATATACCTCCCCCTTACCCCCACAGAAAGCGGGCCCTTCTTTTTTATGCCGCAACA